>Ga0081538_10000436_pt1 | contig 47027 bp, 49 predicted proteins | sample TabmetS5T2R1_FD_71022 | JGI IMG/M metagenome (GOLD analysis project Ga0081538, IMG submission 71022) | Tabebuia heterophylla rhizosphere microbial communities from the University of Puerto Rico - S5T2R1 | ecosystem: Host-associated > Plants > Roots > Rhizosphere ... | reverse complement strand
TCGGCTCGGGGGCGGGCGCGGGGACCGGCTCAGGGGCGGGTGCGGGTGCCGGTTCCGGAGCGGGTGCGAGCGTCGGTTCCGGAGCGGGTGCAGGCGCCTCCGGGGCAGGTACGGGCGCCGGCTCCGGAGAAGGTGCGGGTGCCGGCTCCGGAGAAGGTGCGGGTGCCGGCTCCGGAGCAGGTGCGGGGGCCGGGTCCGGTTCCGGTGCGGGCGCAGGCGCCGGCGCGGGAGCTGGTGCCGGCGCCGGTGCGGGCGCGGGCGCGGTGGGCGCGGGCGACGAGGAGGTCGGTGTACTTACCGAGGGAGCTTCAACGTCGGGGAGCGCCGGGAGCTGGGCGAGCGCGTTCGAAGCGGAGACGAGAAGGAAGATGACCGCCATCGTCATGGCGAACACGACGCGGCTGAGCGACCGCCTGTTCTGGGTCTCTCCGATGGTGCGTGTTGGCCGTTCGGCCAAGTTGCGCATCCCCCGCACGTCTGATTCCCGACTTCCTTGCAAGGTCCTACGGACGTACCCCGCTCGGCACGACCCTGAATGAAAGCGGCACCTTTTTCCCGACGTTTAGCCGCAAATTGCGGGCTTTTCTCCCAGTTCCTTACGCAGGTCGGGCGCGGATTTACGCAAGCCGCAAGCACGCTCGCGGGGTGAAACGGCACCTGGAGACGGGCGGACGACATGGATTGCGCCGCCCCCCGACGCTGCGCGAAAAGGGTGTGACGCGGGGCATGCGGTCATGTAGCGCGCTTCCGACGACCGCTTACTTGTTGTGGGATGCGACATGCGAGGCACCGCCGCACGCCGCTCGAACGATGTGAATCCCAAGAGGACGAGTGCGGAGATGACTCCCGCACCGAGACACGAGAAAAACTCGAGGCGCCACCGAAATTATCGCCGTCGGCGATCGAAGGCTGGGGGATGGCGATGGTGTTGAACGACGCCGGGACACGAACCCGCACAGCGACGAGCCCCGAGGACTCCTCGCCGGGTGCAATCTCGCAATTTGCGAAAGAATGAACTCCGAGGCGACCCAAGAGACGCGGCTCATATCCGGCGAGGCCAACCCGTGCTGAGACGGCACCGGCGCAGAAACCCGCGCGGCTAGGTGCCGGAACGAGAACCCGCGCGGCCCTGAGCCCGGGAGGAATCCTCGCAATTAGCGGACAAATGGACCCGGCCCGACCAAGGACGCGGCTCGTTCCCGCCAAGCCACCCGCCGGACGACCGCCTAAGCGGCCGGTCGATTGGGCACCCTGACCCTGCGTCTGACCGCGAACGCCGGCTCCAGCGATGCGAGCACGACCGGGGCCCACGAGGCGACCCCAGCGAGCGGCTCCGAAACGAACGAAGCAAGGAGCGCTGGACGACCGTAGAACACGTCGAGACCGGTAGAAACACCCTTCTCTGCCGGTTGAAAACTGACCCCCTCGTGGGGGACGAGCCGCTCGCGGAACTGACCCCGTAGGGCGAAGCGGAGCGGGTGGAAGGCGGGGCGTTATGCGGCGGTCTGGGCGGCGGCGGTGGTAGGCCGGTACGGTCGCGGAGCGGATTCGGGCGAGGTTGGGCTGGTGAGGGGTCGGGAGGGTGAAACGGGGCCTTCGGAGCCGATCTGCGGCTGTGGGTGGGGGCGTCGCGGATGGCCGGTCGCCGGTTCAATCGCTCTCGGGCGGCGGCGGCTTGTCCCTGAGCGGTGGGAGTCGCTCTCGAGGGAAGGATCTCGGCGACGAGCCGGTCGATCATCGCCGCGTCGGTGACCTCGTCGCCGAAGATTTCGCCCCGGGCATTGAACGTACTTCATCGAGCCAGACTCGGCGTATCCTCGCCCGCTCTCGTCGCCGTCGGAGGGGGTCAGTTTTCGACCGGCGATACCAGGTCAGCATTCAAGCGGCGCCGCAGAGCGATGCCGGGTCGAGCCGGGAATGGTTGCTGATTGACGCGTCGATCGATGCCCAGATGAGCCGTCCGCTGCCGGGATCACCCCCGACCGGTGGCAAGGCGAGGTGCGCACGCGCCCCCAGTGTGATCTGCCCGGAGTTCGAAACGGATCTCCTCCCAGCCCAGATGATCGCTCGAGCGATCCCCGGAACCGATCGCCACGCAGAAAACGAATAGACCTCCGAGCGATCGCGAACGATCGCACACCTGTGCGGCGAAGCCCGTGCCACACATCGCCGGAATGACGCCCGACCGGCCAATGCGACACTCCTCGAAGGGCGCGCGAAACCGCAGGTGGGAGGGCGCCGGAACGAGGGCGTGAGCGACCACGAGCGGGTCATCGACGGAGTCTGGAACGACGCGTCGAAGGCCGGAAATCACCGCGGAATCGACCGAAACGGCGTTCGCCGGGCGAGCCGGAGGGACCCATTGCGTGGGCGCGAAGGCGCGCCCGGAGACGCCGGATGAGCCGGCGAAACGCCCAGCGCGGAGCCCGGAGCGACACGCCCAACCCGCTGCGGATCGACCCCGCCAGCGAGCGCGAGAAGCCACACGCGGATCACGACGCGCCCGCGATCCCGCACGACGAGTCTCAGAAGAAGGCGCCCGTGCCAACCCGCGGGCGCCTCGGCGCCGCGTCGACCGGCCTCGAACCCGGCCGCCGTAAGGCGTGAAACGCCCTCACGCGCCGGTATATCGGCCCCCGCTGACGGCGCTAGGGGCGGTCCCGCGGAAGCGCCTATGCCTCGTCCTCAGCCGCCTGCCGGCTCGGCCAGATATTCCGCGTCCGACACCTGATCGCCCCAGTACGCCGCCGACCCTTCGTCGTCGACCTCTTGCATCGCGATGTGCGTCATGAACCGGGTCGGCGCCGCGCCGTGCCAGTGGTCTTCGTCGGGCTCGAACCGCACCGTCTCACCGGCCCGGATTTCCTCGACCTGACCGCCCGCGCGCTGGACCCGGCCGACGCCCTCGGTCACGTGGATTACCTGGCCGAAGGGGTGCCGGTGCCACGCCGTCCGCGCGCCCGGCGAGAAGTGCACGCTCACGGCAGCGAGCCTCGAGGGTGGGGCCGGAGCGGCGATCTCGTCGAGCCATACCTCGCCGGTGAACCAGTCAGACGGCCCGGATCGGCTATCCGCTGCGGTGCGTGTGATCTCCATGCCTTCCTTTCTTCTCGGCGCCATGCGCCCATCTGCGCGAGGACCGGTCGTGGCGGGGCGCCTCCGTCCTCCGGCCGCCGCCTCACGGCGATCCCAACCGAAGGTGCCACTCGCCGAGCCGCTCGCCGTTCTCGAGCTCGAAGGCGTCGACCGCGATGAAGCTGAACCACATCGCGTGGAGGCCCCAGCCGGGGTCCCGCGGAACCGCGAGGATCCAGCGCGGCTCGCGCCCCCGCTCGCGCAGGTATACGACCGCTCCACCGTCCCGAAGCTCGGTGATCGTCCCGGGGACCACCCGCGTCTCGTCGGCGCCCGGCATCCCCTCGACCCAGACCCGGACGGCGCGGCCCTGTGGCGAGAACCGCAGCAACCGGCCGATTCGCTCGAGCAGGTGGAGCGGCACAACGGCGAGCGTACCCGCCGTCGACGCCGGCGGCACCGAGGCCGTCAGGCGGACTCGGCCCGCTTCTCTCCCGGCTCCTCCGGAGCGGCCTCGGTGACAAGCGTCGGCTTGAGCTGCTTCTCGATCGTGTCCCGCGTCACCACGCACTTCTTCACGTCGCGCCGCGACGGCAGCTCGAACTGGACGTCGAGCAGCGTCTCCTCGAGGATCGAGCGCAGGCCCCGCGCGCCGGTCTCCCGCTCGAGCGCCTTGTCGGCGATCGCCTCGAGCGAGTCGTCGGCGAACACCAGCTCGATGCCGTCGAACTGGAAGAAGCGCTGGAACTGCTTCACGAGCGCGTTACGCGGCTCGGTGAGGATGCGGACGAGGTCATCGCGGGTCAGCTGGTGAATCACCGAGCAGACGGGCAGACGGCCGATGAACTCCGGTATCAGCCCGTACTCGACGAGGTCCTCCGGCAGCACCTGCTCGAAGAGCTCGCCCGTGTCCTTGTTGTGCTTGGAACGAACGGAGGCGCCGAATCCGACGCCCTTGTGCCCGATCCTTCGCTCGACGACCTTGTCGAGATCGGCGAACGCCCCGCCGCAGATGAACAGGATGTTCGTCGTGTCGATCGTGAGGAACTCCTGGTGCGGATGCTTCCGGCCCCCTTGCGGGGGGACCGACGCCACCGTTCCCTCCAGGATCTTGAGCAGCGCCTGCTGCACGCCTTCGCCCGACACGTCGCGGGTGATCGACGGGTTGTCCGCCTTCCGCGCGATCTTGTCGACCTCGTCGATGTAGATGATCCCGCTCTCCGCCTTTTTCACGTCGAAGTCGGCGGCCTGGATCAGCTTGAGCAGGATGTTCTCCACGTCCTCGCCCACATAGCCGGCCTCGGTCAGGGCCGTGGCGTCCGCGATCGCGAACGGGACGTTGAGGATCTTCGCGAGGGTCTGCGCGAGCAGCGTCTTGCCGCAGCCGGTAGGGCCGAGCAGGAGGATGTTCGACTTCTGCAGCTCGAGCTCCTGCTCGCCGTCCGACTGCATCATCTGAACGCGCTTGTAATGGTTGTAGACCGCTACGGAGAGAGTGCGCTTCGCCGGCTCCTGACCGACCACGTACTCCTGAAGCACCGACCAAATCTCCTTCGGCTTCGGGAGGTTCTCGAGGTCGAAGCTCGGGGCCCCGGTCAGCTCCTCGTCGATGATCTCGTTGCAGAGATCGATGCACTCGTCGCATATGTAGACGCCCGGCCCGGCGATCAGCTTCTTGACCTGCCGCTGCGACTTCCCACAGAAGCTGCAGAGGAGCTGTTCGTTCGAGTCGGTCGGGCGGGCCACAGTCTCTCCCCAGTGCGCGAGGGTATCGCAGAAATACGCCCTCGACGGACGGGTCCCTGCCTAATGCTGCGAGATCACGCGGTCGATGAGGTTGTAGTCCTTCGCCTCCTCGGCGCTCATGAAGTAGTCGCGCTCCGTGTCCCGCGACACCTTCTCGAGGTCCTGCTTCGTGTGCTTGGCGAGGATCTCGTCGAGCCGCCGGCGGACGTCGATGATCTCCTTCGCGTGGATCTCGATGTCCGAGGCCTGGCCCTGGAACGCCGAGCTCACCTGGTGGATCAGGATCTTCGCGTTCGGCAGCGCCATGCGCTTGCCGTCGGCGCCGCCCGATAGAAGCAGCGCGCCCATCGACATCGCGATTCCGACGCAGATCGTCTGCACGTCGGGCTTGATGAACTGCATCGTGTCGTAGATCGCGAGCCCCGCGTACACCGACCCGCCGGGTGAATTGATGTAGAGCGAGATGTCCTTGTCGGGGTCCTCCGACTCGAGGTGGAGGAGCTGGGCCACGACCAGATTCGCGATGTCGTCCGTGACCGGGGTTCCGAGGAAGACGATTCGCTCGTTGAGGAGGCGCGAGTAGATGTCGAACGCGCGCTCTCCGCGCGACGTCTGCTCGACCACCATTGGGACCAGAGGGCTCATCGGCGGGCCAGTCTAGCGGTCGGCATCGGGCACACTAGGAGCCTGGGGTCCAGATCTGCCCGGCGCCCTGCTCCCGCTCCCTCTCGGGGGTCCAGAGCTTCTCGCGGGCGGCGGCCTGCTCCACGGGGATCGGCTTTGCGTGCTCGATGAGGAGGTCGACGGCCTTGCGCATGGCGATGTCCTCCTTCAGCGCCTCATCGGCGCCCTGTGAGCGGGCCCGCTTCAGGGTCCGCTTGAGCTGCTTCTCGGTGGCGTCGGGGCCGGCGGCCTCGCGAATCGCGTCGGCCACCTCCTCGTCGGTGACCGAAACGCCCTCCGCCTTCACGATCTCCGACAGCACCGCCTCGCGCTTGAGGGCCAGCTCGGCATCCGGCTCCGACTCCGTCACGAGCTCTTCCTCGGCCTTTCCCGAGAGCTCGAGGTAGCGCCGCGGATCGACGCCCTGAGCCGAGAGGCGCCGAGCGGTGCGGTGCCACATCTCGTGTGCCTTCGCGTGCACGAGCTCGTGGGGAACCGCGATCTGCGACTGCGCCACCACGGCGTCCACGGCCGCCTCGCGGAACTCCGCCTCGATCGCCCGCTCGTCGGCTCGCTTCAGCCGTTCCTCGAGCTCGGCGCGCAGCTCGTCCAGCGAGTCGTAGCCTCCCGCCTCGACGGCGAAGTCGTCGTCGAGCTCCGGCGGCCGCTTCTCCTTCACCTCCTTGACCTGCACCGTGAAGATGGCGTCCCTGCCCGCGAGCTCATCGCTCGCGTAGTCGTCCGGGAAGGTGATCTCGACCTCGAGCTCGTCCCCCGCCCTCGCCCCGTCGAGCCGCTCCTCGAAGCCGGGGATCAACCGCCCCGAGCCGAGCTGCACGACCTGCCCGCGCGCCTCCCCGCCCTCGAAGGGCTCTCCGTCGATCCTGCCCGTGTAATCGATGACGACGAAGTCGCCGTTCGCGGCCTGTCTGTCCACCGTCTGGAGCGACGCCAGGGAATCACGCAGCCGCTCGAGCTCCGTCCGCACCTCGTCGGGGCTCACGGACGGCTCGCGGCGGCCCACCTCGACGCCCTTGTATTCACCGAGCCGGGCCGGCGGCACGATCCCGACCTCGATCGTGAAGGCGAGCGGCGAGCCCTTCGCGGGCAGGTCGCTCAAGTCGACCTTCGGGTCGCCGACCGTGTTGATCCCGGCGTCGCTCAGCGCCTCCTCGTACCAGGCGGGGAGCCCGCGGCGGACCGCCTCGTCGAGCACCGCCTCGCGGCCGACCTGCTGGATCACCACCTGGGGCGGCACCTTCCCCGAGCGGAACCCCGGCACTCGCATCTCGCGGCCGATCTCCGCGGCCGCGCTTCGCATCTCGCGCTCGAGGGCGTCGCTCGGAACCTCGACCTCTACCCGCACGCGGGAGTCGCCGAGCTCGGTTGTCTTCGTCGTAACGGCTGTGGCCATCCTGCTCCTGACGATACCGTCACGCCGCGTGCAGCCCCCGCGCCGCTCTCCCGCCGAGCGCCTGACCGCTTGGATCGTGACCGGCCCGCTCGGTCACCTGTGGAGCGTCGTGGCGGACATCGCCGTGCTCCTCACGCGGTACGGCCGGACGCGCTTGCGCCGGCGCTTCCGAGCTTGAGCGCAGGCGGCGCTACGCTGCCCTCAGTGGAGCTCCGCAGCGGCGAGCAGCAGCTGTACGAAGGCCGACCCTCCTGGCGGGCGCTCATGTCCTTCTACGCCGGCGGATTCGTCGTGGCCCTGCTCGTCCTCGTGGTCCTCGGGGTGCTCGCCGGGTCGTGGGCGCTCGCGGTCATCCTCGCCGCGGTCGTCGTCGGGTTCACCCTTGTCGTCGGCTACCTGCGGCGGATGGCGACGAAGTACCTGATCACCACCCAGCGGCTCCGCATCAGCCGCGGGGTGATCCGGCGGAGCGTTCAGGAGACCCGCCTCGATCGGGTTCAGAACGTGAACTACGAGCAGAGCGTCGTCGACAGGATCTTTCACGTAGGGAGCGTCGACTTCGACACCGCCGGAACGGACGACTCGGAGTTTCGCTTCGAGTGGGTGAACGGGCCGGAGACGGTGGTCCGGGCAGTGGACGAAGCGATCCACCAGGCGGGCCTCGCCCGGTCGCCGACGCCGGGCAGCGCGGCCGGTGGTTGAGAAATGACTCGATAACCGGGCCCGCGCCCGCTGTCGCGACACCACGACGGAGAGCCGGCACCGGCGACGCGCCCTCGGCGCTAGGGCGGGGCCCCCCGCATCTGATTGGGCTTGCGTCGCGTAGGGAGGGCGCTTGCGGGGTCGGCGATTGCCTGCCGGACGGGCGCCGCTTGGCTCGAGCCGGCCACGGGCCTTGGCCTAGTGGCCGGTTACGATCGGCCGCCGACCTGCTCGAGCGCGGCCGCGCCCGGCCGGGCGTTCCGTGCCACCCTACTGTTGCCCTGCAACAGCTAAGTGGCACAAGTGCACAGAATGGCCCGGACGCGGACCGCTCCAACCACCTTGCTCGCGCAGCCGCTTTGGGCCAAGGCGATGGAGGGGGCCGCGGCGGCGGGGTCGGCGATCGCCGTCGCTCAGGGTGCCGATCCTCGCCACTCGCCGAGGACCGCCATCAATGGGACGGTAGCCCCACGAGATGCGAGAGCGGGGCGAGGTGGCTGTGGCCGCCGCCGTCAAGGCTCTTCGACGATGATCGCGAGCGTTCCGAGCGCCAGCGCGAGGGCGACCAGCGTCAGCGCCGGCACGGCGCGATCGCCCATTCCGACGTAGCCGCCCGCGCGAGGGCTTCCTCCCCGCGGCGCGGTCGCACCGCGGCCCCGGCGAACACGGCCGCCGCAAGCAGCGCGTAGCCGGGCCCAGGCCGCAGTACGCGGTCCTCCGCCCTCCACGAGGTCGGGCACGACGGCGACCGCGGCGATGCCGGAGCGCCACCAGGAGAGCCAGGTCCGCTCGGCGGCGAGAAGCGTTCGACGGGACGTCCTCCGATTCCCCCGCGGATCAACTTTCGCGCGCCGTGGCCGGAAACCTCGCAGCGGCCGACGCTGCTCGTACGCTTTCGCCGTGCTCCGCGACCGGCGGCACGACTGACGTGGGCGCCGCCCTCGGCTGGGGGGCGCTGGCCGCCTCGTCGCTCGTCATCGGCGCGCTCCTGTCCCTCGCACGGAAATGGCCCGAGCGGCTCGTGGGGCTCGTGCTCGCCGTCGGCGCCGGCGCCCTGATCAGCGCGGTCAGCTTCGAGCTCGCCGAGGAGGGCGTCGACATCGGCGGCGCCGGCGCGGTGGGCGTCGGCCTTGGCCTCGGCGCGGTGACCTACTACGTGCTGGACGGCCTGGTGGAGCGCGGTCGCAGCGATCCGGCCTCGGCACTCGCCCTCGGGGCCTTCCTCGACGGGATCCCGGAGCAGCTGGTGTTGGGTGTGGGTCTCGCCGCCGGCGACGAGGTCAGCGTCGGCCTCCTCGCCGCGATCTTCGTGTCGAACCTGCCCGAGGCGATGGGCTCCGCGGCGGAGATGCGCGCCCGCGGGCGGCGTGGCGAGACGATCGTGCGCCTGTGGGTGGTCGTGGCCGTGGTCTGCGCGCTCGCGTCGGTCGCCGGCTTCGCGGTCGCCGATGCCCTCTCCGCCGAGCTCGAGGGCGGGTTCAACGGATTCGCCGCCGGCGCGCTGCTCGTGATGCTGACGGACACGATGATCCCCGAGGCTCGCAAGGCCGGCCGCGCGACTGGCCTCGCCACCGTCGTCGGCTTCGCGGTCGCCGCGGCGCTCTCATCGCTGTCGTGACGCGCGCCGCTCAGTCCGGCCGCCGCTGGCGGCCGACCAGGAAGCCGAGTCCGGCGCCCACCAGGACCGACACCGCGATCACGACGATGAGTGGCGTATCCCAGGTGCCGATGATCCAGTTGACCCCGACCTCGTCGAGGTTCAAGAGCGCGAAGACGACTCCGAGACCGCTCAGCACGAGGCCCACGACGAGGCGCGCCTGCTGCCGCCGGCTTCGCTCCGGCGAGCGCGCCCCGGATCGGGTGGGCAGGTCGTTCATTGGTCGATTCCGGAGGACGATTCGATGGGCCACTCATACTGCCACGCCATGAGCTGCCCTCGCCGCGCGCCGAGCGGCGATCGCAATTGACCCTCGCCTGGCCCATGGTACGGCGCGCGGCCGGCCGCGCCGCGGTGGGCGCTGTCCTCCGGTTCCTGTTGCGCGGCGGGAGCTACCACGCCGCGGCGCTGACGTACTACTCGATCCTGTCGTTCTTCCCGGCCGGCGCGCTTGCGTACGGTCTGCTCGGGCTCGTCGGGGCCGAGTCCGTGATCAACGACGCGGTCGACGCCCTCGAGGACCGCGCGTTCGAGCGTCAATTCGTCGACGCCGTCCAGGAGACACTGAGCTCGGCGGTCAACCAGCGCTCCAACGAGGCGAGCATCGCCGTGGTGATCAGCGTCGGGGCGACCGTCTACGTCGCGAGCCGCTGGGTGCGGGGAGTGGCGCACGGCCTCGACGCCGTACTCGATCGCGAGCGCTCGGGCGGCGGCGTCCGCTTCCTCCTCCAGCTTCGGGACACGGTCGTGCTCGTGCTGCTGTTCGTGGCCGCTCTGGTGCTCGCGTTCGTCGGCGGCGCCCTCGGGAGCGACCTGTTCGGCGCGGCCCTGTCGTTCCTGTGGGAGGTCGCCTCGTACCTGCTCGCGGGGGTCGCCGGAGCGGCCGCGTACGCGTATGTCTACGCGTTCGTGCCCTCGCCGCCCCGCCTATCGCGGGACGCGCTCGCGGCGGGGGCCCTCGTCGGCATGCTGATCTGGGTCGTGGCCACGATCGGCTTCCGGGTCTTCGCCGACCTCTGGCCCGGCTACGACACGACCTACGGGGTCTTCGCGACCCTGGTCGTCGCGGTGATCTGGCTCTGGCTTACCAACGTCTCGGTGCTGATCGGCGGAGCGTTCGCGGCCGAGTGGGCGCGCATCAACCGACAGGAGCTTCGCTGATGCGCACGATCCCGGCGGCGGCCGCGTGAGCGCTCCCGCGGCGCCGGCGGAGCTGACGGGGGGGCGTATCTGCGCCTGATCCTGCTCGGCGCGGCGATCGGCCTGCCGGCCGCCCTGCTCGCCGCGGGGTTTCTGGCCCTCGTCCACGAGCTCGAGCACGTGCTGTGGGAGGACCTGCCCGACGCGCTCGGCCGCTCCTCGCCGCCGTGGTACCTCGTCATCGGCCTCCCCGTCGCGGGCGCCGGCGTCGTCGTCGCGGCTCGCAGGTTGCTGCCCGGCGACGGCGGCCATCGGCCACTCCCGGGCCTCAGCACGGAGCCGACGCCCGTCGCATACGCCCCCGGCATCGCGCTCGCGGCACTGTGGACGCTTGCCGTCGGGTACGGCGACCTCGTGCCGGGTTCGGATGTGGCGCGCACGTTCGCCGTCGCCGAGATGCTGCTGGGCCAGATCTACCTGGTGACGGTCGTGGCCCTGATCGTCGGGAACCTCCGTCCGCGCCGCGCCGGGCTGAGACGGCGCGGCGTCGGGCGTGCAAGTATCCGTCCGGACAGGCGTCCCCGACCGAACAGGAGCGCTCGGAGTGGCAAATCTGGTGGCAATTGCATACGACGACCTTGATCAGGCCCAGCAGGTGATGGAGACGATCGGCCGGCTCCGAAAGGAGCACGCGATCGAGCTCGAGGATGCCGTGATCGTGGAGCACAGGCCGGGCGGCAAGATGAAGCTTCACCAGCCGTCACTGGCCGCCGCCGGCGCCGCCGGCGGTGCGCTCTGGGGTGGCCTCATCGGCCTGATCTTCCTGGTGCCGCTGTTCGGCCTGGCGATCGGCGCGGCCACGGGCGCCGCGGCCGGCGCCCTGAGCGACTACGGGATCGACGACAACTTCATGAAGGAGCTCGGGCAGAAGCTGCCCGAGGGCGGCGCGGCGGTGTTCGTGCTGGTGAGGGAGGCCACGGCGGACAAGGTCGTGCCGGAGATCGCCAAGTACGGCGGCCACGTCATTCAGAGCTCGCTCTCCAACGAGCAGGAGACGGCGCTCCAGGCGGCGCTCGACAGGCGCGGCGCCGCGGCGTAGCTCCCACGCCTCGCATCACCTGGCTGGGCCACGCCACCGTGCTCGTAGAGCTCGGGGGCGCCCGCCTGCTCACCGATCCGGTTCTGCGTGGCCGGGTCGCCCACCTCCGGCGCCACGGTGCCGTGCCGGAGGCGCCCCCGCGTGTAGACGCTGTGCTCCTGTCGCACCTCCATGGCGACCACGCCGATCGCGCGTCGCTCCGACTGCTGGACCGGGAGGTGCGCGTGGTCGCGCCGCGGGGCGCCGGGGCGTGGGTCCGACGCGCCGGGCTACGCCGCGTCGAGGAGCTTGCCCAGGGAGAGGCGACGGAGGTCGGCGACGCCCGGGTGGCGGCCGTGCCGGCGCTCCACGACCCGCGCCGGCGGCCGGTCGGCGGGCCGCGGGCGGATCCGCTCGGGTTCGTGGTGACCGCGGAGCGCCGCGTCTACTTCGCCGGCGACACCGACCTGTTCGACGGGATGGCGCAGCTCGCCCCGCTCGACCTCGCCCTCCTCCCGATCGCCGGCTGGGGCCCGAAGCTCGGCCCCGGCCACCTCGACCCCGAGCGCGCCGCCCGGGCCGCGGCAATCATGCGGCCCCGGACGGTGGTGCCGATCCACTGGGGAACCCTGAGCCCGCTCCTGAGGCCCGCCGGCCGCTGGTTCAGCGACCCGCCCACGACCTTCGCCGCTCGGATGGCGGAGCTTGCGCCGGACGTGGAGGTGCGCCAGATCGCTCCGGGCGACTCGCTCGAGCTGCCGGCGTAGGCCCCTGGCCGCGGGCCCTCAGCGCATGCTGGCCGGCGCCGGCAGCCGCTCCAGCCGGCGGCGGTAGACCTTCATCGCCGCAAGCGGGAAGTCGGCGTGGGTCTGCGCCCGTAGCGCGGGCACGCGCTCGCGGTGGAACGGGCTCGAGCGGTTCTCGTTGTGACCGATGACGTTCCGGGTTGCGATCCCGTAGCGGCCCTGGAGCATCCGCGTGAGGCGCAGCGAGGCGGCCATCTGCCGCCGGTTCCCGAGCACCTGGCCGTCGCTCCGGCCCACGTGCTCGATGCCGATCGCGGTCCAGTTCAGTCCGACGGTGTGGCGGCACATGGTCCGCGTCGAGACGAGCTGATACGCGGTTCCGTCGCGGTCGATCACGTAGTGGGCGCAGATGCCGGGCAGCTCGTGGAGCTCGGGATCGGGGGCGTTAGTGGCGAAGTGGTTGTAGACGGGCGCGAAGCCGTCGGTGGCGGTGTAGTGCTGGACGATCACCCGCGGCCGCCGAAGCCGGTGGTCGTCGATGCCGTAGTGACGGACGGCGTACCGGCGCATGTCCTGCCTGCGCTCATCGCCGAACGGGATCGGGCGCGGCACCACCCGCGGCGGCGCGACCGCGCGGGCGATGGCGCGCACCGCGCCGGCGTGGCGGGCCACCCCGCTCCTCGACAGCCGGCCGGCCGGCAGCTCGACCACGAACGCGGTGTCATCCCGGAAGCGGTCGCTCTGCCAGGAGGTGGCGGTGCCCGGGAGCGGGTCGAGCGCCCGCCGGCGCAGACCGCTGACGCGCGAGTAGAGCCGCTCGAGCCGCGCGTCGCCCCGACCCTTCACCACGATGCGGAGCGCCTGGTGGTACCACGTCGTGACGCGCGGGCGCTCGCGCTCGATGAACGTCGCGAGGGCGCGCGACTCCGGCTCCGACAGGGGTCTCGGGCCGGACTCGTAGGTTCCGTCGAGCGGCCTCCAGCCGAAGGCGAAGTTGCGGTTGAGGTCGACGCCGTGCGCGTTGTGGCGCGCACCGGCGGCCGAGCCGTCCGGGTTGGCGTCGTCGACGATCCAGATCGCCGTTCCGCGCGGCGGCCTGACCCGGCTCAGCCGGGCCGTCACCTGCCTCCCCGCCGGCTCATTCCCGTGCACCGCGCCGACCACCATGAGCTTCACGCGCGCGCGTGGGCTGCCCACCAGAGTGGCGTGTATCGGCCGGCCCTCGACCGAGCGACCGATCAGGACCCGGCGGTCGGCCGCCGGCGGCGCCGGCGGGAGGGCGGGCACCGCCGCCGTGGAGGTCGCGGCGACGCCCGCGAGGATCGCCGAGAGGAACACCCCGCCGAGTGTAGGGTCAGGGCTCACCGTGATCGCCGACGTCGCCGCGCGCGCGGCCGAGCAGGGACGGCTCGCGATCGACACCGAGTTCGTCTCGGAGCGCCGCTACCAGGCGCTCCTGTGCCTCGCCCAGGTGGCGGTGCCCGACGCTGATGCCCCCGAGGGGGTGCGCACCGAGGTCCTCGATCCGATCGAGGGCGAGCTCGACCCGGGGCCACTGGCCGCCGTGCTGGCCGATCCGGCCGTCGAGGTAGTCGTGCACGCCGGCCGCCAGGACGTCGCGATCCTCCGCCGGACGTGGAGGACCGAGCTGACGAACATCTTCGACACGCAGGTCGCGGCGGGATTCGTGGGCCTGGGCAACCAGGAGGGCTACGAGTCGCTCGTCCGGAAGGTGCTCGGCACGCGGCTGACGGGCACTGAGGGATTCACCCGCTGGGACCGGCGCCCGCTCACGGCGGAGCAGCGGGAGTACGCGGCCGACGATGCTCGCCTGCTGCTGGCGCTCGGCGACGAGCTCGAGCGGCGGCTCGCCGAGCGGGGCCGGCTCGCCTGGGCCCGTGAGGAGTGCCGCGCGCTCGAGGAGGCGAGCGACGAGCGCGACCCCGAGCGCGTGTACGAACGCCTCCCCCGCCTCGGCCGGCTCGGCGACCGGGCCCGCGCCGTGGCCCGCGAGCTCGTCGAGTGGCGCGAGGGCGTGGCCCGCGCGATGGACCGCCCGGCCGGGTTCGTGCTGCCGGACCACGCGCTCATGGAGCTGGCTCGGCGAGCGCCCCGCGACCGCCGCGGGCTGGAGCAGATCCGGGGCCTCCCGCCACAGACGCTCCACCGCCGCGGCGACGCGCTGCTCGAGGCGCTCGGGCGGGGGCGCCGGCGGACCCCGCCCTCGCCGCCTCCGACGCCCCCGGCCCGCGATCCCGCCGACGCGCCGCTCGTGTCGCTCGCGCAGGCGCTCGTCCGCCACCGATCGATGGAGTCGGGCGTGGCCGTGGAGCTGATAGCGACCCAGTCGGAGCTGAGCTCGCTCGTGTCGGCGCTGCGCCGCGGCGACAGCGGCGACCGGCTGCGCGTGTCGCACGGCTGGCGCGGCGAGCTCGTTGGCGACGAGCTGCGGGAGCTGGTGGCGGGGCGCCTCAGCCTCGCGGTGGGCCCCGACGGGCGGTTGGCGGTGCGGCGCGCGTAGCGAGACTAGAGGTAGTGTGGCGCGCCCATGGTCGACCACAAGCTGCTTCGGATCTTCATGCAGGATCACCTCGCGGCATCTACGGCGGGCGCCGAGCTCGCCCGCCGGGTCGGTGGAGCGAATCGCGGCACGACGTTCGGCGATGCCCTCTCCCATGTCGCCGAGGAGATCGCCGAGGACCGGCAGGCGCTCGCGGGGATGCTCGACGACCTCGGGTTCAAGGCGGACCGGGCGAAGAACGTGGGCGCCTGGGCGGGCGAGAAGGTCGGGCGGCTCAAGCTGAACGGACAGCTGAAGGGCTACTCGCCGCTCAGCCGCGTAGAGGAGCTCGAGGCCCTCATCGCAGGCATCAACGCAAAGCTGTCGCTCTGGCGAATCTTGTTCGAGGTCTCGAAGGAGGAGCCGCGGCTCGACGCAGACCGGCTCCGCAACCTCATCCAGCGCGGCGAGGGGCAGCTCGAGACGGTGGAGGACATCCGAACGCGCGCCGCCCGCACCGCGTTCCTGCGGTCGTAGGCGGGCCGCGTTTCCCCCTGGCGCGCGCGGGGCACCCTCGGAGTCATGCTGACGATCACGCAGGACGCCGCGGACGCGATCGCCCGGGCTCTCGAGCAGGAGCCCGCCGACGCGGGGTTTCGCATCGCCGAGGGGGACCACTCGACGAACGGGTCCGGCCCCGCGCTCGAGATGGCGCTCGCGCAGGCGCCGGAGGCCGACGACGAGGTGATCGATGACGGCGGCGTCAGGCTGTTCGTGGAACCGCAGGCGGCCGAGACGCTCGACGGCAAGGTGCTCGACGCGGAGATCGCGGAAGGCGAGGTTCGCTTCGCCCTGCTCGAAGCCGACTGATGCGGCCTCCGCTGATATAGTTGCGTGAGCAACCACTCTCGCCGCGACGGAGGCTCCCGATGAAGCTGAACGGCATCCACCACATCACCGCGATCACGGGCGACGCTCCCGGAAACGTGGACTTCTACACGCGCGTGATGGGCCTCCGGATGGTGAAGAAGTCCGTCAACCAGGACGACCCGACCGTCTACCACCTCTTCTACGGCGACGAGCACGCCAGCCCGGGGCTCGACCTGACCTTCTTCGAGTACCCCGGTGTCGCGCCCGGCCGCGCCGGCGCGGGAATGATCCATCGCATCGTGTGGCGTGTCGGAGGCGCCGCCGCGCTGGACTTCTGGTCCGAGCGGCTGGCCGCCGAGGGCATCCGGTCGGAGCGCGAGGGCGATCGTCTTCGGTTCGCGGACCCCGAGGGCCTCGAGCACGAGCTGGCCGTTGGTGACGTGCCGGACGAGCCGCTCACGGCCGACCACCCGGAGATCCCCGCCGAGCACGCGCTCCAGGGCTTCGGTGGTGTGCGGGCCTACGCTGCGGACCCCGAGCGCAGCGGCGCGATGCTCGAGGAAGCTCTCGCGTTCGTGCCCGCCGGTGATGGCTGGGAGGCACGCGCCGAGCTCCGTGGCGCGACATACGCCTACGACGCGCCGCCGCCGGGGCGCGGTCTCCAGGGCGGCGGTACCGTCCATCACGTCGCCTGGTACTCGAGCGACGAGGAGCACGAGGCCTGGCGCGATCGGGTCCGGGCGGTCGGCGGACACCCGACGCCGGTCATCGACCGCCATTACTTCCGCTCGATCTACTTCCGGGAGCCCAGCGGGGTCCTGTTCGAGCTCGCCACCCCCAGCCCGGGCTTCACGGTGGACGAGCCGCTCGAGACCCTGGGCGAGGAGCTCTCGATCCCGCCGGCGCTCGAGCCGCGGCGGGCCGAGATCGAGGCTGCCCTCAAGCCGCTGCCGTACAGGCGTGCCGCCCGCTCGCGAGGCTAGCCCAGCTCGTCCCCGGCTCGCTCGACGGCCCGAGCGAGGGCCGCCACGTCGGCGCTCGTCGTCCGCCACGAGACGATCGCCGCTCGCTGGCAGAAGCCGGGGGCGAGGCGGGCGCCGGTGTGGAACACCTCGCCGTCCGCCGCCGCCCGCGCCTGGATCCGCTCGTTCAGGTCGTCGAGCTCGGGCCCCTCGCCCATTCCCTCGCGGCGGTAGCGGAAGCAGACGACGTTCGTGGGCGCCGGCGCGCAGAGCTCGAGCCGCGGCGACTCGTCCACCAGCCGGGCGAGCTCGGCCGCCAGGTCGCAGCATCGGGTGACGAGCTCGGCCATCCCCCGGCGCCCGAGCTGCTTGAGCGCCGCCCATACGCACGCGCCGCGCCAGCTGCGGCTCGCCTCCGGGCCGAGCTCGTGCAGGTCCCGCCCTCCCCCCGGCGTCAGGTAGGCGGCCGTGCCGACGAACGTCTCGGCATGCAGATCGGCGTCCCGGAGGAGGACGAAACCGCAGCCGTTCGGCACGTTCAGCCACTTGTGGGCATCGCAGGCCAGCGAGTCGGCGCGCTCCATCCCGGCGACGAGCGGGGCGGCGCGCTCGCAGAGACGAAAGAACGCGCCGAACGCCCCGTCGACATGCAGCCACAGCCCGTGCTCGGCGCACACGTCGGCGATCGCCTCGAGCGGGTCGCTCGCGCCCGTGTTGACCGACCCGGCTTGGGCGATGACGATCGCCGGCTCGAGCTCGCCCTCCGCGCTGTCCCTCTCGATCGCCTCCCGCAGCGACTCCACGCGCATCGCATAGCGGTCGTCGATCGGGATCGCCCGCACGGAGCCCGCCCCCAGCCCCAGCGTGCGGAGCGCCTTGTAGTCGGACAGGTGCAGCTCCTCGCTCCCGTACACGGCGAGCCGGGGCAGCCCCCAGAGTCCCTCCTCGCGCACGTCCACGCCGTGCCGGCGGCCGGCCCAGTGGCGCGCCACGGCGAGCCCGACCAGATTCCCCATCGTGGCCCCCGAGGTCAGGTAGCCGCTCGTCGCGGGGTATCCGATCAGGTCGGCGAGCCAGCGAAGCACCACCTGCTCCACCTCCACGCTCGCCGGACCGAGGCTCCAGAGGCCCGGGTTCTGGTCCACGGCGGCCGCCCACGCCTCGGCGATGGCCGCGGCGGGCAGCGCCGCGCCGGTCACGAACCCGAAGAAGCGCCCGCCCGTGCTGCCGGCGAGCGCGCCGTCGGAGCGCTCAGCCAGCCCACCGAGCACCGCCTCGACCGGCATTCCCCGTTCCGGCAGCGGCTCGTCGAACCGCGCCCGAAGCGCGCCTGCGTCGAGCTCCGCGGCGGCGCGTCGCGGCGGCTCGAGGGCCGCACGAAAGCGGGCGGAGAGGTCGGCGACGGCGGCGTCGAGATCGTCCATGGCGGCATCCTCGCAGCGCTTGGGGGCGGCCCGCGAGGCGCCACCGGTGCGGTAGCGTCCGCGCCTGCCCTCGAACCGCGACACCCTGAGGCCGCGCTCCGCCGTGCGGCGATCGCTCATGCCCCGCCTCGGCGGGCGCGACCTCGCGATCGATCTCGGCACCGCGAACACGCTTGTCTACGTGCGCGGCGAGGGGATCGTAGTGTCGGAGCCTTCCGTGGTGGCGGTGGACACGCGCGACAGCGAGGTGCATGCCGTGGGCGAGGAGGCACAGCGCATGATCGGCCGCACCCCGGCCACGATCGCCGCGGTCCGGCCGCTGCGTCACGGCGTGATCGCCGACTTCGAGGTGACCGAGCAGATGCTGCGGCACTTCATCGGCCGGGTCCATCGCAGCCGCTTCTCGCACCCGAGGCTCATCATGTGCGCGCCCTCCGGCATCACCGACGTCGAGCGGCGCGCCCTCACCGAGGCCTCGATGGCGGCGGGCGCGCGATCGGTGCACCTCATCGAGGAGCCGCTCGCGGCAGCCATCGGCGCCGGGCTGTCGATCGAGGAGCCGCGGGCGAACGTGGTGGTGGACGTGGGCGGCGGCACGAGCGAGGTGGCGGTCATCTCACTCGGCGGGATCGTCGTCTCGCGCTCGCTGCGGGTGGGCGGCTACGACTTCGATGAGACCGGCGCCGCCTGGATTCGTGCCAACCACGGGCTCGCGATCGGGGAGACGAGCGCGGAGCAGGTGAAGGTCGAGATCGGCAGCGTCAGCCCGGATACGACGGACAACCGCTGGGAGGTGCGCGGGCGCGACCCGGCCACGGGGCTGCCGCGCGAGGTGGTCGTGACGAGCGAGGAGCTGCGCGGCGCGCTCGAGGGGCCCGTGCGGGACATCGTGTCCTCGGTGCGCGACGCGCTCGAGGAGACGCCGCCGGAGCTCGCCTCGGACCTGGCGCAGTCGGGGATCCTGCTCGCCGGCGGCGGCGCCCTTCTGCGCGGCTTCGCCGAGCGTCTCGAGGCCGAGACCGGAGTGCCGGTTCAGACCGCGGACCTCCCGCTCGACTGCGTCGCGCTCGGCGCGGGACAGGCGCTCGACGAGATGGAGCTCCTCGAGCGTACGGCCGAGCGGACCGGCGGGGCGCTGACCGCGCTGCGGCGCCCGGGGCGCTGAGAGCCCGGCGGCGCCGTCAGTCGCCGGTCGGCGCCACCCCCGCCGACTCGACCATCAGGATCGCCGTGCGGCGCGGCGCGCGCGTCCGGTGGACGACGTTCCGGGGCACGGTGTAGCCCTGGTGCCGGTCGAGCGTCACGGTCTCGCCGCCGTCGAGGTCGATCAAGAGCTGCCCGTCGAGGACCAGGAAGAACTCGTCCTCGTCCAGGTGCTTGTGCCAGTGGAACTCGCCCTCGATGACCCCGAGTCGCACTACCGCGTCGTTGACCGTGGTCAGGGTCTGGTTGAACCACTCGTCCCCGACCGCGGCGATCTCGGCGGGGATGTCGATCAGGCTCGAGTGGCCGTACTTGTCGTCGAGATGGATGTTGTACTCGGGCATGCCGAACAGCGTAGGGTCGCGCTGGCATGAGCCGCGACCTCCTCCTCCACGGTGGCTCCGTGCGGACGCTCGACCGGGCCGCTCCGCTCGGGCGCGAGCTCGCCATCCGCGACTGCCGCGTCGCCGCCCGGTCGGCGCCGCGGGCGGAGCGCGTGGATCTCGCCGGATGCTGCGTCGTGCCGGGCCTGACGGACGCCCACGTCCACTTCCCCACCTGGTCGCTCGCCCAGGGGCAGGTGCGCCTCGAGGGCGCGAGCTCGCTCGACGAAGCCCTCGCGCGCGTGGACGACGCGGGCGCCACCGCGGCGCCCGGCGGCTGGCTCCGCGGCGTCGGCTGGCGCGACGGCGAGTGGGCGGACCCGCCCACCCGCACCGCGCTCGACCGGGTCGCCCCCGACACGCCGGTGGCGCTCTTCTCGCGCGACGGCCACTCGCTGTGGCTGAACAGCGCCGCGTTGGCCCGCGCGGACAGTCCACTCGAGCGTCGGGGAGGCGTGGTCGAGCGGGACGGGCGCGGCGAGCTCACCGGAGTGCTGCGCGAGGAGGCGGCGTGGGCGTTCCGCGAGCTCCACGCGCGGCCGAGCGTGGAGGAGATGGTCGCGGCGTCGCGGCACGGCCTGCGGATCGCCGCCTCGCGTGGCGTCACCGCGGTCCACGACAAGGACGGCTGGCTCGGTGCGTTCGAGGTGTTCTCGCGGCTGCACGAGCAGGACGAGCTGACCCTGCGCGTCTGGCAGTCCCTCCCCTGGGATCGCGTGGACGAGCTCCGGACGCTCGGCATCCGGTCGGGCTTCGGCGACGACATGCTCAGGATCGGCTACCTGAAGGGCTTCATGGACGGCACCCTGGGCTCCGCCACCGCCCGCCTGCTCGACGGCTCGGGGGTCGAGATCACGACCCGCGAGCAGCTCGAGGAGGTGGTGCGCCTCGCGGCCGACGCGCACTTTCCGGTGGCGGTCCACGCGATCGGCGACGCCGCGAACCGCGCGGCGCTCGACGCCTTCGCCGCCACCCGCGACGCCTGGGCGCCGGCCGGCCTGCGCCACCGCATCGAGCACGCCCAGCTTCTCGCACCCGAGGACGTGCCCCGCTTCCGCGACCTCGGCGTGGCCGCCTCGGTTCAGTTCAGCCACGCTCCCTCGGACCGCGATCTCGCCGACCGCCTGTGGGAGGGCCGACCGGGCGCCTACGCGTATCGGTCCCTCATCGACGCCGGCGCGCTCCTGGCCAATGGCTCCGACGCCCCCGTCGAGGAGCTCGACCCCCTGGCGGGGATCGTCGCCGGGGTGCTCCGCACGCTCGACGAGCGGCCGCCGTGGCGGCCGGAGCAGGCGGTGACCGTCGAGGAGGCGCTGCGCGCGGCCACCGTCGGCCCGGCGTGGCTCGAGCGCCAGGAGAGCCGGCGTGGCACGCTCGCCGCGGGCATGCTCGCCGACCTCGTCGTCCTCGACCGCGACCCGCTGGCGTGTCCGCTCGAGGAGCTGCCGGACGTGCGCGTGCTCGCGACGATGGTGGGCGGCCGCTGGACGCATGCCTCCTCCGAGTCGCCCGTGGATGTCCCGTGAAGCGGCTCGCCGCGCTGATCGCCGTGCTGGCCGTCTGGGCGGCGCCGGCCGCGGCGGCCCAGACGGCGCAGCCCCCGCCGCTCGAGCTGCGCGGGCCGCGCCTTGTGGCGACCGGCGTCGATTTCGCTGTGCGGGGCGCCGGCGCCGCGGCCGGCGAGCGGCTCCGCATCGAGGTGCGGCTGGGCCGGCGGTGGCGCCGCGTGGCCGGGGCGGTGGCGGCTGGTGACGGCATGTTCGCTCGCCGCATCCGTCCTCCCGGACGCAGGTCGCGCCACGTGCTCCGGGCGGTCGGCGCGGACGGCCGGTCGTCGGCGCCGGTCGTCGTCCGCGCCCGGCACGTGACGCTGGCCGCGGTCGGCGACATCAACCTCGGCGACGGGCCGCTCCTCGTCATGCGGCAGCGCGGGTATCGCTTCCCCTGGACGGGCGTCGCCCGGCCGCTCCGAGGCGCGGACATCGCGTTCGGAAACCTCGAGTGCGCGGTGTCCACGAGGGGCAGCCCGGTGCCGAAGCAGTTCAACTTCCGCGGGCCGCCCGCGGCGCTGCGGGTGGTGGCCCGCTACGCCGGCTTCGACGTGCTCAACCTGGCCAACAACCACGCCGGCGACTTCGGCCGCACCGCGCTGCTCGACACGGTGCGCAACGTCCGCCGGTTCGGGATGCTGGCGGTGGGCGCCGGCGGCAGCCTCGCGTCGGCGAGCCGGCCGCGGGTGATCGAGCGGCTCGGCCTGAGGGTGGCGTTCGTCGGCTTCTCGAACATCCTGCCGACGTCGTTCTTCGCCGTCCCCGGCCGCCCCGGCACGCAGGCGGCCACCACCGCTGCGATCCGCCGCGGGGTGCGGCGGGCGCGGCGCCGGGCGGACGTCGTCGTCGCCACCTTCCACTGGGGGGTCGAGCGCGCCCTGCGCGAGGACGCCCGACAGCGTGCGTTCGCCTCGGCCGCGCTCCGCGCCGGCGCCACTGCCGTGATCGGCGCCCACCCCCACGTCCTCCAGCCGATCCGCCGGATCGGACATCGCCTCGTCGCGTACAGCCTCGGCAACTTCGTCTTCTCCGCGGCGTCGCCCTCGACCACGCGCACCGGAATCCTCAGGCTGAGGCTGTCCGCCCGCGGCGTCGAGGGCAGCCGCCTCGCGTCGGCGGTGATCGAGGGCGCCCGCCCGCGCCTGCTCGGCCGGCGCTGAGCTGTGCTCAGGTCGCGTACAGCCGGTAGAGGCGGAAGAGGTCGTTCTCGACGGGGAGCACCTCGACCCGTGCGAAGCCCGCCGCCTCGGCGTGGTCACGCACGGCGTCGGCCCGCATGACGGTGCCCGTGGCGGCGGTGGGCCGCTCGACGAGCTGCGTCGGCAGGCAGTGCACGACGCTCCAGCCGTACATCATGCGCTCGACGTCGTCGCCGGGCGCCGTGAATCGATCGGCGACCCGCTCGTCGACGACCAGCACGGTGCCCCCGTCGGCGAGCGCGGCGCGGGCGGCCGCGAGGGCCTCGACCGGACGGGCCAGGTCGTGCAGCGCCTCGAGGATCAGGATCAGGTCGTAGGGTCCATGGCCGGCGAGCCCGGCGGCGTCGCCCTCGAGGAAACGAAGGCGCCCGTTCATGCCGGCCTGCTCGGCGTTCCGCCGGGCGTCCGCGATCGACCCGGGGTCGGCGTCGATCCCGTCCACGTGCGCGTGGAGGAACTCCTGTGCCATCGCGATGCTCGACCAACCCTGCCCGCAGCCGAGGTCCGCGACGCGGGCCGGCCGGCCGGCCTCGAGCCTTGCCACGACGTCGGGCATCGCCGCCAGCCACTCGCTCGGCAGCTCATGCGTGAACGTCGGGCGGTTGATGTGGCCCTGGCCGTGACGGAAGTCGCGGCCGTACGCCTCGTAGGGGACGCCGCCGCCGGTCCGGTAGGCGGTCGCGACCTCCGGGAGCACGCGGCCGATGCCGGCGACCATGTGGGCGAACGGGGCGACATGAGCCAGGTCCTCGCTTTCGACCAGGACCGGCGCGTGGTCCGCGGCGAGCGCATAGAGGCGCTCCTCGGGTGGAGCCCCGGTATCCTCGACCTCGATCAGGCCCGCCACGGCCTGCTGCTCGAGCCACTCGCGCGCGTAGCGAGGATCGATCCCGGCCTGCTCGGCCAGCTCGCGACCGATCAGCGGCCCGTGCTCGTCGAGCGCCCGGTAGAGACCGAGCTCCGCCCCGAGGTAGACCGAGTACAGCTCGAGAGCGCCAAGCGCGGCGCCGAAGAGGCGGTCGGCGAGGGTATCGGTGCGGTCGAGGACGGCGGTCATGACGCGGGGGCTCTCCTTTGTCGATTGCGCCCTAAAGATCGCCCGGACCGGCCCCCGCCGGTATGGGGGATGTCCCTCTACGTGCGCGCTAGGCGCCGAGGCCGGCGCGGTCGCGCGCCGGCGGCTGGCATGGGGGGCCCCCTCGGATACCGTCGGGCTCCGCGCCAGTCGCGGCCAAACAGTCCGCCCCCCACCGGCCGACTCGTCTCGGCCGCGCCGGATTTGTCCGGTTCGGCGGGCGGCGGCGGTTGCCCATCACGCGTCGGCAAGAAAAGCCCGAACGCGCCAACCGGCTTGGAGTCGGCCGGCGGAAGCTCCGGCCGCCTCAAGCGCGGCCAACCCGGCATGTGGAGATCACTCGGCCTTGAAGCCCCCGGAACGTGATGGCCAGCCGCGGGTGAACCACCTGGGCGGTATCTCGGCCCTTGCCGCTGCGCTGATCGCGTCTTTCTGGTGCCGTCGTAGACGTCGCCGGCTCAACTGACTGTGAGTGGCTCGAGACCGCGATGCAAACCAAAGCCGTCTCGGCGTATAGGCGGCCGGGTTAGCGCCAGGCCACGAAATCCGTCCTCTCGCGCTCCACGAGCCGCGCGATACCCGTCCGCGAGCTGACGTCGAGCTTCGCGATCGCGCTTGACACGTGCTTCTCGATCGTCTTCTCGCTCAGGTGAAGCTGCGCGCCGATTTGGCGGTTGGTGCGCCCCTCGGCCACGAGGACGGCCACCTCCCGCTCGCGGGGCGTCAACACCCCGAGGCCGCTGCCCGGCTCGGCCGGCTTGGCGGGCGCCGGGCGCGGACGCTCGCCGAGGCGGCGCAGAACGCGCAGGGCCGCGTCGCGGAACCCCGCGGCGCCACGGGCGTCAAGCTCCTCCGCCGCCCGCCTCAGCTCGGCGCGCGCATTGTCCGCCTTTCCGGCGGCGGCAAAGGCCTCCCCGGCAACGGTGCGGCATCGGCCGTCCCACAGCGGCGCGCCTCCCACATGGGCGGCCTCGGCGCCGGCGAGCCCAGCGTGCGCCGCCTTCTCCGGCTGCTCTTGGACGAGCAGCAGCTGCGCCTCGATGATGCCGCTGATCGCGCCAAAAAGACCCGTGCGTCGCCCGGCCGCCTCCTCGGGGGCGCGGGCAGCCCACTCGGCCGCCTCCTCGACCCGGCCCAGGGCCAGATGGGTTCGGACCACGACCTCGAGGGCCCGCAGGCGGTCGGTGGGGGGCAGGCGGGGGTCGACCCAGCCCGACGACTCGAGCGCCTCGAGCGCCCCACCGGGGTCACCAGAAGCGAGGCGGGCGTCGGCGAGGGTCCAGCCGACGGAGTGAGGCGGGTACGCGCGGATGACTTCCAACGCAACCTCCGCGTCGGAGAGCGCGTCAGTTATCCGCCCTTGCGCAAGCGCGACCCATGCTGACAACTGCGATCCCCAGTAGATGACGGTCGCGTTGCCAGAGATCAGCGCACTTTCGACCGCGTCGTCGGCCGCAGTGCCGGCCGAGTTGAGTCGGCCCGAGCGCTCCGCCGAGTAGCCGAGCATTGACGTGAATTCGCTTGCCAACAGCCCTTGCCCGCTCTGACGGGCGAGCCGCGCCCCACGCTCCGCGGCCGGCGCCCCGGAACGGTCGCCGTAGAGTTGCGCGGTCGCCAGCGGAAGCAAGCTCTGCAAGCGCTTGACAAGCGTCTCGTCCGGTAAAGCGTCGGCGAGTGCCTCGGCTTGGTCAAGCAGGCGCTCCGCCCTGGCGACCCTTGACTCGTTCACCCCGCGCAAACACTGGTTGGCGGCGTCAGCGGCATGGGCGGCCGCGGCCGCCTCGAGTACCTGGTCGCCGGCTTCCGTAGCTGCCGCACCCGCTTCCTCCGCCAGGCGCTCGACTGTGCCGAGATCTCCGCAGGAGTCGCGTTCGTGGGCCAGCTCCAGCGTGATAATCGCAAGCTCTCGGGGCGCCGCATGGCCAAGGGCCGAGCGCTCTGCGGTGAGCAAGTCATGGGCAGCCTGGGGGTTGCCGATCCAGACCTCGAGATGAGCCAGGGCGGCGGCGGTCTCCGCTCGTCGAACCGGCGTGTCCCCGGAGATAAGCGCCAGTGCGCGCCGAAGGGCGTCACGCGCGTCCACGGCCCGGTTGGCAGATGTAAAGGCGGCCGCCTGTGCCTTCAGGAGGGCGCGCCGCCGCTCATCATGGTTTGGGCCGTCAGGAAGGAGCCGCAGCGCGGCGCCGTACCAGCCGGCCGCCGTTGCGGGGGCTCGTAACGCGGTTGCGTCCGCGGCCTCCGTAAGCAGTTCCACCGTGTCCATGTCACCGGCACGCGCGGCCCGCTCGGCATGGTGTGCGCGCTGCTCGGCTGTAGCGCTGCGCGCTGCCAGAGCCTCGGCAGTGCGGGCATGAGCGGCAAGCCGCGAGCCGCCCGCGATTCCCTCGTAGACGGCGCGGCGCACCAATGGATGCCGAAATCGGAAGCGCCGTGGCTCATCCGTCGGGCGGATGAGGTCGGCCATAAGCAGCTGGTCGAGCGCAGATAGGACCTCGCTCTCGGCGATCCCAGCGGCTGCCGCAGCGAGGTCCGGCTCGAATGGATCCCCGGCCACCGCGGCTCCCTCCACTGTCTTGCGCACGAGCGCCGGTAGGACTTCCACCTCGCCCCTCAACGCCGCCCGGACGGGTCGGGGAACGCCCGCCATCCCAGTCGCGGCGCGTCGGGGCGGGTGGGATTCTGCGGCCCTAGCAAGCGCCTCGAGATAGAACGGGTTGCCGCCGCTCTCCCGATACAGCTGCTCCCGGGCCGCTCGCGGCATTGACGGCAGCAATCCTTCCGCCGCATCAGGCGGCAAGGGTCCAACATCTAGGACCTCAGCCGAGCCGTTGCGAACTGCCGTCTCGAGCGCAGCTTCGAGATCGGGCGACCGCCCAGCCCGCGTCGCCATGGCCAGTAGGACGCGCCTATGCGGCGGGCGGTGGACCAGCAGGGCCAGGACGTCAGTTGAGGCGGCGTCGGCCCACTGGACGTCATCCAGAAGAACCGTTACGGGGCGGGGCTCGGAGAGAAACTCGAGCAGAGCCCGAACCCCTCGAGCCACGTGGTGTCGTCCGTCGGAGGCGGCGGGCTCCACTCCGGGCATCCCGGCCACCGCCGGGAGCACCACGGCGAGTTGAGATAGGTGTTCCGATCCGAGCCGGCGAGGTGGATTGCTGGCGAGCATACGGTCGAAGGTGTCGATCAGAAGCGCGAAGGGCAGGTCGCGTTCGAGCTCTGCGGCGCGCCCGGCAAGTACGACATGCCCTCGCCGGGAGGCGCGCGCCGCTAACTCCGAGAGCAGCCGCGACTTGCCGATCCCCGGCTCCCCCCGCAGCCCCACGGCGCGCGTCGCGACGCGCTCGACCTCTTCGAGCGCCCGCTCGAGAACGCCGAGCTCCTGCTGACGCCCGACGAGGGCGGGTTGAGATGTGGGCACTGCGTCGAGGTTAGTCAGAGAGACGGCGGCTTGGCGGGATGTGTGACGGATCTCTCAGACCGTCAAACTAAGCTCGCCATGCTCCTGTCGCGCGCGCGTAGGATGGCGTGACGTTCTCAGCAGTCGACCACTGGAGGTAGTCCGATGAAACTGCGCTGGGTCGCGTTGGCGATCGCAGTCTGCTCCGCGGTGACGCTTGTCATACCGAACATCGCGGGCGCCGCGAAGAGACCCCTCCACGCCGACCTCAACGGCCAGAACGAGGTCGGGGCCGGCGACCCGAACGGCGGCGGCAGCTTCGCCGCAGTGATCGACGGTAACGAGCTGTGCTACGGGCTCGCCGTCAGGGACATCCAGGACCCGCTCTTCGCTCACATCCACCGGGGCAGGGCTGGCACGAACGGCGACATCGTCGTGACCCTGCGGCATCCCCGGAACGGCGACCCGGGCGCGTCGAGCGGCTGCGTGACGCTTCGTCCCGAGCTCCGCCGCAGCATTCGCCGGCGCCCGTCGCGCTACTACGTGAACGTCCACACGCGCAGATACCCGGACGGGGCGATCCGCGGCCAGCTGTTCTCGAGGGGCGGCGCGTAGACCCTGCTTCTTCGGTCCTATCGCCGTCCGCGCAAGCTCCTTCTGAACACCGCGATCCCGCCGAGCGTCGGATGATCGGACGCTACGTACACGTTCCGCCCATCCGGGCTCGGCGTGATCGCATCCGCCTGCGTGAGCCCCCTGCCCAGTGAGCAGCCCAGGACACCGCCGCGGATGAAGCAGCCACCCGCGCCGGGCAGACGGCGAAGGCCCATACGGGGCCTGCGGCTCAACAACGACATCGCATTGATCTTGTGCGACACCGCGTACAGGTTCCCTCCGTCGGGGCTGAGCGCGAGGTCCCTGACTCCATCGAGCACCCGCGCCTCCGCACAGCCGCCGCCTCCGGCCTGGATCACGCAGCCGTCGGCGCCGGCGGGCTGCGTCAGCGCTCCGGTCATGCGGTTGCGCTGAAAGACGGCGATCGCGTCGCTCTGCTCGGAGGCGACGTAAGCGCTCGCGCCGTCGGCGCTGATGACGACCGCACTTGGATCGCGCAGGGCGCGCACCGCGGTGCAGGCGGCTCCGCCCGGCGCCTGTGCCAGGCAACCGCCGGGCCGCTTCGCAAGCGACCCGTCCTCCGCGCGCGACAACGTGATCAGCCGGTCCCGTCCGGCACCGGCGAGGTACACCTGCCGACCGCCCGGGCCTTCCACGAGATCGATCGCTTCGCCGACACCGGCGACGGTCGTGCAGCCCTCGAGTCGCTCGGCTACGCACCCGGCGCTGCCGGCGAGCTGCGTCAGCGCGCCGTCCCGCGCGGCATGGCGCAGGAAGACCGCGACACCGCCGACGCCACCGACGTAGACATTGCGGCCGTCGGCGCTCACCAGAATGTGGCGCGGCCGCGGGAATGCTCGGCCGGTCCGACAGCCGTCGCCCCGGACCCTGCTTACGCATCCCGAGCTGCCGAAGAGCTGGCGCAGTGTCCCCGTCCGTGCGTTTCGGGCGAACACCGCCACAGCTCCAGAGGAGGCGACGTAGAGGTTCTTCCCATCCGGGCTGACGGCCAGGGAGCGCGGGCCGGCCAACCCCCGCCCGAGGCGGCACGGACCGCCGGCGCGGTCGCCGATGCAACCTCGCTCGCCGCTCAGCTCGCGCAGCGAGCCGGTGCCACGGCCGCGGGCGAAGACCGCGACGGCGTCGCTTCCGGTCGAGGCCGCGTACACGAAACGCCCGTCCGGGCTCACCGCCAGGTCGTCGGCTCCCTTGAAGCCGCGGCTCCGGGCGCAACCGGCTACCGCCTCGCCGATGATGCAACCCGCCGTGCCTCGCAGCTGGCTCAGGCGGCCGGTGGCGGGGCCGATCGGCAACGGCCCGCCCGGACCCTGCGGCGCGCCCGCCGGGGCCGGAGGATTCGCCGACCGCTCGCGGTCGGCGTTGTCGCCGCCCAGCAGCAACACGCCGGCGGCGACGAGACTCCCGACCAGCAGGGCTACCCCGGCCAGAAGGACGGGGCGTCGGCGCCGGGGCGCCGGTGCGCCGGCCCGACGACCGGGTTGCGGTCCGTCGCGGACGAGCCTGGTCGGAGCGCTTGTCGCGTCGGAGGCCGCCGTCACGGCGGCCCGCCCCAACTCCCCCGCCGACGCATGGCGCTCCTGAGGTGCCTTCGCCATCGCCCTCTGCACGACGGCCGAAAGACCCGGCGGCACGGCCGGAACGACCGCTGACGCCGAGGGTGGAGCGTCGGAGATGTGCGCCCACAGCTTCGCGAGGTCGTTGTCACGCGGGAACGGCACATCACCAGTCAGCGACTCATAGAGGACACAGCCGAGGGAGTAGACATCGGCGCGCCCGTCGACCCTCTCGCCTCGGAGCTGTTCGGGCGCGACGTAGTCGAGCGTCCCCACCCACTGGCCCGACCCGGTAAGCCCGCCGCTCGACGCGCTCCGTTTCGTCAGCCCGAAGTCGGTCAGGTAGACGTGCTCCTCGCTGCCTCGCTGTGAGATCAGCACGTTCGCGGGCTTGACGTCGCGGTGGACGAGCCCCTGCTCGTGAGCAGCATCGAGCGCGGAGGCCACTTCTGCGGCGATCCGCGCCGCGCGCTCGGGCACGAGCCGCCCTTCGCCCTTGATCATGGCGCGCAGGTCGATCCCGTCGACGAACCGCATCGCGATGAAGAGGACGCCGTCCTGGTCGCCCGCCGCGTAGACCGGCACGACATTCGGATGCTCGAGCGACGCCGCCAGGCGCGACTCACGCTCGAACCGCTCGCGAAAGCCCGGGTCAGCCGCCAACTCGGGGGCAATCAGCTTGAGCGCGACGGGACGGCCCAAAGAGACCTGGACGGCGCGGTAGACGACGCCCATCCCGCCGCGTCCGATAACCCCCTCGATTCGAAAGTCGGCGACGACCGAGCCCGCCGCGAGCCAACTCATCACGGCCTCACCGTTCAAGTGCCAGGAGAACCCAGTGCGAGCGTACCCCACAGGGACGCCCCAAGCCATCCGACGGGTCGCGGCCGACCGTGCGGTGGCGTACGCTCCCTCCGAAGTGGGTGATGTCCCGGCGAGCCCGCGAGCCGCAACGGCCCTTGAGCTGAAGGCCCAGATCGAGGCCGAGCGCGAAGGCCTTCCGTTCCTGCTCTTTCGAGACGGAGCGGGGCGTCACCAGATCCTCGTCCTCGGCGACGACCAGGAACGAGTCACCATCGGTCGCCGTCCGTCGGCGGGGGTGGCGTTGACCTGGGACGAGGAGGTCTCGCGTCTCCACGCCGAGCTGCGACGGATCGGCGACGAGTGGACGCTCCTCGACGACGGGCTCTCGCTCAATGGCTCCTTCGTCAACGGCGAGCCCGTGCACGGGCATCGCCGCCTCCACGACGGCGACACGCTCCGCCTGGGCGGTACGGTCGTGTTGTTTCGAGACCCGCGCGAGGGCGACTCCGGGGCGACGGCTCCGGCCGCTCATCTCCGGCACGCCGTGAGCCTCTCCGACGCGCAACGCCGTGTCCTCGTCGCGCTCTGCCGTCCGTTCAAGACGTCGACCTCGTTCGTGACGCCGGCGACAAACGAGCAGATCGCGAGCGAGCTCTTCCTGAGCGTCGACGCCGTGAAGAAGCACATGCGGGCACTGTTCGAGAAGTTCGGCGTCGCCCACCTGCCGCAGAACGAGAAGCGCGCGCGACTCGTGGAGCGGGCGTTCGCGGCGGGCCTCGTCTCGGAGCACGACCTCTGAGGCCACCTTGGTGGATTCCCCGTCCACCTAGGGGCCGGCGGTAGGAACCAAGGGCCGCTAGGCAGGCTCGCTACCGCGATCGACGATTGCGGCGTCCGCCCCAACCCACAGGAGGGCATCGTGAGACCCGCATCACTTGGCCTGTTCGCCGTCACCGTCGCGCTCGCGGGGCTGGCGATCGCAGCCACCGTCGCGAGCGGCGGCGGCCCGGCGACCGCGCCCGCCGGGCCCGGACTGTCCTACGGTGCGCTGACGCCGCAGGGCGAGACGGTCTGGATCCGGCTCCGCCCCGATCGCAAGCGCATCGCGAGCCTCGAGGCCGCATGGGAGGCCCCGGCGGCGAGGTGCACGCACCGCCAGGTCTTCTTCAGCTTCACGTACGCCGGCGGGGAGAACGGCCGTGTCATCCCCATAACGGCCGGGCAGTTCCGGAGTCACGTGACCGACCGCTACTTCGAGGGCACGACGGCAATCGTCGAGAACTTCGAGATCCAGGGTCGGATCGACGCGGCCAAGGCGGTCGGCCAGTTCACCGTCAAGATCGACGCCAAGCGTCGGGACGGCACCGAATACCGGTGCAATGTCGGCCCGATCCCGTTCACCGCAGTGAACTGAGGTCCTCCCCCCGGCCCGGCGGGAGGGCGGGCGCAATGCGCCCGCCCTCCCGCCCTATCCGCGCCGCCCCGGGGGACTCTCCTCCCGCACGCCGGCCGCCTCCAGTGCGGCCGCACGGGAGGGATATGCCCGCGCATGTACCGCTCGGTCCCCGGCGAAGCTCCAGACGGTCGCGAACTGCTCGGTGACGGGAACTCCGCTTCCGCCGCCGCGGCCGGACATCCGCTGGACGACGACGACGTCGTCGCCGAGGTCGATGATCTCCGCCGCCTCGAGAACGTAGTCCTCGAAGATCCCGCGTACCTCAGCCAGGAAGTCCCTCAGGCCGTCCATGCCTCGGAAGACCTGGCCGAGCATGAAGGAGTGGAGCTCGAAGCCCGGGGCGAGGTGCCTGCGCCAGAGCCCCTCCAGTAGTTGCATGTCCCCGCGCCCGAGGGCATCGTACGCTCGCTGGAGGAGCTCGGCGTTCCGTCTGGACATCGCCGACGAGTATTGCGGCGATCATGTCGGGCCATGCGACTGGGACGTGTCATTCACTGCGTCGATGCCCACGCCGAGGGTGAGCCGAGCCGGATCGTCGTCGGCGGCGTCGGCGATGTGCCGGGCGACAGCATGCTCGAGAAGCTTCGCCACCTCGAGCGGGAGGGTGACGCGCTGCGCCGGCTGCTCCTGTTCGAGCCGCGAGGCTCGGCCCCGCTGTCGGCGGACCTCGTGCTGCCTCCCGTCGACCCCGACGCCGACGCCGGCTTCATCATCATGGAGTCGTGCTCGTACGAGGGGATGTCGGGCACGAACACGATCAACACGGCGACCGTGCTGCTCGAGACCGGCATGGTTGCGATGGCCGAGCCGGTCACGAGGCTCACCCTCGAGGCGCCGGCGGGGCTGGTGCGGATCAGCGCCGACTGCGCGGGCGGCGCGTGCGAGCGCGTCACGTTCGAGAATGTCCCGTCCTTCGCCACGCACCTCGAAGCGCCGGTCAGCGTCCAGGGACTCGGCGAGCTGCGGGTGGACGTCGCCTACGGCGGCGCGTTCTGCGCGTTCGTCGACGCCCATGAGCTCGGCTACGAGCTCATGCCCGACGAGGCGCGGGCGCTCGCCGAGCTCGGGGAGCGGATCCGCCCGGCGGTCGTCGATCAGCTCGAGATGACCCATCCGGCGGAGCCCGCCCTCGGCGTGCTCTCCTTCGTCGTCTTCACGGCGCCGCCGCGCGCGGGCGGCCACGCCCGCAACGCCACGGTCGTGGCCCCGGGCAGGCTCGATCGCTCGGCCACCGGCACCGCCACCTCGGCGCGCCTCGCCGTGCTGGCCGCGCGCGGCGAGATCGAGGCCGGCGCCGAGCTCGTGAACGAGAGCGTCATCTCCACGCGGTTCGTCGGGCGAATCCTGCGCCGCGCGCGCGTCGGCGACCGCGACGCGATCGTTCCCGCGATCACCGGTCGCGCCTGGATCACGGGCTTCCACCAGCTCGTCGTCGACCCCGGCGACCCGTTTCCCGAGGGCTTCCAGCTGCCCGACACGTGGGGTGCGGGAGCGCGCGAGCCGCTCGGACGCCCCGCGTGAGGCTGCGGGTGCTCACCGCCGCCGACGTCGAGCGCGTGGTCGACCCCGACGAGCTGGTCGAGGCGCTGGCCGGCGTCTTCGCCCGGCTCTCCGCCGGCGAGGCGTCGATGCCGCAGCGCATCGCCGTCGAGGTGCCGGAGCGGGGCGGCGTCGTTCTGCTGATGGGCGCCCACCTCCAGGGCCGGCCGTCGCTCACGGCCAAGCTCGTCAGCCTCTTTCCGCACAACCCGAAGGGCGGGCCGCCCACCCACCAGGCGGCGATCGTCGTCTTCGACCCGGCCACCGGGACGCCGACCGCGCTCATGGACGGCACCTCGGTCACCGAGCTGCGTACGGCCGCCGGCTCGCGGCTGGCCACGCGTCTCCTGGCCCGCCCCGAGGCGAACGTGCTCGCCATCCTCGGCACCGGGGTGCAGGGCCGGGCCCACGCCCGGGCGCTCGGGCGCGAACGGCAGTGGGCGGAGGTGCGGATCGCCGGCCGCGACGCCGCGGCCGCGGCGCGGCTGGCCGACCGCCTCCGGGAGGAGCTCGCCCTCCCGGTCGCCGCGGCCGAGTCGATGACCGCGGCGCTCGCCGGCGCCGACGTCGTTTGTGCAACGACCGCGGCCACCGAGCCCGTGGTTCGCCGTGCCTCGCTCGCGCCGGGCATCCACGTGAACTCCGTTGGCTACACCACGGGGGGCAGGGAGGTCGACGCGGAGACGGTTCGCGACGCTCTTGTGGTCGTCGAGTCGCGGGCCGCCGCGATGGCCGAGAGCAACGACATCCGCTGGGCGATCCGTGACGGCGTCGCCGCGGAGGACCCCGTCCACGCCGAGCTCGGCGAGATCGTGGCGGGGACCCGCTCCGGGCGAACCGGGCCGGAGCAGATCACGCTCTACAAGTCGCTGGGAGTGGCGGCCGAGGACGACGCCGCCGCGGCGCTCGCGCTGGCCTCCGCCGAGCGCGAGGGGGTCGGCGCCGTGGTCGAGCTCTAGGTTGCCGGGCCGCACGCCGCGTGACACCATCGTGGAAGCTCGCGAGGAGGAGACGATGGACGAGGCAAGGCTGCGAGAGATCCCGGTGTTCGCCGGCCTCTCGAAGAAGCAGCGCAAGTTCGTGGCCCAGGTGGCGGACGAGATCGACGTCGAGCAGGGCACCCCCCTGTGCCGGGAGGGCCAGTCGGCCTACGAGTTCTTCGCCATCGAGAAGGGCACCGCCAAGGTGGTCCGCGGCGACCAGTACCTGAACCAGCTCGGGCCGGGAGAGTTCTTCGGCGAGATGGGTGTGCTTTCGAAGGAGCCGCGCAACGCCTCGGTGATTGCCGAGTCGCCGATGACCGCGATCGTCATCACGGGGCCGGCGTTCCGTCACATCGATCGCGAGATGCCCGAGGTGGCCAAGCGCATCCGGTTCGCGATCGACGAGCGGCGCCACTGGCTCGAGCCGGTGACCTGAGCGCAGGCCGCCGGGTGTCGATCTCGACGCTTCCCGATCGTCAGATAGGAAAGCGGCGAAACGCGCCGCCCGACCGGATGGAGGGACGAATGAAGTACCTGCTGTCGTTCATCGTCGAGGAAGGCGCCATGGAGGACGCCTCTCCCGACGAGATGCGTGAGTCGATGGAACGCTGGAGCGCCTTCGACAGGGAGGCGGCGGAGAGAGGCGTGCTGATCGCCTGCGAGCCACTCGAGGGCGGCTCGGCTGCCACGACCATCCGCCTGGGCGAAGGCGGCGAGCGCACGGTCACCGACGGGCCGTTCGCGGAGTCGAAGGAGCAGATCGGCGGGTTCTGCCTGCTCGAGTGCGACAACCTCGACGAGGCCCTCGAGTGGGCGAGCAAGGTTCCGATGACCTCCGGCTCGATCGAGGTGAGGCCGGTGATGGACCTCTCGCCCTTCGGCTACGAGAGCAGGACGCTGACCCCGGCGAAGGCGTCGGCGTAAGGGGCGCCTCCGACCATGTGGGGAACCACCCGGCCTCCCTGTGGGGTCCGCGGTGGGGCGCCGATCGAGATCCCCGCTGGGACTGCGCGCGGGGAGCAGCGGGGACGGCTTGGCGGCGGCGACGCCCGGCGGGCGGGCTGCCCGAAGATCGTTCGACCCGTCGCCTCGGGAAGCCGCGAACCGTCCTGCATAAGGCGCCCAGGAGAAGCAGAGGTTAGGACGGCGGCCAGATCCCGGGGCGGGGCCCACTGGGTGTGTCGGATAAAGATTCGGCAGAACCGGTGCTGCCCGAAGATTGTTCGCCAGCGGCGCGGCAGCGGCCGCCGCCCGACACCCCTCACGCAGCCCCCACCTGCCGCGCGCCGCAGATGGGGCCGCAAGGCCACAGCGCCGGCACCCTCGTCGGGTTGCCGGCAACGCCCGACCCGCATCAACCCGCTAGAGGGCGGCGTCGCCCGGCGTGGCCGCCAGGTCACGAGCCGACCGCGGTCTCGCCAATGTCAGCCGGACGCGGTCGACGGGCCGCCGCGTGCGGCATTGCGCGCGACCATCGCCGCACCGCCGCCCAGCGCGAGGCACAGCGGCGAGTAGATCGCGAGGTCGAGGCGCTCGTAGATCCCGTCGAAGCCGCGGACGAGATCCACGGGGATGAACAGCGCGCCCCGGGCGAGGAATACGCCCGAGACCGCCCACGTCGCCAGACGTAGCGCACGCGACGGCCTCTCGTCCGCCGTCCTGCCAACGATCACCGCAGCGCCCAGCAGCCCGACGGCGACGGCCCAACTGGCGGCCGACGGCGGTGCCTCGGTCGCCCCGGAGCCGAGCACGCGCTCCGCGAACGCACGGTCGCTCCCGCCCGGCCAGCGCCAGCCGAGCGCCCAGGCGGCGTGCAGGGCGGCGAGCGCGACGAGCACGGCGGGGACGCCTACCCCGCCGGCGCGGCCGAGCCCTCGGCCAGGTCGGCTCCGCCGGGGGAGCTTCCCGAGCCGCCGGGCGACGCGTTCCTCCACGGCGTTCGCGATCCGCACCGAGACCGGCCACCGCGCGGGATCGGCGATCGCGCCGGTCGTAGCGAGCTCGGCCCGGTCGAGCAGATCTTCCACGAGCGCGTCGTGCTGCCGGATCAGCAGGGGATAGACCGGGATCATCCTGGGATTCAGCCGGCAGTCGAGGGTGTGTATCAATCGCGTGCGCTTCGGACCGAGCGACTTCACCTCGAGCCGATGCGTCCCCACGATGCCGAGATCCGGCGCGAAGCGGAACACGAGCCGCTCCCCCGGCTCGTACTCCGCGACGGCTTGGCGGATCTGGGTCTGCGGTAGGAGGCCCTGCCGGCTCGGCGTTCCCACTGCCAGCGGACCGTCCAGCTCGAGCGGCGTCGCCGGCCACAGGTGCGTGGGCCAGAGCCGGTCGTTCGCTCCTCCCAGGTCGTCGATCAGCGCGCCGACGCGCTCCGAAGCGACGGGGAGCTCTCGCGAGTGCACGTTTCGTATCTTCAAGCTCTCAGCTCCTTTCATGGGGTCCATACACTTATGTATGGAGCACCATACAGTACTGTACGGAACGTGGCGACCCGCGCCGGAAAACGGCTCCTCACGAGGGACGACTGGACCCGGGCGGCCCTCGACGCGCTCGCGGAGGGGGGCGTCCGCGCTGTGGCGGTCGATCGCCTCTCGAAGGCGCTCGGCGCGACGCGCGGCAGCTTCTACTGGCATTTCAGCGACCGCAGGGAGCTGATCGAGGAGGCACTCGCGCGGTGGGAGCGCGAGAACACGACGGATCTCATCCCCGAGGCGGAGGCGATCGGCGATCCCGTCGAACGGCTGCGCCACCTGTTCCGGGAGGTCTACGAGCGCCCCGTCGATGCGATCGAGCTCGCGCTCGCCGCGGCCGCCGACGATGAGCTGGTCGCGCCCGCTTTCGGACGGGTCACGCAGGCCAGGCTCGCGTTCCTCCGCAGGATCTTCACGGAGCTCGGCCTGCCGGAGGCCGAGGCCCGCGACCGCGCGTGGCTCGCCTACGGGCTCTACCTCGGCCACCACCAGCTCTCGCGCAACGCCGACGCGCGGGCCGCCCGGCCAGCGCGCCTCGACCGCATCGTCGACCTTCTGACCTCCCCGGCGCCGGCGCGATGAGCGAGCGATTGCGAGCGGTCGTCGAGCACCTCGACCTGCAGCCGGGCGATCGCGTCCTCGAGATCGGTTGCGGGCACGGCGTGGCCGCCACGCTCGTCTGCGAGCGCCTGGACGGAGGCCACCTGACGGCGGTCGATCGCTCGCCGAAGATGATCGAGGCCGCGCGGCGCCGCAACGCCCACCATGTGGAGGCCGGCAAGGCCGAGTTCCTGGTAGCGAACCTGGAGGACATGGACCTAGGCGACCGCCGGTTCGACAAGATCTTCGCGGCCCGTGTGGGCCTCTTCCACCGCGAGCCCGAGCGGGCCCGGGCGCTCGTCGAGCCGTGGCTGGCGCCGGGCGGCGCCGTGTTCGCGTTCTTCGACACCCCGGACCGATGAGTTTCCGGCGGCGCCAACGTCTCAACCACCGTGAATAAGCTCGGGACAGAAATGAGCTCCACACTCGCCATCGAGGCCACGGGCCTCGTCAAGACCTTTGGTACGACGCGCGCGGTCGACGGCGTCGACCTGGCGGTCCGCAGTGGTTCCGTGTACGGCGTCCTCGGCCCGAACGGCGCCGGCAAGACGACCACCATCCGCATTCTCGCCACCCTGCTCCGCCCGGACGGCGGCGAGGCCCGCGTGCTCGGCCACGACGTGGTGGCCGAGGCCGACGCCGTCCGGGGTGTCGTCAGCCTTACCGGCCAGCTGGCGTCGGTCGACGAGGACCTGACCGGTCGCGAGAACCTGATCCTGATCGCCCGGCTGCTCGGACTGGGCCGCGCCGAGGCCAAGGCGCGCGCCGCGGAGCTGCTCGAGGCGTTCGGGCTCGCCGAGGCGGCCGGCCGGCTCGTCAAGCACTACTCCGGCGGAATGCGGCGCCGGCTCGACGTCGCGGCCAGCATCGTCGTCACGCCGCAGGTGATGTTCCTGGACGAGCCCACCACGGGCCTCGACCCGCGGTCGCGCAACCAGGTCTGGGACATCATCCGCGCGCTCGCCGCCGGCGGAACCACGATCCTGCTGTGCACCCAGTACCTCGACGAGGCCGACCAGCTCGCCGAGGGGATCGCCGTGATCGACCACGGCAAGGTGATCGCCGAGGGGACGCCGGGCCAGCTCAAGGCGTCGGTCGGCGCGGGCGCGCTTCACGTGCGGCTGCTCGACCCCGACCAGCGATCGGCCGCCGAGCGGGTGCTCACGCGCGAGCTCGACGTCGTGCACCTGGAGCCCGATCCCGCCGCGCTGTCGGCGCCGTGCGCCGACGCCGACCGGGGCGCGCAGGCGGTCGCCGAGCTGTCGCGGGCGGGGATCGGGATCGCGAACTTCTCGCTCGGCCAGCCGAGTCTCGACGAGGTGTTCCTCGCGCTGACGGGCCACCCGGCGGAGGAGGAGCCGGCCGAGGACGAAGTCATCGACGAGGAGCGCGCAGCGTGAGCACGTCACCAACGACAGGGACCCGTTCCACGACCGTCCCGGAGGAGGCGGCGGTTCGTCGGGCCCTCTTCTCCGCCCCGCGACCGTCCCGGCCGAGCGCGGTGGCCGCGGCGTTCACGTTCGGGTGGCGCGGGATGCTCAAGGTGAAGCACGTTCCCGAGCAGCTGCTCGACGTGACCATCACGCCGGTCATGTTCGTGCTGTTGTTCACCTACCTGTTCGGCGGCGCGATCGCCGGCTCCACCGGCGACTACCTCGACTTCATCCTTCCGGGCATCCTGGTGATGTCGGTCCTGTTCACAACGGTCTACTCCGGCGTCGCGCTGAACACCGACGTCACGAAGGGCGTCGTGGACCGCTTTCGCTCGCTTCCGATCTGGCGCCCCGCGCCGCTCGTCGGAGCGCTGCTCGGCGACAGCGCGCGCTACCTCGTCGCCGGGACGGTCATCATCGTGCTGGGCGTTGTGCTCGGATACCGGCCGGGCAACGGCGTCCTGGGCGTGCTCGCGGCCCTTGCGCTCGTGATCCTGTTCGCCTTCGCCCTCTCGTGGGCGTTCACGACGCTCGGCCTGCTCATGCGCTCGCCGAACGCGGTCATGAACGCCGGCTTCATGTCGATCTTCCCGATCACCTTCCTGAGCAACGTCTTCGTCGATCCGGACACCCTGCCGGCGGCGCTCGAGTGGTTCGTCGACGTCAACCCGATCTCCCACCTGGTGACCGCCTCGCGCGGGCTGATGGATGGTGGCCTCGAGGCGGACAGCGTCGCCGTCTCGCTCGGTACTGCCGCGATCCTGACCGCGGTGTTCGCACCACTCACCGCGCGTCTCTACCGCAACAAGATCTGAGCGGTCAGCGAGCGGCGGCGGCCAGCAGCTTCGGCGCCACCTGCTTCTTGCGGCTCATTACCCCGGGAAGGCTCACGACGCCGTCGACCGCCGACTCGCCGAACGCCCGGTCGATCGCGCCACGGTCGCCGGCCGCGAGCAGCTCGGTGCCCTTGCTGAGGATGTCCGTGACCATCAGCGCGATCACCGAGTAGCCCTTCAGCTCGCGGGCGGCGGCAAGCGCGGACAGGAGCTCGTCCTTTCGCTCGAGCAGTGCCGGGCCGACCGTCTCGACCTGGGCGATGCAGATCGTCTGGCCGCTACCCGCCTCGTACTCCTTCACGTCGCGCGCGATGATCTCCTCCGCGGGCAGCTCCGAGACGTCGGAGGTCTCCTCGAACATCTCCCGGCCGAACTCGGTGGCGTCGAGCACGAGGACCCGCTCGAGGTAGTCCACCACCGTCCGGTCGCGCTCCGTGGTGGTGGGTGAGTTGAGAATGACCGTGTCGGACAGGATCGCCCCGAGCAGCATCACCGCGGTGGATCGGGTGGGCTCCATCCCGTTCTGGCGAAAGCGCTCGATCACGAGCGTGGCCGTCGAGCCGACCGGGTCGAACGTCGCGGTCACCGGAACTGTCGTCTCGATCGAGCCGATGTGGTGGTGGTCGAGGATCTCGACGATCTCGGCCTCCTCCACACCCGGCACGCTCTGGGCCTGCTCGGCGTGGTCCACGAGCAATACGCGCCGCGGGGTCGGGCGGACCAGGTCCGAGCGCGTCACGAGACCGATCGGGCGGCCCGCCCCGTCGACCGCCAACGCCGCGCCGTAGTGAACGTTCTTGACCTGGTCGGACACGTCCGACAGCAGGTCCTCGGGACGCGCGGTGAGGGGATCGCGGTCCATCAGCGCGCGGCAGGGAGCGGCGAGCGTGATCATCCGGGCCGACACGTACGTGTCGAGCGGCGACGAGACGATCGCCGTTTCGTGCTCGCGCGCGAGCGCCACGATCTCGTCGTTCGGCATCGTCCCGTTGCTGAGCACGAGCAGGGCGACGTCGCGCTCGATGGCGAGCCGCTGGGCGTCGGGCCGGTCGCCGACCACGACCACGTCACCGGACGCGATGCGGCTGGGCGTGCCGACGGCCATGGACTGCGCCCACACGCGACCGACGACCTCCCTGTCCTCACCGGCCACGAGCTCGCCGTCCAGGACTCCCACCACCGCGCTGACCGCCGTGGGCGCCAGGAGAGCCGACACCTCGCGGGACTCGCGGACGTAGCGCCGGGCCAGCGCCCGCTCCGTCATGACGCCGACGAGCGTGCCCTCGTCGTCGACGATCGGCATCAGGTCCAGGTTTCCGCCGGCCATCGCGAGGCCCACGGTCCGCACCGCGTCGTTCTGCTGGGCGACCGGACACTCGTCCCGCATGACGTCGCAGACCCGCAGCATCACGTGGGGCAGGAACTCCGGCTCCGGCGCCTCGCTTCGCTCGAGCAGCCAGCGCGTCTGCGCGTTCGCCTCGCCCAGCCGCACCGGCGCGTACTCGTTCCGCGGATCGAGCCGCCCTTTGAGCTCGGCGTAGCCGATTGCCGCGGCGATCGAGTCGGTGTCCGGATTCCGGTGGCCGGTGACGTAGATAACGGGCACGGTCACTCCTCGATCCCGGCGGCCTCGAGCGCCTCGGAGCGCCACCTGAGCTCGAGCTTGCGGACGCACATGCCGTCGAAGTTCGCCGTCGCCATGACGCGCAGTATCCCGGCTTCGCGGCGGCGGCAGGAGCCGGCCGCGGGTCCGGTCCCTCTGTGGTGGAGCGCGAGCTCGGGCGACCGCCTACGGGCGCGGTGTCGCCCGGACGATCGCCTCGCTGAAGTCCTCGAAGGTCACCCGTGCCGCAACCTGGCCGCGGGCGTTCAGCATCTCGCGACAGGCGGTGACGAACTGGACGGTCTTGCCGTCGACCGTGTCACCGGTCCGGATGACCGCGTCGGCCACCGGGTCCGGGCCGGTGAAGACGCCCGAGGTGGCGAAGTCGTCCAGTTCGGCCTGGAACGCCACTCGCCCGAGGTCGTTCAGCGAGGGCCCGCCGGATCCGAACGACGAGTAGCCGCCGAGGGTGTTGGCGACCTCCGTCAGCGCACCGCCGCGACCGGTGAAGAGCGCCTCCCGCGTGAAGTCGTCGTCGAACGCGTTGAACGCGACCCGGCCGAGGTTGTTGAGAGATACCCGGTCATTGAAGCTCTGCAGCTCCCCGGTGTCGTCCGCGATCGTCGTCACGGCGCCTCCGGGGTTCTGGCGGAAGACCCCTCGCACGCCCGCATCGGTCTCCTCGGTGAACGCCACCTGCTCGAGGTCGTTGAGCGACGGCGGTGCGATCGAGCCGACGAACTGGCTGGTCGACGCCAGGTACCGGGTGGCCACCGGCCCACCCGCGCCCTCGAAGAGGCCCTCGTCGCCGTCCGCGTTCAGCTCGCCGGTGAACGCGACCCTGCCAAGGTTGTTGAGCGACACGTCGGCCGTGAAGCTGTCGAATCGCTGGGCGCCGCCGGCGCGGGCGATCTCCGTCAGGGGACCACCCGACCCCCGAACGATCAGCTCGGCGTCCGGGCCCGAGGGATTGCCGTCGAAGGCCACCGCTCCGAGATCGTTGATCGACGGGTCGCCGCTGATCGAGGTGAACCCGTCGCTCTCGTCGGCGATCGTCGTCAGCGGGCCGCCGGTCCCGCGCAGGACCCTGTCTTCGGTGTTGAAGGTCTCGGGGTCGAACTCGGTCGCGAGGAATGCCACCGCGCCGAAGTTGTTGATCGCAGGGCACTGCCCGAGGGACAGCGTGGCGCCGTCGGCGGCGGCGATCGTCCGGTACGAGTAGTTCGCCGCAAACGAGGTGGCCGCCACGGCCACGGAGAGCACGACGGCCGCGACGAGGGTTGCTACGAGTCGCACCACTACCTGACCTACGCGCGCGGCGGCGAAATGGTTCGGCTCAGGACCCGCCGAGCGCTCGCAAAGCGTCGTCCCGCGAATTGAACGACCGCGCCCGCACCGCCCGCGCGCCGTCGAACGTCCAGACCACCGCGAACTCCTGGGCGACGGGCACACCGCTCCCCCCGCCGCGGGCGGAGATCCGGACCACGACCAGAACGTCATCGCCGACCGCGACGATCTCATCGAGGTCCTGCCGGTACTCGGCCCAGGTCTCGCTCGTGTCGGACAGCCACTCGAGCGTCCCCTCATAGCCCTTCAAGACCCGCCCGTCCCACACGTGGTGGAACTCGAAGTCGGGGTCGAGCCGCTCCTTCGCGAGGGCCTTGAAACCGTCGAGGTCGCCGCGCTGAAGCGCCTCGTAGCCGCGCCGGAGGAACTCGGTCCGCTCGTCCATGTGCCCAGGCAGTATCGGCCATAGCCGCCGCGGTGACAGCGCACTCGCTCTGGCGGGTGCGCCGCCCGAGTTGTAGGGTCAGGCAAGCGGTGGAGGACGATCGCGCCCTACTCGAACGTCTGCGAGCCGGCGACGAGCAGGCATTCGAGGCGCTCGTGGCCCGTCACGACGGGGCCCTGCGTCGAGTCGCGCGCGGCTTCGTGCGCACCGACTCCGCCGCCGACGACGTGGTACAGGAGACCTGGCTCGGGGTGCTCCGGGGGCTCGACGCCTTCGAGGGACGCTCGTCGCTGCGGACGTGGATCTTCAAGATCCTCGTCAACCGGGCCCAGACGCGGGCTGCGCGCGACGCGCGTAGCCTGCCGTTCTCTGCGCTCGAGACCGAGGAGCAACCGACCGTCGAGCCGGCGGCGTTCGCTGCAGACGGCCGCTGGATCAGCGCCCCGCGGCGGCTCGACGCCGACCCGGAGACCGGCCTGCTCAGCGGCGAGCTGCGCGAGCACCTCCTCCGGGCGGTCGATGGCCTTCCGCCCGATCAGCGCACGGTGATCACGCTCCGCGACCTGGTCGGGCTGGGCGCCCAGGAGGTGTGCGAGCTGCTCGACGTCACCGACGGCAACCAGCGGGTCCTGTTGCACCGCGCGCGGGCTCGCGTCCGCACCGCCCTGCTGCCGCTCGTGGGGGTGATGGGATGAGGCTCGTCTGGAGACGGCGACGTCGCGAAGATCCGCTCGTATGCCGCGAGTTCGTGGAGCTCGTGACGGACTACCTCGAGGGCACGCTGCCCGACCACGAGCGGGCCCGATTCGAGGCGCACCTCGCCGAGTGCGACGGCTGCAGCGGCTACCTGGAGGACATGCGCCGCCTGATCGGATCCCTCCACGACCTGCCCGAGCCGCCGCCCGACGCCGCCACCCGCGAAGCGCTCCTACGTGCGTTCCAGGAGCTGCGCGGACCCGGCTGAGCCGCGGCCGGTCGCGAAGTCATACATCGTCGCGCGCGCTTAAGCGATCATTCCGCCCGCACTAAGCTCGCTCGGTGGCCTCGACCGCGATTCCCGTGACCGCGCCGCTCGCGCCGATGCTCGGGCGCAGGGTCGCCGAGCTGCCCGAGGGTGACTGGATCTACGAGCCGAAGTGGGACGGTTTCCGGTGCCTCGCCTTCCGATCCGGTGCGGAGCTGGACCTGCGTAGCCGCCACGACCGCCCGCTCGCCCGCTATTTCCCCGAGCTGGTCGCGGGCCTCGCGGCGCTTGGCTCCACGGACTTCGTGCTCGACGGCGAGATCGTCGTGCCGGGCGCGACGGGGCTCGACTTCGACGCCCTCCTCGCGCGCGTCCACCCCGCCGCGTCGCGGGTCGAGCGGCTGAGCCGGGAGACTCCGGCTCGGTTCGTCGTCTTCGACGCGGTCGCCCTCGACGGCGAGGACCTGCGCGAGCGCCCGTTCTCGGAGCGTCGCGCGCGGCTGAGCGCCCTGGTCGGCGAGGGTTCCGCGACCGTCGCGGTGACCCCGGCCACCCGTGATCCGGCCGTTGCGGCCGAGTGGCTGGCGAGCTCGGGCAGCGGGATCGACGGCGTCATGGCGAAGGCTGCGGACCTCCGCTACCGGCCGGGGGAGCGCGCGATGCTGAAGGTCAAGCCCGACCGGACGGCCGACTGTGTCGTCGCCGGATTTCGGCCCTACGTCGACCGGCCGCTCCTGAGCTCGCTGCTCCTCGGGCTGTACGACCGGGCCGGCGAGCTGCGGCATTTCGGCATCGTGCAGTCGTTCACGCGGAAGCGGCGCCGCGAGCTGCTCGAGGAGCTCGCGCCTCTGCGCGTGTCGCTCAGCGGTCATCCCTGGGAGCACGGCTTCCTGACCGGCGGTGGAGCGACCGGCCGCCTGGCGGGCGCCGCCGGACGGTGGACGCCGAGCGAGATGGCGCTCGATTGGGTGCCGCTCGCACCGGAGCGGGTGTGCGAGGTGGCCTACGACCAGCTCGATCATTGGCGTTTGCGCCACCCGGCCCGCTTCCGGCGCTGGCGGCCGGACCGCCTCGCCAGCTCGTGCACGCTCGACCAGCTCGCTCCGGCCGCGAGCGGCGAGGCCGCGGCGCTGCCGCTCCGGTGAGCCGCCCCACGCTGACCAGCCTCGACCGAGTGCTCTGGCCGGCCGTCGGCTTCACGAAGGGCGACATGCTGGCGTACTACGAGGCGATCTCGCCGGTGCTGCTCCCGCACCTCGAGGGTCGGCCATTGACGCTCGGGCGGTTCCCGGCCGGAGTCGAGGGGCCCGGCTTCGCGACGACCGAGTGCCGCGGAAGACCCGACTGGGTCCGGACGGTTCGCGTACCGCTGCGCTCCGGCGAGGTCCGCGAGCAGTGCGTGATCGACGATCTGCCGTCGCTTCTGTGGGCCGTCAACCTCGGCTCGATCGAGCTCCACGCGTTCCCCTCCGCCGCCGGGCGGCTGGACGAGCCCGCCTTCGTCGTGCTCGACCTCGACCCGGGCCCGGGAACCGGGCTCGCCGAGTGCTCCGCGATCGCGCTGCGGCTCCAAGAGCCGCTGGCCGAGGCCGGGCTGACGGGCTTCTGCAAGACCTCGGGCGGGCTGGGCCTCCACGTGTACGTCCCCTTGGCGCCGGGTCATTCCTTCGACGACACGAGGGCGTTCGCCCGCTCGCTGGCGGCGCGCTTCGCGGGCGAGCGCCCCGACGCGGTCACAGACCGGCGCGAGCTCTCGGGGCGCGTCGGGCGCGTGCTGATCGACTGGGTGCCGAACAGCGCTCGCGCGCTCACCGTCACCCCCTATTCGCTGCGTGCCGCCGACGTGCCCTCCGTCTCGACACCGGTCGGCTGGGACGAGGTCGAAGCCGCCGCCCCTCGCGCCGGCGACGAGGCCCTCCGCTTCGGCCCTCGGGAGGTCGTGGAGCGCGTGCGTGCGGACGGCGACCCGTTCCGACCCGTGCTCGAGCTACGGCAGCGGCTGCCGGCCCGGTAGGGCTCTCGCGCGCGGCTTAGGTCAGCGCAGCAACCCGCGCTCGCGGAGTCGCGCCAGCGCCTCGTCGCCGCGCTCCTCCGCCGCCTGCCGCGCAACCCAGTCGCCGAGCTCGGGCAGGCCGTCCGCCAGCGTGCGGTGCGCCTCGAAGCCGAGCAGCTCGCGAGCGCGATGCACGTCTGCGAAGCAGTGGCGGATGTCGCCGACGCGGAACTCGCCGGTTAGCTGCGGCTCGATCCCCGAGTTCAGCGCCGACGCCAGCGCTCGGGCGAGCTCGATTACCCGCACGCCCGTCCCGGTCGCCACGTTGATCGCCCGCCCCGGAGCGCGAGGCGCCTCCATCGCGGCAAGCGTGGCGCGGACGACGTCCGACACGTGGACGAGGTCGCGGATCTGCTCGCCGTCCTCGAAGACGAGCGGCGGTCTGGCATTCAGCAGTCGCGCCGCGAAGATCGCCGCGACGCCGGTGTACGGGTTGCCCAGCGCCTGCCGCGGTCCGTATACGTTCAGGTAGCGGAGGGCGACCGTCTCCAACCCGTAGGCCCGCCCCAGCACCAGCGCCAGCTCCTCCTGGTCGCGCTTGGTGATCCCGTACACGCTCGTCGGCCGCAGCGCCGCGTCCTCGTGCGTCGCGACCGCCAGCAGCGCGCGCCCACAGCGCTCGCAGAGCGGGTCCCACCGGCGCCGGCGCAGCTGCTCCTCCGCGCGCCGGACCGGCGGTGCCGGTCCATGCCGCGGGCACGTATATGAGCCCTCCCCGTAGACGACCATGGAGGAGGCTACGACCACGCGCCGGATCCGGTCGCGGCGAGCGAGCGACGCTTCCAGTAGCGTCGCGATTCCGGCGGAGTTGGCGTCCACGGCCCGCCGGACGTTGATCATGGACTCGCCGTTCCCGACCACCCCTCCGAGGTGGAAGACACGGTCCACGTCCCGGAGTGCGCGCTCCACGGCGTCCTGATCGCGCAGGTCGCCCACCACCAGCTCGGCGGCCGAATTGAAGTCCTCCGCGGCGCCGTTCGGATGGGCAAGCGGGTCGAGGTTGTCGAGCGCCCGCACCCGGTCGCCCCTCTCCACCAGCGCGTCGACCAGGTGGGACCCGATGAACCCGGCGCCGCCCGTGACGAGCGCGACGCTCACCAGACCGTGTAGACGAGCAGCTCGGTCGCCAGCGTCTGGACGGCGAGAGCACCGAGGACAAGCTGCATGCGCCGCTGCGGCAGGACGGCCGCGGCGGACAGGCAGGCGACGGGCACCAAGAACTGGTAGATGCGTTCGGTCTCGGCCTTCGTGTAGCCGAGCACGGCCGCTGCCGCTACGACCGCGGCCAGGGCGAGCGCCGGTCCGAAACGGGAACCGACGGCGCGCAGCGCGAACCAGGCGATTGGCAGCCCGAGCGCGCCCAGGAAGGCCACCTGCGACCCGAGCACCCAGAACGCGTACGGACGCCGGCCGGCGATCCCCTCGCGGTAGACCGTCTCGGTGGCGCGCAACACACCGATCGGGTCGTAGCCGGTCGCCAGGTGGACGAACGTGTAGAAGGCCGCCAGCGCGCCGCCGCATGCGGCCGCCAGCAGGACCGCCCGCCGCAGTCCGGCGCGGCGCCCCGCGACCAG
>Ga0081538_10000435_pt1 | contig 47048 bp, 27 predicted proteins | sample TabmetS5T2R1_FD_71022 | JGI IMG/M metagenome (GOLD analysis project Ga0081538, IMG submission 71022) | Tabebuia heterophylla rhizosphere microbial communities from the University of Puerto Rico - S5T2R1 | ecosystem: Host-associated > Plants > Roots > Rhizosphere ... | reverse complement strand
GTCCGGGGCGACGACGTCCGGGGGATCGAGTGGAACGTGACTGCACGCACCGGCGAGCCGCACGTCCGCGTCGAGCTGGCCGAGCGCGTGCTCGTCACGTGGCTCGTGCTCGACACCTCGCCTTCCATGCAGTTCGGGACCGCCGACCGGCGGAAGGCTGACGTGGCGGAAGGAGTCGCGATCGCGATCGGACACGTCGCGACCAGACGGGGGAACCGGCTTGGGATCGTGACGTTCGGTGGGTCGGACCCCCGCTCGCTGCCGGCGCGGCAGGGGCGAATGGGTCTCGTCGGCTTGCTCGGGGCGCTCCGTCAGGAGCCCGACGAGGAAGCAAGGCTCGGCGCCACCGAGCTCGGGGCCGCAATCAACCGTGCCGGAGCGCTCGCGCGCCAGAGGAGCCTCGTCGTGCTCGTATCCGACTTCCGCGGCCCGCGTGACTGGCGGCGTCCGCTGCTCGAGCTGGCGGGCCGCCACGACGTGGTCGCGATCGAGATTAGGGATCAGCGCGAGCAGGAGCTCACGAACGTCGGCGCTCTCTGGCTGGTCGACCCCGAGACGGGACAGCTGCTTCGCGTCGACACGCGGAGCCGACGGCTTCGTGAGCGGTTTGCTGCAGCGGCCGCCGAGGAGCGGGCAGAGGTTGCGCGTCTCCTGGCGTCCGCCGGCGTGCGCCACCACGTCCTCTCGACCTCGGGCGACTGGCTGCGGTCGCTGGCCACCTTCCTTCGACGGAAGCGCACATGAGCTTCGACTGGCCCATCGCCCTCGTCGCTTTGATTCTTGTGCCGGCGTTACTGGTCGCCTACATCGTCCGCGAGCGGCGGCGAACCGCGTTCGCGGCCGGGTTCACCAACCCGGCGCTGCTCCCGAACGTCGTCGACCGGAAACCGGGACTCCGCCGGCACATCCCGCTCATCCTGCTCCTGCTTGGTTTCACCGCGATTGTTCTCGGGGTCGCGAGACCACACGCAACGGTCAGCGTCAAGCGCGAAGAGGCGACAGTCGTGCTCGCCGTCGACGTGTCGCGCTCGATGAAGGCAGAGGACGTGCAGCCGACGCGGCTCGGAGCGGCCCAGGATGCCGCGAAAGCGTTCATCGACGAGGTCCCTGAGAAGTTCCGGATCGGCGTCGTCTCGTTCGCTACCAGGGCCGTCGTCGGGCTGCCTCCGACGGAGGACCGGCAGCTCGTCGAAGCCGCCGTCGACGCACTCGCTCCGGGCGAGGGGACGGCGATCGGCGACGCCGTCGCGCTGTCGACGCAGGTCGGTCGCGCCCAGCGCGCAGAGGACGGAACTCTGCCACCCAGGTCGGTGCTGCTGATCTCCGACGGCGCTCGTGACGGCGGTGCGCTCGACCCGCTGGCCGCCGCGCAACGGGCGAAGGAACTGAAGGTGCCGGTCTACACCGTGCTCGTGGGAACACAGGCTGGGGTCGTCGAAGAGACGATGCCCGGTGGGCTCCGGCAGATCATCCGCGTACCGCCAAGCCCGGAGACGCTGCAGCAGATCGCGCAGGTCTCGGGCGGCGAGTTCTTCGCCGCCACGGATGCGGAGGGGCTGAAGCGGGTCTACGAGGAGCTCGGGTCGCGGCTCGGGTCGCGCGACGAGCTCCGTGAGGTCGGCGACTACTTCGCCGGCGGCGCTGCCGCGCTTTTGATCGCCGGCGGCGCGCTGTCCGCGCTCTGGTTCCGGAGGGTCGTATGAGGAAGCTGCTCGTCCTCGGCGCGCTCTGCGCGACGCTTCTGGCCGGCTCCGGGCCGGCGACCGCGGCGGACGAGTGCGACGGCCTGATGGTCTGCGTGCCGGTCGCGGGGCCGTGGGTCGTCGTCCCGACGTCGAGCTCGGTTCCGCGGCCGACCGTTTCGTACCAGCTCCGCTGCCCGCGCGGGTTCATCGTCGGGGGTGTGGACGCGCGGTTGAGCGACCGCGCGATCGACGTCACCTACATCGCCAGGCTCGGCAGCCCGGTCAGCCCCGGCATCACGACCGCACGCTCGATCGTGTTCGTGGCGAGGTATGTCGGCGCGACGGCGCAGGCGCCGACGTTCCGGCCGTTCATCGGCTGCATGCCGGCGGCCGGCGGCGGACGCATCCCGACCGCGGTTGGCGCAGTCGTCAAGCCCGGTGACCCGACGATCCTCCGCGTCACGGCGGCGCGCGTCAGGCCCGGGCCGCGGGTGATTGCGAGCAGCTGCCGCGGGAATGAGACCCTCGTGGATGCGTCGCATGCCCTCGCATTCCGGACGGCACAGCCGCCGACCGCGAGCGTCGTCGGCCTTGTGCGCGGCAGGACGCATGTGAGCGGCCGGCGCGCCCTGGCTTCGGTCCGCGGCGATGCGGAGCTCGGCACTGTCCGCGCACTCGTTCAGGTCCATGCGCTCTGCTCGAGGGTGCGATGAGGTTCGAGCGCCCGCTTCTCCTGCTGACGCTGCTAGTTCTGGCGGCCGCCGTGGCGCTCGTCTGGTGGCTCCTCCGCCGGCGTCGGATGCGCTATGCGGTGCGCTACACGAACCTCGCGGTTCTGGCCACTGTGGCCACGGGGTCGGCCTGGCGGCGAATCATCCCGGCGGCGCTCTTCGTCGCTGCGCTCGCCGCGCTGTGCGTCGCGTTCGCGCGGCCGCACGTCGACCGCATGGTCGCGAAGGAGCGCGCGATGGTGATCCTCGTCGTCGATACGTCGCGCTCGATGCAGGCCGAGGACGTGAAGCCGACAAGGCTCGCCGCCGCTCAGGAGGCGATGCTCCGCTTCGTCGACAAGGCTCCCAGCCGGCTGCGGATCGGCTTCGTCGTCTTCGCCGGGGAGGCGCAAGTCGCGACGCCGCCAACGGCGGACCATGAGCTCGTCGAGCAAGCAATCAACGAGATCGGCCAGTTCCAGGTCTTCGGCGGGACGGCGATCGGCGATGCGCTCGCGGCGGCAACCGACCTGGCCGAGCAGTCGCTCTCCGAAGGCCGCGAGACGATCGCACTGCGCACAGCGCCGGCGCCCGCCGAGGAGGAGAAGGGGCTCGCGTCGATCCTCTTCCTCTCAGACGGCGCACAGACTCGCGGCACGCTTTCGCCGTTCGAGGGCGCACAGGAAGCGAAGAACGCCGGCTTCCCGGTCTACACAGTCGCGCTGGGGACGCCGGAGGGGACGATCAGAGGCCGCTTCGGCTTCGGCGGCGGCGGAGGCGGCGCGCCTGGCCCGCCGGCGCCCGGCACGCCTTCGACTCCACCAGGGTTTGACCCCGACAACGAGGTCATCCCAGTTCCGCCCGACCCCGAGACCCTCCGCGAGATCGCCGAGGAGACAGGCGGCAAGTTCACCGAGGCACGCACCGCCGACGTCCTCGAGGACACCTACGAGCAGCTCGGCTCGAGCCTCGGGCGAGAGCCGGGAGAGAGCGAGATCACGTTCATCGTCCTCGCCGTTGCCGGCGGCCTGCTCCTCGCAGCCGGGGTGCTCTCGGCCCTCTGGTCGCCGCGCTTCCCGTAAGCGTCGGCGAACGCCGGCGGACGAGATCTAAGTCCCAGCGACTCAAAGGGTCTGACCCCAAGGTGCCCTCGCGAGCGCCGCGAAGCCCGTTTCTAACTGCTTGGCGGACTGGGGTCTGACCCCAGGCTCGTGCCGTCCGCGTGGACGTAGACCTTCTCGCCGCGGAATAGGCGCCGCTCGCGGTCCCACGGAAAGAAGATCACGACCGTGAACTCGACCCGCTCACCGTTCGCCTTCCAGTCGAGCCAGTCGCGCTCGTGCGTGGCGGTTACGCGCGCCTCTTCGCAGACGCCCTGCGGGCCGACGACGATGTCCGTCAGCTGGAAATCGATGTCCGGGAACGCCGTCAGCAGCCCCGTGTAGAAGCGAGTCGCGCCCTCGTGGCCCTCCCAGCGCTCGGGCGTTCCGGCGATCTCGTAGACGCAATCGTCCGTCAGCGTGGCGAGGAGCCCGGCGATGTCGCGGTTGTCCTCGGCGATCGAGTGGCTCTTCCAGAGCTCGTAGACCGCCTCGACCTCGGCCGGGTCGACCTCGAGCTTCATCAGCTCGCGCACGTCCATGTCCGGATTCTCCATCACTATTGTGGCCCCATGCCGCACCTCCATTCCGTTCGAGCCCGAAACCGCCGTGTGCTGGCCATCGTCCTCGCACTCACGCTGGCGTTCACTGCCGTCGAAGTGGTCGGCGGCCTGCTGACCGGCAGCCTCGCGCTCCTCGCGGACGCTGCCCACATGCTCTCGGACAACCTGGCGATCACGATCGCGCTGCTCGCCGTCTGGCTCGCCGGCCGCCCCAGCACGCCGGAGCGAAGCTTTGGATGGCAGCGCGCCGAGATCCTCGCCGCGCTCGTCAACGGCGTGATCCTCGTCGCCCTCGCGATCTGGATCTTCATCGAGGCCTGGGGTCGGCTCTCGGACCCGCCCGATGTGCTCGCCGGATGGGTTGCGGTCGTCGCGGTCGCGGGGCTCGTCGTCAACCTCGCCGCGGCAACGATCCTTCACCGAGCCGGCCACGCCACGCTGAACATGCAGGCGGCGCTGCGGCACGTCCTCGCGGACGCGATCGGGTCTGCGGGAGTCCTCCTCTCCGCGTTCGTCATCCTCGTCACCGGCTGGCGCTACGCCGATCCGATCGCAGGCATCGCGATTGCGTTCCTGATCCTCGGGAGCTCCTGGAGCGTGCTTCGCGACTCCGTGCACATCCTGCTCGAGGGTGCGCCGAGGGGAATGGACACGCGGAGCCTCGGAGAACGGATGACTGCGGTCCCGGGCGTCGTCGAGGTGCATGACCTCCACGTCTGGACGATCACGTCAGGCTTTCCGGCACTCGCCGCGCACGTCCTCGTCGAGCGGGGCGATGACTGTCACGCCCGGCGCCGCGAGCTCGAGGAGATGCTCCTGCGCGAGTACGGGATCGAGCACACAACGCTTCAGGTCGATCACGTCGCGGCACCCAGCCTCGTCTCGATTCAATCCCGCCGGTGACCGAGAGCAAAGAGGACCGTCTCAACCGGGAGCTGATCGAGCTCCTGAACGAGCTCCGGGTCGCTTTGCCCGGAGTTCAGATGCTCTTCGGCTTTCTCCTCGCCGTCCCGTTCACGCAGCGGTTCACGGCGATCACGACCACGCAGCGGCACGTCTACTACTTCACGTTCATGGCGACGGCGGCGGCGACGATCTGCCTGATCGCGCCGACGGCCTACCACCGTCTCCGTTTCCGCCAGCGCGACAAGGAGCAGATGATCCAGACCGCGAACCGGCTCGCGATCGCCGGGACGGCCTGCCTCGCCGCAGCGCTCACGGGCGCCGTCTACCTCGTCACCGACCTGCTCTTCAAGCAAGCCGCGACGGCCCTGGCGGCCGCCGCGGCTGGTGGTCTGCTCCTCTGGTTCTGGTACGGGCTGCCGCTCGTGCGGCGAATGAACGAACCCGACTGAACCGACTAACTCTTCGTCGGCGCCTCGGTCCCGGGCAGGTGGAGCAGGTTCTCCACGTCCTGGACGCCCTGCACCTTGCGCGTCCGCTCCTCGAGGTCCCGGATCAGCTCCGGCTGGCCGACCTCGCCGCGGAGAAAGACCTTCCCGTTCTCCGCGTTGACGTTGATCTGACCCTTCGGGACGTCGGCCTCGCGGAAGATCTCGGTCTCGACCTTTCGAGCGAGCGTTGCATCGTCAGGCTGCGGCTTCTGCTCCTCCTGGAGGTGCTTCGCCTTCTGGACGTAGCCCTCAGCCTGCGCCGAGACGCCACGGCCGAGCTGCTCCGCTCTCCGCGCGCGCCGGCGGAAGAACGCCGCGAACCGATCCTGGGCCATGGCGCGGCGACGCCGGCCCTGCTGCGGATCGAAGAAGTACGTCAAAGCGGCCCCGAGTCCGATGAGGCCAATCAGCTTTCTCATTGGCGGCTCCCTTTCGTCTCTTTGTCGTCGGGGGAGCCTACCCCCTTCGGAGCCGCGGAAAACGCTTGTGCTGCGACCCCTAGTCGCCCCAGTCGAAGTCGCGCGAGCGACCCCAGAGCCCGTCCTCAGAGTGCGCTTCGACGGTCTCCTCTTCCAGGCTGGAACGGTCGACGGTGCTCACGCCATGGTGGCCGTCGAGTGTGTCTTCGATCCTCGCCTGCTCCTCGGTCTTGAAGAGCGGATGGTTCTCGAACGGATCTTCGATCCTGTATCCGTCGATCGGCATATCTCCCTCGAGCTCGGCGTTGCGGCGCTTCAACTCGAGGTGGTCTTGAATAACGCTGGCGAAGAGAGAGGGTGTCTCTACCGTCATGTTCCTCCGTAGATTTGCTGGCCTTTTTGACTGGGCGCCGGATTGTAACGGCGTAGAAACACCGTTGCAGGTTAGGCGCCGTCCCTGACGACAAGGCCGTGTGACGTGGCCACGCGGTTCTTGCCCGAGCGCTTTGCGTCGTAGAGCGCGCTGTCGGACGCGGCGACGAGCTCGTCTTGCGTATCGGCGTCCGGGAATGCGGCAACGCCGAAGCTGGCAGTAACGCGGACGACTTCACCGTCGGGCGCCGTGAGCTCGCGGAGCGCGAGCGTGCGGCGCACGCGCTCGGCCAGCTCGCGTCCACCCTCGAGGTCGGTGCCGGGCAGCAGCATCGCGAACTCCTCGCCACCCCAGCGGCCGGCGAGGTCGATCTCGCGGACGTTGTCCCTAAGCGTCTCGGCGAAAGCCTTAAGAACCTCGTCTCCGGTCGGATGCCCCCAACGGTCGTTGATCCGCTTGAAATCGTCGATGTCGGCGAGGACGAGCGCGAGCGGCTCCTCGAAGCGTCTCGCGCGCGCGAGCTCCTTCTCGAGCGCCGCGGTGCACAGTCGCCGGTTCGCGAGGCCCGTCAGGCCGTCGACGAGCGCCTGCCGCTCGACCGTGCGGTGCTTCTGAGCGTTCTGGAGCGCGATCACCGCATGACCGACGAGCCAGCCCGCGCTCTCCCGCTGCTCCGAGGTGAACTCCTGGCCGTGGAGGACGAGCGTGCCAAAAGTCCCCCGAGGGCCGGACAACTGAAACTGAAGCCGCACCGGCCCAGGTTCCTCGCCGGACTCGACCAGGATTTCGTCCTTGTCGAGAAGCTGGCCGAGCGACGCGCCGGTCGTCTCGACCGCCGACTCGACGATCACGCGCAGCAGCTCGTCAATGTCGTGCGTCGCCGCGAGCGCCTCGCCGAAGCGAAGCGTCGTCTCGCGCGAGCGGCGGCGCTCCTCCTCGAGCTCCCGGAGGCGTTGCTGGAGCTGGTCGGCCATCTCGTTGAAGGCGCGGCCGAGCGACGCGAACTCGTCCTTTCCGCGGACGAAGACGCGATCGCCGAGGCGGCCGCGCGCAATGCCACGGGCCGCGTCGGCGACCTGGCCGAGGCTCCGGACGATCGAGCGGCCGACCAGGTAGGCGACGGCGGCGATCAGCGCGAGGACGACGAGCATCGCGATAAAGATCCGGGTCTGCGCCCAGTCCGTGGAAGCGTCGATTTGGGACTGTGGCGCGAGGACGAGCAGGCGCAGGTCTGCGGTGTCAGGCAGAGGCTCGGACGCGAGCGCGCGGAACTCGCGTCCGCCGGCGGTGACGACGCCCGGGTCGCTCGGCGCCTCGATCGGTCCGGAGAGCAGCCCAGTCGCGGTTGTGATCCAGCCGCCGCGGACGAAGGCGATCTGTCCGCCGCGCCAGCCGAGACCGGCGTTGCGGCGAATCCGTGCTGCGAGAGCATCGTCGAGCGGGACCCCGGTCACGAGCCGTCCGAGCCGGCCCTGCCGGCCGTAGACGGCGACCGAGCGCTCGACTGCCGGTTTGCCGATCGAGCCGAAGCGCAGTCCTCGAGCCTCGAGTCGGAGGTTGGGGCGGCTCGCAAGCGTGCGCCGCAGCGCGCGGCGATCGCGACGCGCGAGCGCGCGCTGGAACGCCGGATCGCTCGCAAGCTGGGTCGCGCGACGCTGGGCGGTTGCGACCTCGTCCGCGAAATGCGCGAGCCCCGCGCGGACGCCGGTCTCGAGAATGCCGTCCACCCGCCGGGTTTCGTTGCGGTCGGTGACCGCCTCCAGCCCGCTGAACGCCGCCGCGAACGGCAGCAGCGAGATCACCGAGAAATAGACGACGAGTTTGAGCTTGAAGCTCCCCAATGCGATTCCCCTCAAGGCACCCCGGTTTCCGTCCGATACCTCCTTTCGAACACTTGTCGGCGGTAACGGGGAGGAGCATGAGGCCGACTTTCGTCCATGTACTGACAGGGCTACTTCTAGGCACGGCCTTGGCCGGGCTGCTCAACGTGCCCGGTCAGGTGCTCGCCCATCAGGAGTCGGTTCCTCCGGTCCGCGCCCCGCTCGCCGCGAAGCCGAAGGAGGACGTCGTCGTCCGCGTCTCGCCCAGCGTCGAGCGCGCGCTCGCCCAGGAGCGCGCGAGGCGTGCGGCGCCGCCTCCCAAGCCCAAGACACGCATCGTCTTTGTTCCCAGGATCCTCCATCGGGCCCCTGTCGCCCGGCCTCAGCCGCCGGCGCCTCCTCCCCGCACACCGGCGCCGGCGGCGAGGCCAAAGCCGAAACCGAAGCCCAAGCCGCTTCCGCCTCCTCCTCCGCCACCGCCTGTGCCCAAGGTCATTGCTGCGGCGCCGCCGCCCGCCCCGCCTCCGGCTCCGCCGCCTCCGGAAGAGGAGGAAGACGAGGACGAGGACGAGGATGAGGACGGCGGCGACGACGACGACAAGCGGCACCGCAGCGAGAAGCGCAAGGGCGACGACGACAAGCGGCACCGCAGCGAGAAGCGCAAGCGCGACGATGACGACTCGAAGCGACACGAGCGCGAGAAGCGCGACCACGGCGATCGCGACCGCAAGCGCGGCGACCGTCACGACGACGACGACTAGCCGTTAGCGCGTCTAGGATGCGGCGCGTGCCGCCCGCTGGCTATCTTGCGCGCCGTATGGTCTGGTGGAAACTTGCTCTTACTGCCTGGGGCGTCTGGCGTCGCATCCCGAAGCGGCACCGCAAGCGGATGCTCGCCGAGCTTCGCCGCCATGCGCCGACGGTCGCTCGCGGTGTGACCCGCGGGGCCCGGCAGATGCGGGACTCCGCGCGCGCCGCTCGCGCGGCTAGCCGAGCACCTCGGTGACGATGCGCTCCTGCTCCTGCAGGTGCGCCGTCGGGTAGCCCTCGCTCGGGCTCGCCCGCCACGGACGTCCGACGTACCGGAGCGGCACGCGGCCGCCGATTGCCTCCTCGAGCCGGTGTCGGATCGCGCGCCAAGCGCCCATGTTCTGGGGCTCCTCCTGGACCCAGACGACTTCCTCCAGCGCCGGATACGACGCCACGAGCGACGCCGCCTCCTCGACCGGGAACGGATAGAGCTGCTCGAGGCGCGCGACGGCGATCTCCCCACGCTGCGCGCGCTGCTCGTGGCCGACGATGTCGTAGTAGACCTTGCCCGAGGCGAGGACGAGGCGCCGCACGCCCGCGTGATCGACCGAGTCGTCGATCAACGGTAGGAACCGGCCCTCGACGAGCTCCTCGAGCCGACCGGCGGACTCGCGCAGCCGCAAGAGGCCTTTCGGCGTCATCACGATGAGCGGTCTCGCGCTCGGATCGAGCGCCTGACGGCGCAGCAGGTGGAAGTACTGGCTCGACGTGCTCGGGTTGGCGATTCGAATGTTCTCCTGCGCCGCCAGCTGGAGAAACCGCTCCAGCCGGGCACTCGAGTGCTCAGGCCCGTTCCCCTCGTAGCCGTGGGGCAGCAGCAGGGTCAGCCGTGACGTCTGCGCCCACTTCGAGAGTCCTGAGACGAGGAATTGATCGACGATGATCTGGGCGCCGTTGATGAAGTCGCCGAACTGGGCCTCCCAGACCACGAGGGCCTCCGGCGCACCGACCGAGTACCCGTACTCGAACCCGAGCGCGGCGTACTCCGAGAGCGGCGAGTTGTAGACCTCGAACGACGCTTCGGCGCGGGCCAGGTTCTTCATCGGCGTGTACTGCTCGCCGGTTTGCGCGTCGTGGAGCACCAGGTGGCGGTGCGAGAACGTCCCGCGCTCGGTGTCCTGTCCCGTCAGGCGAATCGGGATGCCCTCGACGAGCAGGCTCGCGAACGCCAGCCCCTCGGCCTGCCCCCAGTCGATCTCCCCCTGGTCGATCGTCTCCTGCCGCCGGTCGAGCTGCCGCTTGAGCTTCGGGTTCACGGTGAAGCGATCGGGAACGGCCAGCAGCTGCTGGTTGAGATCGCGCAGGCGGTCGTCGGCGACCGCCGTGATCACGTCGGAGCCGTTCGTCGGCGGCGTTCGTTCGCTCGGCGTCGGGCGCGGCGCGCCAAGGGACGCCTTCAGCTGCTCATGGGCCTCGCGGAGCCGGCGCTCGACGTCGGCGACGATCGCGTCGGCCTCCTCCTGGGTCAGCACGCCCTCCTCGACCAGCTTGGCCGCGTACTGCTCGCGCACGCTCGGGTGCTGCTGTATGCGCTCGACCATGAGCGGCTGCGTGTACGCCGGCTCGTCGCCTTCGTTGTGGCCCCAGCGCCTGTAGCCGACGAGGTCGACGACCACGTCGTGGCCGAACCTGCGCCGGAAGGCGAGCGCGAGCTTGATCGCCGAGACAGCCGCCTCCGGATCGTCGGCGTTCACATGGACGATCGGGACGTCGAAGCCCTTCGCGAGGTCGCTCGAGTACCGGGTCGAGCGCGCGTCCGCCGGATCCGTCGTGAACCCGACCTGGTTGTTCGCGATCACGTGCAGCGTGCCGCCGGTCGAGTAGCCGCCGAGCCCTTGGAGGTTCAGCGTCTCCGCAACGACGCCCTGCGCGGGGAACGAGGCGTCTCCGTGGATCAGAACCGGCACTGCGACGCGTGAGTCGTGAGCGCCGTCGCGCGACGAACGGTCGGTCTGCTGGCTCCGCGTGACGCCCTCGACGACCGGGTCGACGGCCTCGAGGTGGCTGGGGTTCGCGGCCAGCGTGACGGTGATGTATCCGGTCGATGTCTTCCGCCGGCCCTCGGCGCCGAGGTGGTACTTGACGTCGCCGCTCGAGCCCGCCGGGCGCGCCGAGAGCGCCTCGAGCGTCCGCTCGCCCTCGAACTCGCGGAGGATCGTCTCGTAGGGCCGCCCGAGCACATGGGCGAGCACGTTGAGCCGGCCGCGGTGCGCCATTCCGATCGCCACCTCGTGCGCGCCGTCCTCGGCGGCGAGCTCGATCGCGATGTCCAGCATCGGGACGAGGGCATCCAGGCCCTCGATCGAGAACTGCTTCTGCCCCAGGAACGAGCGCTTGAGATAGCGCTCGAGCCCCTCGACCTCGGTGAGGCGGCCGAGCAGCCTGCGTTTTTCGTCAGCCGAGAGCGGCGTGCGGTAGGTCCCGCCTTCGATCGCCTGCCGCAGCCAGACGCGCTCCTGATGGTCGGAGATGTGCTCGACCTCGTAGGCACTCGTGCCGGCGTAGGTCTCCTCGAGCTTCGGGAGCACGTCCGCAAGCGTCTCGCCGGGGAAGTACGCGCGGATCAACCGCGCAGGGATCTGCTGCTGGAGCTCCGGTGTCAGCGGCGGGACAAGGCGCTCCGGCTCGAGCGCCGGGTCGCCGACGGGCTCGGAGCCGAGTGGGTCGAGCCGCGCGGCGAGGTGACCGTGGGTCCGGTAGGCCTTGATGAGCGCCATCGCAGCGGCGACGGCGCCGAGGAGGGTCTCGTCGGCAGTCGGGGTCGGCGCGGGCTCGGGTGCGACTGGGACTTCGGGCGGAGCTTCGACGACCGGCGTCGTCTGACCATCTCCTGCTGCGCGCAGCAGCTCGACGAGCCGCGCGACGCCCGGATGCTGCGCGAGCAGATCGCTCTCGCCGCTCTCGAAGAGCGCGCGCCATTCGGAGGGAACCCCCTCCGGGTTCTCGAGGTACTCGTCGAGAAGAGCGCGGGCGTACCCCGCGTTGAGTCCGTCGACCTCAGCCACGTGTCTTTGTTCTTTCTAGCAGGGGCGTTTCCCCTGTGAGAGCGGCGATTACCAGAGCGGGCGGGATGTGATCACACAAACGATCATCCCCACCAGCCAGCCAGTAGAGGCGATGGCGACGCTTGCGGCGGCGAGCCGTTGGTTGGTCTCCGCCAACGCGGCGGCGACGAATGCGACGAAGATCGAGAAGATCCCGATGACCACCGGCCGCTCGACGACCGCGATCGCACCGCCCGCCATCGCGAGCGCGGCGAGGAATCCGGCCACCGTGTCCGCAGTGCGGTGGCGCGGCTCCGCGGGGTACGCGCTCATCTAGGCGCAGACCTCGCGGCCCGGCGTGGAGCGCGGCCGCGGTCGTGCGGGCCGCCGCGACGTGGGCGGCGTGGTCCGGGCCGGCCCGTGAAGCGCCGCGGGTCATCCGTCGCCGGCACTGTCAGCGCCGCCGGCTCGGGCGGCCGCGGCTCGGCGCGAACGGCCCACCAGACGACGCCGATCAGGTACAGGATCGGCAGCTTGAGGACGAGCATCAGGAAGATGATCTCGACCACGCCGCCATTCTAGGCGCGCTGTCGAGAAGCTGCCGCTACGGCGCGATCGTGACCTGGGCGGTCTGCGGCGCGCTGGTCACCACGCCGTCGCTGACCGTGAAGGTGAAGCTGTCCGCGCCCGTCGCACCGGTGTTCGGCACGTAGCGAAGGCGGTTGTCCGGGTCGACAGACGCTGTTCCCTTCGATCCCTGCGAGACGATCGCGTACGTCAACGGGTTCTCGTCGACGTCCTCGCAGTCGGCGAAGGTCACAACAGGCGTGTTCTGGGTCGTCTGCATGGTGAACGGTCGACAGGTCGGAGCGTCGTTCACCGGCGTGATCGTGATCGTCACAGTGGCGACGGCGCTCGTGAGGCCGCTCGGATCGCGGGCGCTGATCGTGAACGAATCGGTGCCGTTGAAGTTGGCGTCGGGCACGTAGTTGAAGCTCGCGTCGTCGAAGACGCTGAGCTGGCCGCGCGTCGGACCCGTCCGCGTGAACGTCAACGGATCGCCGTCGGCGTCGCTGCAGATCCCGGTATCCCAGAGCTCGCTGTCCTCCTCGATGGTGAACGAGCGGCTCGTGCAGACCGGAGCGACGTTGGCGCCGAGGACGTTGATCCGGATCTCGGCCGGCAGGCTCGGGGCGATGCCGTCGTGCGCGATGAACTCGAAGACGTTGAGGCCCGTGAAGCCGGCCGTCGGCTCGTACCTGATCTGATTGCCCGTGAGGGTGAAGGGCAGCTGGCCGGTGGTGATCACCGGATCGGTGGCGTTCGCCCCGGCGCGGACAACGCCGTTCGGCGGGAGGCTGGTGAGCCTGACGCTGACCACGTCGCCGAGGTCGTAGTCGAAACCCTCGACGGTGAGGACCTTTGCGACCCCCTTCGGCGTCGTGGTATCGACGGGGATTGCCTCTGGCTCGTCGTTGACCGAGTTGATCACGACCGAGACGGTGGCGATCGGGCCCGTCAGCTGGCCGTCGCTGCCGCGGTACTTGATGGCGTCCACACCGTGGGCATTGACGAGCGGGACGTATCGCAGCTCGGCTCCGAACACGCCGGCTGAGCCGTTCACCGGCTGCGGGTCGACGATCGTCAGAGTCACCGAGTCGCCCTCAGGATCGACGCAGACGGGCGTGATCGCGCCGTCGGTGTCCTCGTCGATCGTCATGACCGGCGACGGGCAGAGCGGCGCGTCGTTCACCGCCGTGATCGAGACCGAGACCGTGGCGGGGGCGCTGGACAGCGTGGCGTCGCTCGCGCGGTACGTGAAGCTGTCGCTGCCGTTCGCGTTGGCGTTCGGGACGTAACGGAGCTTCCCGTTGACCACCGACGCTATGCCCTTCGTCCCCTGAGACGCGATCGAGTAGTTCAGCGGGTTCGCCTCCGGGTCGCTGCACGACGGATCGCGTTCCGCCATCGTGTCCTCGGTCGTGGTCAGCGAGACGTTGGCGCAGGTCGGCGGGTCGTTGGTGCCGACGATCGTGACCGACACGGTCGCCGGCGCGCTCTCGAGCCCGTCGCTCGCCCGGTACGTGAAGCTGTCGGAGCCGGTCGCGCCGGCGTTCGGCACGTAGCGCAGCTTCCCGGAGACGACCGAGGCGCTGCCCTTCGTCCCCGGCGAGACGATCGAGTACGTCAGCGTGTTGTTCTCGGGATCCGTGCAGGACGGGTCGCGCTCGGCGGGCATGCCCTCTTCGGTCGTGAGCTCGACGTCCGCGCAGCTCGGCGCGTCGTTCACCGGGTCGATCGTGATCGAGACCGTCGCCGGAGGGCTCGTCGCGGTGCCGTCGCCCGCGCGGTACGTGAAGCTGTCGTTGCCGGTCGCGTTCGCGTTCGGCGCGTAGCGGAGCTTCCCGTTCACCACGGTTGCCGTCCCCTTCGTCCCCTGGTCGACAATCGTGTACGAGAGCCCGTCGCCGTCGATGTCGGCGCACGACGGATCACGCTCGCCCGGCAAGTCCTCTGTGACCGTGAGAGCGACGTCCGCACAGGTCGGTGCGTCGTTGGCGGTCGCGATCGTCACGTTCACGGTGGCCGGGCCGCTCGTCAGTGCGCCGTCACTGGCGCGATAGGTGAACATGTCGGCGCCGGTGGCGTTCAGGTTGGGCGCGTAGCGGAGTTTCCCGCCGACAATCGATGCCGAGCCCTTCGTCCCATCGGCGACGATCTCGTAGCTCAGGGTGCCGCCGTCGACGTCCGTGCACGACGGGTCACGCTCCGTGGGCGTGTCCTCACTCACGGCCAGCGGCACGTCGGCGCAGGTCGGCGCGTCGTTGACGCCCGTGATCGTCACGGAGACCGTCGCCGCCGAGCTCGTGGCCGATCCGTCGCTGGCCTGGTAGGTGAAGCTGTCCGACCCGGTCGCGTTCAGGTTCGGCTGGTAGCGCAGGCGGTTGCCGGCGATTGACGCCTCGCCCTTGGACGCCGCAGAGGCGATCGTGTACGTGAGCGGACCGCTGTCGATGTCGGTGCAGGCCGGATCGCGCTCGCCTGCAACGTCCTCGTTGGTCGCGAGGTCGACGGGGGCGCACACCGGCGCGTCGTTGACCGGGTTGATGGTCACGGAGACGGTCGCCGCCGTCCCCCAGAGGACACCGTCGCTGCCCCGGTACGTGAAGCTGTCCGAGCCCGTGACGTTCGCGTTCGGGAGGTAGCGAAGGCTGTTCGAGACCACGGAGGCGCTGCCCCGCGCAGCCGGATCGACGATCTCGACCGCGACCGGATCGCCCTCAGGATCGACGCAGGCGGGCGACGCGCTTCCCTGCGCATCCTCGTCGGTGGCGAGCGTGACGTTGGTGCAGATCGGCGCGTCGTTCACGCCCGTGATCGTCACCGTGACCGTCGCGGGAGCGCTCGCCGCCGGATCGCTCGCGCGGTACGTGAAGCTGTCGCCGCCCGTGGCATTCGGGGCGGGGGCATACCGGAGCTTGCCGTCGACGACCGACGCGACGCCCTTCGTCCCCTGCGAGACGATCGAGTACGTCTGAACGCCGCCGTCGATGTCCGTGCACGACGGATCGCGGTCGGCCGGTGTGTCCTCGTCGGTCGCGAGCGCCACATCAGCGCAGGTCGGAGCGTCGTTGACCGGCGTGATCGTGACCGACACCGTCGCGATCCCGCTGAGCGTCGACGAGTCGAGGGCGCGGTACGTGAAGGTGTCCGCACCGTTGACGTTCGGATTCGGCACATAGCGAAGCTTCCCGGCGACCACCGAGGCCGTTCCCTTCGTGCCGTCGGCGATGATGGAGTACGTCAGGGAATCGCCGTCCACGTCGGTGCAGGCCGGGTCTCGGACGCCTGCGACGTCCTCGTCCGTGACGAGCGAGGCATCCGCGCAGGTCGGCGCGTCGTTGGCCGGGGTGATCGTGACCGCGACATTCGCCGCGCTCGCCGCGAGGCCGTCGTTTGCGACGTAGGAGAAGGTGTCGGAGCCGTGCGCGTTCGGGTTCGAGAGGTAGCGCAGCTTGCCGGCCGCCACTGAAGCCGACCCGATCGAACCTTGCGTCCCGATCGAGTAGGTGAGCGTGTCGCCGTCGATGTCCGTGCACGACGGGTCGCGCTCGCCGAGCACATCCTCCGCGGTGGTGAGGGTGAGCGCGGCGCAGCTCGGAGCGTCGTTGACCGGCCGGATTGTGACGGACGTCGTCGCGACGGGGCTCGACGCCGCGCCGTCGCTCGCCTGGTAGGTGAAGCTGTCGCCGCCGTTCACGTTCGCGTTCGGGGCGTAACGAAGCTTGCTGTCGACGACTGACGCGATGCCGAGGCTCCCCTGAGCTGCGATCGAGTAGCTCAGGGCATCGCCATCGACGTCGCTGCAGACCGGATCGGCCTCACCGACGATGTCCTCGTCGGTCGTGAGCGCCGCGTTTGCGCACGCCGGTGCGTCGTTGACGGGCGTGACCGTCAGCGTCACCGTCGCGACGTTCGAGTCGACGGAGCCGTCGTTTGCGCGGTACGTGAACGAGTCGGCGCCGTGGTAGTTGGCATTCGGTGTGTAGGTCCGGTCGGCGCCGGTGCCGGAGAGCGCGCCGTGCGTCGGCCCCGAGACGATCGAGAAGCTGACCGGATCGCCCTCGGCGTCACTCGCCGAGAGCTGGAGTGCCTTCGCCGTGTCCTCGGGCGTCGAGGCGCTCAAATCGCCGGCGACGGGCGCGTCGTTGACCGCGGTGATCGTCACGGCCACCGTGGCAGGCGCACTGGCCGCGCCGCCGTCGCTTGCCTGGTACGTGAAGCTGTCGTCGCCAGTCGCGTTCGCGCTCGGGACGTACCGCAGCTTCCCGTCGACGATGGAGGCGGCACCCTTGGCGGGCTGCGAGACGATCGAGTAGGTCAGTGAGCCGCCGTCGATGTCGCTGCACGATGGGTCACGCTGAGCTGGTGTGTCCTCGTTCGTGGCGAGCGCGACGTCGGCGCAAGTCGGCGCATCGTTCGCGGAGGTGATCGTCACAGCAACCGTCGCCGCGGCGCTCGAGGCCGCGCCGTCGCTTGCCTGGTAGGTGAACGAGTCCCCGCCGACCTCGTTCGCGTTCGGGGTGTAGCGAAGCTTGTCTGCGACCACCGACGCCGAGCCCTTCGCGCCATCCGAGACGATCGAATATGTGAGCGCGTCGCCGTCCACGTCCGCGCACGACGGGTCACGCTCGCCGATCGTGTCCTCGGGGGTCGTCAGGGTGATCCCCGCGCACGTCGGAGCGTCGTTCAGCGGGTTGATCGTGACCGTCACCGTCGCCGCCGCGCTCGAGGTCGCGTTGTCGTTTGCGCGATAGGTGAACGTGTCGGCGCCGTTCGCATTCGCGTTCGGCGTGTAGCGAAGGCGGCCGGCGCTCACGGAGGCGGATCCCTTCGCGCCGTCAGAGCCGATCGAGTACGTCAGCGTGTCTCCGTCGATATCCGTGCACGCCGGGTCGCGCTCAGCGGGGGCGTCCTCGTTCGTGGCGAGGTCGACGCCGACACAGACCGGCGCGTCGTTGACGGGAGCGATCGTGACCGACGCAACCGCCGTCGCCCCGGTGAGCGCTCCGTCACTCGCTCGGAACGTGAAGCTGTCGGAACCGTTGAGGTTCGCAGTCGTGACGTAGCGGAGATTGCCGCCGACGACCGAGGCGTTGCCCTTCAGGCCCTGGTCGACGACCTCGAGGCTGATCGGATCGCCCTCAGGATCGACGCAACTCGGCGCGACGGTGCGTTCGCCGTCCTCGTCGACAGTCAGTGGCGCCGGCGCGCAGGCGGGCGCATCGTTGACCGGCGCGATCGTCACCGACACCGTTGCCGGCGCGCCGTTCGCGGCGTCGCTCGCCCGGTAGGTGAAGGTCTCGGTGCCGGTCGCGTTCGCCGCCGGGACGTAACGCAGCTTGCCGCCGACCACCGAAGCGGTCCCGTTCGCCGGCTGCGAGACGATCGAGTACGTCAGCGCATTGCCCTCGAGATCGGCGCACACCGGGTCGCCCTCGACTGACGCATCTTCGTTCGTCGCCAGCGAGACGTCCGAGCACGACGGCGCGTCGTTGACCGGATCCACCGTCAGCGTGACGGTGGCGACGTTCGAGTCGACGCTCCCGTCGTTCGCCTTGTAGGTGAACGAATCGGAGCCGTGATAGTTGGCAGCCGGCGTGTACGTTCGGTTTGCGCCGGTGCCGGAGAGCGTGCCGTGGGTCGGCGCGCCGACGATCGTCACGTCGAGCGAGTCGCCGTCGACGTCGCTCACCGCGAGCGTCAGCGCCTTCGCGGTGTCCTCCGGCGTCGAAGCGCTCAGGTCACCCGCCAACGGCGCATCGTTCACAGGCGTGACAGTCAGCGTCGCGGTCGCGACGCCGGAGTCGGCCGTTCCGTCGTTCGCGCGGTACGTGAACGAGTCCGAACCGTGATAGTTGGCGTCGGGGGTGTACGTCCTCTCCGCGCCCGTGCCGCTGAGCGAACCGTGCGTCGGCTCCGAGACGATCGCGAATCCGACCGGATCGCCGTCTACGTCGCTCCCCGCGAGCGTGAGCGTCTTCGCAGCGTCCTCCGGCGTCGACGCGGTCAGGTCATCGGCGACCGGAGCGTCGTTGGCTGCGGCGATCGAGACGGAGACCGTCGCGGGCGCGCTCGTCGCCAGCCCGTCGTTGGCCTCATAGGTGAAGCTGTCCGAGCCGGAGACGTTCGCGTTCGGCACGTACCGCAGCTTCCCGGCCGAAACGGAAGCCGCCCCGAGGGCTCCCGGGGCGACGATCGAGTACGTGAGCGTGGCGGTGTCGACGTCGGTGCACGCGGGATTCCGCTCGGCCGCCACGTCCTCGGTGGTGGTGAGCGTGACATCGGCGCAGACCGGCGCGTCGTTCACCGGCGTGATCTCGACCGACACGATGGCCGTGGCGCTCGACGACGTTCCGTCGCTCGCTACGTACCCAAAGCTGTCAGTGCCGGCCGCATTGGCGGCCGGCACGTAGTGAAGCTTCCCGTCGACGATCGACGCAGACCCCTTTTCACCAGGTAAGACAATCGAGTAGCTGAGCGCACCTGGGCTGTCGGCGTCCGTGCAGGCAGGATCGACTGCGGCGGCCGTGTCCTCGGCGGTCGCCATCGTGACGCCGGAGCAGAGCGGCGGGTCGTTCGCGGGGTTGATCGTGACGGCGACGATGGCCGCGTTGCTCACTGCCGTCCCGTCGCTCGCCTGGTAGGTGAAGGAGTCCGTGCCGGTCGTGTTTGCGTTCGGCGCGTACTGCAGCTTGTTGCTGGCGACGGACGCGTTGCCCAAGCTTCCCTGGCCCACGATCGAGTAGGTCAGGGTGGTGCCCTCGACGTCCGTGCACACCGGGTCGGTCTCACCGACCACGTCCTCGGTGGTGGTGAGTGCGACGTTGGAGCACGTCGGAGCGTCGTTGACCGGCGTGATCGTGACCGACACGGTTGCCGGCGCGCCGGGCGTGCCGTCGTTCGCCCGGAAGGTGAAGGAGTCCGGGCCGTTCTTGTTCGCATCGGCGACGTAGCGGAGGCTCGAACCGACTACAGACGCCGTGCCCTTCGTACCCTGCCCCGCGATCTCGAGGCTGACGGCGCTGCCCTCGACGTCCGTGCAAGTCGGCGTGACACTGCCTTCGCTGTCCTCGTCGATGGTCAGGCTCGCCGCCGAGCATGACGGTGCGTCGTTCACCGGGTCGACCGTCAGGTTAACGGTGGCGACGTTCGAGTCGAGCGTGCCGTCGTTCGCCCTGTAGGTGAACGAGTCGGGGCCGCTGTAGTTCGCGGCCGGCGTGTACGTCCGGTTCGCACCGATTCCTCCGGACAGCGTGCCGTGCGTCGGCCCCGCAACGATCACGTAGGTGAGCGTCGTTCCGGGGTCGACATCGGTCGCGGCAAGCGTCAGCGCCTTCGCCGTGTCCTCGTTCGTCGAGGCGCTGAGGCCCTGCGCGACGGGTGCGTCGTTGGCGGGCGTGACCGTGACCGACACCGTCGCCGGTGAGCTCGAGAGGGCGGTTGTGTCGGTCGCCCGGTAGGTAAAGGTGTCGGCGCCGGAGAAGTTCGCGTTGGGGGCGTAGCGAAGCTTGCCGGCGCCAACGGTGGCGGACCCGTGGGTCCCATTCGTGACGATCTCGTAAGTCAACAACCCGCCGTCCGCGTCGGTGCACGCCGGGTCACGCTCGCCGAGGGCGTCCTCGTTCGTCGTCAGCGAGATGTTGGAGCAGGTCGGCGCGTCGTTGATGGCGGCGATCGAGACCGTGACCGTCGCCGGCGCGCTCGGAGCACCCGCTCCGTCGGTCGCCCGGTAGGTGAAGCTGTCGTCACCGGTCGCGTTCGCGTTCGGGACGTAGCGCAACCTGCCCCCAGCGGTGACCGAGGCGGAGCCCTTGGTGCCCTGTGTGGCGATCGAATAGTTCAGCGTGCCGCTGTCGACGTCCGTGCACGACGGGTCGCGCTCCACCGGCACGTCCTCGTCGGTCGCGACCGTGAGACCTGCGCAGGTCGGCGGGTCGTTGACTGCGCTGATCGTGACCGAAACGGTCGCCGGCGCGCCCGCGAGACCAGCGTCGCGACCCCGGTAAGTGAAGCTGTCCGGACCGGTCACGCCCGGGTTGGCGACGTAGTGCAGGCTGCTGCCGACGACCGACGCGGTCCCCTTCAGGCCCTGATCGACGATCTCGAGGGTAATCGGGTTCCCTTCGAGGTCGGTGCAGAACGGCGTCAGCGTGCCCGAGCCGTCCTCGTCGATCGTCAGCGACTGTGCCGGACAGACGGGCGCGTCGTTGACGGGCGTGACGTCGACGGACACTGTCGCCGGCGCACCGTTCGCGGCGTCGCTCGCGCGGTAGGTGAAGCTGTCGGGGCCGTTCGTGTTCGCGTTCGGCACATAGCGGAGGCGACCGCCGACGACCGACGCCGTGCCCTTGCCGGCCTGCGTGACGACCGAGTACGTGAGCGCGTGGCCCTCGATATCGGTGCAGACCGGGTCGCCCTCGACAGCTGCGTCCTCGTTCGTCGCGAGCGAGACACCCGAGCACGTCGGCGCGTCGTTCACCGGATCGACCGTCAGCGTGACAGTGGCCGTGTTCGAGTCGACGCTGCCGTCGTTCACCTTGTAGGTGAAGGAGTCGGGCCCGTTGTAGTTCGCAGCCGGCGTGTACGTGCGGCTTGCGCTCGTCCCCGCGGAGAGGGCGCCGTGCGTCGGGCCCGAGACGATCGTGTACGTGAGCGGGTTGCCGTCGACGTCAGAGCCGGCCAGCGTCAGTGCCTTCGCCGTGTCTTCCGGCGTCGACGCGCTCAGGTCCGCAGCCGCCGGCGCGTCGTTCACCGGCGTGACCGTGATCGTCACCGTGGCGACGTTCGAGTTCGTGGTGCCGTCGTTCGCGCGGTACGTGAACGAGTCGGTGCCGTGGTAGTTCGCGTTCGGCGTGTAGGTGCGGTCTGCACCGTTACCGGCTGAGACCGTGCCGTTTGTCGGGCCGGAGACGATCGAGTACGTGAGCGCATCGCCCTCGACGTCGGTCGCCGCGAGCGTTAGCGCCTTCGCCGTGTCCTCGGGCGTCGAGACGCTCAGACCCTGGGCGGTCGGCGCGTCGTTGGCGCTGCTGATCGTCACGGACACGGTCGCCGGCGCGCTCGAGGCCGAGCTGTCGCTCGCCTGGTAGGTGAAGCTGTCGTTGCCGACCTCGTTCGCGTTCGGGAGGTAGCGAAGCTTGCCGGCGACCACGGAGGCCACGCCCTTCGTTCCCGGCGAGACGATCGAGTACGTCAGCGAGCCGCTGTCGATGTCGGCGCAGGCCGGGTCGCGCTCGGCCATTGTGTCCTCGGTCGCCGCGAGCGTGACATCCGAGCAGGTCGGGGCGTCGTTGACCGGCGTGATCGTCACCGACACGGTCGCTGCCGCGCCCGGCGTCACACCGTCGGTCGCGCGGTACGTGAAGCTGTCGGAGCCGTTCAGGTTCGGGTTCGCCACGTAGCGCAAGCTGCTTCCGACAACCGACGCAGCGCCCTTCGCCCCCTGGGAGACGATCTCGAGCGTGAGCGCGTTGCCCTCGGCGTCGATGCAGGTCGGCGTGACGCTGCCCTCGCTGTCCTCGTTGATCGTCAGGGACTGGACGGGGCACGACGGCGCGTCGTTCACCGGCGTGACCGTGATCGAGACCGTGGCGACGTTGGAGTCCGCGCCGCCGTCGTTCGCGCGGAAGGTGAAGCTGTCGGAGCCGTTGAAGTTCGGGCCGGGCGTGTACGTGCGGTTCGAGCCCGTCCCCGAGAGCACGCCGCTCGTCGGCCCGGAGACGATCGCGAACGTGAGCGCGCTGCCCTCGACGTCGGTCGCGCTGAGCGTCACGGCCCTCGCTGTGTCCTCAGGCGTCGAGACGCTCAGATCCTGGGCCACGGGCGCGTCGTTGACTGCCGTGACCGACAGGGTGACCGTCGCGATGTTGGAATCGGCTAGACCGTCGTTGACCCGATACGTGAACGAGTCCGGTCCGAAGTAGTTGGCGTTCGGGGTGTACGTCCGGTTCGCGCCGGTGCCGGAGAGCACACCGTTCGCGGGAGCGGAGATGATCGAGTAGGTCAGGCCGTCGCCGTCGATGTCGCTCGCGCTCAAAGCGATCGCGCGCGGCGTGTCCTCGGGCGTCGAGGCGCTGACGTTCTGCGCCGTCGGCGCGTCGTTGACCGGGGAGACGCTGACGGACACGGTCGAGGCGTTCGAGTCGGCGGCGCCGTCGTTGGCCTTGTAGGTGAAGGAATCCGGCCCGTTGAGGTTCGCGTTCGGCGCGTAACGGAGCTGGGTGCCCAGGACCGACGCCTGTCCCCTCGTGGCCTGCGCGACGATCGAGTAGGAGAGCGTGTCGCCGGCATCGATCTCGGTGCAGACCGGGTCAGCCGTGCCCAGGGTGTCCTCCGACGTCGCCAGCGTCACGTTGGTGCACACCGGGGCGTCGTTGACCGGCCGGATCGTCACCGACACCGTCGCCGCCGCGCTGGCTGCCGAGGAAGTGTCGCGCGCCCGGTAGGTGAAGCTGGTGAGACCGTTGGCGTTCGGGCTGCCGACGTACCGCAGGCTGCTGCCGACGACCGAGGCTGCGCCGGTGAGCGGCGGGCCGGCGATCTCGAGCGTGACGGGATCGTTCTCCGGATCGGCGCAGACCGGCGTGACAGTGCCTTCACTGTCCTCGTCAATCGTGAGCGACTGCGCCGGGCAGGCGGGGGCGTCGTTGATCGCATTGATCGTGACGTTGGCCGGCGCCGCGGCGCTCTGAGCCGAGCCGTCGCTTGCGCGGTAGGTGAAGGTGTCCCCGCCGTTCAAGTTGAGGCTCGGCGCGTAGCGCAGCTTGCCGCCACCAACCGTGGCCGAGCCCTTCGTCCCCTGGGCGACGATCTCGTACGTCAGCGTGCTGCTGTCGATGTCGGTGCACGACGGATCGCGCTCCGCCGCGACGTCCTCGTCGGTCGCGAACGACACCGGCGAGCAGACCGGGGCGTCGTTGACGGGTGCAACGTTGACCGAGACCGTCGCCGGAGCGCCGTCGAGCAGCGAGTCGCTGGCGCGGTAGGTGAAGCTGTCCGCACCGTTCGTGTTCGTCTGCGGGACGTACCGCAGCTTGCCGGCGACGAGCGAGGCGGTGCCCTTCTGACCTTGCGACGCCACGGAGACCGTGATCGGGTTGCCCTCGACGTCCGAGCAGCTCGGGCTGATCTCCGCCATCGCGTCCTCATTGCCGTTCAAGGTGAGCGCGGCGCACGAGGGCGCGTCGTTGACTGCTGCGACCGAAACCGACGCGGTCGCGGAGTTGCTGTTCACCGTTCCGTCGTTGGCGCGGTAGGTGAAGCTGTCCGCCCCGTTCAGGTTCAGGTTCGAGAGGTAGCGAAGCTTGTTGCCGGCGACCGACGCCGTTCCGCGGGACGGGGCCAGCACGATGGAGTAGTTCAGTGTGTCGCCGTCGATGTCGGTGCACGACGGGTCGCCCTCGCTGAGGACGTCCTCAGTTGCGGCGAACGAGACGTCGGTGCACTGCGGAACGTCGTTGATCGGGAGGATCTCGACCGACACCGTTGCCGCAGCGCTGATCTGCTGACCGTCGTCAGCGCGGTAGGTGAACGTGTCCGCGCCGTTCTCGTTCAGCCGCGGGACATAGCGCAGTCGGGTCCCGGCCATGGACGCAGTGCCCTTCGTGCCCTGTCCGAAGATCGAAACCGTCAGCGCCTGGCCGTCCACGTCGGTGCACGACGGGTCGCGCTCACCGGCGACCTCCTCGTTGGTGACGAGCCCGATGTCGGCGCAGACCGGCCGGTCGTTCACCGCAGTGATCGAAACGGTCACCGTCGCCGGGGCGCTGAAGCGCACGCCGTCGTGAGCCTTGTAGGTGAAGCTGTCGGGGCCGTTCGCGTTCAGGTTCGGGACGTAGCGCAGCTTGTTTCCGACGACCGAAGCGGTGCCCTTCCCGCCCTGCGTCTCGATCGAGTACGTCAGCGGGTCGTTGTCGATGTCGGTGCACGACGGGTCGCGCTCGGCCATCGTGTCCTCGCTCGTCCCAAGGCTGACGTTCGAGCAGGCAGGAGCGTCGTTCGCGGGGCCGATCGTGACGGACACCGTTGCCGGGCCGCTCGACAGGGCTCCCCCGTCAGTCGCCCGGTAGGTGAAGCTATCCGTACCGGTCACGTTCACGTTCGGCGTGTAGCTGAGCTTCCCGGCGACCACCGAGGCCGTTCCGATCGAGCCTTGTGAGGCGATCGTGTACGTCAGTGCGTCGCCGTCGACGTCCGAGCACGACGGGTTCGTCTCGCCGACTGCGTCCTCGGTCGTGAGCAAGGTGACCGGCGAGCATGTCGGCGCGTCGTTGACCGGCGTGATGGTGACCGTCGCCGTGGCGGCCGGGCTGTTCAGGCCTCCGGCGTCGGTCGCTCGGTAAGTGAAGCTGTCGGAGCTGTGCGAGTTCGGGTTGGGGGTGTAGCGCAGCTTGTTCGCGACCACAGACGCCGATCCGATGCCCGGAGCGGCCACGATTGAGTACGTCAGGACACCACCGTCGATGTCCGTGCAGACCGGGTCGGCATCAGCGGAGACGTCTTCGTCGGTCGCGAACGCGACGTTCGCGCAGGCCGGCGCATCATTTACGGCTGCGATCGAGACGGTGACCGGCGCCGCAGTGCTCGAGAGCAGTCCGTCGCTCGCCTGGTAGGTGAACGTGTCGCCGCCGTTCGCGTTCAGCGTCGGGACGAAGCGGAGCTTGTTGGTGGCGACGACGACCGAGGCCGTTCCCTTCGCGCCCTGACCAGCGATCGAGTAGGTCAGCGTCGTGCCGGTGTCGACGTCGGAGCAGGACGGATCGGTCTCGCCCGGCGTGTCCTCGTTCGTCGAGAGCGGGACACCGACGCAGACAGGAGCGTCGTTGACGGGCTGGACAGTGACGGCGGCGTTCGCCGGCGCGCTGAGAAGCGATCCGTCGCTCGCGCTGTAGGTGAATGTGTCGGCGCCGTTGACGTTCAGGTTCGGCAAGTACCGCAGACGACCGGCAGGAGACACCGACGCCGTCCCCTTCGGCCCTTGGGCGACGATCGAGTACGTCAGCGGGTTGCCGTCGACGTCCGAGCACGACGGGTCGGCCTCACCTTGTGAGTCCTCCCCGGTCACGAGGTTCACGTTGGAGCACACCGGCGCGTCGTTGACGGCGCTGATCGTGACCGCAACGTTCGCGGGCGAGCCGTTGAGGAATCCGTCGTTTGCGCGGTACGTGAAGGAATCGGGACCGTTCGCGTTCAGGTTCGGCGTGTAGCGCAGCTCGCCGGCGACGACCGCCGCGGTTCCCTTGGTTGGCGGGGTGACGACCGCGAATGAGATCGGGTCGCCCTCCACGTCGCTGCACAGCGGTGCGACGCCGGAAGTGGTGTCCTCGGCGAGAGTGAGCGAGCGGTCGAGACAGGACGGTGCGTCATTCACCGCAGTGATCGTCACCGAGACGGTCGCGGGGGCGCTCGAGGTCGACGGGTCGTTCGCCTGATACGTGAAGCTATCGGCCCCGTTCTGGTTCGCCGCCGGGACGTAGCGCAGCCGACCCGCTGCGATCGACGCGGTGCCCTTCGTGCCTTGCGTCGCGATTGAGTAGGTCAGCGCGTCGCCGTCGATGTCCGAGCAGGAGGGGTTGATCTCGGCGGGCGTGTCTTCGCTTGTCGCGAGCGGGAGCGGCTGGCAGACCGGCGCATCGTTGACCGGCGTGATGGTGACCGCCGCGGACGCAGCCGTGCTGTTCAGCGTCCCGTCGCTCGCGCGGTAGGTGAAGCTGTCCGCGCCGTTCGCGTTTGCGCTCGGGACGTAGCGCAGCTTGCCCGTCACGATTGAGGCGGTGCCCTTGTTGCCCTGCGCGACGATCGAGTAGTTCAGCGCGTCGCCGTCGACGTCGGAGCACGAGGGATCACGCTCCCCCGGGGCGTCCTCGTTCGTGGTCAGCGTGACTGCGCTGCAAGCCGGCGCGTCGTTGACCGGCGTGATCGTCACGCTCACGGTCGCCGGAGCGCTCGTCAGCGGTCCGTCGCTCGCGACGTAGGTGAAGCTGTCGGCGCCGTTCGCGTTCAGGTTCGGCGTGTAGCGCAGCTGCCCGCCGACCACCGCGGCAGTTCCCTTCGTCCCCTGTCCGTTCGCCGGGATGGAGAACGTCATTGGGTCGCCTTCCGGGTCCGTGCAGACCGGGGCAGCTGAGCCGAAGGCGGCGTCCTCGTCCAGGAGTAGCGTCCTCGCCTGACAGACGGGCGGGTCGTTGACCGCTGCCACCGTGACCGTCACCGTCGCGGGAGCGCTCGTCGCGGCACCGTCGCTCGCGTCGTACGTGAAGGAGTCGCCACCCGAGGCGTTGGGGAACGCGATGTAGCGGAGGAGCGAGCCCTCGACCGAGGCCGTGCCCTGCGAGGGTTGCGTCCGGATGGAGTACGTCAGGGGACTGCCCTCGACGTCCGAGCAGCTCGGCGAGATGGTGATGTTCGAGTCCTCGTCGAGCTCCTTCGAGACCGCCTGACAGACGGGCGCGTCGTTCACAGCCGCGATCGACACCGAGGCCGTAGCCGGAGCGCTCGTGAGGTTGCCCGGGTCGCTCGCGCGATACGTGAAGGAGTCGGTGCCGTTGACGTTCGGGTCAGGCGCGTAGCGCAGCCGGCCGCTCGCGACGACAACCGACGCTGTTCCCTTTGTTCCCTGAGTGACGATCGAATAGCTGAGCGAATCTCCGTCGATGTCGGAGCAGTTCGGATTGGCCTCGCCCGGCACGTCCTCGTTCGTGGCCAGCGGGACGTTGGCGCACGTCGGTGCGTCGTTGACCGCGCCGATCGTCACGGCGACGGCTGCAATGTTCGAGTCGGCGCTGCCGTCGTTGGCGCGGTAGCTGAAGCTGTCGAGGCCATTGACGTTCGCGCCCGGGACGTAGCGGAGCCGGCCGCCCGCGGTCACCGACGCCGTGCCCCTCGTCGCAGGCGCAACGATCGAGTACGTCAGCGTGTTCCCTTCGACGTCGGAACAGCTGGGGTCACGCTCGCCCGTGGTGTCTTCGTTCGTGGTCAGCGGCACATCTGCGCACACCGGCGCGTCGTTCACAGCCGTGATCGAGACGGCAACGTTGGCGCTCCCGCTGAGTGCAGAGCCGTCGAACGCGCGGTACGCAAAGCTGTCGGCGCCGGTCGCGTTCGAGTTGGGGGCGAACCGAAGCTTCCCGGCGCCCGTGACAGAAGCCGACCCCTTCGTCGGCGCCGGCGCGACGATCGAGTACGTCAGCGGATCGTTCTCGATGTCCGAACAGACCGGATCTGCCTCGCCGGCGACATCCTCGTTCGTCGTCAGCGAGACGGCCGAGCAGGTCGGGGCGTCGTTGACCGGCGTGATCGTGACCGACACGGTCGAGACGTTCGAGTTGACGGTGCCGTCGTTCGCCCGGTACGTGAAGCTGTCTGCACCGTTCAGGTTCGCGGTCGGAACGAAGCGGAGCCGACCGGCGGCAACGGACGCCGTCCCCTTCGTCCCTCCCGCAACGATGGAATACGTCAGCGAGTTGCCGTCGACGTCCGTGCACGACGGGTTCTGCTCGTTCGGCGAGTCCTCGCTCGTCGACAGCGCGACGTCAGAGCAGACCGGCGCGTCGTTGACCGGCGTGATGGTGACGGTGACCGTTGCGGGAGCACTGGTCAGCGCACCGTCCCTCGCGACATAGCTGAAGGTGTCAGCGCCGTTCTGGTTCGGATCGGCGTCGTAGCGGAGCTGCCCGGCGACAACGCTTGCCGTGCCCTTCGCGCCGTCCTGGCCGGCGACGATCGAGTACGTCAGCGGATCGTTCTCGGGGTCGCTGCACGACGGCGCCACGGTCCCGAAGCCGTCCTCGGCGACCGTGAGCGTCCTCGTGAGACAGGACGGAGGATCGTTGACATCGCCGATCGTCACGTTCACCGGCGCCGCCGCGCTCGTGAGCGCGGCGTCGCGCGCCGTGTAGGTGAATGAATCGGAGCCCGTCGCGCCCGGGTTCGGGTCGTAGACGAGGTTGCTGCCGACGACGGAGGCGACACCCTTCGCGCCCTGCGTCGCGATCGAGTACGTGAGCGGCGTGGTTGTCTCGCCGCGGGCGAGCTCGACGTCCGTGCAGCTCGGCGCCACGGTCCCGATCAGATCCTGTGCGATGTTCAGCCCCACCGCGGAACAGACCGGCGCGTCGTTGACTGCCGCGATCGAGACCGACGTGGTCGCCGCCGCGCTGTTCGCTACACCGTCTGTCGCGCGATAGGTGAAGCTGTCCGCGCCGTTCGCGTTTGCATCCGGCACGTAGCGGAGGCGCCCGGCGACGACCGATGCAGCGCCCTTGGCCCCCTGCCCGAAGATCGAATAGGAAAGCGTGTCGCCCTCGACGTCGGAGCAGACGGGATCGCGCTCAGCCTGCGTGTCCTCGGTCGTCGTCAGCGTGACAGGCGAGCACGCCGGGGCATCGTTGACGGCGCCGATCGTGACTGAGACCGTCGTCGCGGCGCTCGACGTGAGAGCGTCGTGCGCGCGGTACGTGAAGGTATCGCCGCCGTTCACGTTCAGGAGCGGGACGTAGCGGAGCTTTCCGGCCGCGACCGACGCGACTCCCCTGGTGCCCTGGGAGACGATCGAGAAGGTGAGTGGGTCGCCTTCGATGTCGGAGCAGATCGGGTTGGCCTCACCCGAGGTGTCCTCGGCGATGACGAGCGGGAGCGGTGAACACGTCGGCGCGTCGTTGACCGCCGTGATGGACACGTTGACGGTCGCCGGCGCTCCGGCGGTGGTGCCGTCCAGCGCGCGGTAGGTGAAGCTGTCAGAGCCGAAGTCGTTGGGGTTGGGCGCGTAGCGAAGCCTGCCGCCGACGACCGAGGCTGTTCCCTTCGCGCCCTGGTCGACGATCTCGTAGGTCAGCGGGTCGCCGTCGACGTCCGTGCAGGACGGATCGCGCTCACCGGGTGTGTCCTCGCCGACGTTGAGCGAGACGTTCGCGCAGATCGGGGCGTCGTTCCCCTGGCGGATCGTCACCGAGACGGTCGCCGCGGCGCTGGTCAGCGTGCCGTCCGTCGCGTTGTACGTGAAGCTGTCGGCGCCCAGCGCATTCACGTTCGGCAGATACCGGAGCTTGCTCGCACCGACCGAAGCGTTCCCCTTCTGCCCGTTCGTCACGATGGCGTAGCTGAGCGGGTCGCCGTCGAAATCGGTGCAGGCCGGATCCTGCTCCCCGAGGACCTCCTCGTCGGTGACGAGCGCGACGTCCGAGCAGACGGGCGTGTCGTTCACCGGGATGATGTCCACCGAGGCCGCCGCCGGCGCGCTCCAGGCGGAGCCATCGCTCGCGGCATACATGAACGTGTCGCCGCCGTTCAAGTTGAGGTTTGGCGCGTAGCGAAGCTTTCCACCCGCGACCGACGCAGACCCCTTGGATCCGTGCGCGGAAATCCCGTACCCGAGCGGATCGCCGTCGATGTCAGAGCAGGCCGGATCCCACTCGCGCGGCGCGTCTTCGTCCGTCGGGAAGGCAACGGGCTGGCAGGTCGGCGCGTCGTTGACCGGCCGCACCGTTACCGACACCGTCGCCGTAGCGCTCGGGAGCGTCGTATCGCGCGCGCGATACGTGAAGCTGTCGACCCCGTGGAAGTTCGGCTTCGGCTCGTAGCGGAGCTCGTTTCCGACCTCCCACGACTTGCCGTTCGCCGCAACCGCCATAACCGTGACGGCCAGCGAATCGCCGTCGACGTCAGAACAGTTTGCTTGGGCCGCGTTGCCTGCGTCCTCGTCCATTGCGAGGCCGATGTTGTGACAGACCGGCGCGTCGTTGACGGGGGTGATCCTCACCGTCGCGGACACCGGCTTGCTCCACTTGCGGCCGTCCGAGGCGCGGTAACGGAAGGTGTCAGCGCCATTCGCGTCCGGCCGCGGCACGTACCGGAGCTTGCCGTCGGCGATCGAAGCCGTGCCCTGGCTGCCCTGCGAAACGATCGCGTAGGACATCGTGTCCTTCTCGCTGTCCGTACAGTCAGGAGCCGCCGTTTCCGCGGTGTCCTCGTTCGTCCCGAACGTGACCGCCCGGCACGCCGGCGCCTCGTTGACCCCCACGATCAGCAGCGGACGCAGGATTGCCGCCTTCTCCTCGCCGCTCGCGAACGTCGCTCCGCCGCGGCCACGCGCCATGACCACGAGCGTGACGACGCCGTTTCCGCGGACGAGCTTCGTGACGTCGACCGACGTGACGCGGAACTGCTTGACGCGGCGAGCGCGGATCGTCGGGCCCGCGAACTTCTTCGGCGCATTGTTGAAGCGGATCGCGTTCTCTTTCCAGCGGTTCGCGCCGGCGCGTCGAACGACGACGCTGCTGAGAGAGGAGTTGAAGGCGACCAGCTGGAGCGAGGCGAACGAGACCGACCCCGGAAGGCCGCGAACGTTGAACTTGAGGTAGGCGGTGACCTGAGGCGAGACCACGAGCCTCTTCGACCGACCGTAGTTCGCCTTCTTCTTGACCTTGCTGACGTGGGCGTCTGCGACCGGCTTGAACGGCAGCTGGACGGCTTCCGCGTCGACGGCGGTCAGCCCGAACGAGACGAGCGCGCCGATCGCGACGGCAGAGACGCGGATGCGCGCGGCCGTACTCATGGAGTCACCCGGAGCAGCAGTTGCGCTGGGAAGCCCGCCTCGCGGCTCGAGTACCACGCGGCGCCGCCGAACGGGTTGTCACTGCGAATCGCGAAGCTGTACGTCCCGTTGCCGGCGGCAAAGACGCTCGCCGGGAGGTCGAACTCGACCGTCGCACCGGCGGCGACGGGGCCGAGGGACGCGAGCGCCGAACCGCTGATCGCCGGCGCGTTGTTCCAAATCAGACCTCGCTCCGTCCAACCGTTCCCAACCAGGTAGACCGAGCCGCCGACATCTCCGGCGTCGCTGACTCGAAGCCGCAGCTTCGCGCTCTGGACTGGGGCGCCAAGGCCGGAGACGTTGAACTTCAGATAGGAGACGTAGTGAGGCGGCGAGGTCGTGCCGTTGCGAACTCGCAGCGAGCCCGCGATGCCGAAGTTGCGGTCCGGAGACGACGAGTTGATGTACGCGTCCTCGGCGACCGTGAAGACGGCGTCGGGCGAGGCGGTGATCAAGCCGGTGCGCGTCCGCGTGCTCGTCCCGCCGCTCGCGTTCGTCACCGTCAGCGTGACCGTGTACGTCCCGGCGGTTGTGTACGTGTGGCTCGGGTTCTGGGCCGTCGAGGTTGCGCCGTCACCGAAGTTCCACGACCAGGAGTTCGCGGTGCCGAGCGTCGTGTCGGTGAAGTTGACGGTGAGCGGCACCGAACCGAACGTGGGCGTCGCCGAGAAGTCGGCGGTCAGCGGAAGAGCCTCCACGTAGTCGGTGCGCGTCTTCGTGCTCGTCGCGCCGCCGGCAGCCCCGACCGTAAGAGTCACCGTGTACTTGCCGGGCGCCGTGTACGTGTGCGCCGGGTTCCGAAGCGTCGAGGTCGTGCCGTCGCCGAAGTTCCAGAGCCAGCTCGTCGGCGAACCGATCGTCGTGTCGGTGAAGGTCGTCGTGAACGGCGTCGCGCCGGAAAGCGGCGACGCCGTGAAGTCGGCCGTCAGCGGCTGGGCGGTGATGTAGCCGGTGCGCGTCGTTGAGTGAGTCGAGACGCCGTCCTTGCCGGTCACCGTGAGGGTGACGGTGTAGGACCCCGGGCTCGAGTACGTCTTGTTCGGGTGACGTGCGGTCGAGGTCGTGCCGTCACCGAAGTTCCACGACCAGGCGGTCGGGTCGCCCGTTGACGTGTCGGTAAACGCAACCGAGAGCGGAGCGGCGCCGGAAGTCGGCGTGGCCGTGAAGTTGGCGGCGAGCGGCTGGACGGCGATGTAGTTCGTGTGAGTCGCCGTCCGGACGGTCCCGACCGCATCGGTGACCGTCAGGGTCACGGTGTACGTCCCCGCCGACATGTAGGTGTGCGCAGGGTTCTCCTGCGTGGACGTCGTCCCGTCGCCGAACGACCAGTGCCAGCTCGTCGGCTCGCCCTGCGAGAGATCGGTGAACGACACCGTCAGCGGCGCGCCACCCGATGTCGGCGTGCCCGAAAAAGCCGCCGTCAGCGGCAGCGGAGAAATTGCGATGCTGTTGTGCCAGTAGAGGGCGGTGTTGTCGTGCGACGCCTGAACGACCATTCCCGTCGCCGTCGTCAGGTTCTGCTTCGTCGACGTGACGTCGTTCATGTCCGGGTTACTCGCGTCGCGGATTACCGGTGTGCCGAGCCCCGGCGGGAACGCGATGTTGTCGAACTCGGCAGTCTTCTCGTAAATCGTTCCGCCCGTCTCGTCGGCGGTGGCAAGCATGTGGATGACGTTGTTCGTGACATCCAGCAGGACAATGGGTCGCGTGTGATGTTCGGTCGCGACGCTGAAGAGGTGCTTTGTCCACGTTCCGCCCGGCGAGCGAACGAGCAGATTGAGGTCGCCGATCGTCGGAGTGGTCGACGTCTTCGTTGCGGCATAGATACGTCCGGCCGGATCGGCCTTCAGATTGATGTGGTCATCCGCACTCAGATGACCGCCGAGCGCGATCTCCTCAGTCCAGCTCGTCAGCGACGTGCCGTCGCGTCGAACTGCGAAGTGCATCTGATGCCGGACCTGATCGCTCCACATGATCCCGATCCGATTCGCACCGAACGAGATGATCGAACTGATGTCGTCTGAAGAGATCCCCGACGCTCCCGGCAAAGGCAATGCAAAAGGAGTTCCCCACGAGGAATGAGTCAGAAGTGTTCGGTTGACATAGACGGTCCCGTTCTGGACCCATGTCGCCCAGAGTCGGTTCGCCGAGTCCTTGGCGATGACGAGCGTCTCGGTACGCCAGTTGTTGATCGTCGCCGGGAAGCCCGTGTCGAGCGTGTAGCGGTCGAGGGCCGCGTCGTAGCTGTACCGGTATAGGCGAGCACCGAGCGCGGTCGGCTGAGCGTGATTCGCGAGGGGGTGGGTTGCGATGAAGAGCTTCCCCGTCGCCTGGTCCCACAGGGTGTCGGCGCGGACGCCCGAGCGCCCGTCGGCCGCGACGCCGGTGCTGACCCAGGTCTCGGTCGAACGGTCGAGCCGGTAGATCTGGTTCGCCTGAGCAACCGGGTTCCACATCGTCGCCCACCAGAGCCCGTCGTTGAACCAGAGCTTGCTCTCCGGCTTGGCGCCTGTTGCCTGGCTGCCGGTTCCCGCGAAGCTGTGGCCGGCGAAGCCGATGTCGCCGGGGTCGGCGATGCCGGCGGCGGGAATCAGAACGGCAAGGGCGATGAGCGAAGCCACGCAGACGATGAAGGCTGCGGCACGTCGATGAACGACGACACGACTAAAGCTCAATCGCAAACGACCTACCCCCAACTACTAGAAAGACCGTTCAGAAAGGAACAGTCGCAAGGGGGCTCTGGGGCGTCTACTAGACCATTGGGGAGAACGAAACGCCGTGCCCGCCGATGTGCCAGGGAGGCTGAAGAGCCCGAGAAAGGGCGGTTTCGTCCCCATCTGGAGGTCGACCGGCGAGGTCGATCCGACGACGTGGCGGACACGCCACGGCGCTTCTCGGGGACGCCGACGCAAGTTGTGGTTGAGAATGGCGTCGATGTTTTACGGCGCTAGTTCAATGCACTGCTGCGCCGCGCGGAAACAAGCGTCCACTCCAATGAACTCTCTGAAACGAAATAGATGTCGACGAACGATCTCGGAAAACGGCCGCGCCTCCGAATCCTTTCCGTCATTGTCACTGCTGAATGAATCAAGGCCTTTTCAGAGAACTTTGAATCTGGCAATGCGGAATGGGCTCGGGCGAATGAATTTCTTCCGACGTTTTCCGAGTTCGTTTATCAGCGCCGCCGTCCCCGGCACTTCTGGGACGTTGGCCGGCGCGAAGCGCACTTTGCCAATAACGGCACTACACTCCGACAGGATCTTGGACGACGGATGTCTGCGGCGGTAAAGACAGTCGACTACGTCAACGTCGGGCTCTACACGGTCCTGGCGGTTGCGGCGTTCATTCAGTGGCGGCGGGGGCGAGGCCGGCCGGCTCTGTGGGCGGCGCTTGCGTTCGGCGCGATCGGCGTCGTTGTTCTCGCCGGGTTGCTCCCCGGTTCGGCCGAGGTCGAGGCCGTCGTGAAAGTCGAGCTGGGTCTGCTCGTTCTCTTCCCCTTCCTGCTCTACAAGTTCACGACCGCGTTCGAACGGGCCGAGCGCGGGCTCGAGCGGTTCGTCGGAGTCATGACCGTGGTGCTCGTCGCTTGGTCGTTTCTGCTTCCCGACATCCCGCAGGAGGACGAGGCATGGTCAACCGGGTTCGTCGTCTACATCGTGGCCTTCCTTTTCCACTGGACGGTGCTCTCGATCATCGCCGCGGTCCGACTATGGCGGGCCGGTCGAGGGCAGCCGAGCGTCGCCCAGAGGCGGATGCGGTTCCTGGCCGCAGCGTGTGCGTTTCTGACTGCCGCCCTTCTCCTTGCGGGGCTCGGGCAGGGCGACGAGACCGCGCTCTCGCTCGTTGTCGGGTTGCTCGCAACGCTCGGCGGGATCGGGTTCATCCTCGGAGTTGCGCCGCCGCTCTTCCTGCGTCTCCTCTGGCGGCGACCGGACGTCGCCCGCACCCAGGAGGCGATCGCCGGCCTCATGCGCGCGGAGACCCCGGACGAGGTGACGAGCGGTGTCCTCCCCGGCATGCTCAGCATCGTCGGCGCGCGCGCCGTCGAGCTCCGCGACGCCGCTGGCCAGATCGTCGGCTCGTACCGGACTCAGGAGAGCCGGGACGACGAAGACGTCGAGGTGCTCGACCTGAAGCTTCCGGAGGGCAGCCTCTCGGTGTGGACGAGCCGCCACGCACCGTTCTTCGGCGATGAGGAGATCGCCACGCTGCGTACGGTCGGCGCGCTCACCGAGCTCGCGCTCGACCGCGCGAGGCTGTTCAGCCAGGAGCAGGCGGCGAGGCAGGCGCTCGAGGAGGCCGACGAGCTGAAGCACAACTTCGTCGCGCTCGCGGCGCACGAGCTCCGGACCCCCGTGGCAGTCATCCACGGCGTGATCGAGACGATGGACCGCCACGCCGACGACCTCGCCGAGCAGCAGCGAGCCGACCTCGACGACATGCTGCGGACCCAGGCTGCGAACCTGAAGCAGCTCGTCGAGCAGCTCCTCGACCTCTCCCGCCTCGATGCGCACGCGGTCAAGATCGCGCCGACACGGATCCCGGTCCGGGAGCGGGTCTCCGAGGTCATTGCGCTCTCGGCGGGCCAGCGTGCCGGCGAGGTCGAGGTCGAAGTCGCCGAGGACCTCGAGGCCGTCGTCGATCCGCAAGCGTTCGACCGCATCCTCTCGAACCTCGTCACGAACGCGCTTCGCTACGGCCGTGCGCCGATCAGGGTTTCAGCCGAACGCGAGAATGGAACCCTCCAGGTCGCCGTCGAGGACCGGGGCGAAGGTGTTCCCTCCGAGTTTGTCCCGCGGCTCTTCGAACGCTTCTCTCGCACCGACCCGTCACGGCGGCGGGTGGGCGGCACGGGGCTCGGGCTCGCGATCGCGCACTCGTACGCCGAGGCCCACGCCGGCGAGCTGCGCTACCGGCAGGCAATGCCGCACGGCGCCCGGTTCGAGGTCGTCCTGCCGAGCACCGCCTAAGGCGAGAAAAGAGTGGAGCCGACGGGGCTCGAACCCGTGACCTCATGCCTGCCAGGCATGCGCTCTCCCAGCTGAGCTACGGCCCCTTGGGGTTGCGCCAGTGTAGCCGCGAACTCGAAATCGTCCGCCCAGTTGATCAGCTGCCGCTGGTTGTTTCTGGTCGGGCCGAGCCGAAGGCAGATCTGGGCGCGCCTGGGAAACTGATCGATTGGAAGGAAGTAGCAGCGGTCGAGATCGGCACTGTAGGCCGCGAAGGCATCGATTTCCTCAGCCGTGTATGGGCGCTTACGCATCCCTTCTCGAGCTCGCCGGGATGAGTAGCAGCGCACGACGAGAACGTCGTTGGCAATCGCCGCCCACTTGCACTGAACACGCCAGAGGCGGTCGTTGAAGTCAAAGATCAGGTCATACCGACCGCCCTCAGAGACCGGCTTGTAGACATCGACGCCGAGTTGCGTCGCATGCCAGGCGATGCCCATCTCGGCAATTGCGCCCTTCTGATCCGTCGTCAACATCGACAACAGAGTCTAGTTGTCGGATCGGACGACTAAGCCGTGGCGGCGTCGAGCTCTACAGAGGGCATATCACCCCAGAGTTCCTCGAGGCCGTAGTAGCCCCGCGTGTCAGGCGTGAAGACGTGCAGCACGACGTCGAGATAGTCGGCGAGGATCCAGTTACCCTGCGCCGCGCCCTCCACTGAACGCGGTCGCAGCCCGTGCTCCCGCTTCAACCGCGCCTGCACCTCGTCGAGAATCGCTGCTGTCTGCCGGGAGTTCCGTCCCGTGCAGAGGACGAAGAAGTCGGTATAGGCGCAGACCGGCCGCAGATCGAGGATGACGATGTCCTCCGCCAGCTTTCCCTGGGCGAGGCCGGCGATGAGACGAGCTTGTTCGAGCGAGGTCAGTCGGAAATGATCCTTTCGAGTCTGGCAGCCTTCATTTTAGCCGCCGCCGGCAGCGTATAGCCCTCTCGCCACGATCTCGCGCGCAACGGCAGGCGGCACGAGTCCGTCAACCGGCTCGCCGCGGGCAAGGCGAGCGCGAAGGTCGCTCGACGAGACTGGACGCTGGTCAATCTCGAACACCTCCACGCTGCCCTCAGGCTTCGGCTCACCGGGCCGTGCAGCCACAGCGAGAGGAATCAGCCGCCGGATTTCCTCTGGCTCGCGCCAGCTGTCGAACGCGGCCCACTCGTCAGCGCCGAGCACAAACACCGCATCCTGCGGACGCTCGTCGCGGAGAAAGTCGACCGTGTAGGCGTGGTCGTCGAGGCGGACCTCGGTGTTCTGAAGCTCGGCGAAGGCGAGCCGGGCGAGCTCGAGCCGCGTCTCCGGGTCGAGGACGGTCGACTTGTGCCCCGGCTCCGCGACGACGAGGACGACTAGCCGGTCGGCGCCGAGCGCGCCCAGCGCGCCCTCCGCGAGCGCCACATGCCCGAGGTGCGGCGGGTCGAACGCGCCGCCGAGGATGGCCGTCCTCACAGCACCACGGTCTCGTCGCCGACCTCCACCTCCGCCCCGGTCTTCGCTCCGGCCGCGCGCAGCGCGTCCTCGAGCTCGCCGCGCTCGGGAATCGCACCGACGACGCGGTAACCACGGTCAGTGCGGAAGATGCGGTATGCCGGCGCGCCGTCGGGACGCGGCCGGTAGTCGAGGAAGTCGACCATGCCGTCTTCGTCAACGGGCGCCGGTGCCGGCTGCTCGGGACACAGCTCGAACAGCGCGTTTCGCAGCTCGTCGATCCCGCGCCCCGTCACTGCGGAGGTTCGCACGACGCGCAGCACCCGCGGATCCTCGGCCTCGAAGGACGCGTCGGGAGCGATGTCGAGCTTGTTCAGGACGACGATCTGGGGCAGGCGGTCGAGCCCGGCTCCGTAGGCACCGAGCTCTCGGTTGATCGTCGCGAAGCGATCGGCCGGTTCGCCGTCGGCCGCGTCGATCACGTGGACGAGGAGACGCGCTCGTTCGAGGTGGGCGAGGAACTCGTGGCCCAGCCCAACTCCCTCACTCGCGCCCTCGATCAGGCCGGGAACGTCCGCGACGATCAGCTGCCTCCCGTCCGGCGCCTCAACGGTCCCGAGCACGGGCGCGAGCGTCGTGAATGGATAGTCCGCGACCTTCGGCTTCGCGTTCGAGATGCGGCGGAGGAGGGACGATTTGCCGGCGTTCGGAAGGCCGACGAGCGCGGCGTCGGCCAGGAGCTTGAGCCGCAACTCGAGCTCGGCCTCCTCGCCGGGCAAACCAACCTCGGCAAAGCGAGGCGCCTGGCGTGTCGATGTCGCGAACCGACGGTTGCCGCGTCCACCGGCTCCGCCGCGTGCGACGACGACACGCGAATCGCGCGCGGCCATGTCCGCAATCAGGCGCCCCTCTGGATCGAGGAGCTGCGTCCCGACGGGAACGCGCAGCTCGACGTCCTCCCCGTCGGCTCCGTGCTTGCGCGCACCCTGTCCGTGCTTTCCGCCCGGGGCTTTGTACGTCCGTCGGGCGTGCAGATGGCCGAGGTCTCGCAGATCCGGATCGGCGACGAGGACGACGTCCCCGCCGCGGCCGCCGTCCCCGCCGTCGGGACCGCCCTTCGGAACGTACTTCTCGCGCCGGAAGCTCAGCGCGCCGTGGCCGCCGCGCCCGGCGGCGACGCGGATGTTCGCGCGGTCGTGGAACATCGCCCGCACGCTAGCGCGTGCGTGCGAGGCGCCTGTCAGCGTCTAAGACTGCTCGCCGACGACGACGGTGCGACGCTCGCCGCTGCGGCGGAACTCCACCTTGCCGTCACGGGTCGCGAAGATCGTGTCGTCGCGGCCCAGGCCCGCACCGGGGCCCGGCCGGAACCGCGTGCCACGCTGCCGGACCAGGATCATTCCGGCGCGGACGTCCTGTCCGTCGTAGATCTTCACGCCGAGGCGCTGGGCCCGCGAGTCGCGCCCGTTCCGTGAGGAACCAAGTCCCTTCTTGTGTGCCATTACGTGTCTTCTTTCGGCTTTGTCGTTCGAGTCCTCGAGGACGTTGTACCAGAGGACTTCCGCGTCGTCTGCTTGGCGCCGATCGACTCGATCTGGATCTGTGTCAGCTTGCTCCGGAAGCCGGTGTGGCGTCGGTAGCCCGTGCGGCGGCGGTACTTGCCGATGCGAATCTTGTCGCCCTGGACGTGCGCGAGAACCTTCGCCGTCACCGGGTTGCCCTTCGGCGAGATCTCAGCCTTGCCATCTCCACCCTCGAAGATGACGTCCGGCTTGAACGTCTTGTTCTCGTCGACGTCGAGCCGGTCCACGAGCAGCTTCTCGCCCTCGCGGACGACGTACTGCTTGCCACCGAGCTTGATGATCGCGTAACCGGCCATGGAAAAGCGCGGGTCGCGCCCGCGCGGCGGATCAGTCTACCAGCGGTTTTTCGGCCTCAGAACCCGCCTTGGTGGGGGAGGACTTGCGCCGCCGCCGGCCGCCGCGGCTTCCGCGACGCGTCTTCTTGCGCTTGGGCTGCTCCTCGTCGGCGGTCTCGGCCTCGCCGTCCGTCGCTTCGGCTCCGAGCGCCCGGTCGGGCACGTGGATCAACACCGGCGGCTGCGCGGCCTTTCCGTCCTCGCTCGGCTCGGCCTCCGTTTCGGGCTCGCCGGCTTCCGCCTCCGCGGACTCCGCCGCAGCGGCGGCGGGCTTCTTCTTCCGCCGTCGGCCGCCGCGGGAGCCACGCCGTGTTTTCTTCTTCTTCGGCGCTGTTTCCTTGGCCTCGCCGGTCTCGTCGGCCGCCACCGCCTCTTCCTCGGGTGCATCTGTGGTTGCCACCGCCTCCTTCTTCTTGGCCGGCGTGCGCGACCGGCGGGCTCGCGTCGGCTTCTCGGCGAGCTCCTCGGCAGTGATCGGCGCCTCAGCTTCTGCGTCGCCGGCGACCGGCTCCGCGTACGCGACGCCGTCCAAGACGCGCGTGATCCGCGCCTTGACGCGCTTTCCGACCATCCCGGCCGCACCGGCGACCACGATCGGGAAATCGCCGTCCTTGCCGACGCCGGCGGAGCGATCGTGCAGCCCCACCTCGACGAGCTTCAGCTGGCGCTCGTCGCCCTCGTCCACGGGCGCCTCCGGCTGGAGCTTCGCGACTGGGCCGCGCTCGAGCTCCTCGAAGTGCTCGGCGGGAACGCCCTCCTTGCCGACGATCACGAACCGGCGCTTCGTCCGCTCCTCGATCGCGCGGAGCCGCGCAGCCCCGGGGCCGATCAGGATCGCCGCCACGTGGGCGTTCAGCTCGATGCGGAACGCCCCCGTCCGGGAGCTCGCCGCGAGCGCGCGGAGCTTTCGCTCCGCCTCGACGGCGGCCGACGTCTCCGAGATGACGACGCCATCGCCCTCGCAGGTTGGGCAGCGCTTCGTGAGGATCTCGCGCGGGCCGTGGGCGACGTTCTGGCGCGTCATCTCGACGAGGCCGAGCGGCGAGATCTCGACGACGTACGTCTTCGTCCGGTCGCGCTCGAGCTCGGTCTTCAGGGCCTCTTCGACCGTAGCCCGGTTGCGCGGGTTTGCCATGTCGATGAAGTCGATGACGATGATTCCGCCGATGTCGCGCAGCCGGAGCTGACGGACGACCTCCTTCACCGCTTCGAGGTTGTTCTTCGTGATCGTGTCCTCGAGCCGCTGGCCCGAGGTCTTCGACCGCGAGCCGACGAAACGGCCGGTATTGACGTCGATGACGGTGAACGCCTCGGCGTAGTCGAAGACGAGGTAGCCGCCGGAGGGCAGATCGACTCGGCGCGAGAGCGTCGAGCGGATCTCGTCCTCGACGCCGAACGCCTCGAACAGCGAGGTCTTGCCCGTGTGCTTCTGGACGCGCTCGGCCATCGACGGCGAGGTCTTCTTCAGATAGCCCACGATGCGCTTGTAGGTCAGGTCGTGATCGACGACTGCACGCTCGAAGTCGCCGGTGAAGAGGTCGCGGATCACGCGAAGCGGCAGCTCGGCCTCCTGGTAGACGAGCGCCGGCGCCTCGCTGTCCTTCGCGCGGGCCTGGATCGCCTTCCAGAGCCGCTCGAGGAAGTCGATGTCGCGCTCGATGTCCTCCGCGGCGGCGCCCTCGGCCGCCGTACGGACGATCACGCTGCCCTTTTTCGGCCCGACCTCCTTGAGGATGTCGCGAAGGCGCGAACGCTCCTCGTCCGGCAGGCGGCGCGAGACGCCGAAACCCTCGCCGCTGGGCACGTAGACGACGAAACGACCCGGGAGTGAGATCTCCGTCGTCAGGCGCGCGCCCTTCGACTTCATCGGATCCTTCACGGCCTGGACGAGGAGCTCCTCGCCGCGGCTCAGGAGGTCCTGGATCTTCCGGCCGTGTCGGCGGCCCTCCAGCTCGGGGGTGACGATCTCGTCGACGTAGAGGAAGCCGTTCTTCTCGAGACCGATCTCGACGAAGGCCGCCTCCATGCCCGGCAGGACGTTGTCGACGGTGCCCTTGTAGATGTTCCCGGCGATCGAGCGACTGTCGTCGCGCTCGAGGTAGACCTCGGCGACTTTGTCGTCCTCCACGACCGCGACCCGCTGCTCGGCAACGTCGACGGAGACGACGAGCTCGCGCTTTGCGGGCGGGGGAAGCGTGCGCGGCGTGGCGGTTCGACGCCGCGCGGCGCGGCCCGGAGCCCGGCCGCCGTTGCGGTCGGAGCGTCGGGGCTTCGGCTCGGCTCGAGCCGGGCCTTCCCGCTCTTCGGTGCGCTCGGCGCGCTCTGCCGGCTTGCGGCGGTTGCGACCGCCACGGCTGCCGCGACGACGGCGCTTCCTGGTCTGGGTCTGATCGCCCGCGTCCGCGGGCTCGGTCGTTACGGGTTGGTCGGGTTCTGCCCGCTCCTCAGCGGGCTCAGGCTCGGATGGGCGCTTCTTGCGCCGAAACCACTGGAGCAAAAGAAATCCTTTCCGCGCGCGCGCACCGCGTCACCGGAATGGGCGCTCCGGTGGGTCGCGCGCTGCGTTGAAAACGAGAAAACGGTCTGCATATGCGTTCCGCCCAGGCTAGCAACAGCGCTACGCCGCCTGGGCCGGGCGAAGCTTCGTCCGCCTCGTCCGGATGACGCGCAGCCGCTGCGAAAGCCGCGCCCAGGCCCACGGCTCGACCTCCGAGTAGCGGACTGCCGTCTGCCCTCTAGTCGCCGCCAGATACTCGAACCAGGCGTCCGCTTCCTCGATCAACAACAACTCAAAGGGGTCACGCTTCGCCGCCATGGCCGGATGCTAGGTCCGGCGTCGGACAGCACTAACGCCGTCGAATTGCGATGGCCTGGAGGACGCCGATCGCGATCAGATTCGTGACCATCGCCGAGCCTCCGACGCTCACGAACGGCAGCGGAATCCCGGTGATCGGGGCGATCCCGACCGTCATTCCGACGTTCACGAAGATCTGGAACAGGAGACCGAAGACGATTGCCCCGGCCACGGTCGCGGTGAAGGGATCGCGCGCCGTCGCGATCACCCGGATCCCACGCCACATGAGCAGGAGGTAGAGCAGCAGAAGCAGCGACGCGCCGAGGAAGCCGCGTTGCTCGGCGAGGGACGCGAAGACGAAGTCGGTGTGATGCTCTGGGAGGTAGTCGAGGTTCGTCTGCGTCGCGCCGGCCACGCCACGGCCCGTGGAACCGCCGGAACCGACCGCGGTGATCGACTGGTTGATGTTGTAGGCCGCGCCCTGCGGGTTCTCCGTCGGGTTCATGAACGCCGTGATTCGCGCCCGCTGGTACGGCTCGAGGATGTCGACGCCAAGCGTCGGCGCGAGCCAGAGCACCGTCGTCGCGAGGAGCGCCGCGGCGCCCGCCAAGACGCCGAGGTGCCGCCACGGCGATCCCGCGAAGAAGAGCGCCGCCGCGACGATCGCGCCGTAGACGAGCGAGGTGCCGATGTCCGGCTGGCTGAAGACGAGAAGCGTTGGGATCGCGGCCAGGCCGACGACAACGCCGGCCGTACGCCACTCATTGATGCGCCGGGCTCGGTTCGCAAGCACGCCGGCGAGCACGAGTGCCAAAAGCAGCTTGCCGAACTCCGACGGCTGGAAGCGGAAGAACCCGAACTCGATCCACCGTGTCGAGCCGCGGGCGTCCACGCCGAGCGCCATGACCACGAGCAGCATCGCGATCAGCAGCGCATAGAGCACCTTTCGGTAGCGCCGGTACCACTCGGGGTCAATGAACAGCACCCCGACCATTCCGATCGTTCCGACGAGCGCAAACACCGCCTGGCGGACGACGTAGTACTGAGGGTCCCCGGCGACGTCGAGGCGCGTGATCCCGTCGATCGCCCACAGCCCGTAGGCGACGAGCCCCGCGACGGCGGCGAACATGACCCAGTCGATGCGCCGCACGAATGCGGCTGCGCCGGTGGCCTCCGCCTTGCGGCGGCGGACGCGGGGAGCGAGTGGCGCTGCGTAATCGGTCATTAATCCGAGGGGACGAAGGTCTGGGACGTTGCCTTCTTGCCGAAGTAGCTCTCGAAGACCCTGAGCGCCGCCGGGGCGGCTGCGGTTCCACCATGGCCGCCGTTCTCGATCAGGACGCAGACGACGAGCTCAGGAGTCTTGTCCGTGGGCCCGTAGCCGCACCACCAGGCCTGGTCCATCAGCCGCGAGAAGCCCGGCAGGTGGACGACCTTCTCGGCCGTTCCCGTCTTGCCGGCGATCGGCACCGGGAACGAGCCGAAGATCCCTGACGAGGTTCCGTAGCTCGCGTGCGTCGCCAGATACAGCCCCTCCCTTACCGCCGCTAGCTCGTCAGCGTGGACGTTCACCTGCTTGGCGGACGGCGAGAAGACGGCCTTGACGGCGCCGCGGTTCCCGGGCTGCTCCACCCTCGACACGAGGTGCGGCGTCACGAGCCGGCCGCCGTTCGCGATCAGCGCGTAGAAGCGCGCCATCTGGAGCGGCGTGACGAGCAGATCCTTCTGGCCGATGGAGAGCTGGACCGAGTCGCCTGACTTCCAGAGGCGGTCGACCTCCCAGGTTTCGGGATAGCGCTCCTTCGTGAAGGTCTTGCGCCGCCACTCGGGCGTCGGCAGCAACCCGCTTTCCTCGCCGCCGATGTCGAGGCCCGTCGCCTTGCCGAAGCCGAACGCAGCGGCCCACTTCTGCAACGGGCTGCCGTACTGCGCGGGCAGGCGATAGAACTCCATGCCCAGTTGGTAGAAGTAGGTGTCGCACGAGGCCGCGAGCGCCGTCGGCATCGTCATTGACTGGTTCGCGTACGGGTTCCAGTTCCTGAAGGTCGTCCCGTCGATCTCCATCGAGCCCGTGCACGAAAGCGGGTTGTACGCACCGATGAGGCGCTCGCGCATCGCCGCAAGGGCAGTGACCGGCTTCCAGGTGGAGCCGGGCGGGTAAAGCCCGGCGATCGCGCGGTTCAGACCCGGGTAGTTCGCCTCCTCGGCGGCGCGCTGGTCGAGCAGCGGCTTGAGCTTCTCGACCTTCGGCCTTCCGACGTAGTCGCGCGGATCGAAGGTTGGGTTCGAAGCGAGCGCCCTGATCGCTCCGTTTCGCGGGTCGAGCGCGACGATCGCGCCGCCGTTCGCGTACCACGCGTCGTTCTCGCGCGCTACCTCGATCCCGTAGCGGAGCGCCTGCTCCGCAGACCGTTGCAGGTTGGCGTCGAGCGTGAGCCGCAACGCGAGGCCTTGCTGGTAGTACTCGCTGAAGACGGGTCGGCCACGCGGTCGGCCGAGTGAGTCGACGCGCAACTGCGCTAGGCCGGCCTGTCCGCGGAGGAAGCGGTCGTAGGCCGCCTCGATCCCTGCTTGCCCGACGCGGTCGCCGTTCTTGTAGCGGCCGCTCTCGATCTGCTCGGGGGTCACGGTTCCGACATGGCCGAGGAGCTGCGCGGCGATCGCGCGGTAGGGATACGAGCGCAGATACGTGTCTTCGATGTCCACGCCGGGGAACTCCCGCTGGCGCTCTGACAGGTAGTAGACGACGTCTTTCGAGACGCCCTCGGCGAGCGTGACCGGCTTCAGCGGGTCAGCGCGAAGCTGCCGCCGAAAGGTCTGCTGCAGCTCAGGGAGCGGGATGCCGAGGACCCGGCTCAGCTTCGCGAAGACGACCGCCCGGTTGCGGCGCGGCAGGCTCGCCGGCCACACGCGGACGACCTTCGCGAGCCGGTTACCGACGATCGTACGGCCCTTGTGGTCGTAGATCAGCCCGCGCGGGGCGTCGATGCGGATCGTACGCAGCTGGTTGTTCTCGGCAGCGGCGAGATAGCGCTCTCCGGAGAGCACCTGAAGCGCCCAGAGACGGAAGAACAGAACCGCGAAGGCGAAGACGACGATCGCGCCCAGCACGCCGAGCCGAAGCGCGAACTGCGGCGTCATGCGGTATGGACCCTCGACACCCGGCGTGCGCGGGAGGAAGCGCGTCCTCGACGGCGGGATGCGTGTGACCGTCGCCATCAGCCCGTACCGAATTCGACGTCCATCGCCGGGCGCGCGCCAGGCCGCGCGAAGATCCGCCGACAGAGGGCGTACACGGGAATCGTGATGACCAGGTTGAGCAGGATCGCGACGGGCAGCGCCTCGACGAGGCCGGAGCGCGCGGACACGGGGTCGCCGAGCAGGTAGTGCAGCGCCAGGCTTCCCACCGCGTAGAGGACGGTCACGACCACGATCGCAAGCAGCGGCGCGTGCGCACGGTCACGGCCGGTCGTCTCGCCGTACCGGCCGATCCAGTAGCCGATCAATGTCAGGAGCAGCGAGCTGAACCCGAGCGTGCCCAGATTTGCGGCGTCGAGCAGGAAGCCCGCGTAGAACCCGACGCAGGCGCCGAAGACGGCCCCACGCAGGAGCGCCACGGCCGTCAGCGTCACGAGGACGAGATCGGCGGTTCCGTTGCCGGGCTCGAAGGTCGAGACGATCGCCGTCTGGAGCACGACAGCGACGAAGAAGGCGATGCCGGCCTTGACGACGTCGGCCAGCACGGCTACCGCCCCTTGCGAACGAGCACCCAGACCGTGCTCAGCGAGGAGAAGTCGGCGGCCGGCTCGATCTGAATCGTCTTGTTGACGTCGACGTCGAACTGCCCGACGGCCGTGACGGTCCCGATGACGAGTCCCTGTGGATAGAGCGAGGGCAGCTCACCGCCACGCCGCCCTGCGGTGACGATGATGTCGCGCTTCCTCACGACGTCCTCTTTCGGGACGAGGTCGAAGATCAGGGCCTCCCCGGAGCCCTGGCCGTGAGTGACAAGGCCGTAAGTGCGCGTTTGGACGTCCAGGCCGGCAACGGAGAAGCTCGCATCGGTCAGAAGCGTCACGAGCGCCGTCGAGTCGCTCACCTTCGAGATGTGGCCCACGAGGCGGCCGTCCGCGTCGACGACCGGGTCATAGATCCGGAGACCGTCTTCGCGACCCGCTGAGATGCCGAGCTCCTCGCGGAAATCGCTGGGGTTGTTCGCGGTCACCCGCGCACCCACCTGGTCGTAGTCGCGCGGGAACGAGGGCCCCGCGCTGAACCTGATCGCATCGCGTAGCTCGAGGTTCTCCTGCGCCGCGGTTGCGTTCTGGGTCAGCTGCACCCGGAGCAATCGGTTCTCGGCCTTGAGACGCTCGTTCTCCGATTTCGCGTGGAAGAACCCGGCGAGCCAGCCGTACGCGTCCTGGAACGGCCGCGCGACGCGCTCGGCTCCGACCTGGAACGGCTGGAGCGCCTCCGCGACGACACCCTGGACGTCGTGCAGTGCTCCGGTCTCGGACTCGCGGAAGTAGCCCGTGATCAGGGCGAGCGACAGGGCGACCAGAACGCCGGCGATGATCCGTCGCCGAAGAGCATTCGCCGCGCGCGACGACGAGTACCCCGGCGAGGCGGCCCGCTGAACCGTCGAGCCCAGTGCCGCCAGCCGCAGTGTGCGGTTACGTGGCACGGACGACAAGTGTAGGAGACGCGTCGGGCAAGTCGTGGAACCTAGGCGCGGAGCGCTTAGCGCCGGTAGCCGTTGCGGCTCTTGGCGCTCTTCGACGTCCGCTGCATGACCTCGAGGAGCTCGAGGCTGCGACCGGAGCCGACGGCGACGCAGGTTAGCGGCGACTCGGCCAGCTGGACCGGCATTTGCGTCTCGTGGCGGAGACGCTCGTC
>Ga0081538_10000434_pt1 | contig 47049 bp, 48 predicted proteins | sample TabmetS5T2R1_FD_71022 | JGI IMG/M metagenome (GOLD analysis project Ga0081538, IMG submission 71022) | Tabebuia heterophylla rhizosphere microbial communities from the University of Puerto Rico - S5T2R1 | ecosystem: Host-associated > Plants > Roots > Rhizosphere ... | reverse complement strand
CTACACAAACATATCCGAAGACGATGCACGTCAGATGATAAAAGCAATGGGCATGAATGATTGGCATACTAGCGTCTTGTTAGAACTGCTCAAGATAACGCGAGAGGGATATTTATCGAGTATATCTCCTGCAATTGAACAAGTAACAGGGAACAAACCAATATCGTTTCACCAGTTCACCAAGGATTATGTAGAAGCTTTCAGATAGGATCCAGTGTGATATTGATTGACATAGTCTATTTGTAAGGACCCAAACAGTATATGATACTCAATCCTATCTATATCGCCTATTTTTCTGAAAATGTACCAAACGGGACCAATATCGATGCTAGAAGTGATTTCCCAATAAACATAAAGGATCTTGCAGTCTAAGAGACCTTATTGAAAGGAATTGGAGGATCATGTATACTGGGTCCAATTCTTGAACGTTTTTTATATTTAGCAGGCCCAGAGGGACTCGGTGGAAAAAATTTTGAAATTTGGACTCGAGGAATCAAATGCAAGATGAATAGTATAATTGATAACTGCATAGGTGTTTATCAATTATAGATTACTACTATTGAACCGAAATGGAATGTAGCGTCCATCATTTGCCACAAAGCTAGTAGCAGCGATGCTGAAATAGGATAATGATGCTAAAAAAAGACGTCTTCACTGATGACTAATACCAAGCCCACCAAGCAGGAGCGCTTATTTTTGATGGCAGCCCTAGACAATAAGCAAGAAAGTTACGAAAGAAAAGCGAGCTGTGGCTTTTTTCACGTATAGCGGGTTATTATGATGATATCTACTCGCCAAAAATCAAGCTCCTTGAGTCAATAAAGCAGAAGCTTATTCTTCTGGATACAGAGGAGGATGAACATCACCACCCTGAAGAGGATTGAGGTTCCTTAAAGTTTACAATCAGCTTGACCCGATAGAAAAGAGACTTTAGAAATGGTTCAAAGAATAGTACTTCGTACTGCATGTAATATTTACAAAATGCATTTGATTCACTGGCAGAGAGGTCTATTTTTAGATAAGGGTTCAGAGGAGAAGTCGTTAATAACAGCCCAGCGCAAATAACCTCCTATGAGCGAGACGCGTAGGGGACTTCCACTAAGGATCTCCCGGGCTGAGCGGATATTTCCGACATTAACTCCTGCTCAGATGAGTCGCATTGCACCTCATGGTCATATGCGTCTAATGCAACGTGGCGAGGTGATATACGAGCAGGGTGATACAAACGTCCCATTCTTCGTGGTCGTCACTGGCGAGGTCGAAATTGTGAGTCCCTCACGAGCTGCTGAGACGCTGGTTACTGTCTATGGTGCTGGCCAGTTCTCAGGTGAGGTCAGTTACCTCTCTGGCCGCCGGGCTCTCTTTCGGATGCGGGTGACCAAGTCGGGTGAGCTGATTGAACTGGATCGCCAACAGATGTTGGCATTGGTGCAGAATGACGCGGAGCTGGGCGAGATCTTGATGCGGGCTTTAGTTCTCCGCAAAGTTGAGTTGGTGGCAGCGGGCGTGGGCGATGTTGTGCTCATTGGGTCAATGCACTCTCCCAGTACTCTTCGGCTCAAAGAGTTCCTAATGCGCAACGGACACCCATACTCCTACATAGACCTAGACCGCGACCATGATGTAGAGAAGCTGCTGGATGGTTATCATACTGCCGCCAGTGAAATACCTATAGTGATCTGCCGAGGCGAGCTTGTGCTTCGGAACCCAACGAACCAGCAAGTTGCCGACTGCCTTGGTTTTAATGAGGCCATTGACCAAACGCAGATTCGCGATCTCGTCATCATTGGCGCTGGTCCCTCAGGATTGGCAGCAGCAGTTTATGGCGCGTCAGAAGGGCTGGACGTTTTAGTGCTAGAAACGAGCTCGCCAGGCGGCCAAGCAGGCGCAAGCTCAAGAATCGAAAATTACTTAGGATTTCCCACAGGCGTCTCGGGCCAGGAGCTTGCAGCTCGGGCATACTACCAGGCACAAAAGTTCGGTGCGCAAGTGCTTATCGCCAAGTGTAAGCGCCTCGCATGCGATCACAAACCGTATATTCTCGAAGTGGAGAATGGGGCTCGAATCCCTGCTCGCGCTATCGTAATTGCGACCGGAGCAGAGTATCGAAGACCACCATTAGAAAACTTGTCGCGCTTTGAAGGCGCAGGCGTATATTATGCCGCGACATTCATGGAAGCCCAACTGTGTAGTGGACAAGAGGTGATTGTGGTTGGTGGAGGAAACTCGGCAGGCCAGGCTGCTGTGTTTCTTGCTGAGATGACAAAGCGTGTGCACATGCTAATAAGGTCAGCCGGTTTGGCCGAGAGCATGTCGCGATATCTAATTCGACGGATAGAACAAACCCCTAAGATCGTATTGCATCCAAACACGGAGATTGAGGGTCTCGAGGGAGGTGATCATCTAGAGAGTGTTCGCTGGCGAAACAAACAATCTGGACAAATCGAGGAGCACAACATCCGTCACATATTTGTCATGACAGGCGCCGATCCAAACACCCATTGGCTCGATGGGTGCCTAGCACTCGACGATAAACGCTTCATCAAGACGGGTCCCGAATTGTCCCCAGAGGAATTGAGTGCAGCACACTGGCCCCTTGCCCGTACACCTTACTTGCTCGAAACGAGTTTGCCGGGAGTCTTTGCAGTAGGCGATGTGCGTGGCGGCAGCATCAAGCGTGTAGCGTCTGCGGTTGGCGAAGGATCTATTGCAATCTCATTTGTTCATCAAGTACTCCAGGAATAAGCATGACAGAAGCTGGCTACGTCAGTTTTGGCGTGGAATTTTTGCTGTAATTACTTAGCAAGAGGAGTGAAAAGAAAAGTAGAAGTGAGATCCTTCTCTCTTACGCATGTACTTTAACCCGCGAATCAATCTTGGATTTAGGACAGCGAACAGCGTAGAGTCAATAGAACCCCGCTCCAGATCAATCTAGAAAGGGTATGAGAGAATTACTATAAGTGAAGGTAGTAACTCCATATTATTATTATTATCCTCACATCTCCGCAACTTTTGTCCTGACTTAGGTTAATTTTTTGGTATGTGGAGACGGTTGAGGTAGCGGAGATGTTTTTGGATTTCTATTATCTAACTCTTATTCTTGTGATCTTTTTGATCCTCTACTTTATTACAGAAATTCTACTGCGTGGATCATTGATTGACCTTGCATTGCCAGATGTTGGGACACAATCTCTACAGAATTTGAGAACAAAAGAATTATTCATCATACTTGAAAAGTATTATGATTACTAGCTTAAAGTCGCATAGTTAAGATGTTCCGCACTCTCTAGTGCTCTAACTTTAAGCATTAGTGCGGAATCAATTCTTAAATCATTGATCCATGATTACACGCAATATTGACTACTGTTCACAAAGAGAAGACTTCACTTGTTCCTTTATTGTTGATTACTTTCATTGGAACTCTTGGTTTTAGTATTGTTCTTCCCTTTTTAGTATTCTTAGTTACAGATCTTGGTGGAAACGCTATAGTATATGGTATACTTGGTGCAACTTACCCTGCATTTCAACTCATTGGTGCTCCATTGTTAGGGAGATGGTCTGATACTTATGGAAGAAAAAAAATTCTTCTCTTAAGTCATGGGGGAACATTGGCGGGATGGCTTGTCTTCCTTGTTGCTTTGTTCATACCTGTCAACAATCTGTTCAACATCGACTCCTCGATAATAGGAACTTTTGCTATAACACTACCTTTAGCTGTACTATTTCTTGCGAGGGCTATTGATGGACTCACCGGAGGAAATGTTTCAGTTGCTAATGCGTATGTTGCAGATATTTCCTCAGAGGAAGACAGAAGCAAGAACTTTGGTAAAATTGGAATATCCTCTAATCTCGGTTTTATTGTTGGACCTGCCTTAGCCGGAATATTAGGTGCAACTGTCTATGGGGAGTTACTTCCTGTATTAGCCGCATTGATTCTTTCTTCAGTTGTCTTGGTAGTAATAGCCCTCTTTTTGAAAGAAACCAAATGTTCTATTCTAATGGATATTCCAGAGAAAAAACATATCGGAAGAGTATTTTCATTTGAACCAAAAGAATGCTACAAAACTGCAAATCCTCAGAGACTCAAATTTCAAGATGTTTTTAAATTGAAATACATTTCGTTCTTGCTCGTATTATATTTTCTTATTTTTCTTGGATTTAACATCTTTTATACTTCCTTTCCGATTCATGCAGTAGAAGGTTTAGGATGGACTGTAACACAACTGGGAATATTCTATGGAATACTCAGTGGCATTATGGTTTTGATACAAGGTCCCGTTCTACGCAAAGCATTAAAAAAATTCTCAGAGGAACAATTAGTGATAATTGGCAGTGCGGTTTTAGGCACAAATTTCGTTTTGCTTGTGTCGTCAGATACTATCTTAATTTATTTCGCTGCAGTTTTATTTGCAGTTGGTAATGGTCTTATGTGGCCACCTGTAATGTCAATACTCTCAAAACGTGCAGGAAATGTTTATCAAGGTACTGTCCAAGGCGTTGCGAATAGTTTTGCAAGTCTAGCGAGTATCATTGGGCTGATTATGGGTGGACTTCTGTATACCATGCTTGGAGCAACTACTTTTCTAATTAGTGCAGGAATCATATTCGCAGTTTTTGTCATGTCATTTAGATTAATGAAAATTAGATAAAAAAATTACTACTAGTCTCTAAGATTCTGCCTGTTGCAGATAAATATTAAGAACATTAACTCATATGAGTTGTCGATCCATTCATAGATCAGAACAGAGACACTGTCTCAAATGGCTAATTCGTTTTTTATGCAGGCAGAACACAAACAAAAATAGTCAGTAACTAAAAGTTTGAAAAACGATGATGAGGATGACGCCTTACATCTAATATGACTTCACCTGTGCATGCAATGGCTATGAAGCCGAGAAGAAATGCTGGCAATATCAAGATGCTGTCTTTTAGTATAGCACCAATCGCAAGTACAGCTATAGCAGCGATTATGCTGTAGATGGCAGCTGCATATGTTCTTGACTTTTTTGAATTAGCTGCTGACGATGAGGGAGAAACAGACTTGGTAGTAATTGCTGATGTCATTTGTATTATGCCTAATGTAAACAAGCATAGGAAAGTTGAAATGCATAGAAGCCATCTATCTGAAGAGGGCAGTGGTAATGCTTGATTGCTCAGGATTATATGTTCAATACTAACTCCCAGTGCCGTAAACCCAATTATCAGTGGAAAATGTATATACAACCAGGTAAGATATATTCCAAATCGTTTATTTTCCCGAAGAGCTCTGATTTCTGAACCATCAACAGTATCAAAGTACACCCACCACAAGCTAAATGCTATGCCTAGGCCAAGTGCTACACAGATTATAGAAGGTAAATTCCAATTATGAGCTGCAATTCCATTAACAATCCCCAGTATGGAGATGCCTAAGACAATAATTGTAAAAAAGCCAAGTCGCTCAGGTAAGTGGTGGACATTAGGTGCAAATTGTAGCGAAAGACGTCTTGGAAACAACAAAGGGGTGCCTATATCAATTGCCATTCCTAATACCCATAAAAACAATCTAAATGGTAGAGGTACAAATACAGACACAAACCATATTCCTGCTGCAATAGAATATCCAATTGAATACCTTGTAGTAAGCTCGCGCGCTTCTGGAACATGTCTTCTGGTGCGCACATATTCTATTACTAGAATGACACGCATTATAGCATAAGACAGCGCAAACCATCTAGAGTCCTCACCTAATCCATCACGTACGCTTACGGCCATGAAAGCAGTTGCAGCAATTTGTAATAGCATTAAAAGGCGATGCGCCAAATCATCAGTAGCAAATCTTGTTGAATAAAAAGTCACACCAACCCATGACCACACTGCTGGAACAGAAAGAGCTAGAAAACTGAGGAATCCAAACACAGACACATCTTCACTGAGTTCTCTGCTCAGCTCAAAGACAATGACAGCAACAATTAGGTCGTAAAAGGCATCTAACCATGTAAAATGACGCTCTTTGTAAGATTCCAGGTGTTTATTTGTATTATTTTTCTATATATGATTATTGTCCTCTCTCCCTCTCCATATAGAGGACTGCGTACATCATAAATCCTAAATTATGCACTAGCATCTGATTCAAAGCTGATGTTACAGTAACAAAATAGCACGAAATGGTTATGTACTTGACTCGGACATATCGCACTTGGGTCCAAAGGTTACAAACACTATGGAAAAGAACGGCTCAAAACAAAATCATCATCATAGTGAAAGTATCACCTTTAGACTAGACGGCTTTATTTTAAATAAACTGCATCGTGAAGCAGAGCAAAAAGATATCAGTGTCAATACATTAGTAAGTCATATCATAAAGGAGTATATTGATTGGCATTCTAATGCAGCAAAAGCTGGATTTGTTACTGTAAGGAAAGGGTTGTTATCTAACCTCATAAACAGACTGCCCGAGAAAGAGATATCTTCCATTTCAGAATATATAGCGAAGACTGAAACCAAAGATTTTGTACTGCTTCTAAGAAATGAATATAATATTGAATCAGCTTTAGACGTAATTGAAACCTGGATTAAAATATCAGGCTACCCATATAGACATGAAGTCGATTATACCCAACACTCGTATGTGATTCAACATGATATGGGGAAGAATTGGTCTCTTTATTTGTCAGAGCTGTATAGATTTTTGTTTGAAGCATTTGGATTAAGAAAAGTAGAGTTTGATTTAAACCATAACACATTGGATTTTACTGTTGATGTCGAAAAATTATCTGTTTGAAACTCACTAGTGTTTATTCAACTTGCTATTCTTCAGATTTGAAAACAAGTAATAAACGAAGATTATGTCAGTTGTTGGAATTACTTTGGCACCGCATCCCATACTAAACTGATGCTATGCCATTCCTGAGGCATCAACTACATGAAGACGCCTTCAAAGCATGAAATGACCCTCTAACCTGTCTTCATGGCTTTCTTGCCACTTCCAAAAAAAGGTAACAAGCAAGCGCTTTCCTTTCGTCACATCAAGGATTAATTCGATGATTTCATTTGTGTGTGATACCAGCGATGCATGGCTGTGAGAAAAGATAAGCAGGTCCGCAGGTCCTCTGAGCCTATACATGCATCTCGCCACTACTTAAGCCCGACCTATATTTACAATCTTTCTCCTATACAATTATGTATAGACCCTTATTAGGACGATAATAATACTGATGCAATATCCTCAATCCTTCAACGAAGTTTCTTCATGTAGAATGATGATATTGCATTCTTACATTTGGCAGGTAGGGCCTAATCTAGAGTTCTGCATCATCTTCTCTCTTTATGCTATTGTTTAACTTACTGTCTCTTACTCAAAATATCTTCAAACAAGCTACTATTGAAACGCTCAGCCATCTCTCTTTGTCTTGCGAGCACTATATCATTTACAAAACCCGAAGATGTAGAGCTGTCTTTTGCAATAAATCTGAAAATATCTTTATCTGTTAAGATTCCTGCCATGTTGTTACCATCGTCGCTCATTACAAGAAGTCTACGTATGTCTCTTGACTGCATTGTCTGCAATGCGTCCTGAAGCGAAGCATTAGGATGAATCGTTACCACGGGCTTGCTCATTAGTTGGTTTACAGGTGCCGAATAGGAGATTGGTTCTTCTGCCAGATGTCTTACAATATCGGTCCCTGTCATTATGCCTACAGGAGTTTGAGTATTAGCTGATTGAGCACTGCCGCAGAATCTATAAATAACATCCGAGTCGGGCAATATTTTGCCTTAGCATGACTGGGCCTTGCCGCAACAATAGTGATAGCCAGCCCGCTTGTCCTTTCTTAGGCTGTCTTCAAATGGTTATATGTATAGCATCCAGTCAAAAGTAACAAGAGCCGCCTCCTTTCTTTTCGTAATATTTTTGATGGTATTCCTCCGCCTTGTAAAAGGTATTGGCAGGTACTACTTCAGTCACAATCCTATTACTAAACCTTCTAGATTTTTCGAGTTCTTCTATTGATCTTCTTGCAGATAATTCCTGCTCTGGAGTATGATAGAAAATCACAGACCGATACTGTGAGCCGACATCTGGCCCTTGTCTATTCTTAGTTGTTGGATTGTGTATTGACCAGAACACCTTTAGAAGGTCTTCATAAGTGACCTCCTGTGGGTCATACTGCACTTGGATTGCTTCTGCATGTCCAGTCAAATCAGTGCATACATCTCTGTAGGTGGGGTTTGCGTGTCGACCTCCAGTATAGCCAACCATCGTTGACTTGACACCCTTTATCTTTCTGAAGGATTCCTCAACTCCCCAAAAGCAGCCAGCTGCAAAGGTCGCTAGCTGAAGAGTTTTAGTTTTATTTTCACTTATCATATATGATGTATATGCTGGCATTTCGAATTAATACTTTTTTCCAGATCTATACCAAGTTCTTTCTAGTGAATAATGCAAGAAATAAGAGTTTTGAGTTATTACGTCCATACACATTCTCTAAAGCAGAATACGTTTCTTCTTATGCTATTGGATCTGATAAAATATTCAACTCTTATCTGTTCAATTGATGTTCTACTAACAGTATTTACAAGTTACTGAAATGCCAAGGATTCATATCCATGGACAATGGGGAAGGAAAGGTAAAAAAGAACAGAAGATGGCCACAGGAGAAAAGTATGCTATAATGAGAGAGGGGCTGCTTAGACTAATAGCAGTATCGTTATCCGAACATACCCGAGATAGCAAGTGACTTGGAAGACACACCTTCGTTCATAGGTGAACTTGTCGATGTCAACGATAGAATACCTAATGCATAATGCGTAAGGTCTGGCAAAGGTGGTTCGATTAGATGGTGTCCTAATCAGCACCACCTTGCGACTGTAAATTTCAAGAGTACAAACGGGCCTGACTTGTATATCTACCTGTCAACCGACAGGAGCACATTTTATTTTGTATCCTTGGCAGGCTTAAGAGCAATATAGGAAACCAGAATCATAACATACCGGAAAGTGCAGACTTTTCAAGATATAAACGGTCTTATCTCGAGTAAAAACACTTTCAGTCCCAGTTGGCAGCGCAAAAACTTGAGTTGTATTAGCTTTTGAGACTCTTCTTGTCAATTTTAGAATTTGGGAAGAATCTGGATTACATCTGGGAATATATTCTAATACTAATGATGTGATTTAATATTTGTGAGCGAGAGATATGAGCAAGGAACCTGAGGTAATATCAAAGACTAACGAAGAATGGAAGCAAAAGTTAACAAAGGAGCAATATGAAGTCTCTAGGCTGAAAGGTACGGAATATCCATTTACTGGCAAGTATTGGAATCACAAAGAAGATGGCACCTATCGCTGTATTTGTTGTGATAGTGTACTGTTTGATTCCGAAACAAAGTTTGATTCTGGCACTGGCTGGCCAAGTTTTTGGGCTCCTGCAAACACACAGAACTTAAAATTTGTATCCGATAAAAGCCATGGAATGCGAAGAATTGAGGTCCAATGCAACAATTGTGGTGCACATCTTGGCCATGTCTTTGATGACGGTCCCCATCCAACGGGAAAAAGATATTGTATCAATTCCGCGTCACTAGGATTTGAAGGAAGGAAACGTGCTGAGATGACGCATAACAACGATTCATAGCTTGATAAGAAGTTAATTTGAGATTGAAAGATGTTGGACTACTGCTTTGCAACTGCACTTGAATAGAAATAGCGACAAGGGCTGGGGTGACACTATACATCATTTTGATCATGCATAACTAGGCATCCGTTCTACTCCTACCGCTGTTAAAATATTCTCCACCCACATTAATACAATCCATCAGAGTTGATACTGAATCCCATCCAATTTTCTTGAAGAAATATGGGCGGGAAAATTCCTCTTCTAGTTTATCTAGATAACTATCGAGCCATTCATAGTATTGTATTCCCGTGGTTGAGAAGAAGATGCTATTCTTAAAAAACACTTTTATCTCTATTTCAATCCGCTTCTCTTTCACCATGGATGGATTCGACCTTTGGTGATATTCCTGCAGCCTTAGATAGTATTTTTCAAAATCAGCTGGCAAAAGTTCATCAGCCCCCAAATAAAGTATACTAACTCTCAGCGTGAACTTTTTGGTAGTAATTTCACAAGTATTCTCACCTGTCCTGCTTACCTCCGCTTTGGTAGGCAAAATCAAATGAAAGTGACGGAAATCAGTATTACTTTCACCAGAGCCGTCCTGAGTACTATTTGAGACATATCGGTTTTCAAATGATGTTGCTACCCTTTCTTCCATCGGCTTAGAAAAAAGGTTCAAGAAACGATTTTCAAGCAATACTTGAGGGATATCCTTTCTTTCAAGTTTGGTAAGATTTTGTTCTTTGAATTTTTCATCGTTAAAATAATTTGTGAGGTGAGTGGACAACGTTCTCAGTACAAAATACTCCGTAGCTTCTAAAATCAAGCGCCTGTCAGGGGTAGCCATAAGTTTTTTTGCAGCTGTCCTTTCTTCTCTTTCAATTCCTTCCTCATCGATGTTTTCTCGAGGAATCTTAATCATTGTGTCTGGAACATAGATTGACCTCTCTAATACCATCCTTATGTCTTGACTCTCGGCACAGGCTGACTCTAAGTATCGAGAGAGGTTTATAGCGAAAGGGTAGCGATTTACTGGAATAACCTTCTTTTCGACGTGATCGACAATAAAAAATCCTGAATAGTTCCTTACTTGGGTTCTCTTAGCCGTCATGATTCGTATAAAATACCACACAGACGCAAGAGACGCCCCTATACCAATGATCAATATAATATGAGCTCCAAAGAAGAACATCTGCAGTATACTTTCAGATATCAAATTGACCCCTAAGCTGGCGATTATAGTCCCAATAATTATGTTCGTGAGACTATTCCGTTCTGTTAATATTCCTGATAAAGGGCCCATATCCAACTGATTTCAGGCTCCGATGATATACAACCGGTCTATTTTAAAAAGTTTGAAGTGTCTTCTTGTAAGCAACCATTTCCACTTAGGATCTTAGCTTTCTAAAATCGTGACTATGTGTGTTCCTGACGAGATCTTCTACCTGCAATCCTTTTTCTGTCACATTCCATAAGAGTAAGAAAAAATAGCATATCATCTCTCTCTGTTACAAGGCCTTTTCTACAGCATCTTAAATAAATAAGGTTTAGGTTTCAAGTTTATGACATATTAGATGCCTCAAGAATAATGCTTTCCACTAGCATCTTTTTACGTGACAGGATTCAGTTAAGATAACAAATAATCTCAAGAAGAGTAAGAGGTCCATTATGCTGTGAGTGGCTAAACCTTATGAATTCAAATTTTCCTCTTCATACTGTCCGTATATTCCATTCTTTCCTTTGCAACATTTAAGATATCTGTTTTGCTAACTATGCCAACTAACCGATCTGATTCTACTGTACTATAAGTCATCATAATCTGTTGCTTCATATTCTCGGTTCTTCTGCTGCTGCTCTTTCCAACAGATGGATTCTCACAGACATAAATTCTGCTCTTGTTCTCCTCCATAATTGAGTTCAAAGCAATATCTGCTGTTTTATCTGGGCTCATTATGACAAGATTTTTCTTTTCAATCATTATCTCTTCAACTTTCATGCTTTCTCTTCTTTTTTCAGAAACACTCATTGCATCTTTTGCAGTTATAGCACCTAATAGGTAGTAGTGTTTATTTCCTGTATTATCGACCTCATTTTCAACCACCGGTAATTCACTTTTTCTATGGATGTTAAAATAGGCCTCTAATACTTCCTTTATGTTCATTCTTGGACTAACTGCGATAAATTGTGTATTCATAATTTGATACAGGCGTACTCCTGAAAGTGCTGCAGTAATTTCATGTTGCTGATGATAAGATTGAGCACCGCTTTGCAAAAACCAGGCGATGAGTATCAACCATATTCCTCCAGTAAATGAACCAGTAAAAATGGTTAGAAATCCAAAAGCCATGAGCCCATAAGATATCCAAACACCTACTTTGACTGCAGTTTTTGTAGCATCGTGATAATTGCCTCTCCATCGCGTCAGCCCTGCTCGTAACACTCTACCTCCATCTAAAGGGAATGCAGGAAGAAGGTTGAATCCTCCAAGCAAGATGTTTACAATTACGCCATACCGCATTATACCTTGGGCAATAGACGACCCTATCACCTGTCCATCAGACGTTGCACTAGGTGAAAGAGAAGAAGAAGCCGGACCTTGTTCTTGTTGTTGTGGCTGAGGCAGAGCAAATAATGGTGTATTCATTTGAGAGGTAGTGGTAGTAGTATTTGTACCAACTTGAACCAGTACAAACCAAGCGACAGCGAATAATCCTGCAAGGGCAAAGCTGGAGATTGGACCGACTATGGCAATCGTAAACTCCTTCTTGTATTCTTCTTTTGGCTCATCACGAATATCTGATACGCCACCAAATACAAACAGGATTATCTGGCGTACTTTGTAGCCATATCGTTTTGCAACTATTGAATGAGATAACTCGTGCAATAGCACTGATATGAAGAGGATTATGGCACCTAAGATGCCCATTGTCCAATAAGCCAATTGAGGGAGACCTGGATAGAAAAGGGGCATATAGCTAACCGCAAGAGTCCACGTTATTAGCGCAAAAACTATAGCTAGAGTAAAATGCAGCTTTATTGGTATTCCTTTGACTTTGGCTATTTGAAGTGACAATGCCTTCTGTGTGTGGTCTAGATACTTCTTGCGTTATTAACTAGATTCATTGTTCCTATGTTTCATTGTTCTAGAAAGATCTATGTTCGTTGTGTTTTCTCTTCGTGCCAACATTATTTCCTGAGGCACATTCTTGCCGTAGTGAATAAGTGAGTATCGTTGAATTGAGAAAATTTGGCGCGATTTGACTATGAATCTATACTTGATAAGCACCCTGTATTTGGGTCTATAGCGTATGAAACCTGTATTATTCTTAAAAGACCAATTAGTTTATGGTAGATGAAGATTCTCAAAAGAAGATAACTGCTGACTTTCAATGCTTTGTGTGTGGTGCTATTTTTACAAGCGAGATTGACAGGCGTCAACATCTGGAAAAGGAAATGCATAGCGCAACTGAAAAGAAGGAGGTTGACACAGTAAAAGAACAGACAGAGCTGAGTGAGATGCATAGACAAGCATACGAATAGGTATATAGTCTCAATGCTAAAATGATAAATCTCTCTAGTAATACAAGCCCTTGGAGTAGTAGAGAGACACTCTGTCAATATGGAACGGATAATTAGTATTGAGATTCCTATTGTATCTATGGTGATTGTCTACGTATGAGCGAGCAGCCACAAGCGCAGCAACTATATCAGTATAGCGTCAAAATAGAAATGACTGCTAAAGGCCTAGCTATGCCTACAATCCATGTTTACTCAAATGATATCGAAAAAGTCAGGAAGCAGGCAGTCGAGCAATATGCAAGGGTGATAGAAGAGCTAAAAGCCAAAGGGTTACCGGTTGCGTCTCCCGACTTCAAAGCTTGATTAACTATATACTTCTAGTGTATCTGACGATTTACCTTGTAAATCTGGTACTGAACGTTCACGAACAGCATAAACCGTGTCGACTCGATGTTAGCAGTGGACTAGTTAATTGACGTATCTTCGCTTAAATACTATGATTAATTCGGCACCCAGTGCCAAAAAGTGCAAAAACTAACTTTAAAACCAATTAGATCTTTCTGTTGTTAATTATTCACATTGAGAAACCTAATCAATGGATACTAACATGCAAAGACTGCAAAGGCTAGCGTTTTAGAATTTCTAAAAGAAAGAGAAAAGAGGGGGGAGGAGATGTGTAGAGTTGCTTTTTAGTCCCACTTGCTCCACGCAGCCATCCAGCGGTATGTCCACGTGTTAAGCTTTGCACCTAACGCAGCTATTGGAACGCACAGCACCGCTCCCGCGCCTGCTCCTAAGGCAACAGGACTGTTGTAGAACTTGCCAACCTGAGGTTCGACGGGAGTCATATATGCTGGCAGTGTAGGCCTTGGATATTTGAATGCCACCTCCAATGGATCCCTTATGAGCAGCAGATTGACCATGTTAAACAGCGGTAAGGATAGGCCAACCAGCGTTCCACCTATGATTATGGCAGCGTGTTTGTTTCTTCTCGTAGCCCAGTATGTCAGATCCAAAAGCATTGCCGATGGTATCCACACAGGCACTACAATGAAGTCATAAGGATAACCCAATGCAAACCATGCACCCTTGGCGACCCAAGTGTATATGGTCATGATTGTGGCGTAATATGTGGCAGTTCCTGGAACTCCTGTGAACAACATATAGTATATCGCTCCTACTACAAGCATTGTAGATTGAGAGATCGAAAATACTACGAATGATGACCACATCCAGTCTGTGTAGAAGATATAGTCTCCCGCGTTGATGGTTAGCAGTGTGCTGTTGACAGCAACCACTACTATGAACAAGTAGTGCGTTGTACGTCTAAGCCAGACCATTATCTACCCAGACATAGAGCTAGTATATAAAATTTTATGAATTGGTGGGGCATATGGAATTAATAGAATTCTCTGTCTCCTTTATCGCTTTCACTCGGATTTGCAAGTGGTCAACCTTGACTGACAGTAAAAAAGATGACCTAACTAGAGAATTAAAACAAAAAGAGGAAGAAAAAAGGAACGTTTATGCTCTAACTGGTTTCTCGTGGGAAATCTTCCACATGAAGAAGAATCCTAGAGCCTCAATTACAGTTAGGACGGAAAGTGCATAAAGGCCACTTGGCAATGGATACGCCCATGGATAGACTGAAACTCCCACATAAACTCCGCCTGCAGTTGCAGCCCAGACCACCGCAAAGCCAATGATGAATATGCCACCCATGTGCTCGACTCTGCGGCCGATCATGCGTTCAATCTCATCACGGCTATCGCCTCCACCTGTTCTACGTCCACCACTTCCATATCCCTTTGGTAGTGTCATTTGCTATACGATCAGAGTATGGCTTTTTAAATTTTGCTGTCAAGCAGGTAGTCAGATTTGACAAAAAATCTGGTATAATTGTGGAAAAGAAGAAGGAGTAAAATGTGCTTGGTGTTTAATGATTCTATCGCTATTGGAAGTTGTGTCTCTTGAATGGTCTTATCTTTCGCACAAGGGAATCCTATCTCTATAGAAGTCACCGCCGACCTTAGGAGGGGTTCTTAATGATTCTTACATTCTTTGGCCGAAACTGAATCTGCCCTGTCTTGTGGTTGCTATGACAATTCCAAAAATTGAAACAGCTAGCACTACTACTGTTATTATGCTCAAATGTCAAATGTTGCAGGTCTATTGACCGCCTCCACCGCCACCAAACAGGTTCTGAATTGAATCAGTAAGAGCATCAAACGGGTTGTTGCCGCTAGGTTGATTATCTCCGACAGCAGTTGTGATGTCGTCGCTTGCATTAGTTCCATTCTCTGTTGCTGCTCCTCCAGTCATAGTGGCATTAGTTGCATTAGCAGCGCCTCCTGTTGCTGCTGATGTTGCATTAGCAGCGCCTCCTGTTGCTGCTGATGTTGCATTAGCAGCGCCTGCAACTACTATATTGAAATCCGCACTTTCGATTAGCTGTCCTACAGGTCGGCTTCCTACAGCGTTAATTGTAACTAAAATAGTCTTTGGACCTGGACTAGTGAATGTGACTTGTTGAGAAGATGTTCCAGTTTCTGCATATTGATTAGTGAATTGATGTATGATCTGCCCACTGGCGTCATTTGCTATAAAGTCATAGGCAACACCATTTATTGGTACATTATTGGCATCTCGAAATTCAATACCGAAGTTTACTGTTTCGTTTGGTTGAATATCAACAGGATCCCATGTCAGTATCACATGGGAACCGTCAGTTGTTGTTCTGTCAAGGGGAGGTTGAGGAACTTCCTCAGTTGCCGTTGGAGCCGGGGGCTGCCCTGAGCCTGTTTCCAGAAGCTCGAAGGCGTACTGGATCGGCTGTGGAGGTGTAGTCACATCGGCATATGTTAAAGCCTTCACAGGGAATGGAAATTCGTTTACCACCCATACGTTGCTATCCACGCCCTTGTGCCATGTAATGAGTGTGGCTTCACACGTAGGAGCGCCGCACAAGCTCTGTGCTCCTGCAAACTGAACTTGTTGTGTCCCTGCTGGTTTGACTTCGCTGCCTCCAATCGAAGCTATCTTTCCCCAAGACCCTGCTGTCAACGACAAGGGTGCAGACACCGAAGTGAATGCGTCTAGCCAGGTAAGCGAGCTTTGGTAAGCTGCTATATACTCTCTCATTTCTTGTGGAACTTCGCCACCTAAGAGGGGCGACATGGTATCTGAAAGCTTCAAGGTACCTTGATGAACCATGCCATTAGCTTCCACATATGTCGGGACTATCCAATTGCCATCCTGATCCTGCTGCTGGAAGTATAATGTCATGACAAAAGGCTGTCTATCGTTAAAGTCATAATGTTCGATCCTGTATTTGACAAACATATCTTGTCTTACGCCTTCACCGGGGTACCACTCAGGCGTTTGTGCAAAAGCGTTGTTCATCAGGTTCACCGTGCCAAACAGTAAGACTGAAGTTACTAATGCAAAGGTGAGAAAACTACGACGCATTGGTAAGAATAAAGTATATGGCAACTGATAAATGTTTATTCTTTTGCAAAATAAACAGATAAGTAGTTGATCTGAAAAGAAGGACAGTATATAGGAAATGTGCAACTGCCCCAAAGTAACGTTTTACGAAGTTGAGTTTAAGCTCGTTGGAATGAAGGTCGTGGCAAACCACAAAAACTGTGGTGATTTTCTAAATGACGATCAGTTCGGCCAGTTTGAAAAAGAACTCACCAAATACTGGGGTTTCGGAGAAAAATAGTAATAGACACTTTATATTTAAAAAAACAACATTGTTTAAATTTGTATCTTACGCTCAATATCCCACTCCCGCCAACTTTATTAATGCCGAACTGGATTGCGTTCTAGGTGATTTCGGATGACCAAAATGTTGAACGTGAATATTGAGACCTCCGGTGTAGATGCGAATGAAGCCCGGGAATGGGTTAACGAGCTTGCAAATGTCTACGCAGACATGCAAGTTGATGACGTAAACGTTTCGGGCAACAAAGTCTCATTCAAAGCTGGCCTTCAAGGCATGGAAGATACTGAGCCAGATGACATCAAGCTGAAGATCGAAGAATATCTAACGATGAATGAAGCATTCCAAGCCAACAATATCAATGTCCGAGAATAGAGGGCATCCTGCTTTTTTTCTTATCTTCATTATACAATCATTGCTTAGCAATCAGGATCAACCGTTACAAAGTATTAAATAGAAAACTCAACGGCTTTTTTCTATCAATGACTTGTAAAGGTATATGCCTTCGTCATAAGGCTCAAAAGCCTGTTGGATCGGGCAGGTACGCTAGCGGACAGAAAAGATGCCAGATATGTGAGATATTTATAAAATGGGACGGACTTTGGTGCCCATGTTGTGGTTATAGGCTGAGGACTAAGCCTAGAAACTTAAAATACAAAGCAAAGCTGAGAGCAAAGACCAGCAGAGCTACGTTAGCGACATCTGAGCCTCCGGTCTTAGCAGTAAGACGAAGGTAATCAGCGTCCTAAGCCTATCTTCACAGCTCTGAACAATCGCTTTTGCATTTTTTCAAGACTCTGGGAGTCGCTGCTCAAGTCTAATGCAAGTTGTACAAGCTTGGAATATTGGCTGTGGAATGACTCTATTCTAGTTACAAGATTTTTTGACGCAACTCTTCCTGCATAATAATAGCAATCTACTAACATCCTGCGCTCAAGTAGATGGGTTATCTTTGATAAAAAAAGGTCTTTGTCGTAGTCGTTTAGCTTTAATTCCTTGATTGCCTCCATTGACCTAGATATGGCAGGTCGAGTGGCCCTTTCCGCTCCAATACATTCTAGGGCAACCTCAACCCCTTCTGCCCTTCGAGCATCAATCTGCCTTACTTGTTCCAAAATATGGACAGGCATAGGTCTGTTTCCCGAGAGTGCGATCATTCCATCTATAAATTCATAAGCTGCTATCTTAAGCCACATTGCAGCAACAATGGGATGTTTGGTTCTCCTCATTTTCTGCTGGCAAAACAGGGAACTTATTAGCGATTTCTTACCTGAAGAAACCAGCGTTTTTGTATATTTTTCCACTATTATGTCTTTAGCAGCCGAAGACAGCGTAAGCTTAGCATTATCCTTCAATATCGCCATATTTGCCAAATCAATAACATGATCCCTTATCGATCCAGTGAAATGGATCAGCTCAACTGGTTGCTTGTTAACCTGGACGACCTGGTTAACTTGTTTGGCTTCTTGAGATAGTTCAAATATTGCTAGGTCGTATTCGCAGCAATCAAGTGATATTGGTGATGTACGGCAACCAATGAGTGCAACCGGATGCGTAATTTCATTAGCAAATGCCTTGATGGCTGTCGGTATTAATTCAGACAAGAATTTCACATTGGCAGGTTCGTGAATTTAACTTATTAGCTGATAATCAAAGATTAACTCTAATATATGAACTGAAAATATATGTTAGACCTACCATGAAAAATCTCAGCCATACATCAGCTACAATCTCAGCCAATAAGAACAACGTTGATACTGAACTTGCAAAAAGAGTTAGATCAGGCGAATTTAAAATTGCAGTTTACGGTCTTGGACATGTAGGCTCTCCTCTTGCGTCCTCATGGTTGCGAGCTGGCGCTACTCTCATTGGTGTTGACAACTCCTCTAAAGTGCTTGAAAATGCAAGGAAGGGAAGGACACACATACATGAGCCTGGGGTTAGCGAGGCGTTTTCAAGAGGGCTAAGAGAAAAACGGTTCTTTGTATACAGTGACCTCGTCAAGGCCTCTCAAGACAGCCGTTTTAAGTTAATATGTGTGCCCGTGCTCCTTACTAATTCATTTTCTGCAGACCTTTCTGCAGTTAAGCAAGTGACGATTGCTATTGCACAAGGTCTTAAGAAAGGGGATGTTGTTTCACTGAATCCTAGTGTGCCACCTGGCACCTCAGAGGATGTTGTCTTACCTCTCTTAGAGAAAGAGAGTGGGCTCAAAGTTGAACGAGACTTTTTCATGATATACAATCCTGAACGCATCTATGAAGGAAGGGCGATCGAGGATATTGAGATAAGATATCCTGCAGTCGTGGCAGGGGCCGGTGCCAAGAGCCTAGAAATTGGTACCAATCTTTATTCCTTGATAGCCAAGAAAGGTGTGATAAAGCTGAGTAATATGCGGACAGCGGAAGCTGAAAAGTTACTAGAAGGAGTATATCGAGATGTCAACATTGCGCTTGCAAACGAGATGGCCAAATTCTGTGAAAAAGCAGGCGTTGACTTTTGGGAGGCAAGAGAAGCTGCCAATTCTCAGCCCTTTTGTCTCATACACAAGCCTGGTGCTGGTGTAGGAGGTGCTTGTATACCGGTTTACCCTCAATTCATACTTCACGCTGCAAATATGATTGGAGTTGACTGCAATATCGTGAGGAATGGAAGGACAATTAACGATTCAATGCCCGCCTATTGCGTCACGCAGGCGATTAGATTGATTGATACATCCGATCTTTCGAAGTGTACCGTAGCATTACTGGGACTTGGGTTCAGAGGTAACGTATCAGATACCCGCCTCTCGCCCACATATAGGGTCATTGAAGAACTGAAGAAGATGAAAGTGAAAGAGATCCGGGTGCACGATCCGCTTGTAACAAAAGATCCTAATCTACCACATGATATCATACTTTCATCGGATTTATCAAGAGTGGTAAGGGACGCAGATCTTGTGATGTTGATTTCAGACCATTCAGAATATCATAATATTACAAATGAGACTTTAAATGGCGCAGCTCTATATGATGGCCGTGGGATCCTTGATAGATTGAGATTTTCTGCCCGGAGGTTTGCATCAATCGGCAGACCTAGTTAGATTTAATACTGACTGAAAAAATTTTATGACATTTGACACACAATCGAGATCCTTTGCTGACGGTTGAATGGAAAGATAATTCTGTGGTGTTCATAGATCAGACAAAACTTCCAAACAAACTAGTCTATGTGACATGCAAAAATTACAATGAAGTGGCAGATGTGATCAGGCGACTGGTGGTAAGAGGTGCACCTGCAATAGGCGTAAGCGCTGGATTTGGTCTTGCGTTAGCAGCTCAGCAAAGCAAGGCTAAGACCCTACCTGAATTAATGAGAGATCTCGATATTGCATTCAAGGTGCTCCAGGCTACGCGCCCTACTGCAGTTAACCTCTTTTGGGCGTTGCAGCGGGTGATGGGAAAGGGCAAACGTGCTAAGACCCTAGAAGAGGCAAAAAGGGTAGTACTTAACGAGGCGCTCAAGATGGCGCAAGAGGATATCGAAACCAACAGGAAAATAGGAGCACATGGCCTCAAGATACTCCGGGATGGCGATATAGTGCTTACTCACTGTAACGCCGGTTCGCTTGCTACGGTTGCATACGGTACTGCCCTCGGTGTCATAAGAGCTGCGAGAGACTCAGGCAAACGCCTGAGCGTCATTGCGACAGAAACGCGCCCAGTAATGCAGGGTTCCCGTCTGACCGCTTTTGAGCTCCTGCACGATGGCATTGACGTCAGCCTAATAACTGATACTGCTGTGGGGCACATGATGGCGATTGGTGCAGTTAACCACGTTATTGTAGGAGCTGACAGAGTGCTTCGCACAGGTCATGTCTTTAATAAGATTGGAACATACCAGGTGGCAATTCTTGCCAACAAACATAATGTGCCATTCTACGTTGCAGCTCCGTTATCAACATTTGATTTTGAGAGCTCCCCTGCAGATGTGATAATTGAAGATAGGTCAGTAGACGAAGTGGTGAAGGTAGGCAAGAGAAGGATTGCACCCAAAGGCGTCAGAGTGTTTAATCCTGCATTCGACATGACTCCACCAGAGCTTATAACAGGCATCATTACCGAGAAAGGGGTACTCAATCCTCCATTTGATAAGAATCTTAAATCCTTGCTTGGCTGATAAAGTTTTTATCATGTTTTATCCAACCCAATATAAGGTAGAGCCATGTCGACACAGCAAACAGTAACTGAAGAGCAAGTTTATGCAGCACTAAAAAAGTGCATGGATCCAGAGATACCTGTCAATGTGGTAGACCTAGGACTCATATATGGAGTCAAGGTCGCTGATGGTAAAGACGTAGACATCAAGATGACAATGACTACCAGAGGTTGTCCGCTTCATGATACCTTGGTGAGTGATGTCAAACGCTACGTAGGAAAGGTAAATGGGGTAGGCAATGTCAATGTCGACATAGTATGGGATCCGCCTTGGAGCCTTGAAAAAATGAATCAAGACGTGCGGGAAAAAATTGGTTTTGGCAGGCCAAAGTTACGATTCCAGATCGACTATGAAAAGAGTAAGCCCCTGAAAATGGGCAGGTTTTCAAAGCAAGATGATGGATCACTTATGCTTGCGAACAATAAAGATCAGGGGTTTATGGTAAATGAAGCAATTGTAGAATTCTGGAACGCATGTGACGGAACCAAGACAATCAACCAAATCACCGATCAGTTCTCTGAGAAGCTAGCCTTGCCAAGACAGCAGGTCGAACAAGAAGCGGTTCAACTTCTGCAGCAATTGCTTGAAGCTGAGCTACTCAAGGCTTAACACTGGAGGATGAATCTTTCTCTCCCATTTTATTCCAAGCTAGTTGTAGAACTTGGCATGGGCGATGGCCGACTACTTGAAATCCTAGCCAAGCACAATCCTGGTTGGACGTATGTTGGAATCGAACTCAACAATGATCAGTGCATACAAGCACGGTCAAGAATCAGCCTTCCCAATGTTATTGTCATAAACCGGTCTTTTGAAGACATTGTTCCTTCATTCTTGGATGAATCTGTTGATCAATTCATAATAATATTACCTGATCCACCGTTTATTGATCAGAAAAAGGAAGAACAATGGAAGCCATTCTATAAATCTGTTTATTTGAAGCTAAAAAAACAGGGGCAGCTCCAGCTCGTTACAGAATTAACAGATGAGTTGCTACAGCCCGTAAGCGATGAACAGTATTCTGCCTGGGCTGATTGGCTCAAGTCCTGCTTCATATCTCTTGGTTTTTCAGTAATATGTCAACAGGATGGTGCACCAAGACAATACTCGTCTCGCTGCATCGAGCAATTTAGGGGAGATCCTGAGCGTATTCGCATGGTCACCCTTGATCTTGTCAAGCGGTGATGAAATCTAATAATAGTCCACGTAGACAATGCTCCATCTAACAACTAAAGATAGCTTTTTTATTGGGCGAGCATTATTTATAATACCAGTCTCTTTTTAATCACATTGTTGTCCCCTTTCTTACCAATCATTATTGGACGATCCAAGGGGGATAGGCCCTGCCAAGCCTAAAATATCTAGTTTTTAAATAGCAGAATTCTCCCGCCATCAGCTCTATGCTCTTGCATGTTATACGCCCAAAAATCTAGCAATTAGGCGTGAATTCTGACGTATACAAAAGAAAAGACTAACTTCGCTCTGACACATCCCTAATTTTATGCCGCAGTGTAAGATGGTTTGCCATGCACTCCCTCGAGCAAAACTCTGCATTGCAGCTCTCATGCTTGCAGGGTACTGGCTCGAGATCGTTGAACTTCTTGTTACAATAGGTGCAAAGTGATTCAAGCTCGGGAATGTCCCAATCACGAAATGGTTCGCATGAATGCTTTTCTCGGAACCACACCACCTCCATGTTCGTATTTTCAGCAAACGTTAGAACCGTATCATAAGCTTCGTAATAACCGGGCGCATAGAATTGACGAATAAATACAGAGCCACTTGGCTGCTTATTTGAAGTTGGATTCCGATAGCATACAAGCCACTTTTCTAAGGGCAAGTCGTTATCTGATGCTATGCTTTTCCTCCTATTTACCGTCTTCTTTTCACACTATTTTATGCATCTTGCGTTTTAATTTCTTTCGATCCTGGTAGACTTATTTCGCATTCATAAACATGCATCATAAAAAATGGGCGCTATCGCCCATATCAAAATAGATAGCTACCGTAAAAATTATTGTTCAACTTACTACAATTGAGAAAGCAAAGTGTATCTATGAATCTAGCGCAGTCCAACTGATTTATGGAGATATTCATACAAATCATCTATCTTGATCCTTTCCTGCTGCATTGTGTCTCTGTGTCTTACAGTCACAGTATCATCTTGCATTGTCGTCTTGTCTACAGTTACAGCAAATGGCGTCCCTAATTCTTCAAGCCTTCGGTAACGCCTACCAATAGACCCTGATTCATCGTAAAAGGTGTCAAAGTCATATTTTAGCTTAGAATTGATCTCGCTTGCTTTTCGGTCAAGTCCCTCTTTAGTCATCAGAGGCAGTATTCCGACTAGAATAGGTGCGAGGTAAGGCTGTAGACGAAGTACCACTCTCTCATCCTGGTGTTCGTCTTCATAGTAACAGTGTTCCAAAATTGTGTATATGCTTCTGTCAATTCCCATCGACAGCTCAAATACATGTGGCAGCACCTTATTTTGGGTTGCTGAGTCTAATACTTCGAGGTTCTGCTTGCTTGTGCCTGCATGTCCCTTTAGGTCATAATCAGATCGGTAATTACATGCGACCAGCTCAAGCCATCCAATGCTCGTCTCGACCTCAAAATCGAACGCAGCAGACGCATAGAAAGCTTTTTCATCGTTAGATAAGGTCCTGAACCTGCTACGTTTTAGATCTATGCCTGTCTTGCCATAAAATTCTACGAGAAGGGCAAGATAATAAGTGATGAGCTTGTTCGGTGTTAACCCTCTCGTCAGGGCCTCCTCTGCGGTCACTTCAATTATGGACGAGGAGGATGATCCATTTGTTAGACGAAGTATGGTATCCTTGACTTCTTCGAACTTTGGTATTTCATTTAGCCTTTCTGGATTGCAAAAGATCTCTATCTCTGCTTGGTAAAATTCTCTTAAGCGAAGAAGGCTCTGTCTTGGTGCAATTTCGTTTCTAAAACTCTTGCCCACCTGTGCTATGCCAAGTGGCAGACGGCCTCTCATTGTCTTAAATACACGCGCAAAATCAACGAATATAGTCTGGCAGGTTTCCGGACGGAGATATGCTTCCTCTGCTGTAGGGCCGATACCAACACGAAACATCATGTTGAACTTGCTTACTTCGCCAAACTGGCCTTTGCAATTTGGGCATCGCAGGTTGTGTTTTTTTATGAGTGCGTTGATCTCCTCTTCTGCCATTCTCTCTAACACATTTTCACCTGTTTTCTCTGTAATGTAGCGGTCTGCACGAAACGAAGAGCCACATTTCGTGCATTTTACTACAGGGTCGGTAAAGTTGCCAATATGACCCGATGCAACAAAGACACTTTTGCTCATTATCTGGCACCCGTCGATTTCCAGCATGCCGTCGCGCCGTACAAGCTCGCGCCGCCAAAGTTCGATAAACTTGTTTTTCATATTGACTCCTCTGGGCCCATAATCCCAAAAGCCAGCAGGCGCATCTGGATAAATCTCACAACTAGGAAAATAGAATCCTCGCTCCAGTGCCAATTTCATCACTTCATCATAATTAGCGACCATTTACAAGGAGCAGACATCTCTGAGAGGCTTTAAATTTATGCCTATCTTGATGCGGTTAATAAATCCATTCCGAAGACATAACATTTTATCTCGGTCAGGTTCCCCTAGGTTTCGGATGAAGGTATCAGATAGGATACAAGGGGTAGAGTATGCTATTCGCGACATTATTACTTATGCACGTAAATACCAGTCTTCTGGCAAGGAGATAATCTACCTAAACATAGGAGATCCTGTGAGGTTCGACTTCAAGACGCCAGACCACATCAAGAGAGCTCTTGTGGATGCTGTTATGCGCGATGAGAACTATTACACTGATTCTGAAGGGCTTCCCGAGCTCCGGCAAGCAATCATGGAAAAAGAGTCTGAAAAAGGTTTCAATGTAGTAGTAGATGACGTTGTTGTCACCAACGGAGTATCTGAAGGGCTTGACATGACTATGGCTTCTATCATTGACCCTGGTGCTGAAGTATTGATGCCAGGTCCCTATTATCCACCGTATGCTTCATACGCAAAATTTTACGGGGGCAAGCCTATTGAATTCAAGCTTCATGATGATGGAAGACCAAACCTTGAAGATCTACGGAGGAAGATAACTTCGCGGTCGCGTGCACTATGCATCATTAGCCCAAACAATCCGACAGGTGAAGTCTTCGATCAAAAGAGCCTTCAACAGTTGATAGACGTTGCCAGTGAATATGATCTTTATGTAATCTGCGACGAAATATACGACAAAATCATTTTTGACTCGCATTTCACGGGCATAGGCAAGGCAGCCAAAGATGCCCCAGTTATTTTGCTCAATGGATTTTCAAAAGCATATCTTATGACAGGTTTGCGCTGTGGCTATATTTGCCTGAACAGTAGCTGCAAAAAACTTGGAGGATTGCGCGAGGATATACCCAAACTTGCAAGAGTGCGCATAGCGGCCAATCTACCCGTCCAGATAGCCGCAGTGCAAGCACTTCGAGGACCTCAGATACACATCTCCCAAATGGTTGATAAGCTGAGAACAAGACGTGACTACGTAGTCAAACGCCTCAATGCGATGGGCATTCAATGCAAAGTTCCTCATGGTGCATTTTATATTTTCCCAAAGATCGAGACTAAAGATCGCTGGAAGGACGATAAGCACTTTGTAATTGATCTACTAAATAACACTGGGGTTCTAACTGTGCATGGTTCCGGCTTTGGCTCTACCTACGGTTCAGGTCATTTCAGGATTGTGTATTTGCCGCAAGAAGAGATGCTTGAAAAAGCAATGGATAAGCTTGAGCGCTTCTTAAGTGTCAAAATATAAGTAACAAGTTTCTCAGGTAGTAATGACTTGACTCTTTTTGAATACTTTAAACCTAGACACTGGTGCCTTTTTCACTTGGCAAATGCTTTAAGCTTTCCCCTCATCTCTCTATCTTTAGAAATGGCTGGATGAGATGGGTCTGCAAGGATGACTTCGTACCAGATATTCATGCCATCCTTGTGAAGAAAGTATGATCCAATGACTTCAAGATTTGGGAACTTTTCAGCCACCCTTCGCTCAGCAACCTTGCGCATGCTGATGCCTTGCTTGATACGAACAACGCCTATGTGCTTAGGTCTTCTACCTGCAACTGGGCGCTGCTTTCTCATACCTCCTCTACCAACACGTGCCCTAACGGTAACGACGCCCTGCTTGGCTTTGTAGCCCAGCCTTCTAGCCCGGTCAAGCCTGCTTGGCCTCTCTATCCTGTGGATGGTTGGCTCTGATCTCCAGGCAACTGCCTTGAACTTGAGCTCGTCGGAATTCTCCTTCCACATTCTATGCCATGTTTGGGCCATATAGTTGCGCATTCTATCACTTCTCCTAATTTCGGCCCCCTTATATGTCAATGTCATATTACACCACGCAAAATTTGAATCACCTTTTCTGCAATGACTCTAGAGGCAAGTTCTTGAGCCTCTTTTGTCTGAGCGCCTATGTGAGGTGTGCATACAACGTTTGCTAATCTCATTAGCTCCTTATTGGTAGGGGGTTCTACCTCAAAAACATCAAGTGCTGCACCAGCAAGCTTGCCACCCTTTAACACTTCAAAGAGTGCATTTTCGTCAATCACATCGCCTCTTGAAGTATTGATCAGGTATGCTGTAGATTTCATCCTGGCTAGACGCTCCGAATTAAACATATGCTTTGTTTCCGGAGTTGCAGGTACATGGCACGTTACAAAATCGGCGCTTTCCAAAAGCGTATTCAAATCGGTGACTATTATTCCAGTTTCGCTGATGAATTCCCGATTAATAGGGTAGGGGTCATATCCTATCAAATTCATACGTAGCGCTTTTGCCATCCTACCAATATTGCGTCCGATATTTCCAACACCAACGATACCCAGATACTTCCCTGACAATTGTGTGCCCATAAGGTCTTTTTTAATCCAGTTGCTGCGCTTTGTCTCTGCATCTGCCTTAGGTATACTTCTTGCAAGAGATATCATAAGTCCGATAACAAGCTCGGACACTGCTATAGAAGCGGCTTCAGGTGCATTAATCACTCTAACCTTTTTCATTTCGGCAGCCTGAACATCAACATTGTCAAGTCCGACGCCTACGCGAGCAATTACCTTAGCTTGGACAGCAGCATCTACTACCTCCTTTGTGACCTTGGTTCTGCTTCTTACTACCAAGACATCATAATCTTTAACTGAAGAGACCAGTTCTGCAGGCTTGATGTCTGGCTTGTAGTGAACCGTGAGCCCTGCGCGCTTCATGCTGTCAATGCCGACCTGATCAATAGAGTCACAAACTAGCACACTGCCGCTGACTTGCACGGAGCTTGAGAATTTTAGTGCTAATATATTGTTTATTACGCATAATAAATTGTCCATCTGTTTACAGTTCAAAAGGATTGTCATCCTTCTAATACAAGCCATTTTGATTAACTCTTTTTTTGCTCATGAACTTTTGCTTCTCTGGTTATGTTGCGCCATTCATCTCAAATCTATCTCTGAAAGAAGAATAGCATCTCCTCAAACTGGTCGTTGTGTCTTTTGCAGGTGCTTTTATGATTATAACCTATTTATGGTCTGTCCCTGTATCATAAGGTGATTCCTTATGATACTTTTGGAATGTATTGTTGGAGATTTCTTAAAAGTATGTCTTTGAAGTATATCACTAAAGTGTCGTTTTCACAATGGTAGCAAGAGATGCAGCAAGTTACATTTTCAGAATACAAAAAGATGATATTGAAATACAGCTCTACGTCCAACGTATACTCTATGTCAGCATAAAGCGTGATTGGCTACCGAATACAAAACTGCTATTCGTGAAAAAGGTTGCATTCATCGGGTCTGGAATAATAGATAGGTTTGTCTCAGTTGGCGAGCTAGGAGAAGAGGAGAAAAAGATATGTTTTCAGAACAATTGTTACGGTAAGATAGAATTCTCCAGACTAGTTAGGTTTTATCCTGCCCTAGCGGTGGCAGACACATCAATTGCAGACCAGAATAGTCTTAGCCTACATGGTACCAGTATACCGAGCCCTGCTGCTTTTCAAATTGAGCAACTTGCAAGGGCAAGGCTAATAACATAGTTAGTGGATTTTGTCGATTAATTTATTACATCCAATTTTTTAGTATTTTCCACATTTAGCTATGTCATTCAGGATAGACAAAGATTCACTTGGAGAAGTAAAAGTTCCGTCTAGCGCCTACTATGGTCCTTTTACGGCTCGGGCAATGAACCAGTACAAAGTGACTGGCCAAAAGGCCCATATCAAGTTGATAAGAGCTTATGTCATGATCAAGCGCTCAGCTGCGCTAGCAAACATGGAGCTCAATGCGCTTGATAACAATAATGCTGAGGCAATAGTAAAGGCATGCGATGAAATATTGGAAGGTAAATTACTTGAGGAATTCATGATTGAGACAATCAACTCAGGAGCTGGAACTGCCTTTAACATGAATACCAATGAAGTCATTGCAAATAGGGCACTGGAGATCCTTGGCAAAACAAAAGGCCGATATGAAATCATCAGCCCAAATGATCATGTTAACATGTCGCAGTCAAGCAATGATACCTTCCCAACTGCAATGCATGTTGCTATCTTGCTCAACATGAGGGAGACAATTGCCTCACTTGATAAATTGATTGGTTCATTGCAAAGGAAGGCTGAGGAATTTGCTGGCCTAATCAAGATCGGCCGGACCCATCTTATGGATGCAATTCCAGTTACACTTGGAGCCGAGTTTGACCAGTATGCTTACTCGCTCAAACAGGCAAGGGCAAGACTTGCTCAAGCAATGGATGGATTAGGTTATGTTGGTCTTGGCGGAACTGCTGTTGGTACTGGTGCCAATACTCCAAAAGGCTACAGGCAGCTTGTCATTCGATACCTGTCACAAGTTTCAGGGTTGGACTTGAAGCCCTCTGAGAATACATTTTACTCCCTCCAAAGCAAGTATGATGTAGCAAATTGTTCATCTGCGCTCCGCAATCTTGCCATAGAACTCAACAAGATGGCAAATGATATTCGACTTATGGCTTCAGGGCCGGCAGCTGGCTTTGCAGAAATTCTGATCCCAGCAGTACACGCTGGCTCGTCAATAATGCCTGGAAAGGTCAATCCATCGCTTGCAGAATGTCTCAACATGATATGCTTCAACATAATGGGGAACGATGTTTCAGTGGCAATGGCAGCCCAAGCAGGCCAGTTTGAGTTAAATGTCATGTTACCGGTTATGTTGAAATGCGTACTTGATTCGACTGACATGTTGAAGAATTTTCTACCAATATTTGCAGCCAACTTGGTTGATGGAATTGAAGCAAACAAGGAAAGGTTGGGATCATATATAGAGAAGAGTCCAGTGCTCGTCACACTGCTAAATCCATACATTGGTTATCTTAGGGCAGCCGAAATATACAAAGAGTCGCTCAAGGGTAACAAGAGCATTCGCGAGCTTGTTCTGAGCAAAGGACTGATGTCAAAGGAGCAGCTTGACAAGGCGCTATCAAAGGAAAATATACTCGGTGCCTAGTTCTTTTGTTTTTGAACAATGGTTAGACGAGTTCTTGCAAGCTGCAGAATGGTTGTGCCTATAAGCGCTGCCTGCAATATATAACCGCCAACAATTAGCAGTAAGGCATTCAATGGCTTTGAAAATGTTCTCATTATTTCAACATGAGGCGGTGCGAGAGAGTTTCCCAATATTACAATGATCGCAAGTGGAATGCATGCACCTAGTGCAAGTTTACTAAGTGGTACTTTCTTAACAGCATGTCTGAAATCTAAAAGAATAACTATGGCTAGAGTTAGAAATGACAGCTCCAATACTATGGCCCTGTCGAGGAATTGTGGGTCTCCAAAAGGGATCGCAAGAGCGCCAACTATGCATATTGCTAAAAGCACGATGACAACCGGAGTGAAGGCCACCACGACTACAATTTGTTTACTAAGATTTCAATTAAAGCCTTTTGCTAACTATTAATAACGACCTCTAGTAACCTCTCATTATATGAAGGCTGCACGGATAATAAAGACCAAGGAGCCGCTTGAAATCAAGGACCTCAACATTCCAAAACCAAAGAGCGATCAGGTTCTTGTAAAGGTTGAAAGTGCAGGGGTGTGCCATAGTGATCTACATCTATGGGAGGGCGGATATGCTGGTCCACCTGGAGTATTTATGAAGGTTGAAGATCGTGGTGTAAAATTCCCCCTTACACCTGGCCACGAGGTCGCAGGCACGATAGATGAATTGGGTGAATCAGTCACAGGTTTTTCCAAAGGTGATAAAGTGTTGGTCTATCCCTGGATAGGTGAGGGCACCTGCCCAGCGTGTCGTGTAGGCGAGGAAAACATTTGTGATTCCCCAAGAAGTCTTGGAGTATATCAAGACGGTGGGTATTCAGAAATGGTTCTTGTTCCAAGTTACAAATATCTTGTCAAGTTACATGGGCTTGATCTTAACTCTTCTGCATCCCTTGCCTGCTCCGGCCTCACGGCCTATACAGCTGTTAAGAAGGCAGAGTCGCGTCCGGGTCAAATGGTTGTCGTAATCGGGGCTGGCGGGCTTGGTCTAATGGCAGTGCAGCTTGCAAAGGCAACTACAAATGCGCGAATAGCCATCGTGGATATTGATGAGAAGAAGCTTGCAGAGGCAAAGCGACTAGGAGCCGATGAAATTATCAATTCCGGAGCGGGCGACCCAGTCAAGAGTGTCAAGGATGTGACTGACGGCCTTGGTGCTGAAACAGTCATTGACTTTGTAAATAACGCCAAGACCGCGCCAAACTCCCTAAACATGTTAAGGAAGAGAGGTCGGCTCGTGATGGTGGGGTTATTCGGCGGCTCGCTCGAGTTAAACCTCCCACTCGTCCCACTCCGTGCATTTACAGTGACAGGAGCCTATACGGGCAAGTTTGCTGACTTGGTGGAACTAGTCTCTTTGGCTAGGATGAACAAGATCCAATCAGTAGTGTCCAAAAAATTTACACTAGATCAGGCAAACAGCGCACTAGAGGAGCTCAAGGCAGGCAAGATTATTGGTAGGTCAGTAATTAATCCCTAGATCGTAGTGGCCTTCTTCTCTGCCTCTTTCGAGGAGGGGAATGCCTTCTATATAGAACCTTACTGACACAGTGATATATTATGCCATCTAACGTTTCGGGGCAGCAACAGACCCGTCTAGGAGTAGAACACTTAATAGTTTGTATTTCCCACTACATAATTCTAGGTTGGGGTTATAGGGCAGTTTCTGAAGTCTTATAAAGTTTAAGAACGTAAAGCTATCGTGACAAGCGACGATAAAACTGATACCTATGACGAGACGGTTAACAGAACAACTTCAGAACCTACAGCTGATGTCACAGTTACTGAAGAGACATCTGTAACGACAGTACCTGCCCGTAAAGTTGAGACATATGAAGTACAGTCTGAAACAGCAACATCTGATGAAGAGTCAGTCTCTGCAAAAGCCAGAGATGCGGGAAAATCACTTAAAGATCTCATTTATTCATTAGGTAGAAAGACTAAGGAGGTAACAGAGGAAAAAGCGCGAGAGCTTAAGTCCCAATCAGTCGATATTAGTACGAAAACGGATGCACAGGACATTCAGCACTTGGGGGATGAAGTCGAAAAGTTGATCACAGTCTTTGAAGATACAATGACAGAGATTCGCAATGAGCCATATGATGAGCAGGAAAAACTGCTTGTAGGATATAAGAAGTTACTAGAAGAGCAGATTAATGTCATCAATGCAAGACTCTCAATGGCGAAGCGCCTGAAGCCCGGTGCTTGACAGAAAAAGAAGAAGAAAAAAAGAAGGTTTTATCTCCTCCCTCCACCTTCTATTCTACCAGCAGTTTACTTGCAATATCCTTTACCACAACTGACTTAACATTGACAAACTCCTTAATGCCAAACTCTGAAAGCTCTCTTCCAATACCTGACTTCTTAACACCACCAAACGGTAGGCGAGGGTCAGATTTTACCATTTCATTTACAGACACTATACCACTTTCAACATGATGGGCAAGTAATATGCCCCGATCGATATTATTTGTCCATATACTTGCGCCAAGTCCAAATTCAGAATTGTTTGCCTCCCTTATTGCCTCTTCTTCGTCGTTAACCACTATAATTGGAGCTGCTGGACCAAATACTTCTTCCCTCACGACCTCCATGTGATGGTTTACATTTGATATTATCGTAGGCTCATAAAAAAAGCCCTCTCTATTTATAGACCTGCCGCCGGTTAGCAATCTACCGCCCTTGTTTTTTGCGTCATCCACTTGCCTTACAAGTGCCTGCCTCTGGCTGTCTCTGACGAGCGGCCCCACACTAGTTTTGGAGTCGAGCGGATCGCCAACGACCTCTGCCTGTGTATTTTCCACAAACAGTTTTGTAAACTTGTCTGCAACCTCCTTAACCACGATAAAGCGCTTCGCTGCTATGCAACTTTGACCTGTGTTGAGCAACCTCGACTGTGTCGCCATGTAAGCAGTCTGGTTAAGGTCGGCATCTTCGAGCACGATAAAGGGGTCGCTACCACCAAGCTCTAGTACAAATTTTTTCAGATCTTGAGAAGCAAGCTCTGCAACTCGTCTACCAGTATTAATGCTTCCGGTAACGGACACTGCATCAATGTTTGATTGCACTAGAGCCTCACCAGCTCGATAGTCTCCTATTATTGCCTGGAAAATATTTTCAGGAAAACCAGCATCCATGAAGGCTTGCTCTATTTTTATTGCACTGCCAAGGCAGATGCTCGAGTGCTTTAAAATGCCGACATTGCCGGCTGTCAGTGCTGGTACTGCAAACCTCATGACCTGCCAGAACGGAAAATTCCATGGCATAATACATGCCACAACTCCAAGCGGTTCAAAGGATACGAAGCTCTTGCGAAACTCAGTTGGTATTATTTCATGACGCAAGAACGCCTCTGCGCGCTCCGCATAATAATCACAAACCCATGCACATTTTTCGATTTCTGCTAATGATTGTTTGATTGGCTTACCCATTTCTTCTGTGACCAGTCTTGCATATTCTTCTCTGTTTTTCCTCATCACTCTTCCAAGCCTACGCATATATTCGGCTCGCTCTACTACATCCAATTTCTTCCACTTGACAAATGCTTGTCTCCCCAATTCGACCTTCCTGCTGACTTCATCTGCATTTACATTTTCATAAGCTGCAAGAATCTTTCCCGTGGCTGGGTTAATAGTTTCAATCTTAGACATTGCAAAACAATGCTTGTACCTTCAGACATAAGAAATTATGTGTATCCCGCGGGCAGGATTTGCCCCAAATGGTTCTTGGCCAGTTTGTTTGAGCCTGCGACTCTTCGGTCACTGCGTATTTGTAAGCCCGATAGGCTGCTTCACGCGGTCAGCTACTGAGAAGCCAACGTCTACAGCCGAAAGCTCTACCAGGCTGAGCTACCGCGGGACATTTCCGTTTTCTGCAAGAAAGCTATATAATTGTGGCGTCAGAGATACTTGGCAATATCCAGTACAAAATAAGAGATGATTTTGTCAGCACCTGCCCTCTTTATTGAGGCAATAGAGTGAACCTTCCATTCATCTTCATCAACCCATCCACGCATTGCAGCCGCCTTTATCATTGCATACTCACCACTAACATTCTGCACTGCAACTGGATAGTTGAATGTATTTTTTACCATCCTCACAAGGTCAAGGTACATAAGGGCAGGCTTTATCATGACCATGTCTGCTCCTTCGTTAATGTCAGTTTCTATTTCCCGCAGAGCCTGTCTTGAATTGCTATATGAGACCTGATACGTTGACTTATCAAGTCGTGCATTCGTTTTCATGAATGCAGCTGATCGAAAAGGCGTATAAAGAGATGAAGCATGCTTGGCTGAGAAGGATAGGATAGATGTGTTGAGCCTGCGACTATGAAGTTCGCCCTTGATTGCATGAACCTGCCCATCCATCATTGCGGAAGGTGCAACGACATCTGCGCCAGCCTCGGCATGGCTTACTGCAATCTTTGCTAGGATATTTAGTGTAGCGTCATTACTTATCCTGCCGCTATTGCTGACAATACCGCAGTGTCCTGTAAGGTTGTACTGACAAATGCAAACATCAGTTGCAACATTCATTGTATTTCCAAAGCCTGATTTGATTTCTCTTATTGCGCACTGGACAATCCCTTTTCTGTCAAAAGCAGATGATCCAATTTGATCCCTTCTGTTTGGAATGCCAAAGATAATTATCGATGAGATGCCGCTATCTGCAATTGATTGGACACGTTTCAAGATCTTATGAAGAGGTGTCACTTCCACACCCGGCATTGATTTTATCACAGCTGGACTATTAGAAACAAATACTGGAAGCACTAGGTGACTTTTACGAAGGCCCAAAGAACCAAACAATGACTTATAACGTTCCTCAGCGCTCCATGCGTTTTGCGGCTGCAAAGGCATCTGATTGCTTGGCAAGTGGCCTATGGATATATGTTTTCATAACAGCGGCAGAGCCATATATCTGATAACCATAAAACTCAAATGACTTCTATGGAGGACGATGTTACTGTGCGCAGGATAACTATTGGCATTCCTTCCTACAATGAAAGACAAAATATAGTGAATCTCTTGCGGGCAGTTGAAGAGCAGCACATACCGATATTTGAAGTACTTATTTCAGATGATTCATCAGACGATACCCCTAAGCTGGTGCGCAATTTCGCACAGCATTCATTTCTTAACATCCAAATTTTCCACCATGATACAAGAAGAGGAGCTGCAGCGGCGTGGAATGAGATTCTTCAAAGGGCGGAAGGTGATGTAATAGTTCTCTATGATGCTGACACAATTCCTCATCCCTCCTGTGCAGAGCAACTTACCATGAAAATTAAAGGAAATGTTGGGATCTGTGCGTCGAACTCTCAGCCAGTACAGGCAGCAGGCATAGCTGGTAGGGCGTCTGTATTCATCTCGAAATGGCTCAGATCGGTGAGGCTAGCTCGTCTGTCTCAGTACACGGTGATGGGCAGGGCAGTTGCCATTAATTCAGATGAAGCAAAGAAAATAGAGATACCAATACACATGATTGCTATTGATCTTTACATTCAGTGCAAGATTCTTGAAATGGGCAGAGATGTAATTTATAATGATAGCGCAATAATATATTTCAAACCTGCTAACGACATGCAGGATCTAGCGTCGCAGGTGATCAGAGCAATCAATGGGCATTACCAGATAAAGGAGTATGCTTCCTCGTTTGGTATCAGATTACCGCAACAGATAGCGATTGCTCATGCCCTAAGGAATGCTTTCAAAGACCCACTTGGAGCGATGTCAGTTGCAATAGGATATTCACTGATCCCATACTATAGGTCAAGACTTGAGGACGCTGACACAGCAAAGTGGCATGCCGCTGCAAGCTCTAAGGCGATAGATTACCAGCAACTGAAGACAAAGTTTTGACAGGTGAAACACTTTTTTATAACCGCAAGGTGTTGTAACGGAACAAGCGAGAGGGGTTTGCTCATGTCTGAAGTAAAAAGGCAATTTGAGACAATTACCAGTAACGGAGTATTGTGGATAAATATCCAAAAGCCCACATTTGGGGATATTAATGCTCTTGGGCAGAAATATCCCTTCCATCGACTAAATCTTGAAGATTGCCTATCCAAGATCCAGATCCCCAAGATTGACCGATATGAAAGTCATATCTTTACCATTCTACACTTCCCCACACCGGACAAAGAAAAGGGCTTTCTGTTTAGTCAGCTTGCGATTTTTATGGGCTCTGATTATCTCGTAACGATCCATCAAGGTGACCTGAAGGCGCTTCAAGAACTCTTCAACATGTGCAAAAGTGACGAAAAGCAAAAGCAGGCAATAATGGGTAGGTCCTCAGGATATTTGCTTCATAAGATAATCGACACGTTAGTAGATGACCTCCTCCACATCCTGATGAAGGTTGTAGGCAATATCGACGATATTGAAGATAGTGTATTTGACGAGCAAATATCTATCCCACGCCAGATTTCTCTTCTGAGAAGAGAAATAACAACTTTAAGAAGAATAGTGATTCCTCTTCGCAGGACCGTAGTCGATCTTTCTAAAGATGTCCAGCGCTTTTCTAGAGAAGACCTTGCTCCTTATTTTAAAGATGTTCAAGACCATATTGAAAAGGTGTATGAAGCTTTGGAAGAAGCAAAAGAAACGGTAGAGATTTACAAGGACACAGACTATATGCTCAGCCAGGAAAAAACCAACAAGATATTGGGTGTGCTAACGATAGTATTCACATTATCTATTCCTGCTACCGTCATTGGCACATTTTATGGTATGAATATCAATCTACCAGGCGGTTCAGAAACGGGACCTTGGACTCGGCTTGGGCCTTATACTACATTGATATTTGTTTTAGTGATTTCGGCTATCGCTGCCTTACTTATGATATTCTATTTCAGAAGGCTTGGATGGTTAGGATCATCAAGATAGCTCAACCAGGCTTAAGTCTCAGGAGAGATTATTTTATCTCTGTTTTTGACAGGTGATGGATTAATGGCAACTAACTTCTGTCCAATATTGGTATCAATAGATAAATAGTAGTTACATTACCTTTAGTAGAATTGGCGAGCACAGGCGGCTTGGATGCGCGAGGCTATTTGTGCATTCCTCACGACAAGCAATCGGGCTCCTTGCTCGAAAATTGGAAAAAAAGCAACAATATTGTCGACATTTACTTTGTTACTGCAACGTTCTCTGATGAAAGTACACCTTACTTTCCCAATAAGGCAAACCACTATATTCTCGCATCATTCATAGATGTAACAAAAATACTAGATGACGTCAAGAGTTACAAAATGGATAGGTTATCACTCATTTTCAGTTTTTCCAACCCAATCTTTGAGAGAACTGGTGATAAGCTTAACTATGTGTCTCTATACTTCACGAAATACACAAATGATGATGCAGAGATAAGCGAGCTCGCAAACACCATCGCACGGCGTGAAAGGGTCAAGAAGGCCAGCCTTGCCCAGATGAAGCTCTTGGCTTCTGAGCAACCAAAATTCATTTTTCCTTATTCTAAGAACCTCCTAATTCTTGAAGTTGAGGGCAAGAAAACCCATCAAACGGATCAAAAATACTGTGAGCACACTAGACGCGATGTCGCGCGTATTGGCATATCGCTCAATAACCTAGTCAGCTTTTCCATTCTTGAAAAGCTAAAGTAAAATATTAAATATGTATGCTCTTCTCTAGGGTTTGATTCAGATTTATGAGCAAGCCAATGGATCTTGGGGCACTCAAGGTTGGTTCGTACATTATCATTGACGGAGAGCCGTGCAGAATCGTTTCCTATGACCACAGCAAGCCCGGAAAGCACGGGTCCGCAAAGGCAAGAATCACTGCCGTGGGTGTGTTTGATAGCAAACCCCATCCATTTGTGGGTCCAGTCTCAACTAAGGTAGATGTGCCACTAATAGACAAGCGTAATGGCCAGATAATATCTAAACAAGGTGACACACTCCAAATAATGGATCTCGAAACTTTTGAAACATTTGAAACGACTGCAGTGGAAGAGGAGATAAAGGACCGGATAGCTCAAGGCGAAGTACAGGGAAGAGATGTAGAGTACTGGAAGGTTCTTGACAGAATCAAGATAGTGAGGATTAAAGGCTAATGAGAAGCTAAGTTCATACGTTGGAGAATATAACTGATGCATGGATGCTGATGAGGAGTACCGGAAGAGCCGGCTGACAAAAAAATTGTATGTATATGTGTACACGTGTGTGTGTTTTTTTATGTGCATGTATGCATATGTATATCCATTATGTATGTGTGCGTTGAATACATGTATAGAAATATACATACACATCACCCAACGGATGATGAAGATTATGAGATCCTGAGGCATCCACATCACAGTTATTATTGAAAATTTTTTCTTACCTTTGTAGGATTTGAATTTCAATACAACTTCAAATCTGCATCTTGCCCTGTGGAGGATCAAATCGAAGTTATTGGGAAATGTTATTTTACAGACGCAATAACACACAGCTAGCTAGAAACAAGAACTTAATATTGAGAGCGTATGCTTATCCATCTGTGAAGCTAGCCGCGCTTTTCTCTGGTGGCAAGGACAGCACATTTGCAATATCTTGCGCACAAGAAATGGGACATTGCATTGTGTGCCTTATTACAATGCATCCTAAAGCAGATGATAGTGCTCTTTTCCACTACCCAAACAGCTGGGTGACAGAATATCTTGCAGATGCAATGCAGCTTCCTCTAATTGACTTTCGGTTACGGGGCAGTTCAAAGGAAGATGAGATGAAAGCACTTGAAGAAACAATATTGCAGGTTAAATCGACATACGGAATTAACGGATTAGTCCACGGTGGGATTTCAAGCAACTATCAAAAGCAGGCATTTGAGAAGGTATGTGCAAGGCAGAGAATTGAAGCAGTAGCGCCGCTGTGGAACTTAGAGCCCGAAAGATACTTGAACGAACTTATCAGGAGAGGCTTTCGCATCATAATTGCTGGAGTATACGCAATGGGCCTTGAAAGCGAATGGCTTGGAAGAGAGCTTGACAAGGAAGCAATTGCTAAGTTGGTGTCTTTGAGCAAAAAGTGTAAATTTAACCTTACATTTGAAGGTGGTGAAGCTGAAACACTTGTCATCGACTGTCCTCTCTATCAGAAAAAGCTTCAAATCAATACTGCTGCTGCCTACTGGGATGGCCAGAGGGGAATATTTGAAATACAGGATGTAGCATTAATAGAAAAGAAATAGTGCATGTTCGATAATCTGCGCGAAGGCCTCCGCGGAGCTTTGAAGAAAATAGTAGGAGCATCTGACATTAATGAGGAATTGATTGACTCGATTTGCAAGGATGTACAGCGCTCACTGCTCCAATCAGATGTTAACGTGAGACTTGTATTATCCATTACGCAGAATCTTAAACAAAGAGCACTAGGCGAACAGCCTCCTAAGGGACTATCAAGAAAGGATCACATTGTCACAATATTGTATGGAGAACTTGCCAAGTTATTGGGCTATTCCGGTGATGTCATAAGGACGATTGACAAAGCGCAGGAAGATGACCCTTCTCTGGCAATGTCATTCTTCAAGCCTGGCAAGCAGAATGTAGTGCTCATGCTGGGTATTCAAGGGAGTGGCAAGACTACTGTAACTGCCAAAATGGCAAGATGGCTCACAAAACATGGTTATAGGATAGGCGTTATTGGGGCGGACACCTGGCGTCCTGGTGCATTGACTCAGTTGAAGATGAACTGCAGCAAAATAAATGTCGAGGTCTATGGAGAGGAGCAGAATAATAACGCCGTAGCTATCGCTAGAAATGGACTTAATTATTTCAAGGATCAGAACCTTGACGTCATAATTGTTGATACTGCTGGAAGACACAAGGAGGAAGAAGGTCTTCTGCAAGAAATGAGTGAAATGCATAAGGTAGTAACACCAGATCTAGTCCTGCTAGTTATTGATTCAACCATAGGTCAAGGGGCCTATAAACAAGCAGAAGCTTTTCACAAGGCTGCTGCTGTTGGAGGCATTGTTATTACAAAGCTCGACGGTACTGCCAAAGGTGGAGGCGCTCTTGCAGCTTCAGCTGCTACGGGCGCAAAAGTGATGTTCATTGGCACTGGTGAGCGCATAGATGACCTTGAACAGTTCTCTCCGACTAGATTTGTAGGAAGGCTGCTTGGTATGGGGGACATCAAAGCGCTGCTAGAAATGGCTAGAGGCTTAGAGCTTCAGGCAGACGAGAACCAGGTAAAGCGACTGATGAGCGGCAAGATGACTATTGAGGATTTTTATGCTCAGATGGAATCAGCTAGCAAAATGGGCTTTAGGAACATCATAGAAAATTTGGGAATTTCGGGTATGGTTAAAGAAGAAAAGCTGGATGAAATGGAAATGAGGATGGAAAAGTGGCGCTTTATTATTCAGTCAATGACAACGCAAGAAAGGAAAGACCCTGATATTATCAATGAGTCCAGGAGAAAGCGGATAGCAAGAGGCTCCGGGCTGCCTGAGGGAGAAATTAAGGAAATGATCAAACAGTACAACACCTCCAAGACTTTCATGAAGCACAACAAAGGTAGAGGAATGGGAGGATTTTTTAGAAAAATTGGTATCGGTTAATGCCCAAGGAAGCCCTGCTAAAGCGGTACAGACTCTGCAATCGCTGTCTTGAAAGGCACACCAGTGGGGGAAAGTCCAGCAAGCCCTGCTATATCTGCCGTGGACTGATGGACAACCTTGGTGCCATAGCAAACAGTATAATGGCTGCAGTCAAGTGCTTTGAATTTGACACCTTTCTAATTGGTGCAACATTACCAACTCCGCTCTACGAGAGGGAAGACGCAATTAGGGCTCGGTTGAAGATAAGGGGAAGAGAGAGTATCAAGCACTATCTGACTAGGGAACTTGGAATTCGGCTCGCCAAGCAGGCACAAAAAGAGGTGGAATATGGAAAGCCAGACATCATAATTACTCTGACTGTAGACAAGGAGAACAATGTAGACGTGACAGTGATATCCCGACCGCTTGTGTTTGCTGGGGTTTACATCAAAAAATCAAGAGGACTGCCGCAAAAACAGGGTAAATGCGTTAATTGTGGAGGCAAGGGCTGCAGTTCCTGTAATTATTCCGGACTATCCGGATATTACAGTGTCGAAGGGGTTATTTCACGGGAAATGATGCGGATCACGGGGGGTCAGACACCAAAATTTTCGTGGGTGGGAAGCGAAGATCCAAGCAGCCTGGTTCTTGGAAGCGGTCGACCATTTTACATGCGCATCCTTAATCCAAAAAAGAGGAAGATTAAAAATAAGACGATCAAACGCGATGGCATTAAAGCTACATTGAAGCTAATCAAGAATGTACCTGTAGTCCAACCACACCTCATAGTCAAGTGCAAGATCCACATAGAATGCGAAAATGTGTTAACAAAAAAAATTCTGAAAAAAATCAATTCTCTCTCTGGGTCTGTAGTGAGCTTTGAGAATAAGTCAAAAAAAGGTGTAAAAAGCATATATTCTGTACGAGTTCGGCAGGTTGACAGCAATCATTTTACCCTCATAATTGTCGCAGATGGTGGACTGATGATCAAGCAACTTGTAGGTGGTGAAGAATATATGAAACCCAACATTTCAGAAATTCTTGGCTCCAAGTGCGAATGCGATATGTTTGATATAATGGATATCCAACTTCAGTAACGTTTTTCTTTCGGGGACCCAATTTGACATCAGCTATAGATGAGCACTTTTGACCCGCTCTACAAGGTTCACCATGCCTATCGACTTGGCCAGATACCACGAAAGGTTTACGACCTTATATTGAAAAGGTTTCCGCTGGTCATAGAGGGCATTAAGCGAGTCGAGGAAGCATCTGGTTTGAATTATCCTTATTATTATGCTGAGCCAAGCCTTGTGATCTCTACTTCTGCTGTCGAATTTACCGACATGGGAGTATTGTTTGCAAGGACAATACCTGTAGTGGATGCTCGAAAGCAGCTACATGTAGTTGTGCAGATAACCGCACCCCTCATATCTTATGGCCTCAAGGGCACGATACATGCCGTTTTGGCACATGAGTTTTTGCACTACTTGGAGCTCATAAATAGAATATTGAAAATGAAGGTAACATCTGATGAGGTATCTGGCACATTGTTTGAAAGAACTTATGCTGACTCAATGAGGCTCGTTGAAGAGCGTGTGGTCTTCAAATCCGATCCCACTTTGATAAAACATATTACTACCCGGTTTCCAGAAGGATTTAGAGATCTGAAGCTAGAGGAGAAGGTTATCAAAACGTGGATGAACAAAGGCTTCCCAACTTCAAAGGTGTCGTTAGATGCAAATATTATGAAGATCCCTATAGAGGCTATGGCGTCCTTGAAGGTCGAACAGGGTGTCAAAGAAAAGATTCTTGAATTTGAAAACATAGAGCTCAAAAAAAAGAAAAGAACAACCTATGTCTAGCATTTCACCCGAAGAATTCAAAGTTATCCAGAAATGTATGAGAAAAGCCGCAAAGGGCCGCAAGATGGTTGCTACTTGCATATATGGGTCAAGGGTTGCTGGCTACAATCGTTCTGATAGCGATATTGATCTCCTTATTGTCTTGGAGAATTACCCCTACGTGGTCAAGTACTCCTATTATCGCGAATCAAATACTAAAGTATCAGCACTTGCAGTTGACCGCAATGCGCTCTTGCGAGATGCTCAAAGTGCTTTTCTTGGCGAATTTGTAGTTGGTCGTTTGCTCCACATTTACGAACCAATTGCTAATGCGGATTTTCTTGCAATGATTGAGCATACTTACAAGCGACGAGTTATCTTGGAGGAAGTACGTGATATCTTGGAATCTACCGGTGTACTCGGCACAGAAATTCTCTTTCCACTTGAGTTTGTAGCATTTTCAAAGATAAAGCGTAGGATGTCTCTATATGCAAGCGCAGCTTACAGTTACTATAAGACGTACACTACCTCAAAGCGCAACCTAGAGTTTGCGCTTGACGGCTACCATAGGGCAGTAGAGGATATTATTGCGGAGGATGGTGAAATCTTTGCTGCAAGGGAGGATGGTCTTTTACAGATATCAGATAAGAATATATTTTTAGAAAAAGGGCAAATTCATCTGAAGCTTGCTAAAAGACTTCGAGAGCTCAGCTCCTATATGGTGCATACTTATGCTGGAAGAAAAATCATGCATTTTGCTATCAATGAAGCTGAATCCAAAATCCGGCGTCGCGTAAGATTGATGATGAAACTTCCAGATTTTATGTTATCTCCAAGAAAGGCGTATTGGAAGCTACCAGAAGGTATACTAATCATTGATGGCAGAAATTGGCTTCAAGATCTGGTCCCACATGTAAACAGTTACTCTGTTATAAAAAAGAGGCGGCTTGGAAATAAAAACAGCAGAACCACAATGTATGTGCTGAAAGATGGCTCCGATGAATACAAAATTGCAGTCAAAGAGGTTACAAAATCAAAAGCACTAAAATGGGCAATGGTTGGTCTATGGAACGAACCAGTACAGAGATTCAGAATGGACCCGCTCTTGAGGATTGGCTCGGAATACAAGGCAATCCGGTATATGCGGAGTCTTGGTCTCAGAACGCCCATCATCGAGGCGGTAGTTCTGGATAGGAAACTGCTAGTAACACGATTTCTAGATGGGATAACCATGGCAGACGTAATAAGGGATTGCATGGGAAACAAAGGTGAAGCCAGTTTGATTCGCAAAGCTGGAGCAGAAATTGCAAAAGTACACACCGCTGGAGCGACTCTTGGCAATATTAAACCTAAGCACATCATTGTCAACAAAAACGATCTCTACTTCACCAATGTAGAACAGTTTATGTTGCATGCTGGCGACCCCGCATGGGATGTCGCGCAGTTTATTAGCTGGGGTCTGAAGAATAGTCGCGACAGCAAAATCGCAGCTAAAATAACAAGAAACTTTGTTGAAGGGTATATGAGTGTTCGAGACTCTAGTAATATTTTGAGCCTAACTGAGACCAAGCGATATATAAAATCATTTTACCCTGTGCTGGCACCTTCTATTGCTCATACGATCAAAAATGAAATAAATGCTATAGCGAGCTAACTTCTTCTTACTTCTTTGCCTTCTTGGCACTATCCGCGTGAGTAAATTCAGTAAAACCACACTTGCCACAGGTAAACCTGTTCTTGTGCTCTGCCATGAAGGTTCCCTTGCCGCATCGAGGACAATCGCGTCTAGTCCTTATTACCTTATCCCCTTGAATATTGTAGAATTTGTAGATGGTAACCTCTCCCTTGCCCTGAGCCTTTTTGTCAGCCACTATCTCTTCGCGCCCCCAGAACTACCAGACTTCGAAGTAGCAGCTTCCTGCTTGGCTTTAAGCTTGGCTGCCTTTTCTTCATCAAGTACTTTCTTCCTTTCTTCTCTTGATAACGTCCTCAACAGCCTGTAGCGTGGTAATTGCTTTGCTGCCTCATTTTCGTCGTCAAACACATATAATAATCCATGAATATCTGTCATACCTGTTTGGCATCTTAGATTTATCGGAACAACCTGCTTTTTGTTGACATTAAGTTGGTTAGCAATTCTTTCAGCAGCGTCATTTCTATTGATCTTGCCAGCCGCTCCTCTGAAAATTACCTTTACCTCACGCCTGTTCAACAGCGAGTTCCTACGATCCTCTAGCATTGCAACTTCTTGAGCAGACAAAGCAGACACCATGGCAAGTGTAACCCATTTAAGTATTTGCTTACGTATTTTCGGTACGAAAATCAAATATACTCAGCTATTGGAGATAAACTAAATGAAGCCATTCTTTCAGGAATTCTGTGATGAGGTAGTTACCCTTGATCCATCGATAAGGTTTGCTGGCGTTGCGGATGGAGACGGTCACCTTGTCGCAGTAGCAGAACGGAAGGGTCTCAAACCACTGCTCAATCCTGAGGAGCGGGCGCAATATGCAATCACTGCCGCCACCCGTCAATATACTCGTCTTAGGTGGGAATACATGCTTGGCAGGATCAATTACGCCATGTCAAACTATGCTAATCTAGTCAGGGCGACGATTCCTATTGCTGATGAGAACAGCCGACTCTATTATGTGCTCTTGCTATCATTTGATGTCGAGGCAGGTGGGAGCGTGCACGAGATAATTATGCAAAAGATAAAACCCCTTGTTCGCAAAAACACAGACAAGTTTCTCAGGGACGCCTAGCCTGTCTTAAATGGGGCTTTTGGAAATATGATCTTGATCGGCTGCCTAAACGCAGGATGTATAATCACAAGCTCTCCTTTATTGAGTCTGACTATGTTAGCCTTTGTGTTTTTATCTATCATGTAGTAAGGTGGCGTCGACAGTTCCGACATACCTAGTTTGGCAATCACGTGCATGCCTGTGTTTTCGTGCAATGCTGCGTCTACGGTACTTTTGAACTGCTGAGCAGAGAACAGCGTCGTGTCTCGTGACTTTCCAGCTACTATTGTCCTCATTACCTGTTCGGCAACAGCCGATATATTGCTTGCAGATCGTGGGACGAATCTGTTGATCTCGTCTATAAAAATGAAAATGTGCTTAGGCATTTTGCCTCTTTGCCTTGAAGAGTACAGCTCATCGATACTTTTCATCACGTCTCCTACTACAAAGCCTTGTTCCTGAACAGTTGGTATCATGGATATATCAATGACAAAAACATCGTTACGCTTGATTTTTTTTATCTCTTTACCAAGATACTTGCTTGTTACTTTCTTGTCAATAAACATAGGCGACTTGCGGAACCGTTGGACATGGCTCAGAAAGCGAAAAAGCGTAGATTTGTGGGCGACCACCTCCTGAGGGTAGCCTCTGAATTCTACTAGATCAGTCCATGTGTTTACCTGCTTGTTGTAGATGAACAGGGGCCAGGCCTCGTAAATATAATTCAGTATCGATGAAATGTCATAGTTATCGTAGTTGATTCCAAACAGTAAATCTAATCTATCATATACATCCTCTAGCCCAAAAGAGTATGTTTGTGAGTTGCTAGGTATGAAAGCCGAGTTCGGCCTTCCATCTCTTCCTCTGGGCAAGAAGTATGTGACGTTTTCAAAAGGCTTGACTTCTAGGTGAAGTAATTCAAACAGCTTCTTTGTCTGTTTGTCGGCCTTCTTTCTCTCGTCGATATGTAGTAGATCTTCTTCCTTTGTGTTAAAAATTATTAAGGCCACATCTTCATGCATGTCTTTCATAAGTTTCTGGTAAGAGGAATGAAGCAAGAAAAACAAGTATGATGTTTTTGAATTGCCAGAGATACCTGCTGCATTTACATGTGCCGTATCAGGTCCAAACAGGTACGAAATATCGAGTGATACTGGCACTTGCAGACCATTTGTCATTTCAATTATTCCTGCAGATACTGGATTTTCCATCTCGGGTATTCCTAACGCAAATATTACTTCCTTTTGAGTAGAAAACCGGACAGATTTGGCTGGTCCAACAGGCATTTCTATACCAATGGTTTTTGTTTGGTTTTCTATGCCTGTATTTGCCATTACTGCAACTCTCGCTGCAGTTCCGATGTCTTCAGTAGCTATAAGCTCTTTTACGATACCAATGGTTCTTGTATTGAAAACATGTTTCACCGTGACAAAGTCAAAAGGGCTTATGAGAACATCGGGGTTGATCGAGAACCAAAAGCTGTCCATCGTATTCGGAAACCTGTCAAAAGCTAGTGTCTTGCCAATGTCCTTATCGTTGCCATTTTTCTGCTGGAGAATGTTGAGCTCCTGCATGTCATGGTTAGAGATAAACATAGTATTTGAGGATCACATAAATACAGTCACATAATGCCGCGGTCTTTGACTTCTGTTTTAGAAAATTTTCGTAAATCGATGTACATATTTATTCGAACCTCTTAGTTGAATTTAAAGTCAATGAGCGTATAATTCGCACTTTTGATTATTTTAGTTATCTCTCAAACTCTCGTGTTATTATGCTTCGAACTTTGAAAAATAAAAAGAAAAAAGATTCGATTACTTATTTGATCCTGCAGCGCCTTGCTCGGATTGGTCGCCTGTTTCAGCCGCACCAGCTGTTCCTTTTGCCATTCCCTTGCTTCTTGCTATCTCACGAGCCTCTTCGGGGTTTGTCCCTGTCTGGCCTGGCTCAACGATTTTTTCTTCCATTTCCCGCTTGACAGCCGTTGGCTCATGCTCCTTTTCCTTGGCAGGTGTCATGGGTTCTTTTTCGCGATACTCTTTTAATGGATCATCTTTTCTCTTGGTTTCTGTCCCTGGAGCGCCTTCCTCGTACTCCCTTTCTTTATCAGACATGGATCTGGTGGCATCAATAACTATTTACTGATTATGAAACAATGCAAAGGTATATTTTTCATGGCCGGAATAGCAGTTCTGCATTGCCTCTTGAAAGCCTAAGTGAGTATATTGAAGCATTAGAACAGATGGGCCAGCTTAGGCGAGTCAAAACAAAAGTCAGCCCAAACTTGGAAAT
>Ga0081538_10000433_pt1 | contig 47051 bp, 48 predicted proteins | sample TabmetS5T2R1_FD_71022 | JGI IMG/M metagenome (GOLD analysis project Ga0081538, IMG submission 71022) | Tabebuia heterophylla rhizosphere microbial communities from the University of Puerto Rico - S5T2R1 | ecosystem: Host-associated > Plants > Roots > Rhizosphere ... | reverse complement strand
CGACGACGCCGACCTGGACGCCGCCGTGGACGGCGCGCTGCTGGCCAAGATGCGCAACATCGGCGAGGCCTGCACGTCCGCCAACCGCTTCCACGTGGCCGAGTCGGTCCAGGAGGAGTTCCAGCGCCGGCTGGCCGAGAAGATGGGCGCGCTCAAGGTGGGGCGCGGCACCGAGGACGACGTGAAGGTGGGTCCGCTGATCGACCAGCCATCGCGCGAGAAGGTGGCCGAGCTGGTGCAGGACGCGCTCGACAAGGGCGCCACCCGCGTGGTCGGCGGCGAGATACCGGACGGGCGCGGCTACTTCTACCCGCCCACCGTGCTGGGAGGCGTGCCCGAGGAGGCGCGCGTCTTCAAGGAGGAGATCTTCGGCCCGGTGGCGCCGGTGGGAGCGTTCGAGTCGGAGGAGGACGCGATCGCCCGGGCGAACGACACCGAGTACGGCCTGGTCGCCTACGTCTTCACTCGCGACATCAAGCGCGCCCTCAGGGTCTGCGAGGGCCTCGAGACCGGCATGGTCGGGCTGAACCAGGGCATGGTCTCGAACGCCGGCGCCCCGTTCGGAGGCGTGAAGCAGTCGGGCATCGGCCGCGAGGGCGGCAAGGAGGGCCTCGAGGAGTTCCTCGAGACGAAGTACGTGGCCGTGAACCTCTAGGGCTCGGCCGTTCTTAACCCGCGGTGATTCATCGGCGCGCCCGATTAGTCGCTCGGGAATCGGTATTTCAGTTCTCGGACGCGATGCGCCACGGTGGTCGTCATGGCCGACGCGAGAACCACGTGCAGGGCCCTCCTCGGGAGCGGCGCTCTCGCGGCGCTTGCGCTCGGGGCGGCGATGATCATGGACGGCGACTGGCAAGCCGCGCTTCCGGCAGTCGCCGGCCTCAGCGGAGGCGCATTCCTCATAAGCCTGATCCGCCTCCTCGCGATTGGAGAGCGGCCGGCGCGACCGAACCCGCGCCCCGCGGCGCGACTGTCGTCCAGCCCGTGTTGACTCGGACCGGGCACAACGGGCGTCGCCGGACGAGTGCTGGCACTTACCCTTCTGCGATGCGCGTCCTGCTCACCGGGATGTCCGGGACCGGGAAGTCGACGCTTGTGCAGGAGCTGCGACGGCGCGGCTATGCGGCCTACGACGCCGACGATGACGGCTTCAGCGAGCCGCGCGCAGACGGTCGGTGGGGGTGGCGCGCTGATGCGGTCGCGTCGTTGCTCGCTCAGATCCCGGACGGCGAATTGCTCTTCTTCGCCGGGTGCTCCGAGGAGCAGATCGAGCTGCCGTTCGACTATCGAGTCGTGCTGACGGTGCCGAAAGACGAGATCGTGATGCGGCTGGGGGCGCGAACCTCGAACGCCTACGGGCGGAAGCCGGCAGAGCTGCGGCAGGTGCTTGCGGATCTCGCCCACGTCGAGCCGCTTCTTCGGCGCTCCGCTGACCTGGTCCTGAGCACTACCGCACCCGTCGCGGAAGTCGCGGATCGGCTGCTCGCACACGTGGTGGATCGCGCTGCGAGCATCACGTAGCGCTTTCGTTGTCTATTGGCTTCTCTCTTGCTAGACCACACGCATGCGCATTCTCGCGAGGCTCATCTCATTCGGGCGCTTCCTGGTCGGCGTCGCCTTCATCGCGAAGCCAAGCCTCATGGAGCGGGCGTGGATCGGGAAGCAGGCGCGGCTTCCCGGCGCACAGCTGCTGGCGCGCGCCGTGGGCGCGCGCGATCTCGCCGTTGGGCTTGGCGGCCTCCAGGCTCTGACCCGCGACGACGGCTCGGCGCGGCCGTGGCTGGCGGCGGGGGCGGTCTGCGACGCGGTCGACTTCGGCGCCACTTGGACGGCCGGGCGCGGCATTCCGCCCCGCGCGCGCACCGGCGTGCTTGCGATCGCCAGCGTGTTCGCTGTGCTGTCAGCGATCGCTGCGGTGTGCATCGGGCGCTCCAATCACGTGGAACCGCTGTCGCCCGGCACGCACGACCGCGGCGAGGGCGCCGTCCCAAGCGAGCCGGTCGGCACCAGGGGATAGGCCTCTGGGCGACCATACTTTCACCCGTGACTGGCGTGGAGCTCGTCGCCAGGCTGCGCGAGGCCGTCGATGCGACCGGTGAGCCGGACTGGTCGCTCGTGCGGCCGGACGTCGAGATCCACGACCACGAGCTGCTCGACTCGGCCGTACACATCGGACGCGAGGGGTGGAAGAGGTGGACGAGCGACTGGCGGCAGTCGTTCGAGGACTACAGCATCGATCGCCTCCACGAGATCGAGGTCGACGAAGACCGCGTGCTGACCGTCCACCGCCTGAGGGCGCGTGGGCGGCTCAGCGGGGTCCAGCTCGAGCGCACGGACGCCCAGCTGTGGACCTTCACGGGAGGCCGGCTGGCGAGGTTGGACTACTACCCGGACTATCGCGCGGGCGCGCAGCCCTGGGATTGACAATAGGAAGCTATCTTCCTATTCTCGTCGTGTGTCGCGACGGAAGCCTGGAGCGCTGGTGCCGCTCGAGACCGAGATCCTCGAGGCGGCGCTGTCGCTGCTGCGCGGCGGTCAGGCCACCTTCCACGGGTTTGCGCTCGCTCAGCGCATCCGCGCCGAGAGCGGATCGCGCGCGCTGACCGCGCACGGCACCCTCTACAAGGCCTTGGCTCGTCTCGAGGAGTTCGGCCTGCTCACGTCGCAGTGGGAGGACGGCGCCGCGGTGGAGGGGCGGCCGCGGCGGCGCCTGTACGAGCTCACGAAGCAGGGCGCCCAGGTGGCCGAGCAGGCGCTCGCCGAGAAGGCCGAAGGGGGCGCCCGGCGTCCCGTGCGAGCGGTCCCGGGGCCCGCATGACACCGGAGCGCATGGCCAAGCTCGTCGCCCGGTGGGTGCGGTTCTACACGCGGAACCTGCCCGATCACGTCGCGAGGCGCCGGCTCGACGAGATCGACGCCGACGTCCAGGACCACATCGCGCACGAACGGGCCGAGGGAACCGGCGACCGCCGCATCGCCCTCAGCATCGCGTCCCGAATGGTCCGGGGGCTGGCGGCCGATCTGTCATGGCGACGGCGGTCGACCACGACCGCCATCCGGCGGCCCGCCATCCGGGTCGCGCTCGTGACCGCGTGCATCCTGCTGGTGCCGCTGGTGGCGATGCAGATGACCGATGAAGTGGACTGGGGCGCGGCCGACTTCGTCCTCGCCGGAGTCCTCCTGGGAGGAAGCGGTCTGCTGCTCGAGCTGGCGGTGAGGAAGCCGCGCAACGTCGCCTTTCGGGCGGCCGCCGTCGCGATCGGCGTGGCGGCCATCCTGCTCGGCGAGGCAGATGACGCGCCGGGGCTCGTGCTCTTCGGCCTGCTGCTCATCGTCGGCACGGTTGCGCTGACGCTCAGGACCGCCCAGCGCAGCACGTAGCACTGGCGCACACTGTGTAGCGGTCTCCGATGGAGAGCCGTCCGGCCCGGCTCGCACGATCTCGTTCATGCCCTTGCGCCGAGCGGCATCCTCCGCAAGCCTGGGACGCATGCCTCGCGTCCGCCTTCTGGCCGGCGCGGTCATGGTGGCATGGATGCTCGTCCTCGCGATGGCGCAGCAGGCTGCTGCGAGCAGCGCGAGGGTGGCCGCGCTGCAGGCAGCCCTGAAATACCGTGGCCTCTACCCGATCGCCGTGGACGGCGTGCGGGGTCCGTTCACCACCCGCGGCGTCCGGCGCTTCCAGCGCCGCAGGAACCTGCTCGTGGACGGCGTGGCCGGGCCTCAGACCAAGCGGGCGATCGGGGCGCGGCCGCTCGGCTCGCGCCCGCTTCAGAAAGGAAACCGCGGCTGGGACGTCGCGGCGCTCCAGTTCCGGCTTCAGAGGCACGGCTTCCCGCCGGGCGGCGTGGACGGCGTGTTCGGCCCGGGCACGCACAACGCGGTCACGAGCTTCCAGTCGGCCAACGGCCTGGGCGTGGACGGCGTGGCCGGGCAGCAGACGGTCGCGGCGCTGCGGGGACGCGGCTCGTCGAGCACGCCCACCACCATCCCCGTCGGCGACGTGCGCTTCTACCGCCCGGTGCCGGGCCCGATCGGCGACCGCTTCGGCGCGCCGCGCGCGGGCGGCCGCAGGCATGCCGGCATCGACTTCCCCGCGGCGCACGGCACGCGCGTCGGCGCCGCGGGGGTGGGCACCACGATCTTCGCCGGCTGGAACACGGGCGGCTACGGCAACCTCGTCGTCGTCCAGCACCGCCTGGGCTACACCACCTGGTACGCGCACCTGTCGCAGATCACGTCATGGGTCGGTGAGCGCGTGTCCGGCGGTACGCGGCTCGGCTACGTCGGCTCGACGGGCTTCTCGACCGGTCCGCACCTCCACTTCGAGGTGCGGAAGTGGAACACGCCGATCGATCCCATGCCGTACCTGCTGTCGGGCACCGCCGCCTCGACGGGCGGAGCGAGGGCGAAGAACGTGCGCTGCGCGGACCCGGACGCGTACCGGAGCGCCCGGATCGACGACTGCCGCCGCGCTCGCTAGTCCTTCGAGCCCCGCGCCATCGCGCGCAGGTCGAGCGCCCGGTCGAGCGTCTCCTCGTCCACGCCCTTCTCGAGCGCGACCTCGCGGATCGTGCGGCGCGAGGCCACGGCCTCCTTGACGATCTCCGTCGCCCGGTCGTAGCCGATGTGCGGGTTGAGCGCGGTCGCGATCGCCGGCGTCGACTCGGCGTGCCGGCGCAGCGTTTCCTCGTTCGCCTCCAGGCCGTCCACGCAGCGCTCGGCGAGCAGCCGCGACGCGGCACCGAGGATCTGGATCGACTCGAACAGGTTGCGGGCGATCATCGGCACCCGCACGTTCAGCTCGAAGCTCCCCTGAGTGCCCGCGACGGTCACCGCGGTGTCGTTGCCGATCACCTGCGCGGCCACCTGCAGCACGACCTCCGGGATGACCGGGTTGACCTTCCCCGGCATGATCGACGAGCCCTTCTGGAGCTCGGGAAGCTGCAGCTCGACGAACCCGGTGCGGGGCCCCGAGCCCATCAGGACCAGGTCGTTGGCGATCTTCGTCATCGAGACGGCCACCACCTTGAGCGCGCCGTGCAGCTCGACCAGGGCGTCGCGGTTGCCCTGCGCCTCGAAGCGGTCGAGCGGCGCCTCGCCGAGTCCGAGCTCGCGCCGCACGCGCTCGGCGAACTCCGGATGGGTGTTGAGGCCCGTGCCGGTGGCGGTGCCGCCGAGCGGGATCTGGGCGGCCCGCCCGAGCGCGTCGCGCACCCGGTCGCGGCCCAGCGCGATCTGCGCCGCGTAGCCGCCGAACTCCTGCCCGAGCGTCACGGGCACCGCGTCCATCATGTGCGTCCGGCCGGCTTTGACCACGTCGGCCCACTGGTCCGCCTTGGTCCGCAGCGAGCCGGCGAGCTGCTCGAGCGCCGGGAGCAGGTCCGACTGGACGGTGTCGACCGCGGCGAGGTGCACGGCCGACGGGAAGACGTCGTTCGACGACTGGCCCATGTTCACGTGGTCGTTCGCGTGAACCCCCTCGCCGGCCAGGGTGGCGATCACCTCGTTGGCGTTCATGTTCGAGGACGTGCCCGAGCCGGTCTGGAACACGTCGATCGGGAACTGGTCGTCGTGGTGTCCCTCGGCCACCTCGTCCCCGGCCCGGGCGATGCGCTCGGCGAGCTCCGCGTCGAGCAGGCCGAGCTCGGCGTTCACGCGCGCGGCGGCCGCCTTGATGCGGCCGAGCCAGCGCACGACCGGCACCGGGACCCGCTCGCCCGACACCGGGAAGTTCTCGACGGCCTTCACCGTCTCCGGCCCCCAGAGCTCACTTTCGGGCGCCCCGACTGATTTCGTCGCCATACGGCCGAAGGCTATAACCCGGCCCCCGATTGCAGCCGCGGGCCCCCTGGATAGGGCCGGTTGAGCGGGTTTCTCACCGAGTTCAGTTCCGAACCCGTGCATTGCCTGCACGCCTGAACCAACTCGTTCAGTTCCGTGTTCTCATCGCCGCGAGGTGACCGCTCTCATTCGCATCGAGCGTTCGTGGGTTCCGACCGGGGGCGAGCGGCCCAAGCCGATCCGCTTCTGCTCGCGCTGCGGGCACCCCGCGGACGAGCCGGCGGGCCGGCCCGAGCTTCGCCGCCGCATCTGCGAGCGCTGCGAGGAGGGCATGCTGCTGAGCTGCTCGCGCGACGCGCTACCCGGCGACGCCGCCGCCTTCGTGATCTGCACCTATGACCTCAGCGTCACGGCCGTGAGCCAGGCCGGCGAGCGGATCTTCGGCAAGGAGCAGGACGTGGTGGGCGGGAGCCTCCTGTCGCTCGTGACCAGCCCGCTCGGCGACGACCAGCTCGCGCGCCACGCCGGGCTCGCCGCCCAGCGCGCCTGCGACCCGGTCGTCATGCCGCTCCGGCTGGCGTCCGCCGATGCCGAGAAGGTCGGCACGCTGGCGGCGCGCATCGCCACCTGCGGGCCGCCGCGCGCGGCCCTCCTAACGGTCGAGCCGAGCGAGTTCGGGCGCCGCTGAGGGCCCGCCCGGGGGCCGGGCGCGGCTGCGGCGGATGGGTGCAAGAACCTCTGCACTGCTTGCGCAACACCCGCTTAGCGGGCACAAAGCTCCATCAAGGTAATGGGGCTCGTGCCGAAAACCTGTGCAAGAGCGCAGCACACCTCGATCTGGAGGTGGCGACATGCGAAGTAATGGCGCACAGCTGCTGCGATTCACACGGGACGGAGGCGATGTGAGCGGTATCAGGACGAATGCAGCCGCCGAGCTGCTAGGCGTGAGCCCGAACACGCTGCGCAGCTGGGAGCGCCGTTTCGGCTATCCGAAGCCGCGACGCACGCAGGGCGGCCACCGCCAGTACGACCTCTCCGAGCTCGAGTCGCTGCGCCGCGCCCTGCTCGAGACCCACAACATCTCCTCCGCGATCGAGCTGGCCCGCCAGCGCGGCGAGGGTCCCAGCTCGCCCAGCCGGCTGGTGGACGCCTGGGACCACTTCGACGAGAACCTGGCCGACCGCGTGATGGAGGAGAGCCTCGCGGTGCGCTCGGTCGAGCGCTCGGTCGAGGAGGTGCTCCTGCCCGGCCTGGAGCTGGCGAGCGAGCGGGATGGCCGCGACGCGGAGCGGGAGCTCGCCTTCCGCTGGGCCACCGGCTGGCTGCACGCCTCGCGCCGCGTGGTGCCGCCCGCGAGCAGGCCCCAGGGCGTGCTGCTGTTCGACTCGAGCCCGCGGCTCGACCTGGAGTCACTCCACGTGCAGGCGCTCGAGCTCGGCCTGCGCCGCGCCGGCTTCCGCACGCTGCTGCTCGCGTTCGACCTGCCCCCGGAGCGCGTGGTCCGCGCGATCCGGGCGATCGACCCGACGGCGTTCGTCTTCTGTGGCGGCGAGGCGACCCTCGACGTGGTGGGCCGCCTGGTCTACACGGTCCGGCAGGTCGGCTCCGCGGCGCCGGTGTTCGAGTACCGCGAGGCGATGCCGGTCACGGGCGACCACGGGATCCCCTCGCTGGGCGCCACGCCGATCGAGGCGGTCGACCGGCTGAAGGGCTACGTGGACAGCGGCCGCCTCGAGCAGGTCGTGGTGGTGCCCGAGGCCGGCGAGGAAGCGGCGCCCGCGCACGCACCCGCGGCCCGCAACCGCCGCGCCGGCTAGCGGCCGCGGTCCCTCGCGCTTCCCGCTCCCGTCCGGGCCCGGGCCTACAGTGGCCCCGGAATGTCGCTGGAGCTCGGCGATCCGCTCGCCCACCGCGCGCTGCAGGCGCTCCTGCGCGCGGAGTCGGCCGTGCGCCGCAGGCTCGCGGCCGAGCTGGAGCGGGAGGGGATCTCGGCCGCCGGGTTCTCCGCGCTCGTGGTGCTCACCACGGCCGGCGGCGCGCTCGAGCTGAAGACGCTGCGCCGACGGCTCGGGTGGTCGAAGCCCAATGCCACCGAGGTGACCGCCACGCTCGAGGCGCGCGGCCTGGTGCGGCGCGGGCGGCCGCCCGAGGATCGGCGCATCGTCGTGGTCGACCTGACGCCCTCCGGCCGCGACCTCGTCGAGCGCCTCTTCCCGGCCCACTCGGACCGGGTCACGCGCGCGTTCGGCGCCCTCGACGAGGGCGAGAAGCGCAGCCTCGCGGAACTCTGCCGCAAGCTCGCGGCCTGAACCCCGGGGGTGGCGCGGGCCCCCCCTAGCGCGACCCCACGTGCGCGACCCAGGTGGTGACCACCCGCCCGCCGAGCCGGCCGCGGGCCAGGCCCACGCCCACCCAGCGGAAGCCCGGCGACATCAGCACGGCGCGGTGCCCGGGCGATGCCATCCAGCGGGCCACGGTCTTGCGCGGATGGGCCTTCCAGCCAGAGTGCCAGGCGAGCGTCTCGCCGGCCGAGCGGAATCCGCCGGCCACGTCGATGCTCGGCCCGTGGCCGAAGAAGTCCAGCCGCAGCATCCTGCGGGCGTAGGCGCCCGAGGAGCGGTTCAGGTCGTCCGAGACGCGCAGGGCCGGCAGGCCGCCCGCGCGTCGCATGTCGTTCAGCGTGTCGATTGCCTCCCGTTCGGCGCCGCCGGCGGCAGCCGACGAGGGCAGGAGCAGGACACCGGCCGCGATGACGCAGGCCAGGAGTGCGGGGGTACGGCGCACACGAAGCCTCTCTTTCCAACGGCCTACGGGGTTAGCTGTCGGGCTCGCGCAGGAAAGAATTTGCGCGCCGGCGAAGGCCGGTTCGCCCCATTACGGACTGTGGGTCCCCCGTTCGTCCCGGCCGGCTGCCGGGCACGATTCGGCGATTAGCCCGGAGGTTTAGCACGTCGAAATTAGAATCGTGCGCTCGTGGCCCGTTACGCCCCCGTCGACTCCGCGCAGTCCTTCCCCGACCTCGAGCAGCGGGTGCTCGAGCGCTGGCGCGAGCGAGACGTCTTCCACGAGTCGATCCGGCGCCGGGAGGGCGCGCCGCCCTTCGTGTTCTACGAGGGGCCACCCACGGCCAACGGCCGGCCGGGGTCCCACCACGTCCTCGCGCGCATCTTCAAGGACGTCTTCCCGCGCTACAAGACGATGCAGGGCCATTGGGTGCCGCGCAAGGGGGGCTGGGACTGCCACGGCCTGCCGGTCGAGCTCGAGGTCGAGAAGGAGCTCGGCTTCACGACCAAGCACGACATCGAGGCCTACGGGGTCGCGGAGTTCAACGCCAAGTGCCGCGAGTCGGTACTGCGCTACATCGACGAGTGGAACGAGCTGACCGAGCGGATCGGCTTCTGGCTCGACACGGGCGACGCCTACTACACGCTGGACGACGACTACATCGAATCGGTCTGGTGGTCGCTCAAGCAGGTGTTCGACAAGGAGCTCCTGACCGAGGGCCACAGGGTCGTGCCCTACTGCCCGCGCTGCGGGACGGCCCTGTCGAGCCACGAGGTGGCCCAGGGCTACGAGGACGTGGTCGACCCGTCGGTGTTCGTCAAGTTCCCGCTGCGCGACGACCCGGACGTGTCGCTGCTCGCCTGGACCACCATGCCCTGGACGCTGGTCCCGCACGCGGCCATCGCGGTGGACCCGGAGGTCACATACGTGCGCGCCCGCGTCGACGGCGAGCGGCTCATCCTGGCCGAGGCGCTCGTCGAGCGGGTGCTCGGCGAGGGCGCCGAGATCGAGGAGCGGATGCCCGGCTCGGCGCTGCTCGGCCTGCGCTACGAGGCGCCGTTTCCGTACCTGACCGACTACGGCCCAAAGGGCCACACGGTGCTCCCCGGCGACTTCGTGTCGATCGAGGACGGCACCGGCGTGGTCCATACCGGGGCGGCCTTCGGCGAGGACGACTTCCGCCTGGCCAGCGAGAACGGGGTGACGATCCACAACCCGGTCCGCCCGGACGGGACCTTCGACGAGCGCACCGGGCCGTTCGCAGGCATGAACGTCAGGGCCGCCGACCCGCTGATCATCGAGGCCCTGCGCGAGTCCGGCCGGCTGTTCAAGGCGGGCGAGTACGAGCACGCCTACCCGCACTGCTGGCGCTGCGGCACCCCGCTCATCTACTACGCCAAGACCGGCTGGTACGTGCGCACCACCGATGTGAAGGACGAGCTGCTCGCGGCCAACGAGACGATCGACTGGTACCCCGACCACATCAAGCACGGGCGCTTCGGCAAGTGGCTCGAGAACAACGTGGACTGGGCGCTGTCGCGCGAGCGCTACTGGGGCACGCCGCTGCCGATCTGGAAAGCGGACGACGGCGAGGTCGTGTGCATCGGCTCGCGCGATGAGCTGCGCGAGCTGGGCGCGGAGGTGCCGGACGACCTGCACCGGCCCTTCATCGACGAGGTCACCTTCGAGCGCGACGGCAAGACGTTCCGGCGCGTGCCCGACCTGATCGACGTCTGGTGGGACTCGGGCTGCATGCCGTTCGCGCAGTGGCACGCGCCGTTCGAGAGCCAGGCGCGGTTCGAGGAGCGCTTCCCGGCCGACTACGTCTGCGAGGCGCTCGACCAGACGCGCGGCTGGTTCTACTCGCTGCTGGCGGTGTCGGTGCTCCTGTTCGGGCGCTCCTCGTACGAGACCTGCCTCTGCCTCGGCCTGATCCTCGATCCGGACGGCCAGAAGATGTCGAAGTCGAAGGGCAACGTGGTCGTGCCCTGGGACGTGCTCGACGCCCACGGGGCGGACGCCTTCCGCTGGTACTACTTCACCTCCAAGCAGCCCTGGGACGGCTACCGCTTCTCGCTCGAGACGGTCGGCGAGTCGGTGCGGCAGTTCCTGAAGCCGCTCTGGAACACGTACGCGTTCTACGTCCTCTACGCGAACGTGAACGAGCCGTCGGGGGAGTCCCCCGAGACCGAGCTCGACCGCTGGATCCGCTCGCGCCTGGCGGGCACCGTCGAGCGGGTCGTCGAGCGCATGGACGACTACGACACGACCTTCGCCGGCCGCGCCGTGGCCGACTTCGTCGACGACCTCTCGAACTGGTACGTGCGCCTCTCGCGGCGCCGCTTCTGGGACGGCGACCCCACCGCCTTCGCGACGCTCCACGAGTGCCTCGTCACAACCGCCAAGCTGCTCGCGCCGCTCACGCCGTTCGTGGCCGACGAGATCTACGAGAACCTTGACGGGGGCGAGCCGTCGGTCCACCTGTGCGACTTCCCCGAGCCGGGCGAGCGCGACGAGGAGCTCGAGTGGCGCATGCAGGTGGTGCGTGACGCCGTCGAGTTGGGCCGGGCGGCCCGCGCCCACGCGCGGCTGAAGGTGCGCCAGCCGCTCTCCGAGGCGGTCGTAGTGGCGGCCGATCGCGAGCGGGAGGCGATCGAGGGGCTCGAGGGGCTGCTCACCGAGGAGCTGAACGTCAAGTCCGTGCGCTACGTGTCGGAGGCCGACGAGCTCGGCCGCTTCGAGCTGAAGCCGAACTACCGGGCGCTCGGGCCCCGCTTCGGGAAGCAGATGCCGCAGGTGGCCGCGGCGATCGCCGCGCTCGACCCGTCACGCCTGCGCGCCGGCGGACGCGCCGGGATCAACGTGGACGGCGCGGAGCACGAGCTCGGCCCGGACGACGTGCAGCTCGTGCTGCAGCCGCTGGAGGGCTACCAGGTGGAGCGCTCGGGCACGCACGCCGTCGCCCTCAACCTCGAGCTCGACGACGGGCTCCGCCGTGAGGGCCTGGCACGCGAGGTGGTGCACGCCGTGCAGGCCGCGCGCAAGAACGCCGGGCTGAACGTGGAGGACCGAATCGAGCTGACGCTGGGCGGCGACGAGGAGCTGCTCGACGCAACCCGCGCCCACGAGGACTACGTGGCGGGCGAGACGCTGGCCACGTCGGTCACCTACGACGGCGCCGGCGGCGACGCCGCGCCCGCCGAGATCGAGGGCCGCCGCTTGCTGATCTCCGTGAGCCGGAGATAGGGTCCTGCCATGACGTTGCCGCCTGCCTTCGAGGAGCGCAGCGCGGCCGAACAGATCATCGGGGCCGTGGTGGTCACGATCATCTTCGGTCTCGTCACCGGATTCGCGCTGGGCTGGAACGAGATCGTCTACTACGTGCTGGTTGGGCCGATCGCGCTCGCGGGCGGGTTCTTGGGCGGCATGGAGCACCGCGGCGTCGACGAGGGAGCGTTGCGCGGGGCCATGGGCGGCCTCGTGTACGGCAGCTTCATCCTGCTCGGCCTCGAGATCCTCAACGAGGAGCCCGAGGCGCACCTGGGCGACCCGCAGGCGGGGCTGGTCGTCGTGACCACCCTCGTGGGGTCGATCCTGGGCGGCCTGGGCGCGGCCTACCGGCTACGCCGCGAGCGCCGGCTCGATCTCCTGCACTAGGCGGCTCTTCGGCAGCGCCCCGATGATCTGGTGGGCCACCTGCCCGTGCTTGAAGAGCAGCAGAGTGGGGATCGACATGACGTTGTAGCGGGCCGAGACCTGCGGGTTCTCGTCCACGTTCAGCTTCACGATGCGGATGTCCTCGCGCTCACCGGCGAGCTCCTCGAGGTGGGGCTGGACAATCCGGCAGGGGCCGCACCACGGTGCCCAGAAGTCGACGAGCACGGGCTTGTCGGCCTCGAGCACCTCGGCCTGGAAGTTGGTGTCGGTCACCTCGTTGATTGCGCCAGCCATCGAAACTCCTTATCCCCCGAAGGTCGCTATACAAAATATAGCGACGGGTTGCGGACGCTTGCCCTACGAAAGCGCAGGGCCGGGACCTTCCAGACGGCCTCCAGCGCGATGCGCGGGGTCATCTTCGACTTCCCCGTTCGGCGCTCGCGAAACAGGATCGGCACCTCGGCCACCGTGAAGCCGGCCTTCACCGCACGGTAGGTCAGCTCGATCTGGAAGCCGTAGCCGTTGGCGTGCACGCCGGACAGGTCGATGCCCTCGAGCACCCGCCGGTTGAAGCACTTGAATCCTCCCGTGAGGTCGCGCACCGGCACCCCCAGGAGCAGGCGGGCGTAGGCGCAGCCGCCCCATGACACGGCGCGCCGCAGCAGCCCCCAGCTCTCGACCCCGCCGCCCGGCACGTAGCGCGAGCCGAGCACGAGGTCGGCGGCGCCCGCGGCGGCCACCAGCCGCGGGATGTCCGCGGGGTCGTGCGAGAAGTCGGCGTCCATCTCCATGATCAGCTCGGCGCCGTTGTCGAGCGCCATGGCGAACCCGGCAAGGTAGGCCCGGCCCAGGCCGTCCTTGGTGGCCCGGTGGAGCACCCTCACCTCGCTCAGCTTCTCGGCAAGCCCGTCGGCGACGCGCCCCGTCCCGTCCGGCGAGTTGTCGTCCACGATCAGGACGGTGTGCTGCCCGCCGGTCTCCGCGAGCCTGTCCAGGGACGCACGCACGACGGCCTCGACGTTCTGGGCCTCGTTGTAGGTGGGGAGGATGAGCCAGGTGCCGGCCAACGGGCGCGTAGGCTAGACGGGCATGCGCAACAGTGAGATCGCCGACGCCTTCGAGGAGCTGGCCAGCCTGTACGAGCTGGACGGGGCGGTGGTGTACCGCGTCGTGGCGTACCGCAACGCCGCGAAGGCGATCCGCGAAGCCGGCGTGTCGGTGGCCGACATGGCGCAGCAGGGCAGGGTGGACGAGCTCGCGGGGGTGGGGAAGACCATCGCCGAGAAGATCGACGTGCTGCTCGAGACAGGCTCGATCCCGTCCGCCGACAAGCTGAAGGCCCGCATCCCCGCCGGCCTGATCGCCATCACGCGCATCCCGGGGCTGGGGCCGAAGCGCGCCAAACTGCTGCACGAGCATCTGGGCGTCACCACCCTGGAGGAGCTGCGGGCGGCCGCCGAGGACGGCCGGCTCAAGGACGTGCCAGGCTTCGGCGCCAAGGCGGAGGAGAACGTGATGGCCACGCTCGCCGCGGGCGCCGACGGCCGTCCCAAGGAGCGGATGCTGCTGTCGAAGGCGCTGACGGTCGGCGAGGAGCTGGCCGCCGGCCTGCGCGAAAACCCCGCCGCCATCAGGGTCGAGGTGGCCGGCAGCGCCCGCCGCATGGCCGAAACCGTCAAGGACCTCGACATCGTGGCGGCGGCGAGCGACGCGAAGGCGCTCTCCGACCACTTCTGCTCGCTGGAGGCGATCGATGTGGTCCAGTCGTCGGGCGAGGCGGGCGCCAAGGTGCTCACACATTCGGGCCTGCCCGTTGACCTCCGCATCGTGCCGGAGGAGGCGTTCGGGAACCTGCTCCAGCACTTCACCGGCTCCGGCAGGCACAACGAGGCGCTCCGAACGGCCGCCGTCCGGCGCGGCCTGCACGTGAGCGAGTACGGGATCGCCGACGACGAGAGCGGCGACTCGATCGCCTGCGCCACCGAGGAGGAGGTCTACGAGCGGCTCGGCATGCAGTGGATCCCTCCCGAGCTGCGCGAGAACCGGGGCGAGCTCGAGGCCGCCCGCGAGGGCCGGCTGCCCGAGCTGATCGAGCTGGAGGACATCCGCGGCGATCTCCACATGCACACGACGCTGTCCGACGGTCACGCCTCGATCGAGGAGATGGCGGAGACGGCGCGCGGGCTCGGCTACGACTACGTCTCGATCACCGAGCACTCCGCGTCGGCCGGCTTCGGCAACGACGTTCAGCCCGACGAGCTGCTGCGTCAGGTCGAGTACATCCGGGGGCTCGAGATCGACGGCATCACGGTGCTCCCCGGAACCGAGGTCAACGTGCTGCCCGACGGGACGCTCGACTACGCCGACGACGTGCTCGAGCAGCTCGACTGGGTGATCGCCAGCCTGCACAGCTCGTTCCGGCTGCCGGAGAAGGAGCAGACCGACCGGATGCTGCGAGCCATGGAGCACCCGCTCGTGGACGCCATCGGCCACCCCACCGGCCGGCTGCTCGAGAGCCGCGAGCCGTACCCGCTCGACATCGACCGGGTGATCGCCAAGGCCGTGGAGACCGGCACGTTCCTCGAGATCAACGCCAACCCGGACAGGCGCGACCTGAACGACGTCTACGCCAAGGCCGCGGCGGAGGCCGGCGTGACGCTGGTGATCGACTCCGACGCCCACTGGCCGCGGACGCTCCCAAACATGCGCTACGGGGTGGCCACGGCGCGCCGGGCCTGGATCACGGCCGCCCAGGTGGCGAACACGCGCCCGTGGAAAGAGGTGGACAAGCTCCGGAAGCGTTAGCGGTCAGGGTCAGACCCACATGGGTCTGACCCCAACAGCCTACGCCGGCTCGACCCTGCGCAGGCCCGGCAGCCGCAGCAGCCGCGGCCGCCCGAACGGCGATGTCTTGTCGAGCCAGAACTCCACGCCGTCGCGCCCCTCGACCGCCTCCACGGCGCGGTACTGCTTGCGCCACAGGAGCGCCACGAGCAGGCAGTAGCCCGTCGCGATGGCCGGCACCTGCGGGATGAAGAAGCCGATCACCCCGGAGCCCACCGCCAGAACGATCAGCGGCCACAGCCGGTTGAACAGCACGGAGCCGGGCTCGAGCGGGGGGAGGGTGTTCGTCTTGCGGGCCTCGGCCAGCAGGCTGGCGATGCCGGGCGTGGTCATCTCGCGGCGCCCCAGCCAGAGCCCGGTGAGGGTGGCCAGGCACCACCACGCCGCCGCCACGTAGACCAGCGTGTTCGTGTCCTCCTGCGCGGCGCCCACCACGGAGACGAGCGCGAGCGCGGTGGCTGCCCCGCCGAACAGCAGCACGGAGACGCGCAGGAGGTCGCGGAACCTCACGGGCGGGCGAGGGCCGCCAGCACCTGCGTGAAGCCCTCCACCCCGTCCACCACGAGGTCGGCCCGGTCGACGATCTCCGGGGGGCCTTCGTCCGAGCGCACGCCCACCAGCACCGTGGTTTCGAGCGCGCCCTCCTCCTCGAGCCGCCGCAGCGCGTCGAAGGCGTCGAGGTCGGTGGTGTCGTCGCCGGCGAACAGGGCCGCCCGTGCCGACGCGCGCTCCACGAGCGAGCGCACCGCCCGTCCCTTGTCGAACTCGACCGGCGGGCGCACCTCCAGCACCTTGCGCCCCCAGTGCACGGCCAGGCCGTCCCGCTCCGCCTCCGCGGCCACCTCCTCGAGCCGGGCGCGCGCGGCGTCGTCGTCGGGCACGCCGCGCCAGTGGAAGGCTGCGATCGGGCCCTTGTCCTCGATACGCACGCGCAGCTTGCGGAGCTCGGGCGTGTCGCGCTCGGCCGCGAATCCCCTGACCTGCCCCTCCCACTGCTTGAAGGCCTCGTCGACCGTCGGGCGGGCGGCGCCCGGCTCGAGCAGCTCCGCCCCGTGGGATCCGGCGTAGGCGATGCCGCCCACGCCTACGAGGCGGCGCGCGTCCGCCGCGGAGCGGCCCGACACGCAGGCCACCAGCCCGAAGCTGCGCGCGAGGCGGCCGAGCAGCACCGAGACCTGCTGGCTCACGCGCGCCTCCTCGGCGCGCAGGACGATCGGGGCGAGCACCCCGTCGATGTCGCAGAGCAGGGCCGACCGGGCGCGGTCGGCCAGCAGGGGCTGAAGGGCCTCCACCGGCCGTAGTATGCCCGCGATGTCGGGACGCCTTTTGCGGCTGGGGGCGATCGGCACGGCGGCGGGCGCCTTCAGCGGCCTCTTCGGCGTGGGCGGCGGAACCATCATCGTCCCCCTGCTCGTCCTGTGGCTGGGCTACGAGCAGAAGGAGGCCACCGGCACCTCGCTTGCGGCGATCATCGTGATCGGCGTGCTGGCCGCCGCGGGCCACGCCCTGTACGAGAACGTCGACGTCTGGAAGGGCGTCCTGATCGCGATCCCTGCGGTGGCCGGGGTGACGGCGGGCGTCGCCGTACAGCAGCGCCTCTCCGAGCGTGCGGTCGCAGGGGCCTTCGCGGTGCTCCTGGTCGCCTCGGCCGCGGTGCTGGTGCTCTGAGGTGGACGCGCTCGACTGGAGCGGCCTGCTCGCGCTCGGCTTCGCGGCCGGGATGGCCGGCGGGCTGCTGGGCGTGGGCGGCGGTGTGCTGTTCCTCCCCGGGCTCGTCGTCTTCGCCGACCAGTCGCAGCTGGACGCCGAGGCCACCTCGCTCGTGGCGATCGTCCTGGTCTCGCTGGTGGGTACCTGGCGGCAGCGCGCCTACGGGAACGTCCGCCTGCGCGACGGGTTGCTCGTGGGCGTGCTCTCGCCGCTCGGGGTCCTCGTAGGGGTGGCGCTGGCGAACGCGGTGCCGGAGCGTGCTCTCGAGCTGTCCTTCGCGGCCATCCAGCTGATCTTCGCCTGGCAATTCGCCAAGAAGGCGGGACTCCGCTAGGTTGCAGCCCGGTGGAGATCCTCGAGGTCAGGACCGAGGACCGGAATGGACTCGTGCATGTAGCCCTGGTGGGGGAACTCGACCTGTCCACGGTCGCGAAGGTTCAGGAGGAGCTCCGACGGGTGGAGGCTGCGTCGCCGCCGACCGTCGTGGTCGACCTGTCGAAACTGACCTTCCTCGACTCCACGGGCCTGCGCTGCATCGTCACCGCCGACGAACGTGCCCGAGAAGAGGGACGCCGTGTGGTCATCGTGCGGGGTCCCGATCCGGTGCAGCGCGTGTTCGCCATCACCCGCCTGGAGGAGCGGTTGGAGATGGTGGACGACGCCGCTACCGTCACCGATCACCCGTAGTTTCGTCGCCCGCCAGAAGGGTGATAATTCAGACGTCGGTGTACTCGAGGAGGTGCTGCACGAGTGGCTGTTGCCGTCTCGGCTCACGAGCCGGCGGCGCCTGAGTCTCCCGAGCAGCGGTCGTTGCAGGACGCTCGTCTGCTGCTGAGGTACCACCGCGAGGGCGATCTCGCCGCTCGCGAGGAGCTCACGCTGCGCTTCATACCGCTCGCACGCCAGCTGGCCGGGCGCTACCGCCACGCAGGCGAGTCGCTGGAGGATCTCGTCCAGGTGGCCTGCCTGGGGCTGCTGAAGGCGATCGACCGCTACGACCCCGACCGTGGCGAGGGCTTCTCCCGCTACGCGGTGCCCACGATGCTGGGCGAGCTGAAGCGGCATTTCCGCGACAAGGGCTGGTCGGTGCACGTGCCGCGCGCTACGCAGGAGCTCGTGCTCAAGGTGAGCGAGGCGCTGGGAGCGCTCCCGGCCCGGCTCGGCCGCTCCCCCCGGCCCCGCGATGTGGCCGAGGAGGTCGGCGCCCCGGTCGAGGAGGTGCTGGAGGCAATGGAGGCCGCGACGGCCTACGAAGCCGCCTCGCTCGACGCTCCGCGGCCGGGGCCGGGCGAGGACGGCTCGTGGACCTACGGCGACTCGCTGGCCGACGAGGACCCCGGCTTCGAGCTGGTGGACATCGGCGAGACGCTGCGCGGCACGCTCGACGCCCTCCCCGACCGCGAGCGGCTCATCCTGCGGCTCCGCTTCGAGGCCGATATGACCCAGGCGGAGATCGCCGACCGGATCGGCGTCTCCCAGATGCACGTCTCCCGGCTCCTGCGCCGGTCGCTCGAGCGACTCTCCGCCGCCGGCGCGGAAGCGGCGTAGCCATCGGCCCATGGACGGCGAGCGGCTGGCCGCGGTCTCGAACGCGATCGTCGCGATCTTCAGCGAGTGCTACGGCCGCGGCCCTACCAGGGCCAAGACGTACTCCTTCGACAACTACCTCTTCACGGTCCTGGAGGACCTCCTCACCACAGTGGAGCGCACGCTCGTGGACAACGGCGAGGAGGATCTGGTGCGGACGGTGCGCCTGACCTTCCAGGAGGCCATCGCGGACCGCATCACCTCCGAGGTCGCGCGCATCGTCGGGCGCGACGTGGTCGCCTACCACAGCCAGGTGACCTTCCATCCGCCGATGGGCATCGAGATGTTCGTCCTGGCCGAGTAGCCGGCCGCGGGAAGAAGAGAGGTCGTCCGTCTCCACCTGACGTCCCTGCGGTCCGTCAAGTGGCTCCGGACGACCCTATCCTGAGGCGCTACCCGGCGCTTGCTGCAGGAAACGCGGCTGGTCGGGTAGCGGGACATCCGGCGTGCGAGCCAGTGCAGCGGCGACCACGATGAAGTGGACGCCGGGGGCGAGGTGGCGCGGCCGCCCGTCGCCCTGGGGGTTGTAGGCCTCGCGGGCGTGAAGAAGCGAGAGGATGCTCTTGAAGACGGGGCCGTGCGGCACGTCCTCGCCGACGTCGCAGGCTAGCCGGGCGAGCGCCAGCGACTCCTGCGGATCGACGCCGTTGAACATCTGCCCGATCGCGCTGATCAGGAATGAGTAGACCCGCTCGAGCAACGGGTCGCGGGAGAGCGACTCGATGCCCGCCGGCGGGCCGAGGTCGAGGGGTTCCTCGCCCTCGAGCAGCCGCAGGGCCTGCCCGCCGGCCAGCTGGCGCAGCACCTCCGGGGACAGGCCGACCTGAAGCCCGTGGCGCAGCGCCATCGTGGCGCCGAAGGCGGGCGTGGCGTAGGGCGCGTCGCTCGCCATCAGGATCTGACCGGGCGGGACCAGGGCGAAGAGCGCCTGGACGTCGCTGGGCGACCACCAGGCGGTGTCGAAGAACAGGTTGGGGTGGTCGCCGGCCTCGTGCCAGATCCACGACAGGTCCGAGATGCCGGCGTGGGCGAGGATCAGCCTCAGGTCCGGATAGCGCGAGCAGACCTCGATCGAGTGGCGCCCGAGGGCGGGGATGCCTCGGCCGGCGTGGCACAGGATCGGGAGGCGACGCTCGTTGGCGAGCTCGAACACCGGCTGGAGGTCCGGGTGATGGAGCGTGAACCCCTCGGCGCGAGGATGGAGCTTGATGCCGCGCGCGCCGGCGTCGAGCGCCCGGCGGGCCTCCTCCAGCGGGCCTGCGGCCGGGTCGAGCCGGCAGAACGGGAAGAGGCGCCCGTCGGCGGCCTCGGCCTCGGCGATGACCATGTCGTTCGCCGCCGGGTAGCCGTCCGGCTCGTGCATCGGGAAGACGATCGCGCGGGCGTCGATCCGCTCGAGCGCGCCGACCAGCTGCTCGCGGCTGCAGGTGTACTCGTCCGGGTCGTTCGAGCCGAGGTGCGTGTGCGCGTCGAGCAGCTCGAGATCCGGCACCTCCTCGCGGATGCGCTCGAGCCAGGGAAGCAGTCCGCTGTCGTCCACCAAGGTGGACCCAGAGTAGTCGCCGACTACGACTTGGCGGCGAGCAGGAAATGGTCGGGCTCGTCGCCCGCCTTCACCAGCGTGATCGTGCCGATCACGGGCACGAGCAGGCCCTGGGCGTGCACGTAGCCGGTGTTGACCTCGGCCGAGTCGATGTCCCCGGCGATCATCCGCTCCATCTGCTCGCGGTGCTTGGGCAGGTTGTCGCGGTCCATGACCGGCGGCCAGGCGGCCGACTTGAAGTCGGCCTCCGAGTAGCCGACCAGGTCGCTGAAGGCCTGGTTCAGCTCGCGGAAGCGGCCGTCGAGCTCGATCGTCGCCATCGGCTCGGAGGCGTCGTCGAAGCCGGGGCGCGGCTCGCGCGGAGGCGCGGCGTCGCGCTTCTTGCCGAACAGCGGGCGGTACGGGTCGGCCTCGGTGCCGGAGGCGGCGACGGCGCCGCTCGCCGGCGGAGGCGGAGCAGGTGCCCCGCCGTTGGCCGGCGCGGCCGCGGGTTGGGCCGCCGCTCCTGCCTCGCTCGCGGGCGCGGGAGAGTGGTCGGCGCCCGCCGCGTGGCCTGCGTCGGCGGCGTGGCCGCGGTAGGGGGCGAGCGCCGGCGCGGCCTCGTAGCCGCGGCCGCCGGCGCCTTCCTCCACGGCGCGGCGCACAGCCTGGGCCTCGGCCCCGGCCTCCTCCGCCGACTGACGAGCCAGCGCCGCGGCCTCGGCGGCGGCCGCTGCGGCCTGCTCGGCCTGCGTGGCGCGCCGCTCGGCGGCGTCTGCGGCCTCGGCCATGCGCCGGGCGATGCCATCCACCTCGCCGGCCTGGTCGCCGGCCCTGCCGGCGTGGCGGTCGGCGCTTCCGGCGGCCTCGTTCGCGCGGGCGGCGTGGTGCTCCGAGGCGGACGAGGCCTCACGGGCGCGATCGGCGTGTCCCTCGGCGACATTCGACGCCTCGCGGGCCCGGTCGGCATGCCCCTCGGCGGCGCCGGACTCGTCACGAGCGCGATCGGCGTGGCGCTCCGCCGCGCCGGAGGACTCCTGAGCCCGCGCGGCGTGGCGGTCCGCGACGGTGGAGGCCTCCAGTGCGCGGTCGGCGTGACGCTCGGCCGCCCCGGACGACTCCTGCGCGCGCTGAGCATGCTCCTGAACTCCGCTCGTCGCCGCCTCCGCCCGCTCCGCGTGCTCTCCGGCGGCCGACGCCGCATCCCACGCCCGCTGCGCATGCTCCTGCACGCCGGCGGACGCGGCCTCGGCGCGCTCCGCGTGCCGCTGCACGCCGGCAGCGGCGCCCTCGGCCCGCTCCGCGTGCCCTTCCACGCGGTCGGCGGCCTCCTCTGCCCGCTGCGCGTGCGCCTCCACGCCGGCAGCGGCGGCCTCGGCGCGCTCAGCCTGCCTGTGCACGCGGCTCGCGGCTTCCTCGGCGCGCTCGGCCTGCCCGTGCACGCGGTCCGCGGCGTCCTCTGCCCGCTGTGCGTGCCCGTGCACGCCGGCGGACGCGGCCTCGGCGCGCTCCGCGTGCTCGCCCGCCGCGGCGGCAGCCTCGCGTGCGCTCTGCGCCTGTCCGTCGATTCCGGCGGATGCGGCCTCGGCGCGCTCTGCGTGCTCGCCCGCCGCGGCGGCGGACTCGGTCGAGCGCGACGCGTGTTCCTCCGCCGCGCTCACGGCGCTCTCGACCCGGCGCACCACGTCGGCGACGTCCCCGTCGAGCGCGGCGCCGCCCGGGCCGGCCGTCTGCACGGCCGAGAGCCGTTCGTCGATCTCGCTTCGCAGGGCGGCGACTCGCTCGTCCACCCGTGCCGCATGCTCCTCCACCGCGGCGGCGCGCTCCTCCGCGCGCCCGGCCTCCGACTCGGCCTTCGCGGCCGCCTCCTGCGCCCGGCCGGCCCCCGACTCGATCGCGGAGAGGGTCTCGCGCGCCTCGCCCGCCCGGGCGTCGATCTCCTCGATGGTCTGCCGCGCCAGCTCCTGGGCACGGGTCGCTTCGGTGGCGATGGACGCCAGTGTGTCGCGCGCCACCTCGTGGATGCGCGTCGTCTCGGCTGGCTGCTCGGCGTCGCCCGCAAGTCGCTCCACCGCCGACTGCGCCCGGTGCGCCGCCGCGGCCGCATCGCGGACCTGCTCCGCGAGCGCGCGCAGCTCCTCTGCGTCCGCCGAGCTCTCCGCGGCGCCCGCCCTGAGCGCGCTGAGCTCCTCGCGGAGGTGCCCGATCAGCTCGCGGGCCTCCTCGTCGCCCACGGCCTCGACCTGCACCGACTCGATCCGCTCGCCCAATCCCTCGACGAGGCTCCGCATCTCCTGAAGGTCGGCCACCCGCCCGCGCAGCTCCTCCAGCTCGGAGCGCAGGCGGCGCTCGCCCTGCTCGCGCTCGCCGGCGAGCGAGCGCTCGAACGCCTCGAGCCGGGCCTTCGTCCCCGCCAGCTCGGCGGCCACCTCGCGGCGCTCCTCGTGACGGGCCCGCTCCAGCTCCTGGAGCCGCGCACGCGTCTCCTCCATCTCCGCTTCGGCCTGCTCGGCGCCCGGCCCGCGCTCGCCGGCCAGTTCCTCGAGCCGGCCGCGCGTGGCAGCCAGCTCGGCCTCGAGCCTCGCAAGCTCGGGCGAGGGGGAGCCCTCGAGCTGCTCGATCCGGGAGCGCGCCTCGTCGAGGCCGGCCTCGAGCCGCGCACGCTCCTCGCCATGGGAGTGCTCGAGCGCCTGCAGCCACTCGCGCTCCTCGTCACGGGCGCGCTCGAGGACGTCGAGTCGCTCGCGTTGCTCGCCGCGAGCGCGTTCGATGGCCTCGAGCCGCTCGCGCTCCTCGTCCCGGGTGCGCTCGATGGCCTCTAGGCGCGCGCGTTCCTCGTCGCGGGTGCGCTCGATGGCCTCGAGCCATTCGCGTTCCTCCGCGCGCGCCCGCTCGATCGCTTCGAGTCGTTCGCGTTCCTCGTCCCGGGCGCGCTCGATGGCTTCCAACCGCTCACGTTCCTCGCCGCGGGCGCGTTCGATGGCCTCGAGTCGTTCGCGCTCCTCACCGCGCGTCCGCTCGACGGCCTCCAGCCGCTCCCGTTCCTCGTCGCGCGTCCGCTCCAGCTCCTCCATGCGCTCGCGGGCGCCGTCTCCGGCCCGCTCCAGCGCCTCCAGGCGCTCCGCCGCGCTCGTAAGCGCCTGCCCCAGCCGGCCGTGCTCCCCGCCGTGTTCCGCCTCGACCGCCTCGAGGCGAGCGCGCGTCTCCGCCAGCTCGTCGCGGAGCTCCGCCGCGGCCCGCTCGGCCGCCTCGCGGCCGCCGCCGTCGGCGAGCGCCGACTCCAGCGCCGCCATGCGGGCGTGCACCTCGTCGACCCATCCGGCCAGGCCCTGCTCGTCGGACACCGCTCCCTGCAGCGCGCTGACCTGCTCGCGGGTCTGCTCCAGCTGCACGCGGAGCCGCTCCTGCTCGGCCGGGGCGCCGGCGAGGTCGCGGCGCAGCTCTTCGACCGCTCCCTGCACCTCGTCGAGCTGCCGCCGCAGGCGCTCGCGCTCGGCCCGGCCCTCCTCGGAGTCGCGGCGCACCCGCTCGCGCTCTTCGCGGGCCTGCTCCTCACCCGCGGTCCGGGTGCGCTCGAGCTCGCCGCGAAGGCCCTCGACCTGTGCGCTCATCTCCTCGAGCACGCGGCGGGTGTCGGCGAGCTCGGTGCCGCGGCCCGCGTCCGCCTCCTCCAGCTTCTCCAGCCGAGCGCCCGCGCGCGCGGCCTCCTCGCGCAGCGCCTCAGCCTCGGCTCGTGCGGCCGCGAGCTCCGCCGCGTTCCCCTCGATCAGGCGCTCGAGGTCGGCCGAGCGCCCGAGTGCCATCTCCACGGCGTCGGCGATCGGCCCGGCGGGCGCAGGAACGCCCGGAGGATCCTCGTCGCCGCCCGGGGCGGGCGGGGGAGGCTCGACGAGCGGGCGGAAGGCAACGATCGTGCCGGCCGCCAGACCGTCGTCGTCCAGCTCCGCCTCACCGGCGATGGCCGCCGAGATCCACTCGACAACCGTGCGGTGGCTGCGCTGGAGCTGGGCCAGCGCGTTTCCGCGCGGGGCGGCGATCTCGAGGGCCTCCAGGAAGCCGTTGAACTCGAGGCTCTGGCTCATGCGGACGGGCACGAGCGTCAACCCGACCTCGAGCTCGTGACCGTCCTTCCGGCGGGCGATTGTGGTCAGCCGGCCGCCGGTCTCGGGCAGGCGGATCCCAAGCCCCAGCGTCTCGACGAGCGGCCGCCCCAGCATTCGCCCGCCCGGCCAGCCGAACAGCTCCTCTGCCGGCCGGCTCCAGCGCGTTACGGCGCCGTCGCGGTCCGTGAGAACGAAGCGGGCATCCACGAGCTGCCTGAGCAGCTCCTCAACTGCCTCCGAGGTGGAGGGTCCCGCGGTCGCAGCGTTGTCGGACACTTCTCATCTGTCGGTCGGTCCCGGCGGCCCTTGACCGGACGCAGCCCTACCGGGCCTAGGACATGCGTCGAGGAAGCCTGCCCCTCAGGGCAGTCCGTGCTCCAGGGCGCCCTTTGTGCCCGCATCGAGTGAATTCAGGCGGAACAGGGCCAGCGCCTCGGCCGAGCGAAAGCGCCGGCCGGGCAGCGCCTCCACTCCGTGGTGGGCCAGCAGGCAGTGCGAGACCGCGTGCAGCTTGTCGGCGGGAAAGCCGTCGATGCGAGCCGCGCGCTCCGTCACGAGCTGCTGCCCGAGCGCCAGGTGCCCGATCAGGCCGCCCGCCTCGCTCAGCTGGATCTCCGCGCCGAGCTCGAACTCGAGCGTCTTCCCCACGTCGTGCAGGATCGCCGCGCAGATCAGGAGGTCGGAGTTGAGGCGCGGGTGTAGGGCGCAGGTCTCGAGCGCGAGCGTCGCCACGGCCACCGTGTGCTCGAGCAGGCCCCCGAGGTAGGCGTGGTGGCCCGACCGCGTGCAGGGCGCCCGCCGAAGCTCCTCCCGGAAGGCCTCGTCGGCGAGGAAGGCATCGAGGAGGGCGCGCAGGTCGGGGTCGTACACCTCGCGGGCGAGGTGCTCGAGGAAGCCGTCCAGCTCGTCGAGATCGCGGTAGGCGGTGGGGAGGAAGGCGGCCGGGTCGGCGCCCTCGGCGCGGCGGATCGAGCGGAGCTCGACCTGCAGCTCGTCCCGGAAGCGCTCCACGCGCCCCCGCACGGCCACCAGGTCGCCCCGCTCGAACTGCCCGGCGAGGAAGTCGGCGTCCCGGAAGGCGCGCGCCTGGATGGCCCCGGTGCGGTCGCGCAGCTCGACCGCCAGATAGGGCGTGCCGCTCTTCGCCGTCAGCCGGTCCTTGCGGGTGCAGGCGAACACCCCCTCGAGCTCGGCCCCGGCTCGCAGCTCCGCAACCCGGGTGGTGTGCTCCACGGTCGCCATCGCCGTCCATCGTGATGGGGGCGGCGGACGGCGTCGGGTACCGTGGAACCGATGCAGGATCTGATCTGGAGCGGTCGGCCCAAGCTGCGCAGGCCCGTCATGGTGTGCGCGTTCAAGGGCTGGAACGACGCGGGCGAGGCGGCGTCCGCTGCCGTCTCGTTCATCCAGGAGAGCTTCGAGGCCGAGGACGTGGCGTCGATCGACCCGGAGGAGTTCTTCGACTTCACCGCGGTGCGCCCCACCGTCCGCCTCACCGAGGGCCTCACCCGCGAGATCGACTGGCCGAGCGCCACCGTCTCCGCGGCTGCGGTGCCCGGGGCCGAGAGCGACCTGGTGATGTTCCAGGCGACCGAGCCGTCGCTCCGCTGGCGCCGCTACACCGAGAACCTGGTGGCCGCGGCGCGGGAGCTCGACGTCCGCATGGTCATCACGCTCGGCGCGCTGCTGGCCGACGTGCCGCACAGCCGGCCGGTCAACATCACCGGCCTGGCGTCGGACCAGACGCTGGTCGAGAAGCTCCGCTTCCAGAACACCACCTACGAGGGGCCCACCGGCATCGTCGGCGTGCTGCACCACGCCTGCTCGAAGGCCGGGCTCGAGTGCGCGAGCCTATGGGCGTCAGTGCCCCACTACGTGGCCGCCGCGCCGAACCCGAAGGTGGCGCTGGCGCTGGTCCGCGCGTTCGAGGGGATCGCCGGCGTCGTCGTCGACGCCGGCGAGCTCGAGAGCGCGGCCGAGGACTACGAGCGCCAGGTGAGCGCGGCGGTGGCCAGCGACCCGGAGGTCAAGGCGTTCGTCGAGCGCCTCGAGACCGCAATGGACGAGGTCCAGCCCGACGAGCCGGACGAGGAGAGCCTCCCCTCGGCCGACACCATCGCCCGCGACTTCCAGCGCTTCCTGCGCCAGCGCGGGCCCGAAGATCCTCAGCGGTAACCGGGGCCCGGCCGGTCCTCGTAGACCACCCTCTCGTCGGTCCGGCGCCGCTCGCTGGCCAGGATGAACAGGCCGATCGCCAGGCCGATGACCCCGATGATGATCAGGATCAGCCCGGCCGTCTGGATGTCGATCCCCGCGACCGTCGCGTCGACCGCATAGCGCAGGATGGCGCCAACAGCGATCAGGAATAGTGACGTGCCAATCGTCATACCCCCCTCGTTCCCGCCCGAGCCGGGGCGAAAACGCTACTTCTCGGCCGCTGGACAGATGATGCGGTAGTCGCAGAGGCGGCAGATGTCCGGCGAGGGGGTGGGCTCGAAGCGCTGTTTGAGGATCCCGCCGGCGATCTCCGCCACCGTCTCCTTGACGCGGTCGAGCTCCTCCTCGGAGTGCTCGACGGGCACCTTCTCGCCCGTCAGCACGTAGAAGTAGCTCTGCGCCGAGGTCTCGAGCCGCCACGACTCGCGCGCGCCCATCTGGTAGAGCGAGAGCTGCACGTCCTCGCGGAGCTCCTCGCTCGTCTTGGCCTTGCCGGTCTTGTAGTCGATCAGCTCGTAGGAGCCGTCCGGATGCCGGTCGACCCGGTCCACCCGCCCGCGCAGCAGGTGCGGCCCGAGCTTGAAGGCGAAGGAGCGCTCGAACCAGACGGGCTCGGAGTCGGACTCGCGATCGAGCCGCCAGTAGCGCTCGAGCGCCTCGATGGCCCGCTCGCGGAACTGCTGCTCGTCGTCGGAGCCGCCGAAGCCGGAGCGCCGCCAGGAGATCTCGAACAGCTCCTTGAGGCGCGACAGGGGGCCGCCGCCCGCCTGGTGGAAGCGCTCCAGCACCTGGTGCACCACGATCCCGAAGCGCTGGTGGATGGTCGGCTCCTGCGGGATCCGGAAGACGCGCGCGAACTTGTACTTGAGCGGGCAGATCCGGTAGGTGTCGAGGTCCGAGGCGGACAGCATCAGGCCGCGGCCGCGACGCGGGATGAACGGGTCGAGCGAGGCGTCGGAGCCGTTCCCGGAGCCGGCCGGCTTCGCGGCCGGGTCGCGGCCCGTGTCGCGCAGCCAGCCGTCGAGGCCGGACTCCTGGAAGATCTCGCGCTGCTCGGGCGTGGCGCACTGGGCCAGGATCTCGTTGACCTCGGGCAGCGCGGCGTCGAGGGTCTGCCCCTCCCGGGCGCGCTCGATCAGCGCGGCGACCTTGATCAGCTCGAGGTAACGGGCCATCGCCTGGTCCACGTCCAGGTAGGTGTCGAGCCGCATCTCGCCCAGCCGACCGCCCACACGGGCCACTGTGTCGAGCAGCTCGTCGCGCATCAGGCGGAAGGTCGAGTGGAGCCCCTCGGCCGGGCCGAACAGCTCCTCCTCGAAGACCTCCTCCTCGACCCCGACCGCCTCGCGCGCCTCCTCGTAGAAGGGGGACGGCCGCTGTCCTTCCTCCGGCCAGGCCAGCACGAGGCTCCTGCGAGCCCGCGTGATGGCGAGGTGCAGCAGGCGCCTCATCTCGGCCTCGTGGTCGGGCCGCGGCGAGCGGCGCAGCTCGTCGGGCACGTCGCCGGCGCGCGGCCGGTAGGGGCCGGGCATCGCGGCCGCGGAGAGGCCGAGCACGAAGACGTGGTCGAACTGGAGCCCCCTGGCCGCCTGCATCGTCATCACCGGAACGGCGGCAGCCGAGGGCTGGCCGACCGCCTCGTCCTCGCGCAACCCCGACTCGGCGACAGCCGCCAGGTAGCGGGCGAAGTCGCGCGCCGTTGCCTGCGGTTCGCGGCGCATGTACGCGCTGGCGAGCTCGGGCAGCTTGGCGATGTTGCGCAGGCGCTCGACGGTGTCGGCGTGGGTGGCGAACACCTGCTGGCGGCGCAGCCCGATGCGCTCGATCAGGCGCATCACGAAGGCGTCGGGGCGGCGGTCCTCGAAGGCGGTCGAGGCCGAGCGGTAGAGGCGCAGGAACGCGCGGGCGCGGTCGCGGCCCTCCTCGGAGAGCTGCGGGCCCTCCAGGGCGGCGGCCACCGCCGAAGGCATGTCGAGCTTGCGGCGCCGGGCGAGCTGCGTCAGGCGGGCCACGTCCACGGAGCGAAGCTCGATCGGCGGGCGGTTCAGCGCGCGGACCACCGCGCCGGAGTCGTTGGGGTCGGCGAGCGCGCGCAGCCAGGCGAGCACGTCGCGCACCTCGGCGCGCTGGAAGTAGGCGGCGGCGCCGCAGGTGCGGAACGGAACGGCACGCTCCTCGAGGGCGGCGGCCACCGTCGCGGCCTCGTCCTTCACCGAGCGCACCAGAACGCAGACTTCCTCGGGCTGGACGCCGTCCGCGAGCAGGCGCTCGATCTCCGCCGCCACGGCCTGCGCCTGGGCGCGCTCCGAGCGGCAGCGCCAGAAGCGCACGCGCCCACCGCTGGCGCCGGTCAGCTTGCGGTCGGGCGGCTTCACCGCGGCGGCCGCGTCGAGGATGCGCCGGCCCGAGCGGACGTTGCGCTCCAGCCGCGCGATCTCGGCGCCGGGCCACTCCTCGGAGAGCCGCTCGTCGTCCGCCACGACCGTCACGCCGTCGTGCTCGTCGGCGAGCAGGTGGAGCAGCATGCGCTGCGCGTAGGTGGCCTCCTGGTACTCGTCCACGAGCACGTGCCGGAAGCGCCGCCCGGCCCGCTCGCGCACGTGGGGGCACTCGTACAGGAGCCGGAAGGCGCGCACCACGAGGTCGCCGTAGTCGAGCGCGCCGCGCTCGTCGAGGAGGCGGTCGTGATCGCGGTAGAGGCCCGCGAACTCGCGCTCGCGGCAGGCGCTGGCGCGCTCGGCGTCGCTGTCCGCCGGGAGCCGCTCGGCCCACGCCAGCACGTCCTCGGCCGAGACCATCTCCTGCTTCAGCCGGTCGATGCGCGACACGAAGCTGCCGAGCAACGGCGCCGGGTTGCCGCGGATCTCGTGGTGGCGGAGCGACAGCTCGTCGATCCGGTCGAGCAGCAGGGCGAGCCGGTCGGCGGGGGTGACGGGCGAGAAGAACGGGTCCACGCCCGCCTCCAGCGCCTCGTCCTGGAGCAGCTTCACGCAGAACGAGTGGAAGGTGAGGACGTTCAGCTCCTCGTAGGGGGCGTCGAGCAGGGTCTCGAGCTTCGCCCGCATGGCGGCCGCCGCAGGATCGGAGAAGGTCAGGGCGAGGATGCACTCGGCCGGCGTGCCCTGCTCGACGAGCCAGGCGAACCGCTCGGTGAGGGTGCGGGTCTTGCCGGTGCCGGACCCCGCCACCACCAGCAGTGGCCCGCCGGGATGAGCGACGACCGCGCGCTGGCTCGCGTTGAGGCCGTCGAGGAGGGCGGGCATGCGGATCTAGGATACGCCGCCGATGCCGCTCCCCGACGCCGATTGGCTCGGCCTCTGCCGCCGGGCCGCACACGCCGCCCGCGAGGCGGTGAGCGAGATGGCGAGCACCGAGGCGCGATCGGTGCGCTACGGCCGGGGGGAGGGTGGGGATACCACTCTGGCCGTCGATCGGGCGGCTGAGGATGCGGTGTTCGATCACCTCCAACGCCTTCGCCTCCCCATGCTCGCGGTCTCCGAGGAGCGCGGGGAGGTTTCGCTGAACGGCGGCAACGAGGGTGGGCCCGTGCGTGTGGTGGTCGATCCGGTCGATGGGTCGATGAACGCCAAGCGCGGTCTGCCGTTCGCGTGCGTGTCGATCGCCGTGGCCTCCGGTTCTCGCATGGCCGACGTTCAGGTGGGCTTCGTCGCGGAGCTCGACCCGCCGCGTGACTGGTGGGCCGTGCGCGGCGAGGGCGCCTGGCTCTCCGGCGATCGCCTGGGGCCGCTCGAGCCCGGTCCGATGGAGGTGCTCGGCCTCGAGACCGCTCGCCCCGCGCTGGTGGCGGGCGCCGCCGAGGCGATCGCGGGACTGGAGGCGCGCCGCCTACGGGTGCTCGGCTCGGTGGCGGCCTCCATGTGCCTGGTGGCCGCCGGGCGGCTCGACGCGATGATCACACTGCGCGAGGTCCGCTCGGTCGACGTGGCGGCGGCGCAGCTGATCGTGGAGGAGGCGGGCGGCGCGGTGGCGCTGCCGGGCGGCGACGCGCTCGATCTCTCATTGCGGACTCGCGCAGCAGCCGCGCGTGACGCACAGTTGCTCGAACGGTTGCGCACAACTTTGCAATAAGGAGCGGGCCCCGGCCGCCCGCGCTCGCCGCGAGTGTCGAGTTTGTCGGCGTCAGCCCGACGAAGTCGACAGTCGGCGCTCAGCTCGGCGGCGCCGGAATCGGCGACTCCGCAAGAGCGCGCGCCACGGCGGCCAAATTGACGGCAGCCGCGCGGCCGGTCGAGTGGGACCAGTCCTTGCCCTCGTCGGTGTCGAGGTAGGAGTCGCCGGGGCCCGGGCCCTGGTTCCAGTAGGTCCACGCCTGGCCCGGGATCGTGTAGCCGATGTCGATCAGCCCGCCGGCGATCTCCGAGATCACGTGGTGGGCGCCGTCCTCGTTGCCCGTCACGACCACTCCGGCCACGCGGTTGTAGGCGACGGGGCGGCCGTCGTCGTCCTGCTCCGAGAGCATCGCGTCCATCCGCTCGAGCACCCGCTGGGCCACGCTCGAGGGCCGTCCCAGCCAGGTCGGGCTCGCGAACACCAGGATCTCCGCGGCGAGCACCTTCTCGCGGATCGAGGGCCAGGCGTCGCCCTCGCCCATGTCGGATTCCACGCCCGGCTTCACGTCGTGGTCGACGACCCGGACGGCCTCGGTCTCGATGCCCTGCTCGGCGAGGGCGTCCATCACCACCCGGGCGAGCGCCTCGGTGTTCGAGTCGGCGGGCGAGGGCGCCCGGTCCGGGAGGATTGACTCCCGGCGGCGGTGGGCACCAGTGGCGGCGTGGCGAGATTGAGGCGAGTCGACTGCTCTGGGCCCGGGATCCGCCGGCGGCGGCGCGGCAAGGGCTTCGAGTATCTGGACGAGGACGGGCGGCGCATCACCGAGCCGAGCGTCCTCGACCGCATCCGAGAGCTCGCCATTCCGCCCGCCTGGGACGAGGTCTGGATCTGCCCCTACCCGCTCGGGCACATCCAGGCCACCGGCAGCGACGCCGCCGGCCGCAAGCAGTACCGCTACCACGACCTCTGGCGCGAGCGGCGAGACCGCGAGAAGTTCGAGTCGATGACCAGCTTCGCCCGCGCCCTGCCCCGCCTGCGGCGCCGCGTGGCCCGCGACCTCGCCAAGAAGGGAATGCCGCGCGACAAGGTGCTCGCCTGCGCCGTGCGGCTGCTCGACCTCGGCTTCTTCCGGATCGGCTCCGAGGACTACGCCGAGGAGAACGACACCTACGGCATCGCCACCATGCAGAAGCGCCACGTGACCGTCTCGGAGGACTCGGTGACGTTCGACTACGAGGCCAAGGGCGGCCAGCGGCGCCTGCAGTCGATCGGCGATCCAGACGTGGCCGCCATCGTGCGCGACCTCAAGCGGCGGCGCGGCGGCGGCGAGAAGCTGCTCGCCTACAAGGACGGCCGGCGCTGGGTGGACGTGAAGTCCTCCGACATCAACGAGTACGTCAAGGAGGCCGCCGGCGCCGAGTTCAGCGCCAAGGACTTCCGGACCTGGAGCGGCACCGTGCTGGCGGCGGTGGCCCTCGCCGTGTCCGCGCCGGCCCAGGGCGGCAAGAGCTCGCGCAAGCGGGCCAAGACGCGCGCCATCAAGGAGGTGGCGCACTACCTGGGCAACACGCCCGCCGTGGCCCGCAGCTCGTACATCGACCCGCGCGTGTTCGACCGCTTCGACGGCGGCCTCACCATCGCCGGCGTGCTGCCTGAGCTGGGCGACGACGTGGAGGCCTGGCCCGACCTCCACGGGGAGATCGAGGAGGGCGTGCTCGACCTGATCGAGCGCGACACCCAGTCCGACGCGATCGAGAGGGCCCGCGAGCTCGCCGAGGAGCTCGAGGAAGTGGCTGCCTAGCTCTTCGCGCCGAACTCGGTCGCGTAGGTGGCGGCCGGCCCGCCGGCCGCGCCCGGGGCGCCCAGCGCGAGCCCGATGCCGACCTCGCGGAACGAGGGGCTCAGGATGTTCGCCCGGTGACCCGGGCTGTTCATCCACATCGTGGTGATGGCCCGCGGAGCCGAGCTCGCGTGCGAGCCCCAGGCCAGGTTCTCGCCGACCGTCCAGCGCCGCGCGTCACGCAGGTAGCCCGTCCGGCGGATGCGTTCCACGAACGAGGCGCCGCCGAGCGTGTCGTGTGCGAAGTAGTCGCGCCGCACCATGTCGCGGGCGTGGCGGCGGGCGGCCTTCGAGAGCCGCTTGTTCAGCTTCAGCGGCCGCAGCCCGTGGCGCGCGCGCTGCGCGTTCAGCGTGCACAGCGTGGCCCGCACCATCGTCCGCTTGGCCGCCTTCGCCGGCATCGCATTGGCCGACGGGCAGGCCTGTTCGGCCATGGCGCTCGGGGCCGTCGCCAGCATTGCGAAGGCCGCGGCGAGAGCGCAGATGAACGGGAAGCGGCGACGCATCCGAGATCTGCGTCGGCAGCCAAGAGGCGGGCCATTAGGGGTGAGAGCGTTGTTACATACGTTTGTGGAGGGGAACCTGCGCGTTATGCCACCCGCAGCCATCCTCGACATCGACGGCACGCTCGTCGACACCAACTACCACCACGCCATCGCCTGGTACCGGGCCTTCCGCCGGCACGGCGAGCTGCTGCCGATCTGGCGCATCCACCGCCACATCGGCATGGGTGGCGACCACCTCGTGAAGGCCCTCTGCGGCGACCAGGTGGAGGAGGAGAAGGGCGACGACGTCCGCGACGCCGAGAAGGCGGCCTACATGGAGCTGATCGAGGAGGTCGAGCCGCTCGAGGGCGCGCGCGACCTGATCGGCGACCTGAAGGAGCGCGGCCACGACGTCGTGCTGGCCAGCTCGGCCAAGCCCGACGAGGTCGAGCACTACCTCGACCTGCTCGCTGCCCGCGAGCTGGCCGACGGCTGGACGACGTCGGGCGACGTGGACGCCACCAAGCCCGAGCCGGATCTGGTGCGGGCCGCGATGGAGAAGGCAGGTGGCGGCGAGGCCGTGATGGTGGGCGACTCGACCTGGGACTGCGAGGCCGCGGGCCGCGCCGGCATCGCCACCGTCGCCGTGCTCACCGGCGGCTTCTCCGAGGCCGAGCTGCGCGACGCGGGAGCCGTGGCGGTCTACCACTCGATCGTCGAGTTGCGAAACTCGCTCGAGGAGTGGCTGACAAGCTAGACACGTACCGCGGCAAGCGCGACTTCGAGAAGACGGCCGAGCCCAAGGGCGGGCGCCGCCGCAAGCGGAGCGCGCCCCGGTTCGTGGTCCAGGAGCACAGCGCCCGCCGCCTGCACTGGGACCTGCGCATGGAGCACGACGGCGTTGCGGTCTCCTGGGCGCTCCCGCGCGGCGTCCCCGCCCACCCGGACGAGAACCGGCTCGCGGTGCACACGGAGGACCACCCGCTCGAGTACCTCGAGTTCGAGGGCGAGATCCCGAAGGGCGAGTACGGCGCGGGCACCATGGTCGTCTGGGACAGCGGCACCTTCGACGCCGAGAAGTTCCGCGACAACGAGGTGATCGCGACCTTCGACGGCGAGCGCCTGCGCGGGCGATACGCGCTGTTCCAGACGCGCGGCAAGGACTGGCTGATCCACCGCATGGACCCGCCGGAGGACCCCGGCTACGAGCCGATGCCCGACCGGCTGAAGCCGATGCTCGCGAGGTCGGGCACGCTGCCGCGTGACGAGGAGAAGTGGGGCTTCGAGGTCAAGTGGGACGGCATCCGCACCGTCGTGTTCTGCGACCACGGGCACATCGAGCTGCAGGGCCGCAACTTCAGCGACTTCACGCCGCGCTACCCCGAGGTGCGCGAGATGGCCCGGGCGCTCGGCGCCCGGCGGGTGATCCTCGACGGCGAGGTGGTGGCCTTCGACGAGGAGGGCAGGCCGAGCTTCGAGCGGCTGCAGAGCCGGATGCACCTGGCCTCCGACTCGGCCGTCAAGCGGCGCATGCGCGACATCCCCGTCACCTACGTCGCCTTCGACCTGCTCTACCTCGACGGGCGCTCCACGCTCCCGCTGCGCTACGACCAGCGGCGCGAGCTGCTCGACGCGCTGGAGCTCGACGGGCCGGCCTGGCGGGTGCCCGCCTACCACCGCGGGGAGGGCAGCGCGCTGCTCGAGGCCACGCGCGAGCTCGGCATCGAGGGGATCGTCGGCAAGCGGCTCGACTGCCCCTACGAGCCGGGCCGGCGCTCGTCGGGCTGGGTCAAGATCAAGAACGTCTGCATGCAGGACGTGGTGATCGGCGGCTGGACGCCGGGCGAGGGCGGCCGCAGCAAGACGCTGGGCTCGCTCGTGACCGGAGTGATGGAGGACGGGAAGCTCGTCTACTCGGGCAAGGTCGGCACCGGCTTCACGGAGCAGACGCTGGCGCTCGTGCAGCGCGAGCTGGAGCCGCTCAGGCGCTCCGACTCGCCCTTCACCGGCCGCCAGCCCCCCAAGGGGACCGTCTTCGTGGAGCCGCGCCTGGTGGCGGAGGTGGAGCTCCGCGAGTGGACCAAGAGCGGCACGATGCGCGCCCCCTCGTTCAAGGGCCTCCGCACCGACAAGGACCCGCAGGAATGCGTGCGTGAGGCAGGGCCGTGCTCCGGCACGCAGTAGATTTGGTGGCATGCCAAGAGCGATCTGGAGCGGAGCAATCAGCTTCGGGCTCGTCAACATTCCGGTGAAGCTGTACAGCGCAGTCTCCAAGAAGACCGTGCGCTTTCACCAGATCGACGCCGAGTCCGGAGCGCGCGTGCGGCAGAAGCGCGTGGGGCCGGACGGCGACGAGATCCCCTACGAGCAGATCGTCAAGGGCTACGAGATCGGCCCGGACCGCTACGTCACGATCGCGCCCGAGGAGCTCGAGGCGCTCGAGCCGCAGAAGACGCGCACGATCGACATCGAGGACTTCGTGGACCTCGAGCAGATCGACCCGATCTACTACGACCACCCCTACTACCTGGCACCCGACACCGGCGCGGCCAAGGCCTACAGGCTGCTCGTGGACGCCATGGAGGACTCCGGCAAGGTGGCGGTGGCTCGCGTGGTGCTGCGCTCGAAGGAGCACCTCGTGGCGATCCGCCCGCGCGACGGCGCGCTGGCGATGGAGACCATGCTGTTCGCCGACGAGGTGATCTCGGCCGAGTCGCTGGAGGAGCTCGCCGCCGCCGACGGCGACGTCAAGACGAGCGACCGCGAGCTCGCCATGGCCAACCAGCTGATCGAGTCGCTCGCCTCCGACTTCGAGCCCGGCAAGTACCGCGACGAGTACCGCGAGCGCGTGCTCGACCTGATCGAGCGCAAGGCGCAGGGCGAGACGATCGTGATCGAGGAGCCGGCGGCGGAGCCGGAGAAGGTGCCCGACCTGATGGCCGCCCTCGAGGCGAGCATCGCCAGCGCGAAGAAGCCGGCCAAGAAGAAGAGCGCGCCGAAGAAGAAGGCCGCCGCGAAGGCCTAATTGCGGGTCCAGGTAAATGTCGAAGAGCGGCGCCTGTCGCTCTCGAACCTGGACAAGGTCATGTATCCCGCGGTGGGTTTCACCAAGGGACAGGTGATCGACTACTACACCCGCATCGCGCCGGTCCTACTGCCCCACCTGCGCGACCGGCCGCTGACGATGAAGCGCTACCCCGACGGGGTGGAGGGCCAGTTCTTCTACGAGAAGCGGATCCCGTCACACGCTCCGGAGTGGGTGCGGAGGGAGCGGGTCGGCAAGATCGAGTACATCGTCTGCGACGAGCTTCCCACGCTCGTCTGGCTGGCCAACCTGGCCGACCTCGAGCTCCATCCGTCCCTCTCCCTGGTCGATGACGAGAACCGACCCACCGTCATGGCGTTCGACCTCGACCCGGGGCCGCCGGCTGGACTCACGGAGTGCTGCGAGGTGGCCGTTCTGCTGCGCGACGCTCTCTCACAGCTCGGTCTCGAGAGCTTTCCCAAGACCTCGGGGTCCAAGGGAATCCAGGTGTACGTCCCGCTCAACGTCGAGCAAATCGATTACGACCACGGGACGAAGGCCCTGTCGAAGGCCCTGGCCAGACTGCTGGAGGCCCAGCACCCCAAGCTGATCGTCTCGCAGCAGAGGAAGGAGCTGCGCCGCGGCAAGGTGCTGATCGACTGGAGCCAGAACGACGAGAACAAGACGACCGTGTGCGTCTACTCGCTGCGAGCCCGCGAACGGCCCACGGTGTCGACGCCGCTGCGCTGGGAGGAGCTCGACGACCCGGACTCGCTCGTGTTCGAGGCCTCCGACGTGCTGGAGCGCGTGGAGGAGCACGGCGACCTCTTCGCGCCGGTGGTGGAGCTCCGCCAGGAGCTGCCGGACCTGTGAGGATCCGCGAGGTCGAGCTGCCGTCCGCCGCCGGGTCCGGCTTTCACCCCGCGACCTACGGCGCCACCCGCCTGCGCTTCGGGAGCGGCCCGCCGGTGTGCTCCCACTTCGCGATCAACGTGCCGCCGCAGCGCTTCGAGGAGGCCGTGGGGTGGGCGCGCGAGCGGGCCGAGCTGGTCGAGGACGACGTCCCCTTCGAGGCCTGGCGCGCGCGGTCCGCGTACTTCTTCGACACCGGGGGCAACATCGTGGAGCTGATCGCTCGCGAGCGGGCGCCGGGGGAGGAGCTCTTCCTCGAGATCAGCGAGGTGGGCCTGCCGGTCAGCGACGTGGGCGCGGCGGTGGACTGGCTCGAGTCGGACCTCGGGCTTCCGTACTTCAGCGGCAACCGGCGCGACTTCGCCGCCGTCGGCGACGATCGCGGCCTGTTCATCGTGGTGCCGGTGGGCCGGCCCTGGCTCTTCACCGACGTGCCGGCTCCCGACGCCCCGCTGCGGGTCGCGATCGAGTCCGACCGGACGGGCGAGGCGGTGGTGCCCGGCTCCGGCCACGTGGTCGAGCTAGGCTCCATGTGACCATGGTCGATTGGTCGCTCGCCCGGCAGGTGGCCCGCCTAGCGGCGGGATCCGGCGACGAGGGCCCGGACCCGGACATCGCCGCGGTCAGCTCCGAGATGGAGGAGCAGGTGGCGGCGTACACGGACCTTCGCCCCGCCACTCCGGTGCCCGCCCCCGAGCTCCTGAGCCGCGCCGAGTGGGCCTCGGTCAACCTCGACGCGCTCGCCGGGCTGCTCGATCCCGTGGCCGAGCGCCTCGAGCGGCGAATGGAGTTCGCCGGCCCGCTGGCGGGCGCGCTCAAGGCCGGCGCCTCGGCCACGCTGGCGGCCGAGGCCGGCCTCGTCATGGGCTACATCTCGACTCGCGTGCTCGGCCAGTACGAGCTCTCGCTGCTCGGCGGCGACGCGCCGCCCCGGCTCCTGTTCGTCGCGCCCAACCTGCGCAAGGCGGTGCGCGAGCTCGACGTGGATCCCGACGCCTTCCACCGCTGGATCTGCGCTCACGAGCTGACGCACGTGTTCCAGTTCCAGGGCGTGCCGTGGCTGCGCGAGCACATGAGCGGCATGGTGCGCGAGTACCTGTCGAGCGTGGACGTGAAGATCGAGCGCGGCGCGGCCGGCGGGCTGCCGTCCATGCCGGACCTGTCGCGCCTCGTGGAGACCTTCCGCGAGGGCGGCCTGGCCGCGATCGTCCAGACGCGTGAGCAGCGCGCCCTGATGGCGCGGATGCAGGCCGCGATGGCGGTGATCGAGGGGTACTCGGAGCACGTGATGGACGCGATCGCGCGGGACGCCATCCCGGGGCACGAGAAGCTCCGCAGCGCGATGGACAGGCGCCGCCGCAGCCGCTCGGCGCCGGAGCGCATCATCGAGCGCCTGCTCGGCCTCGACTTCAAGCTGCGCCAGTACGAGCTCGGCAAGAGCTTCTGCGACGCCGTGGCGGCCTCAGCCGGCATGGAGGGCCTCAACCGGGTGTGGGACTCCCCCGAGGCGCTCCCGACCGCGGAGGAGCTGGAGGCGCCGGAGGCGTGGCTGGAGCGGCGCGGGCCGGCACCGGCCGCCGCCGCCTGAGCCCGCTCGCGCCCCCGCCTGAGCCCCCTTGCGCGGCGCAAACCCGCATTCCACAGCGGTGTGTAACGGATCGCCGATCGGGGTTTACGTACTGGTGTTCGCCGGTATACTTCTACCTAAGTTAGAACTAACAAGTTCAGTCGATCCCCTCGTGACCGGGCAAACCGGCCCGCACATCGAAGGGAAGGAGAGGCTCCCCCATGGCTACCCAGACCCAGACCCAGCGCAAGGCCACCGCTCAGAAGGCCGCTGCTACGCGGCGTCGCAACGCTGCCAAGCGCAGCCGTTCGGCCCGCAAGGCGGCCGAGACACGCGCCCAGGCCGAGCTCAACACGCTCCAGGTCGTGCAGCACCAGGCCGAGCGTGCCGTCCTGATCCCGGTCGGCGCCGCCCTCGTCGCGCGTGACTCGGTGATCGAGGCCACCAAGCCCTACACGGCCGGTCGCGAGAGCGCCGAGCGCGAGCTCGACAAGCTCCAGAAGCGCGTCGGCACCAACCTGCGCCGCTTCGAGCGCCGCGGCACCACCGCCCGCAACCGTGCGGTGCGCGAGGTCAAGCGGACGCGCACGCGGGTGGAGCGCGAGCTGCGCCAGCGCCGCAACAAGACCCTGCGGACGGTCAAGTCGAACCGCCGCGAGGTCGAGAAGCAGCTGAAGTCGGCGCGCCAGCGGGTCGCCTCGATCGCGTAAGCCTCACCCGGCTTCCCCCCGGGCGGAAGCGGAGAGACCGTCCCGGGGTGAGGCTGGCGGCATACATATCTCGCCGCCAGTGCAGTATCTCTCCTCCCTCAGCCGGCGCCGTCCCTTCGGGGGCGGCGTCGGTGCTTTTGAGACACTTACCGGGATGCCCAACCAGGATCAGATCAGGGAAGCGCTCCGCAACGTCATCGACCCGGAGCTGCGCAAGGACATCGTCTCCCTCGGGATGGTGCGCTCGATAGAGCAGCCCGAGGAGGGACGCGTCGACGTCGTCGTGTCGCTCACCACGCCGGGGTGCCCGATCCGGGCGCACTTCGAGAAGGCGGTCGTGGAGAGCGTCGTGGCGCTGGGCGGCGTGCAGCACGTGAACGTGGGCTTCGACGTGCTGTCCGACCAGGAGAAGCAGTCCCTGGCGCAGCGCCTCGGCCGCCAGACCGGCCTCCCCGAGGGCGCCCTCGCCGCCGTCAAGAACGTGATCTGCATCGGGTCCGGCAAGGGCGGGGTCGGCAAGTCGACCGTGACCGCCAACCTCGCCGCCGCGCTCCAGACCGAGGGCAAGCAGGCGGCCGCGCTCGATGCGGACGTGTGGGGCTACTCGATCCCGCGCATGCTCGGCGTGCACGGCAGGCCGATGGTCTCCCCGCAGCGCAAGATCCTGCCGCTGGACGCCCACGGCGGCGTGAAGGTGATCTCGATCGAGTTCTTCCTGAACGAGCAGGACCAGGCCATCACCTGGCGCGGGCCGATGCTCCACAAGGCGATCCGGCAGTTCCTCGAGGACGTGGACTGGGGCGAGCTCGACTACCTGCTGATCGACCTGCCGCCGGGTACCGGCGACGTGTCGATGACGCTCGCCCAGCTCCTGCCGCAGGCGAAGTTCGTGATCGTGACGACACCGCAGCCGGCCGCTCAGAAGGTGGCCAAGCGGGCCGCCGAGACCGCCCAGCGCTTCGACCTCGAGATCGCGGGCGTTATCGAGAACATGTCCGGCTTCACCACGCCGAGCGGTGAGCGCTTCACGATCTTCGGCGAGGGCGGCGGCCAGCTGCTGGCCGACGAGCTCGACGTGCCGCTCCTCGGCAAGATCCCGCTGCAGGAGGAGCTGCGCTCAGCGTCCGACGAGGGCCGTCCGCTGGTCCTGGAGGACCCGGACGCCCCGGCCTCGCAGGCGCTCTACCATGCCGCCCGCGGCGTGATCGCGGCCACGCCCCAGGAGCTGGCAGTCTTCCAATCCCCCTCGGGCCCGCCCGTCCCGGAGGTCACCGGCACGGCGCTTCCCATGGCGCCCGCGGGTCAGTCCTAGGCCGTCAGCCGGCCTGCTTGTAGTAGTCCGCGTTGATCTGGATGTAGTTCTGCCACTCGTCGGGCAGCTGGTCCTCGGCGAAGCAGGCATCCACCGGGCATGCCTCGACGCAGGCGTCGCAGTCGATGCACTCCTCGGGGTCGATGTAGAGCATGTTGACCTGGTCGTAATCGGGCTCTTCGGGGGTCGGGTGGATGCAGTCGACCGGGCAGACCTCGACGCAGGAATTGTCCTTGGTGTCGATGCAGGGTTCGGCGATGACGTAGGCCATGGAGCGCGCGATTCTACAGTTGGTCCCATGGCGATCACGTCGAAGATGCTGGGCGCGCGGGGCAGGCGGCAGGCGGAGAAGCTGGGCATCGATCCGGCCCGCTTACCGCCCGGCCAGTACATCACGGAGAAGTTCCCGGTCCTCAGCGTGGGCCGCAACCCCGCCTTCGACATGGCCACCTGGGACCTGCGCCTGGACGGCGAGGTCGAGCATCCGCTGACACTGTCCTGGGACGAGCTGATGGCGCTCCCACAGACCGACGTGACGGTGGACATCCACTGCGTGACGCGCTGGTCGAAGCTCGACACGAGCTGGCGCGGTGTCCGCGTCCGCGACCTGCTCGAGCGGGCTGGCGTGAAGCCTGCGGGCACCCACCTGATGGCCCACAGCGACGGCGGCTACACAACCAACCTCCCCCTGGAGACGGTCATGGAGGACGAGGTGCTCGTGGCCCACACCTACGCCGGCGAGCCGCTCGAGCCCGACCACGGCGCCCCGCTGCGGCTGCTCGTGCCGAAGCGATACTTCTGGAAGTCGGCCAAGTTCCTGCGCCGGCTCGAGGTGATGAGCGGCGACCGGATGGGCTTCTGGGAGCTCAACGGCTACCACAACGACGCCGACCCCTGGCAGGAGCAGCGGCACTGGTTCTAGGCGCGCCCGATCCGTTCGTCGACTCGTTCACCGGGCTGGTCGCCGCCCGGGCGCTCAGCACGGCGACGATGCTGGGCGTGTTCGACGCGCTGCACGACGAGCCGGCGAGTGCCCCGGAGCTGGCCGAGCGCCTGTCGCTCGACCCGCTCGGCACGGAGACGCTGTTGAGCACGCTGCTGACGATGGGCTACGTGGAGCCCGCCGGCGACAGGCTGCGCAACACCCAGGTCACCGAGCGCCTGCTCGTGAGCTCGTCGCCCGAGTCGATCGCCACGTTCATAGGCGCCCAGGGCGACCTCCACTGGCAGGTGCTCGACCTGCTGCCGGAGGCGGTCAAGGACGGCACCGCCTATGCCATGCACGAGGAGCGCCGCGGCGACACCGAGCGCTGGGACGCCTACATCCGCGGGCTGTACGAGATCTCGCGCCCGGAGCACGAGGCCAACGCCGCGCTCGTGCCGGTTGAATTCCCGACGCGCATGGTCGACGTGGCGGGCGGGCACGGCGGCTTCTCGATGGCCATGTGCCGGCGCCACCCGGGCCTGCACGCCACCGTGCTGGACCTGCCGCCGAGCGCGGCGGTGGGGCGCCGGATCGTGGAGGAGGAGGGGTTCTCGGACAGGATCTCCTTCCACGAGGGGGACCTGTTCGAGCTGGGGCTGGGCAAGGACCTCGACGTCGTCTCCGTCTTCAACCTGATCCACCACCTGCCGGAGGAGCGCAACCGCGACCTGTGCCGGATGGCGCTCGAGGCGCTGCGCCCGGGCGGCTGCCTGGTGATCGGCGACTCGGCCCGGCCGGAGCCGGGGGAAGAGGTCTCGGAGCACGGCGCCATCTCGTCGCTCCTCTTCTACGCCTGGAGCCACTCCCGCAACTTCGCCCCGTCCGAGATCCGCGGCTGGATGGAGGAGGCGGGGTTCGCCCAGGTGGAGACGCACCGCAACGAACGCTCGCCGTGGCGTATCGTCGTGGTGGGTCGATGATCCTGCTGACAGGGGCCACGGGCACGATCGGATCGGCGCTGTTGCGGCGCCTGACGGGCGCCGGGGAGCCGGTTCGCTGCCTGGTGCGCGACCCCCGCCGGCTGGGCGCCGACCGGGTCCGCGTGCAGATCGCGATGGGCGACCTGGCCGACCCGCCCTCGTTTCGCAACGCCCTGCGCGGCGTGAGAACGGTGGTGCACCTGGCGGCGGCCATCCGCGACGAGCCGCACGCCTCGATCGAGGAGCTGAACGCGGTGGCGACGCTGCGGCTGGTACGGGCGGCCGAGCGGGCCGGCGCGCGGCGCTTCGTGTTCTTCTCGGCGATGGGGGCCGCCCACCACTCGCGCACGCGCTTCTTCCGCGCGAAGGCGCTGGCGCGGGAGGCGGTGGAGCGCTCGTCGCTCGAGACCGCGGTCTTCAGCCCCTCGATCGTCTACGCGCCGGGCGACCCGTGGCTGACCCTGCTGGAGCGCTTCTCGTACCTGCCGGCGATCCCCGTGTCGGGATCGGGACGCGCGTTGTACCAGCCGATCTGGGCCGAGGACGTGGCCGACTGTGTGGTGGCCGCGCTGATGGCCACCGGCCCGCGGAAGCGCTCGTTCGAGCTGGCCGGGCCGGAGACGCTCTCCTACGACGACATCGTGCGCGTGGCGGTGCGCGCGAACGGGCGCCGCAGGCGCCTGCTGCACGTGCCGCTGCCGACGGTGAAGGCCTCCCTGCGGGTCCTGCGGAAGCTGGGCGGCCCGAAGGTCTTCGCGACGTGGGAGGAGGCCGAGCTGATGGAGGAGCCGATGACGACGAGCCGGGGAACGGCGGACGCGGAGTCGCTCGGGGTGCACCCGCTCCCGATGGCGAGCGTGCTGGGGTCGTAGACGCCGAGCGCCGCGGTTATCCGGTCCTTCCGGCCGCGCGGGCCAGGGCCGTCGTCATCGCCTTCCCGCAGACCTAGCTCGCTCGCTGCGCTCGACTCGAATCGCTCGCTCGCAAGCGGCTCGCTTGGGTCATGGTCTGCGGTCAGGGATGACGACGACCCTGGAGTGAGCGGGGGCAGAGGCTTTGGGCTCCTCCTTTCACGCGATGCGGAACTGCGGACGCTCGGGGACCCGGCCGGGGTGTGGGCCCTCAACGTCACGCATACGGAGCGTTTCGGGGCCCACACTCGCCCCGAGCGGGCTCCCGCAATGCGCGACTTGCGGTAGCGGGATCCGCCGACTCGAGAACCTTGCTGCAATGCGCTTCTCGCCTACTTGTCGGGCGTTGAGACACCCAGGTTCTCCTCGTTTGTCCGGGCGAAGCCGCTGCGCCCGAGGGTTCGAGCCAATCACTGGGCGTCACGCAGGACAAGATCCGGCATGCCAATCCGCGCCTGACCAGCATTGAAATTCCCTGCTGCCGCGTTAGGAGACGAACGCTTTCCGCACGGTGGTAGCCGACCACTTCCCGCGACCGTGCGGCGCCCGTACGCGCTTGTCGTTCAGTCGGCGGGCGATGTCTTCCAGCGACATCCCCTCCTCGAGCATCCTTCGGATCCTCAGGCGCCACGTGTAATCCTCTTGGTTGCAGCGCACGTGCGCGAGCCGGACGTTCCAGGGGACCAGGTGACCGCCATCGGACTTGAGCCTCGGGTAGTGGTCCGCCGACGGCGCCCAGGCGCCCGGAGGGTGGGATTTTTGGTCGAAGTGGGCCCTCCCTTTGTCGCAGTAGCACGTGGGCATCTCGCACCGGAGCTCGACGATCTGCCGGCGCTGGGCCATCTGAACGAGGACACCGCGTACTCCGAGCTCTCGTAAACGGTCGGCGACCGGGTTGCCCATGTCAGCTTTAACGGTTGCTGCCTTCGCCGTGATCCCCTTCCTCCTTGACTCTGGCGGCTGCCCTAGTGCGGGGGACAGCACCTACCCCGTTCTCGACCTCGTCCGACGCTGGCGGGACGAGGACCAGCTTTAGCTCTCTGCACCTTCAGAGGCCGGGCCCTCCACCCGTGATCAGGAACACCTCCTGAGTGCCGCCCTCAATGACCGCCCCCGGATCCGCGCAAGGTCCGGAGAACGCGCCGCCGTGTCGTTCCAGGAGCTGGGTGACCACCTTCTGGTGCTTCCCCAAGCGTCGCTTGGAGATCTGCCTGAGCGGGTCAAGCCTTGTCCGTGCCTCGGGATCCGCAAGCGTCTTGAGAAGCTGGCCGATCTCCGCGAGCCGCTCTTGGCGAGCCGCTATCGACTCGCCAGTCTGTGCCGCCAACCTGCCCGCGGTCTCCGGATGCTGAGACTGCTCCCAGTACAGGTCTAGAAGATCAAGTCGATTGTGGGCCAGCTCGGTCTCGATTCGAAGGGCGAGCCAGTATTCAAGCCGCTCCTTTCCAAGTAACCGCTCCAGCTGGTCCTGGCGTTCGCGCCGGTGCATGCCCTCAGGGAGGGCGTCGAGGAGTTCTCTGAACTTGAACTCGGTCTCGATGCTTCCGGTACTGACGGGCAGCTTTAGCGCCGAGAGATCGCCTCGATCTGCAGCAGTCATTTCCCCGCGGTCGCGGATCCGGTTGGCGATCCTAAGCAGGTTCTGGTTCGCACCGACGGTCTCTGCGAGCCGTTTGCGATCGGCGTCGTCGAGGAGCTGGTTGACGGTGTCCTTGATCTCAGTCAGCTGCTCTTCGATGCGATCGAGTTGCTCACCTACGGCAGCACTCATGGCCAGCGTGGCGGCGTTCGAGGCAACGACCGCCTTAGCGCCGTGACGATCGAGACGCATGACGTGTCGTATCCGCCCCTTGTCACCACGGACGAGCCCGAGCATTTGTCCGGACTCGGCGTAGGCGGGCTTGTGCTTCTCGAGCTGCTCCATCGTCTCCTTGGACAGAGCCACAATGCGACCAGCCTCGATATCGCGATCGGCGTTGCGGGTGACGCCGTGCGCGCCGACAGCCATCACACGGCGAACAACTTGTCGCAGCGGACCGCGCGAAGGGCCCGGTGTTCGCTGCCCGAGCCCACTGCGCTCGAACGCTTCCAGGGCCTCCAGCGAGCCAAGAGCCAAGGCCTCTCGCTGAAATGCTGTCTGGTTTCCGCGCGTCGGCATCGGCACCAGAAGGATGTCGGCGGCGCCGGTGGTTGGCATGAGCGGGACCGGCTCGTCGTCCGCGACACCGCTGCTTGGCGCTGATGCTCGTCGCCGCGTAACGGCAAACATCAGCGCGGCCACCACAGCGATTAGGACGACTCCGAGGATGAGCAGTTCTCGACTCAAAGGACGAATGCCGCATCGACCAGCACGAAAGCCAGCGCGGCGCCGCACTCATGATCTCAGAGGAAGCCGCCTCGTTGGCACGACCACTCATGCCCAGGGCTCCGGTCTCGCTCGAATAGGACGAGGATCTCGGCAACACGACTTTCGGCGCGATGAAGCCGTCCGTCGCTACTCAATGCGTATCCGGGACCCCCACTGCTGCATCGCGCGAGATGCGACAGCGCGCATGTCCCTCCCCACGACGGCGCGTGATGAGTACTGGACCCGAGGTCCTGCGGAAGCTGGGCGGCCCGAACGTCTTCGCGACCTGGGAGGAGGCCGAGCTAATGGAGGAGCCGACGACGAGCCGGGGACGGCGGACGCCGAGCGCCCGCTCCTCCGGTTCCCGGCGACCCTGGAGTGGGCGGGGGCGGGGTTAAGGCTCCCGCTTTCACGCGTGGCATCGAACAGGCCGGCGATGGCTAGCCTCACGCGCGTGGAGACCGCCAGCGCGTCCTCGGGCCGTTCGCCGCTCCCTGTGCGCGCAGCCTTCGCCCGCGGGCCGCGCCGGTTCGACGCCGAGGAGCTTCTGGTCGACGTGGTGCTCCACACGACGGTGCCGGTGCCGGTGCCGAGGCGACGGCGGCCGGACGAGGACATGGGCACCGAGTTGCCGCCGAGGTTCTTCCTCGAGGTCGACCAGGACGAGGTCCGCGTGATCGAGGACGGCGGCGCGAGCGTCGTGGAGCGGTGGGCCCGCGGCGCGGTCCACGCCGTCCTGCACAGGATCGAAGAGGACGAGCTGGTTCTCGAGCTGCGCTGGCCGAAGAGCACGCGGGGAGGACGCGTCGCGGCCGAGAGCAGCGCCGAGGCGCGCGAGGTGGCCGAGCTGCTGACACGGGATACGCGCGCCCGTCGCGGAGTCGATGTTGAAGCGGACGCCGCCTTCGGCGAACTCGTGAGCGCCACTCTCCCGGACTCGCTTCGCCTGGAGCGCCACCGCGCCGTTGCGGGGCTCGCCCACCTGCTCGAGCGCGGCGAGCGGCCGCTGATCGTCGCCGGCGCCTCCAGCAGGTACATCGACGGCATCGTGGTCCTTACCGACCGGGCGGTTCGCTGGTGGTCGGGGGGCCGTCGTAGCCCCGTAGTCGTGCCGCGCGAGGAGATCCGAACGGCCCGCACGGAAACCGTCGCAGACAACACGGATCTGGTGCTCGAGCCGTTTTCAGGCCGGGCCGTCCGGATCCAATGCGTTCAGCCTCCTGACCGCGCGAAGGCGATTGCCACCGCGCTCAGGAAGGACCCGGAAGGCCCCGCAGCTCCGCTCGACGCCCTGCTGGCGAAGGAACCGAACGACGCGCTCTCTCGCACGGTCCGCCCGCAGCTGGCCCGAGCACGCCAGCTCCTCAGGGACGGAGAGCGGCCGATGGCGTTTGCCGCGGCACTGCGTGGCGCCACGCGAGGCGCGCTGCTCGTCACCGACCAACGGCTGCTCTGGGTGGCGGCGAAGGGCGAGCCAATCTCCATCGAGCGCGCGCTGATCGACGCGGTGGAACCCGAGCGCAAGCTCATCGTCACCCGGCTCGACGTGAGCATGACGGACGGCGAGAGGGAGCGCTTCGACGCGATCGAGACGCGCGACCGAGCCGCGCTCATCGCCGGTGCTCTCGCCTCCGCTCCCGCTTAGCCGGAGCCGCCCCTCAGACGGCGCGGGGTCGCCATGGCTCGTGCTCGTGCGCGAGCCAGACCAGCTCGGGGTCGAGCGCGAGCACGCGCTGCCGGCCTTCGGTGGGCGGCTCG
>Ga0081538_10000432_pt1 | contig 47121 bp, 45 predicted proteins | sample TabmetS5T2R1_FD_71022 | JGI IMG/M metagenome (GOLD analysis project Ga0081538, IMG submission 71022) | Tabebuia heterophylla rhizosphere microbial communities from the University of Puerto Rico - S5T2R1 | ecosystem: Host-associated > Plants > Roots > Rhizosphere ... | reverse complement strand
CTGAGCCTCCAGGATCGTCACCCGGTAGCCGAGGCGGCGCAGGTGGTAGGCGCAACCGAGCCCGCCGGGCCCGGAGCCGACCACGGCGACGTGCTTGCCACCCAGCGCCGGCAGCGTCGGCGCGATCGGGTCGTCGGCCAGCGCCAGGCCGTAGTCGCCGAGGTAGCGTTCGACGTTGCGGATGCCGATGGGCTCGTCGTGGTCCTTGCGGTTGCAGGCGGTCTCGCAGGGGTGGTAGCAGACCCGGCCGGTGACCGCGGGCATGGGGTTGTCTTCCAGGATGGTCAGGTAGCCGTCCAGGAAGCGCTCGTGCTTGACGTAGTCGAGGTACTTCTGGATCTGCTCGCCCGTGGGGCACGCGTTGTTGCAGGGCGGCATCTTGTCGCGGTAGACGGGCCGGAAGAACCGGAAGTTCCCCGTCGGGAACAGCTCCTGCCCCGCCTCCTCGGTGGGTGCCGGTGTGACGCCGGCGAACGGGAGCCGCAGGCGGTCGGGGATTCTCGTGTTCCTTACTGACATACGCGTACCTCGAGGCTCGATGGCGGGCGTCGCTGGGCGCTGTCAGGTCGGTGTCGCGGCGGTGGCGCGCCGCTCGGCGTAGTCCAGGACCGCGTGCTGTTCCGCTCCGCGCCGGAAGGCGGCCTGGTCGTAGACGGTCTCCGCGACGGCCTCCAGCGGCAGCACGCCGGTGGCGGCGGTCAGGGCGCCGATCAGCGGCGCCGCGATGCCGATCCCGACCTCGCTGCGCTCGGTCGCGCCCTCGGTGGACATGCGGTCGTAGGCGAGCTGCCCGAGGTCGCGCACGAACATCCAGGGGCTCCGGCCGACCTGCTCGGCCAGGGCGACGGCGTCGACGACCACCAGCTTGCTCAGCTTGGCGCGCATCGACTCGGGCAGGAAGCGCAGCAGGTACTCGGGGTCGCGGCTGGAGTTCACCACCAGCACGCCCTGCCCGTCGGGGGTGCCCCGGAAGAAGTTGACCCCCTTGATGAGCGTCTCCTCGACCAGCACGACCCAGTCGGGTTGGGGGTTCTCGTACACGAAGTGGTCGACGATGGGCCGGTCACCGAACCGCGCGTACTTGCGGATGAGGCAGTTGGTGCGGTCGGGGTCGTCGACGTAGTCGCTGATGTAGTGCGAGTAGAGGCCGGCGTTGCTGGCGGCGGTGGCCATGCAGTTGACGACGTCCCGGGCTTCCTTGTCCATGATGATGCCGCGGGTCCACACCGTGATCTCGTGGTACACGTCTCGCCCTTCCCTCGTCCTTCGGCCTGCCGGGGACGGGAACCTCGCGCACCGTCGCGCTTGGAGCGGAACCTCCTCGCGTGAGATTCTGAGCGTCTACAGTATACAGTCTCCGCCCAGACATACAGTGCTCATCCGGACCAGGCGGGCTCAGGGCCGGCCGGCCGCCACGAACGTGGTGAAGTTGAACTTGAGGTCCTGGATGCGGCGTTCCAGCACCCGCAGGCCGAACAGCCCGGCGCAGCGCTCGGCGGCGATCACCGCGGTGCTGGGCGGCAGCTCCCCGGTCGCCAGCATGCGGGCCGCCTCGGCCGTGTCCGGCTCCTCGGTGACCAGCGTGGTGGGGAAGTGGTGGCGCAGCCACATGCGGCACTGCCGGATCGCCTGCTGGTGGGAGGCGATCCGCTCGATGCCCTCGCGGCCGGCCAGCTTCGGGTGCACCAGCAGGGTGTGGTTGACGTCGATCTCGAACAGGTCGAGGACCCGGAACCGGTGGGCGGCCATGGCGTACACGCTCTCGTAGACGACCCCGCCGTTGGAGTTCTCCAGGGCGAAGATGCCGAGGTCGACGTCGCCGGAGCCGACCGCCCGCAGCACCCGGTCGGTGGAGAGCAGCTCGACGATCTCGACCTCGCCGAGGTTGTTGTCGCGGGCGTACTCGAGCGCGGCCTCCTCGGAGAACGAGCCGCGGATGCCCATCACGCCGAGGCGGACCAGGTCACCCAAGGCCGGCGGCCTCCCTGGCGAAGCGGGCGAGCTCGGCGGCCAGCGCCTGCGGCCGCTGCAGGGGGATGTCGTGCACGGTGTCCTCGAACCAGGTCGCGCGGGCGTCGGGCAGCAGGCGAAGGGCGCGTTCGACCGCGTCCCGCTTGTCGTCGCCCGGGTCGTCGCCGGCGGGGCAGAGCAGCACGGGGCAGCCGACCAGCGGGTACAGCGCCGCCGGTCGCTGGTCGTAGAGGGCGTCCACGACCTGCATGTGGTTGTCGAAGTGGAAGCGGGAGCGGGCCACGCCGCGGTCGTCGACCTCGACCCCGGCGCGCAGGTAGTCGCGGACCCAGCCGGGGCTCCCGGCGGCGACGCCGAAGCGGCCGGCCCGGGCCAGCCAGTCCTCCAGCGGCATCGCGAACCGGGGCGGGGCCAGCCGCTGGCGGACCAGCTCCCTGGTGGTGCCGGGCCGCTCCGCAACCCCGCGCAGGGCGCCGTCGACCAGCACCAGGCCGGCGACCGGGCCGGCGCGCTCCGCGGCGTACTGCAGGGCGACGCCGGCGCCCCAGGAGTGGCCCACCAGGACCGGCCGCCGCACGCCAAGGGCCGCCAGCGCGGCCCGTAGGTCGCGGCCGACCGTCGCGAAGTCGTAACCGTGGTCCGGCTGCTCCGACCCGCCGTGGCCGCGCAGGTCGACCGCGGCCACGCGCAGGCCGGCGGCGACCAGGCGCGGGGCGACCCCGTCCCAGATGCGGGCGTTGGAGGCGAGCCCGTGCAGCAGCACCAGGGGCGCGCCGTCGCCGCCCCAGTCGCGGACGTGGAGGGTCACCCCGTCGCCGGGCGCGGTCCGGTCGGTCGGCGTGCTCGTCTTGGTGGGCATGGCGCCCCATCGTACGGGAGGCTCCATGGCGCCGCGATCTCAGGCGCGTTTGGCCTGCCGCTTCAGCTCCTTGCGGTCGACCAGGACGGCCTCGGTCACCCGGTCCGGTCCCGCCTCCAGCCGGAACAGCGAGCCGGTCCGGAAGTTGGGGACGCCGCTGACCAGGCCGGCGCGGAGCAGGTAGAGCGGGATCAGGTCGCCGTGGCTGACGCCCACCACCGCCTCGCCCGGGTGCTCCCTGGCGACGTCGTGCACCCAGCCCTCCAGGTCGGGCGCGTCGTAGCCGAGGCGGTCGTCCAGCTCGACCCGGAGGCCGACGGCCGCGGCCAGCGGCGCCGCGGTCTGGCGGCAGCGCAGCCACGGGCTGGCGGCGAGCAGCACCGGGCGCTCGCGCCGCAGGGCGGCGGCGAGCCGCTCGGCCTGCGCGCGTCCCCGGTCGACCAGCGGGCGGCCGCGGTCGCCGCCGGCCCAGACCTCGCGGTTGGCCGCCTTGGCGTGGCGGACCAGGAACACGATGGTGGTGCCCATGTCCAGAGTGTGGCGGTCCGCGCCGCTGCGCGGCAACCGGCCGCGTACTCCGTGAGGCGAGCTACGGCGTAGCATCTGAGGATGCCGAAGCTCATCCTCGGACCGTTGCTGCGCTGGGTCGGCGAGACCCAGGCGACCGTCTGGGTCGAGACCGACGCGCCCGCCGAGGTGCAGGTGCTCGGCCCGGGATCGCCTGGCGCGGTGCTGGGCCGTGCCCGCACCTTCCAGGTCCAGGGCCACCACTATGCGCTGGTGCTGGTGGAGGGGCTGGAGCCAGGCACGGTCCAGGAGTACGGCGTGGCGCTCGACGGCGAGCCGGCCTGGCCGGAGCCCGGCTCCGGCTTCCCGCCGAGCCGCATCCGCACCCACCACCCGGGGGAGCCGCTGCTGATCGCCTTCGGCTCCTGCCGGGTGTCGGTCCCGCACGAGCCGCCCTGGACGCTGGCGCCGGACCGGCACAGGCTGGGCCGCGGCGCCGACGCGCTGCACGCCTTCGCGCTGCGGATGAAGGACGCCGACCCGTCCCGCTGGCCCCACCTGCTGCTGCTGCTCGGCGACCAGGTCTACGCCGACGACGTCTCCCCTGGCGTGGAGGAGCTCATCCGCTCACGGCGCGACGCCGGCGGGCCGCCCACCGACGAGGTGGCCGACTTCGAGGAGTACACCCACCTGTACTGGGAGGCGTGGCGCGACCCGGTGCTGCGCTGGCTGCTGTCCACCGTGCCGAGCGCGATGATCTTCGACGACCACGACGTCCACGACGACTGGAACACCTCGGCCGCCTGGGTCGAGGAGGTGCGCTCGCAGCCGTGGTGGGACGAGCGGATCACCAGCGGCCTGGCCTCCTACTGGCTGTACCAGCACCTCGGCAACCTGTCCCCGGAGGACCTGGAGGACGACCCGGTCTGGCCGCAGGTCCGCGCGGCCGGCGACGCCACCCGGGTGCTGCGCGAGTTCGCCTTCCGCGCCGACCGCGAGGTGGCCGGCACCCGCTGGAGCTACCGCCGCGACTTCGGCCGCACCCGCCTGGTGGCGATCGACTCGCGCTGCGGCCGGGTGCTGGACCAAGGGCGCCGGGAGATGGTCGACGACGAGGAGTGGGACTGGATCCGGCAGCAGGCGACCGGCGACTTCGACCACCTGCTGCTGGCGACCTCGCTGCCGTTCGTGCTGGCGCCGGCCACCCACGACCTGGAGGCCTGGAACGAGGCGGTCTGCGACGGCGCCTGGGGCCGGATGGCCGCCAGGCTCGGGGAGGAGCTCAGGCAGGCCGTCGACCTGGAGCACTGGGCCGCGTTCAATGGCTCCTTCGACCGGCTGGCCGAGCTGGTCGCCGACGTCGCCGCCGGGCGCGCCGGCAGGGCGCCGGGCTCAGTGGTGGCGCTCTCCGGCGACGTGCACCACACCTACCTGGCCGAGCTGCGCTTCCCAGGCGAGGCCGGCCTGCAGAGCCGTGCGTGGCAGGCGGTCTGTTCCCCGCTGCGCAACCCGCTGCCGACGAGCATGCGGGCCGCGCACCGGCGGGCGTTCCGGCGGCCGGCGGCGGTGGTCGCCCGCCGGCTCGCGCGGCTGGCCAGGGTGCCGCCGGAGTCGGTCGACTGGCGGGTGGTCCACGGCCCCCGCTTCGAGAACCACGTCGGGCTGCTCGAGCTCGACGGCCGGGCGGCGGTGCTGCGCGTCGAGCGGGCCGTCACCACCGAGGACGGCCGCCCGGCCGGGCTGGAGCCGCTCTACGAGCACCGCCTGGCCGAGGGGTAGCCGCGGTGCCCGAGGGAACCCTCGCCGGGCTGGCGCGCTGGCCGGTCAAGTCGATGGCCGGCGAGCGGCTGCGCGCCGCCCGGGTGGACGCGCGGGGCGTCGGCGGCGACCGCACCCACGCGCTGCTGGACGCCCGAGAGGACCAGGACGGCCGCTGGCTCACGGCCGTGCGGGCGCCACGCCTGCTGGATTGGGCGGCCGCCTACCCGGGCGCCCCCGACGACGCCCTCGACCCGGCCGCGCCGCCGCGGCCGGAGGTGCACGCTCCCGACGGGACCGTGTGGGCCTGGGAAGACCCTGGCCTCGCCGGCGCGATCGAGGCCGACGTCGGCGTACCCGTCCGGCTGCGCCGCGACCCGGCGGGCCAGCAGGACCTGGAGCGTTCGGTGCTGGTGACCACCGAGGCCTCCCTGGAGGCGCTGCAGGCCGCCCTCGGCCGGCCGGTCGACCTGCGCCGCTTCCGCACCAACCTCCACCTCGACCTGGACGCGCCCGCCTTCGCCGAGGAGCGCTGGCAGGGCGGACGGCTGCGCGTCGGCGAGGTGTCCCTGGCCCTGCTGCACCCCTGCGCGCGCTGCGTGATCCCGACCAGGGACCCCGACGGGCAGGGCCGCTGGCCCGAGCTGCTGCGCCACCTGCACCGCGCCCGGGCGGGGCTGTTCGGGATCAACGCCCGGGTGCTGGGCGGCGACCGGGTCGCCCTCGGCGACCCGGTCGCCGTCGCCGCACCCGCCTAGGCCTGCGGCCGGTCGAACCAGGACTGGTAGGTCTGGGCGAAGAACAGGTCGCCGGAGACCTTCAGCTTGCCGGTCATGAACAGCTGCATGCCGTTGGCCTTGCCGGTGATCAGGCGCAGGAAGTCGGCCAGGCCGATGCGGATGGTCACCCGCGGGCTCTCGACCCTGCCCTCCTCGACCTCGCAGCGGCCGCCGGCGATCCGCATGGCCCACTCGTGGGTGCCGTCGGGCGCGCTGATCTCGTACTGCACCGTGGCCTCCTGGCCGGCCGCCTTGGCGGGGTTGAAGGACTCGGCCATGCCGGCGAACACCTGCGCGAGGACGCCCTTGACGCCCCCCTCCTGCTGCTGGATGGCGGCGACCAGCTCCTCGTTGGAGTTCTGCTCGACCGCGGCGCTCAGCGCGGAGAAGTCCGAGGCGTCGATCTGGCTCATGGGGAGGCCTCCTTGCTCGGCGGCGACCGCAGACTCAACGTTAGCGGCCATAAGTTGAAGCCTACGCGATCGGGCCTCCACCCCGTCCACCGGGCGACGGTCAGACGGCCGCCTGCAGGCGGTAGACCCCACCGGCGAGTGAGAGCACGTAGAGCTCGCCGGCCCGGTTCTCCGCGAACGACACCAGGCCCGGCAGCCGCAACCCCAGGTCGCGGTGACGCAGGGCCTGCCCGCGGGCGCGGGCCAGCGCCCTGATGCGGCCGTCGCAGACGTCGCCGTAGAGGTAGGCGCCCTGCAGCCCGCGGACCTGGCTGCCCCGGTAGACGTGGCCGCCGACCACCGCGCAGCGGCCGTCGTCGTGGTTGTACTGGTGGACGGGCGGCAGCGCGCGGGGCGGCGGGCGGCCGTGGAAGCGACGCCGGCCCTCCAGCCGGTTCCAGCCGAAGTTGGCGCCTGCGGACCGGCGCAGCGGGACGGTGTCGATCTCCTCGACGACGTACTGGCCCACGTCACCGATCCACAGGTCGCCGGTGGCCCGGTCGAAGGAGAACCGCCACGGGTTGCGCAGGCCGTAGGCCCAGACCTCCGGGCGGGCGCCCGGCCGTCCCACGAACGGGTTGCTGGCGGGTACCCGGTAGCCCTTGGCGCCGGTGGGGGTCGGGTCCAGGCGCAGCAGCTTGCCGGACAGCGTGGCAAGGGACTGGGCGGCGTCGTCGGGGTCGCCGCCCTCGCTGCCGTCGCCGACGCCGATCCACAGCAGCCCGTCGGGTCCGAAGATCAGGTTGCCGCCGTGGTGCCGGGTGGATGGCTGCGCCACGGTGAGGACCTTCCGCTGCGAGGCTGGGTCAACGCCGTCCCCGTCCAGGGCGACGCCGACCACGCGCAGCGCGTGCCGCCGGTCGGTGAAGCTCACGAACAGCTCCCGGCGGTCGGGCGCCACGGCCAGGCCGAGCAGGCCGCCCTCGCCCTCGGCCACCACCTGGTCGCTCAGGTCCAGCAGCGGCCGCGGGTCCACGCGGCCGTTGCGGACGGCGCGGACCTCGCCGGCACGCTCGCCGACGAGCAGGGTGGCGTCGTCGCCGGCGACGGCGAGCGCCACCGGCTCGCGCAAGCGGGCCAGCCGGTCCAGCCGCACCACGACGCGGTCGAGCTCGGCCTGGGTGGGAAGTTCGGCCGGGGCCGGTGTGGCGGTCTCCGGCCGGACCGGGGCGGTGCTGGTCGGGCCGGCCGCCGGCCCGGACCGGCCGGGCGACGCCTGGTCGGGGCTCCGCCCGCAGGCATCGGCGCTGAGCGTGAGGGCCACCAGCAGCGTCACGGTCCGCCATGATGAACGTGCGGCCATCAGTGCGCCCCATGGGAGGAGGGCATCGTCAGGGCCGGCGCAATCTAGTCGGGGAGGCTCCTCCGAGCAAATCGGTCACTCGGCGTGGCAGGGGCCGGACCTGCGACCGCCCGGCGTGAGCGGCCCTTCGACGCGTGGCCCGAGGCGCTTGCCTTCACGGCGGCCAGAGAGGAGATTGAGCGGTTGCGGGACAGCGTCCGGCTGTCGTCCTCCGGGAGGTCGCGCCGTGATGGGAGCGGTTGGACAGAGGCTCCGAGAACTGTGGGGGAAGCTGACGCGGCGGTCGCCGGCCTATCCGGACGAGCGGGCCGCCAGGGCTGAGCGGGCCCGCCGGGCCCGCCAGGAAACCCAGCTGTGGGACCAGCAGCACCACACGCCGCCGGGCGGTCCACCGCTCGGCGGTCCTCCGTCAGGCTGACCGGCGAGGGCAAGATCGCCTGGAGCGGGCGCCCACTCCCTCGCCCGGCAGGAGCGCCTCACCTGGGGCAGGGCAGGCGGGTGACGCCGGCGGCGCGGTCGCCTAGCCGTAGTCGATGCTGGCGTAGCGGCTCAGCTTGGAGAGCTGGTGGCGGGCGTCGATCTGGCGGCTGGTGCCGGACTTGGAGCGCATCGACAGGGACTGGGTGAGGGCGCCGCGGCGGTCGAAGCGCACGCCCCGCAGCAGCTCGCCGTCGGTGACGCCGGTGGCGGCGAAGAACACGTTGTCGCCGGCGACCAGGTCGTCGGTGGTGAGCACCTTGTCGAGGTCGTAGCCCTGGTCGAGGGCGGCCCTGCGCTCCTCGTCGTCGCGCGGCCACAGCTTGCCGAACATGGCCGCGTCGAGGCACTTCAGCGCGCAGGCGGTGATCACGCCCTCGGGGGTGCCGCCGATGCCGACCAGCAGGTCGACGCCGGTGCCCTCGCGGGCGGCCATGATCGCCCCGGCCACGTCGCCGTCGCTGATGAACTTGACGCGGGCGCCGGCCGCGCGGATCTGCCCGACCAGCTCCTCGTGGCGAGGGCGGTCCAGGATGCAGACGGTCAGGTCGGCGACGTCGGCGCCCTTGGCCTTGGCGACCGCCCGCAGGTTGTCGGCGAGCGGCGCCTCGAAGGTGACCGCGCCGGCCGCCTCCGGCCCCACCACCAGCTTCTCCATGTAGACGACCGGGCCGGGGTCGAACATGGTACCGCGGTCCGACAGCGCCACCACCGAGAGCGCGTTGGGCATGCCCTTGGCGGTCAGGGTGGTCCCGTCCACCGGGTCGACCGCGATGTCGACCTCCGGCGGGGTGCCGTCGCCGATCTCCTCGCCGTTGTAGAGCATGGGGGCGTTGTCCTTCTCGCCCTCACCGATCACCACCACCCCGGTCATCGGGACCGAGCCGAGCACCTGCCGCATGGCGTCGACGGCGGCCTGGTCGACCGTCGCCTTGTCGCCGAAGCCCATCTTGCGGGCGGCGGCCATGGCGGCGGCCTCGGTGACCCGGACCAGCTCGAGGGCCAGGTTGCGGTCGGGGGCCTCGCGGTCGGGACGGGCGTCCATCGGCGCACCTCCAGGTCGGGTTCCCGTGCCGCCGTTGGCCGGGAGGCCATTTTCCTCCCGCCTGGGACTGGCATCCAGGGCCACGTCGGCTTACGCTTGGCGTGGTGGCCCCGGCCTTCGGGCGTGCGCGGCCTCCGGCAGTCGGGCCCTGGCGCCGCCGATCCCACCCGGTCGGCGCCATGGGCCCGCTGCACGTTGCGGCCGAGCGGCCCTCGCGACGGAGGGAACGGTGGGTGGTAGCCACGGGCACGTCCACGGCCCGGTCCCGGTCGCCGGCTCGTCGCACGACGCCGACGAGGGCCTGCGGGCGGTCCGCCTGGCGGCCATCGGGCTCGGCCTGACCGCCGCGGTCGAGTTCGCCTTCGTGGCCGCCAGCGGGTCGGTGGCGCTGCTGGCCGACGCCCTCCACAACCTCGGTGACGTGTTCACCACCGCCACGCTCTGGATCGCCTTCGTGGTCGGGCGGCGCCAGCCCGACCGGGGCTACACCTTCGGGTACGCCAGGGCCGAGGACGTCGCCGGGGTGCTGGTGGTGCTCGCCATCGCCGCCTCGGCGGCGGTGGCGATCTGGGAGTCGCTGGACCGGCTGCTGGGCGGCGAGGTGCCGGAGCTGCGCCGCCCCGGCTGGGCGCTGGCGGCCGCGCTGGTCGGCGTGGTCGGCAACGAGGCGGTCGCCCGCTATAAGCTGCGGGTCGGCCGGCGGATCAACTCGGTGCCGCTGGAGGCCGACGGCCGCCACTCCCGGGTCGACGGCCTCGCCAGCCTGGCGGCGGCGCTCGGCATCGCCGCGGCCTGGGCCGGCTGGCCGGCCGCCGACCCCCTCGCCGGCCTGCTGCTCGGCGGCGTGATCCTCTGGGTGCTCCGCGATGCCGCCAGGGACGTCCTCGCCCGCCTGCTCGACCGGGTCGACGCCGAGGTGGTCGACCAGATCGAGCACGCGGCCGCCGAGGTGCCTGGCGCCGAGGCCGTGCACGCGGTCCGGGCCCGCTGGGTCGGCCGCTCCCTCCACGTCCTGGTCCACGCCGACGTCGACCCGGACCTGCCGCTGCGTGAGGCCCACGCGCTCGGCGAGCGGATCCGCCACGCGATCTTCCACGCCGTGCCCGGCGTCGCCGCGGTCGACCTGCACCTCGACCCGGCCGGGCTCGACGAGCACGACAGCCACGGTGAGACGATGCACCACGGGCACCGCTGAGGATGGCCCGGAGGGGCCCGGTGGATCGGGATTGGGGAGGAGGCGGGAAGCTGATGCTGACCGAGGTGGTGGTGGAGCTCGAGGACCGGGTCGGGGCGCTCGCCGACCTGGGCGAGCTGCTCGGCGGGCACGGGGTGGACATCCGCGCCCTCGCCGTGCTGAGGGTGGCGGAAGGGCGCGCCCTGGCGCACCTGGTGGTGGAGCCGGCCGACGTCGCCGTCCGGGTGCTGCGCGAGCACGACCTGGTCCCGCAGCGCGTCCGGGAGGTGCTCTCGGTGACCCTGGAGGACGAGCCGGGGGCGCTGGGTCGCTACTGCCGGAAGCTGGCCGACGCCTCGATCAACCTGGAGGCGGTCTACCTGGCGGGCGAGCGCAACGGCGCCAAGGAGCTGGTGCTCGCCGTCAGCGACCTGCAGGCGGCCCGCCAGCTGCGCGCTCAGGGCAGGCGGTAGCGCGCCCGGAACGCCGCGGCGGCACCGACCCGTCCGCCGACCGCTCCACCACGACGTGCTCGGCCAGCGTCCGCCGCGCCGTGGCGGCGGCCCGGCGGGCGCTCACAGGGCACGCAACCGGCACGACGGCGGCCCGGCCAGCAGGTCGGTCAGGGCCGAGCTGGCCATCCGGTCCAGCAGCGGCTCCAGCGCCGCCTCGGCCGACGGGCGGCAGTCCCAGCAGGAGACGGCGAGCAGGCACACCCCTCCCTGAGCAGCACGCCGCCCTGGAACCCGGGCGCGGCCCGCTCGAACCGTCCCACCTGCTCGCCCCAGGGCGCGGCCATGGTCAGCGCCGCCGGAGGACGCCGGCGGCCGGCGGGCTCAGCCGGGCCGCACGTAGAGGTCGCCGCGGGCGAACGCCACCGGGACCGCGTGCAACGCGGCCGACGACCGGCCACCGGCCGGGGCGCCGCCCGCGTCCCAGCGCTGGCTGGTGCAGGGACGGGCGAACCCGGCGCCGGCGTCGACCACCGGGCAGGGGCCGGGTGGGGCCAGGAACGCGCGCAGGCCGCCGTCGCGGCGGTCGACCACCACCACCTGGCCGGCCGGCCCGGGCACCTCGGTGACGGCGCCGGCCGGCAGCGCCTCCAGGCTGGCAACCCGCACCCACGGCGCGCCGGGGCGGCCGGCCCTCGCCAGGTACAGGGCGCCGGCGGCCAGGATCACCACCCCGAACACCGCCGAGGCGACCATCCAGCCGCGGCCGAGCTGGGTGCGCAGGATCAGCTTGCGCGCCCTGGCGGCCCGGGGCGGCAGGTAGGCGACGCGGCGCGGCTCGCCGGCGGGGTCGGGGGTGGGCACGGCGCTGGTCCTCCAGGCGGAACGGTCGTTGGGGCCAGCTTACGGCCGGGTAGTATCTTCCCAGGTGCGGCCCGGCAACGCGGCCGGGCCGGTGCGACGGCGAAAGGGGCAGACCACCGTGACGCAGGGACGCATCCGGGTCGTGGTGGCCAAGCCGGGGCTGGACGGCCACGACCGCGGGGCGAAGGTCGTGGCGAGGGCGCTGCGCGACGCGGGCATGGAGGTCATCTACACCGGGCTGCACCAGACCCCCGAGCAGATCGTCGCCGCCGTGGTCCAGGAGGACGCCGACGCGGTGGGCCTCTCGATCCACTCCGGCGCCCACATGACCCTGTTCCCCCGCGTGGTGGAGCTGCTGCGGGAACGCGGCGCCGGCGACGTGCTCGTCTTCGGCGGCGGCATCATCCCCCGCGACGACATCGCGCTGCTCAAGGAGCAGGGCGTCGCCGAGATCTTCACCCCGGGCACGCCCACCCAGAAGATCGTGGAGTGGCTGCGGGCGGCGCTCGACCAGGCCGCCTGACCGGCACGGCGCCGACGCGGGTGCCGCGCGCCCGTTGGAGGATGAGGCATGGACCTGTTCGAGCATCAGGCGAAGGAGCTGTTCGCCCGCCACGGGGTCGCCGTGCCGCGCGGCCGGGTCGCGTGGTCGCCGGAGGAGGCCGCGGCGGTCGCCGGTGAGCTCGGCGGCACGGTGGCGGTCAAGGCGCAGGTGCAGGTCGGCGGCCGCGGCAAGGCCGGCGGTATCAAGCTCGCCGCCGACCGCGCCGAGGCGCGCGCCCACGCCGAGCGCATCATCGGCATGGACATCCGCGGCCACACCGTGCGCCGGGTGCTGGTGGAGGAGGCCAGCGACATCGCCGCCGAGTACTACGTGGCGATCCTGCACGACCGGGCGAGCAAGGGCTTCCTGGCGATGGCCTCCGCCGAGGGCGGGGTCGACATCGAGGAGGTCGCCGCGACCAAGCCGGAGGCGATCGTGAAGGTGCCGGTCAACCCGCTGGTGGGCCTGCGCTCCTACCACGTCAACCAGCTGGTCTACGGCGCCGGCTTCGACGAGCGCGCCCGCAAGGGCGCTGCTGAGCTGCTGGCCAGGCTCTACGACGTGTTCGTCGACGCCGACTGCATCCTGGTCGAGGTCAACCCGCTGGTGCTCACCGGCGGCGGCCAGGTGGTCGCCCTGGACGGCAAGGTCAGCCTCGACGACTCCGCCCTGGTCCGCCACCCCGACCTGGAGGCGCTGCGCGACACCTTCGCGGCCGACCCCCAGGAGCAGGCCGCCAAGGAGAAGGGGCTCAACTACATCAAGCTCGACGGCTACGTCGGCATCATCGGCAACGGCGCCGGGCTGGTGATGAGCACCCTCGACGTGGTCGCCCAGGCCGGCGGCAAGGCGGCCAACTTCCTCGACGTCGGCGGCGGCGCCTCGGCCGAGACGATGACCGACGGGCTCGAGGTGATCCTCTCCGACGCCAAGGTCCGCAGCGTCCTGGTCAACATCTTCGGCGGCATCACCCGCGGCGACCTGGTCGCCCAGGGGATCCTCGACGCCCTCGACCGCCTCGGCGACAAGGTCCAGGTCCCGCTGGTGGTGCGCCTGGACGGCACCAACGCCGAGGAAGGCAGGGCGCTGCTGGCCAGCTCCCCCTCCGAGCAGGTGGTCCCCGCCGCCACCATGCTCGACGCGGCCCGCAAGGCGGTCGAGCTCGCCAACGCGAAGGCAGGTGCCTGACCGTGACTGCTCTGCCGGTTGCAACCGGCAGCTTCTCAGGCGACGAGCGCCCGACCAGAGCCCAGCCCGGCCCTGGTGGCGATGTTGCGAGCCCCGTTGAGGTCGGCGTCCATCGCGCCGCAGGGACAGATCACGGTGTCCTGTCGGGGCCGGGCGCAGCTGGCGCCGCAGGCGTGGCAGTCGATCGAGGTGCGGACCGGGTTCACGAGGACGACTCGCCGTCCGGCGCTTGCAGCCTTGGCGGTGAGGATGGTCGTGAACTGTCCCCAGCCAGCATCCAGGATCGACCGGTTCAGCCCGGCCTTGGCGCGCACGTTCCGGCCGGGGTCTTCGACGGTGCCCTTGGCGCTCTTGGTCATGTTGGCCACGCGCAGAGCTTCCAGCGCCAGCGCATCGCAGGTGTCGACCAGGGCGCGGGCGGTCTTGTGGTGGAAGTCCCGGCGCTGGTTGCGGACCGTGCGCCATTCGCGGGCGAGCCGGCGGCGGAGGCGCCTACGGTTGCCCGAGCCGGGCTTGGCCCGAGCCTTCCTCCGCTCCAGGTCAGTGATCCGCGCTCGCGCTTGGTCGAGGAACCGCGGGTTGGGGACGACCTCGCCGTCGGAGGTGGTCGCAAAGCGGGCCACGCCGACGTCGACGCCGACCGCCCGGCCGGTGGCGGGCAGCGGCGCAGCCTCGACCTCGGTGACCACGATCACATACCAACGCCGGGACTCCCGCTTGAGCTGTACGGTCTTGACCCGGCCTTGGACCGCCCGGTGCTGGTTGACCTTGAGCCGGCCGACCGCCTGGAAGCGCGCGTACGCCCAGCGGCCACCGGTGGCAGGCTCCCACTTGGCGCCGTCTCCGGCGACGAACAGGACCTGGTCGAACCGCTGGTAGGGCTTGAACCGCGGGTAGCCGGCCTGCTGCCCAGCCCGGACGCGCTTGAAGAAGGCGCCGAAGGTCCTGCCCAGGCGGCGGAGGGTCTGCTGCTGAGCGGTAAACGAGTGCCTGCCCTGCCCGTGGGGGTCGGCTGCGCGGATCTCTCGGAGTTGGGCGGACTGATCGCCGTAGCTGATCGAAGCCTTGCGCATGCGCCACGCCTCGCGGCGTTCGGCCAGGGCGGCGTTGTACAGGTCGCAGTGGTCAGCCAACAGCCTGACCGCCCGGCTCTCCTGCGGACGGGTCGGGTAGACGCGGAACTTGTACGCTCGCTTCACCTGCACCGGGTCCAGATCGTCGGTGTGGGTCACGGTCCCGGGACGTTGCCGCGTCGCCGGGACCACCTTCGTCAGCATACTGCCTGGGGCCGACAGCCCAGTGCTGCATCCGATTCTCCTGCCGGATGATCCGGCAGCCCCGCGGGAGGAAATCATGGCCATCCTCGTCGACGAGCAGACCCGGCTGGTGGTGCAGGGCCTGACCGGGCGGGAGGGCCGCTTCCACGCCCTGCGCAACCGCGACTACGGCACCAACCTGGTCGCCGGCGTCACCCCCGGCAAGGCCGGCCAGGACGTCGACGGCGCCCCGGTGTTCAACACCGTGGCCGACGCCGTCGCCGAGACCGGCGCCAACACCTCGCTGATCTTCGTGCCGGCCCGCTTCGCGGTCGACGCGCTCTACGAGGCGGCCGATGCCGGCATCGGCACGGTCGTGCTGATCACCGAGAACATCCCCGTGCTCGACATGACCCGCGCCTACAACTACGTGCGCGCCAAGGGCGTGGCGCTGGTCGGGCCCAACTGCCCGGGGGTCATCTCGCCGGGCAAGGCCAACGTCGGCATCATCCCCGGCGAGATCACCCACGCCGGCCCGGTCGGGCTGGTGTCCCGCTCCGGGACCCTGACCTACCAGGTGATGTACGAGATGGCGACCGCGGGGGTCGGCCAGACCACCTGCGTCGGCATCGGCGGCGACCCGGTGGTCGGCTCCAGCTTCATCGACATCCTCGACCGCTTCCAGGACGACCCGGAGACCGAGGCGGTGGTGATGATCGGCGAGATCGGCGGCGACGAGGAGGAGCGGGCCGCCCGCTACGTGGCCGACCGGATGAGCAAGCCGGTGGTCGCCTACATCGCCGGGTTCGAGGCGCCGCCGGGCAAGCGGATGGGCCACGCCGGCGCGATCATCTCGGGCTCCAGCGGCACCGCCCAGGCCAAGGCGGAGGCGCTGGAGGCGGCCGGGGTGCGGGTCGGCCGCAACCCCACCGAGGCCGCCGAGCTGGCCGTCGCCGCCGTCAAGGAGCGGTAGGCGCCAACGGGGCGGCCGGGTCGGCCGTCGCCGCCCCGCCCCCCGCCGCTGTCCGTCCGGCGCTCAGCGCTCGGCGACCACCACCGTGTTGACGATCTTGTCCGCGAAGGTCTGGCGCCTGGCGTCCCAGATCGGCCAGAGGAACCCGATCGGCAGCAGGATGCACGGGAGCCCGTCCAGGATGTGGACCAGGTCGCGGAGGAACGCCATGCCGCCCCCGACCGGCTGGCCGTCCTGCATGCGCAGCAGGCGGATGTTGAGGACCTGCTTGCCCCAGCTCTGCCCGGTCCGGCCCTGCAGAATGCAGCGGTTGTAGATGTAGACCGCGAGGAAGACCACGTAGAGCAGGAAGACGACCAGGGAGCTGGTGCCGCTGGGCGTTTCCCCCGGGGCCGGGTTGTACAGGAACCCGGCGAGGAACAGCGGGATGCCGGCGATCAGGCTGTCGATCAGGTAGGCGCCCACCCGCTGCGGCCAGTTGGCCAGCTCGCGGCCCATGAAGAAGCCGGGCGCCTCGCCGCCGTAGGCCTGGCCGGGCTGGGCGTAGCTGGCCGGTGGCCCGGCCCCGTACGGCGCCGGGGGCTGCTGCTGGCCGTAGCCGGGCTGGCCGCCGTAGGCGGGCTGGTCGCCGGGCTGGTTGGGGTCCTGCGGTCCGTACCCCTGGGTCATGACGGGGCTCCTTGGTCGGGGAGGGGTCGCGCGGCGCTCACAGGCTTGGCCGGCCCGCCTGCTGCTCGGCGAAGTCGCCGATCACCGGCAGCTTGAAGTGCCTGCCCGAGAAGCCCTGGATCAGCAGGATGATCCAGCCGATGAAGAAGGCGAACAGGATCAGGCCGAGCAGCGCCCCGATCGGCCCCGGCGTGTAGGGCCGCACGATCGCGACCAGCGTCCAGATGGCCCCGTAGGCCATCGACTGCACCGCGTGGAAGCGGACCTCCGGGCGCTTGTCGATCAGGTAGAAGATCAGCCCGGTCAGCCAGGTCAGCACGTAGGACAGGCCGGAGGCGATGTTCTCGCTCAGGCCGCTGCCCGTGGGCTGCTGGTAGCCGGGCTGCGGCGGCGGGTACCCGCCCGGCTGCTGGCCCCACTGCGGCTCGGCGGGCGGGGGCGGGGGCGGTGGCGGGGGCGCCTGACCGCCGGGCACCTCGGGCCCGCCGAGCGGGTCGCGGGGCGGCTCCCTCGGGTCGCGCGGTGTCGGTCCCTCGGTCATGTGTCCTCCTGTCGTCTGTTGGTGCTCGCCGGCCGGCGAGCCCTACACCCACCCGAACCGGTGGAGCTGGAACGCCCAGCTCGCGGTGAGCAGCGCGGCGACCACCCAGTAGGCTTGTCGGCGGCGCGAAGCCGGCCATTGAGCCGCCGGCGCCGCCCGCCCGGCCGCCCTCGCCGCCATCAGCACGGCCATGGCCAGGGTGAACGCGGCCAGGAACAGCACGAACGGGTTGGCCGCCAGCGCCGCCGGCAGGTCGCCGGCGGCCAGGCCGGTCGCGGCGGTGGTCATCCCGCACATGGGGCACGGGACGCCGGTGAGCGTCCGCAGCGGGCAGGGGAGCCCGATCCCGGTCTGCTGGCTGACGGCGGGGTAGACGAAGCTGGCGGCGGCGGCGCCGAGCCCGATCAGCCCCAGCTGCTCGGGCACCGAGCGGGGTCGCCACGCCGTGGTCGGCCTGGCCGTTCCGCCGGTCGTCATGGCTGCCGTCCGTCCTCTTGCCTTCGCGGCGCATGGTCCGTTCCTGCAGGTTGGCGCAGTCAAACATATGCGCAGGACCGGTTCAATCTTCGCACGGCGGCTTGCCGGTCCGCGCCGGCGGGTGGCAGCATCGCCGCGCTGCACCGACGAGGCGGGGAGGACGTGGCGGACAGCAAGCGGGTCGTCGTGCTGGTGTCCGGCAACGGCTCCAACCTCCAGGCGCTGCTCGACGCGGCCGCCGCGCCCGGCGCCGGGCTCGCGGTGGTGCTGGTCGTCAGCGACCGCCCCGGCGCCTACGCGCTGGAGCGGGCGCGACGGGCCGGGGTGGACGCCGCCGTGGTCCGCCCGGCCGACCACCAGGACCGGCCGGCCTTCGACCGCGCCCTCCGCGACCTGGTCGCCGCCGCCCGCCCGGACGTGGTCTGCCTGGCCGGCTTCATGCGGGTCCTCGGCCCGGAGTTCGTCCGGGCCTTCCCCGACCGGATCGTCAACACCCACCCCAGCCTGCTGCCGGCCTTCCGCGGCGCCCATGCGGTCCGCGACGCGCTGGCCTACGGGGTCAGGGTCAGCGGCTGCACCGTCCACCTGGTCGACGACGAGGTCGACCACGGCCCGGTGCTGTTCCAGGCGGCGGTGCCGGTCGAGGACGGCGACGACGAGGCCAGCCTGCACGAGCGCATCAGGCGCGAGGAGCACCGGCTGCTGCCGGCCGCGGTCCGCCTGGTCGCCGACGGCCGGGTCCGCACCGACGGCCGCCGGGCGTGGCTGGCGGCGGAGGCGCCACGGTGAGTCGGGTGCCGGTCCGCCGCGCGCTGGTGTCGGTCTTCGACAAGCAGGGCCTGGACCGGCTGGCCGCGGCCCTCGGCGGCGCCGGGGTCGAGGTCGTCTCGACCGGCTCCACCGCCGCCGCCCTCGAGGGCCATGGCCTGCGCGTCACCCGGGTGGAGACGCTCACCGGCTTCCCGGAGATGCTCGACGGCCGGGTGAAGACCCTGCACCCGCGGGTCCACGCCGGCCTGCTGGCCGACCGCGGCCGGCCGGAGCACCTGGCCGAGCTGCAGGCGGCGGGGATCGCCCCGTTCGACCTGGTGGTGGTCAACCTCTACCCCTTCGAGGAGACGGCCGCCGCCGGCGACGCCGACGAGGCGCTGGCGGTCGAGCGGATCGACGTCGGCGGGCCGGCGATGGTCCGCGCCGCGGCCAAGAACCACGCCTCGGTGGCGGTGGTCTGCGACCCCGGCGACTACCCGCTGGTCACCGCGGCGCTGGCCGCCGGCGGCACCACCCTGGCCGAGCGGCGGGCGCTGGCCGCCAAGGCGTTCGCCCGCACCGCCGCCTACGACGCCGCGGTGGCGGCCTGGGCCGCCGGCCGCGGCGAAGGCCCGTTCCCGGCGGCGCTGTCGCTCGGCGGCCGGCTGCGGCAGACCCTGCGCTACGGCGAGAACCCCCACCAGGCCGCCGCCTTCTACGCGGTCGACGGGCCGGACGGCCCCTGGGGCCTCGGGGCCGCGGTGCAGCTGGCCGGCAAGGAGCTCTCCTACAACAACCTGCTGGACGCCGACGCCGCCCTGGGCCTGGTCGCCGAGCACCCGGGGCGGCCGTTCGCCACCATCGTCAAGCACACCAACCCCTGCGGGGCGGCGTTCGGGGCGACGCTGGAGGAGGCCTACGCCGGCGCCCTGGAGGGCGACCCGGTGAGCGCCTTCGGCGGCGTCGTCGGGCTGTCGCGGCCGCTGGACGCGGCCACCGCCGCCAGCCTCGGTCGCGTGTTCACCGAGGTGGTCGTCGCCCCCGGCTTCGAGCCGGCAGCCCTGGAGGCGCTCGCCGGCAAGCCGTCGCTGCGGCTCCTCCAGGTCGACCCGGCGCGGCCGCCCCGGCGGCTGGGGGTCCGCTCGGTGGCCGGCGGGCTGCTGGTCCAGGAGGGCGACGCCGGCGACGACGACCCCGCGGGCTGGGCGCCGCAGGCCGGCGCCGCCCCGGAGCCCGGCGTGCTCGCCGACCTCGCCCTCGCCTGGTCGGTGGCCAGGCACGTGAAGTCCAACGCGATCGTGCTCGCACGCGACGGGCGCGTGGTGGGGGTCGGGGCGGGCCAGCAGAGCCGGGTCGACGCGGTCCGGCTGGCGGTGGCGAAGGCGGGGGAGCGGGCCGCCGGCGCGGCCGCGGGCAGCGACGCGTTCTTCCCGTTCCCCGACGGGGTGGAGGAGCTGGCCAACGCCGGGGTGCGGGCGGTCGTCCAGCCCGGTGGCAGCGTCCGCGACGCCGCGGTGACCGCCGCCGCCGCCCGCGCGGGGATCGCCATGCTCCACACCGGCCGGCGCCACTTCCGGCACTGAACGTTGCGTCGGCCGATGCCGCCCCCGGGGAGGCGGCGGCGGGCCGTCGGCGCGGGGTTGCCGGTGTCAGCCGACTGGTTCCAGACTGGCGCGGTGGGACCCACCAGGGACGATCGGTGAGCCAGGGGATGCGGGGCGAGCGGGTCATCCGCACGCCTGACCAGCGGCTGCGGGTGTTCGTCAGCTCCCCCCTTGGCGAGCTGGCCGCCGAGCGGCAGGCGGTCGCCCGCGCCGTCGCCGCGCTGCGGCTGACGCCGGTGCTGTTCGAGGCGGGCGCGCGGCCGCACCCGCCACGCGACCTGTACCGGGCCTACCTGGCCCAGAGCGACGTCTTCGTCGGGCTGTACTGGCAGCGCTACGGCCAGGTCGGCCCGGGCATGGCGGTGTCGGGGCTGGAGGAGGAGCTCGAGCTGGCGCGGGGGCGGGGGCTGCCGCGGCTGCTGTACGTCAAGGCGCCGGCGCCCGACCGCGAGCCGCGCCTGGCCGAGCTGCTGGGCCGGGTCCGGCAGGAGGCGTCCTATCGGCGGTTCCGCACGCCCGCCGAGCTGGCGGGGCTGGTCCGCGACGACCTGGCGGCCCTGCTGAGCGAGCGGTTCGCCGCCACCCGCCCTCAGGCCGCGGCCGCGCCGCCGCCGACCCTGCGTGGTCCTCGCCCCCTGCCCGTGGAAACGACCTCGCTGGTCGGGCGGGAGCAGGCCGTCGACGAGGTGGCGGGCTTGCTCGACCGAGCCGACGTGCGGCTGGTGACCCTGACCGGGCCCGGTGGGGTCGGCAAGACCCGCCTGGTGACAGCCGCCGCCGAGCGCGTGGCCGACCGCTTCAAAGCCGGTGTCGTGTTCGTCCCGCTGGCGTCGATCACCCAGCCCGAGCAGGTCCTGACCAGCATCGGCCGGGCAATGGGGGCCGACCTTGGAGGGACGGACGCGCCGCTCGAGGCGCTGGTGGAGCAGCTCGGGGACGACCGCTGGCTGCTCATCCTGGACAACCTGGAGCAGGTGCTGGATGCGGCCAGCGACCTGGCCGAGCTGCTGGCCGGCTGCCCGGGGGTGGTGATCCTGGCGACCAGCCGGGCGGTGCTGGGGTTGGAGGCGGAGCGGGAGTACCCGGTCCCGCCGCTGCCGCTCCCGGCCGACCCCGCCCGCGTGCCGGTGCAGGAGCTGGAACGCTCGCCGGCGGTGGCGCTGTTCTTGGACCGCGCCCGCGCGGCGCGCCCCGATTTCGCCTTGACCGGGCGCAACGCCTGGGCGGTGGTGGAGCTGTGCCGGCGCCTGGAGGGCCTGCCCCTGGCCATCGAGCTGGCGGCCGCCCGCACCCGGCTGCTGGACCCCGAGGAGCTCCTTGGCCGGCTTGCCGGGTCGCTGGACGCTCTCGGGACCGGCGCGGTGGACCTGCCAGAGCGCCAGCACACCCTGCGGGCAACCGTCGAGTGGAGCGTGGGACTGCTCGGCGGGTCCGAGCGGTCGTTGCTGGAGACCGTGGCCATCTTCGTCGACGGCTGGACCATCGAAGCGGCCGCCGATGTCGCCGGCCTCGATGAGGACCAAGCCCTCGAGCTGACCGAAGCCCTGGCCCGTCACAGCCTCATCGTCCTCGACATCACCGAGCTCGGTCCCCGGCCACGGATGCTGGAGACCGTACGCGTGTTCGTCGCCGAGCGGCTGGCGGCCCGGCCGGACGTCGCCGAGGTCGGGCGTCGCCACGCCGACCACTACCGGGCCCTGGCCGAGCAGGCCGACAAGCCGTTGCGGGCCGTCGGCCAGCAGCTGCGGGGCGCCAGCCAGAACGAGTGGGTCGAGCGGCTGCAGGCCGAGGCGGGCAACCTGGCCGCCGCCGTGCGCTGGTACCTGGCCCACGACCCTGGGCCGCTGCCGCACCTGTTCCGCGTCCTGTGGCCCTTCTGGTCGCAGCGGGACCACCTGGGCGAGGCCCGCTCCTGGATCGACCAGTTGCTGCCCGCCGCCGACTCCCTCGACCCCCACGCCCGGGCGGAGCTGCTGTGGACGGCGCTGGTGACCGCCAGGGAGGTGGGCGACGACGCCGCCGCACTGGCGGCCTTCCAGCGCCTGGCACCGCTGCTGGCGGGGATCGACGATCCCTACCTGCACGCGGCGTCCCAGCTGGCGATGGCGTGGATCGCCCTGATCGTCGGCGACCACGACGGCGCCCTGCGGAAGGTGTCGACCTCCCTGGAGGAGTTCCGGGGCCAGGACGAGCCCCTTGGGGCCACCGCGGCCGGCCTCACCCTCGGCTCCGTGGAGACGACCGTGGGCCGCTACGATGACGCGCTGCGCCACCTGACCGAGGCGCGCGACCTGGCGGTGCGGCTCGACAACGCCTGGCTGGCCGCCACCTCCCAGGCGCTGCTGGGTGCCCTGGCCCTGGTACAGGGCCGGCTGGAGGCGGCCCGGGCGCTGCTGGAGCAGGGGCTGGAGCTGAGCCTGGCGGCCCGCAGCACCCAACTGGTGACCCTGTGCCTGGCCGGGTCCGCCCGGTTGGCGTTGGTGGAGGGGGATGCGGAGCGGGCGGCGCTGCTGGCGGGGGCGGCCGAGGGCCTGCGCCGGCGGGTCGGCCTGCGGGCCTGGCCGACGCACCGCCGGGAGGAGGCCGCGCTGGTGGCCCAGGTCCGCCAGGCGCTGGGGGCCGACCGGTTCGACCAGGCGTTCGCCGCCGGCGCCCGGCTGAGCCAGCGGGAGGCGGTGACCGCCGCCCAGGGCCGGCGCGGCGCCGGCACCCGGGCATCCTGACCCGTCGCCTGGGCTGCATCGCTCAGCGGAGCGAACGGCGCAGGTCGGCGAAGGCCTCGGCCAGGTCGGTGAGCAGGTAGTGGGCGTTGAGGCCGCTCGGGTTGGGGAGCACCCACGCCCTGGCGCCGCCGATCCGGTCCGGCTGCGGGCCGACGGCGGCCCTGGCCCTGCCGAACGCCGTCCGGTAGGCGCCCACGCCGAGGACGGCGACCACCTCGGGCTCGACCGCGCCGGCCTTGGTGGCCAGGCGCTCCGCGCCGGCGCGCAGCTCCTCGGGGGTCAGGTCGGCCGCGGCGGCGCTGGCCCGCTCCACCAGGTTGGTGATGCCCAGGCCGAGCCGGAGCAGCTCGGCCTCCTCGTCGGGCGCGAGCAGCCGGGGGGTGAAGCCGGACAGGTGCAGGGCCTTCCAGAAGCGGTTGCCCGGCCGGGCGAAGTGGTGGCCGACCGCGGCCGACCACAGCCCCGGGTTGATGCCACAGAGCAACACCCGCAGGCCGGGAGCGATCACGTCGGGGACCCGCCGTCCGGTGGCGGCGGCGAGGTCGGCGGGGGTCGGCCGTGCGGGCATCGCTGGGAGGATAGGTCCGACCGCGGGCGGTGTCGCCTGGCACGCGAGGCAGGTGACGCACGGCACTCGGAAACCGGCGCGCGAGCGCGTACCGTTTGCGCAGGGCGCGATGTCGACTCGGGCCGGGTGCAGGGGGGTCGTGATCATGACGGTCGGCGGCGACGCGCAGCTCCCACCGGAGGCCGAGAACGAGCTGGTCGCGGAGCTGGCACGGCTGGCGCTGGAGCGGGCCGCCCCCGAGGAACTGGTGCTGTTCCAGGAGACCGCGGAGGAGTACTTCCAGGACCCGCAGGCGGTGCTGGACCCCAGGAGCCGGGACGAGGCGCTCGGCTTCGGGATCGAGGTCGCCATGCTCACCCCCTACGTCCTCGCCGTGGCCACCCCGGTGATCCGCTTCCTCGCCTCCACCGTGGCCGACGCCGCCGGGCAGGAAGCCAAGCCGCTGGTGACCGGCATCGTGCGTCGCCTGCTGCGGCGGCCCCAGCCCACGCCGGAGGCGGTCGACGCGGCGCCACCGCTCAGCGGCGACCAGGCGCGGCAGGTCCGCGAGGTCGCCTACCGGCACGCCAAGCGCCTCGGGCTGGACGAGGACCAGGCCGCGCTGCTCGCCGACTCGGTGGTCGGTGGCCTCGTCGTCGGATGAGCCATGACCACGCCAGGAGGCCTTCCCGCCGCAGCGGCTCCCGAGCGGCCGCGCCCTGACGTCCTCGCCTACCCGTCCCCGACGACCTCGCGGTTCCTGGTCTTCCTGGCCGCCCTGCTCAGCGCGGGCCTGTTCGCGGGGACCTGGCTCCACAACCAGGTCCTCTACGACCAGTGGCTGGCGGTGGTGGTCCGCTGCAACGCCGAGGCGTTGCGCCAGACCGCCGACCTGCCGGCGCCTGCGTCGTCCCTGGGTCGCGCCGCGGCCCGCGACCTGGCGGCGGCCCGCTGCCGCGGGGCCGCCGACCGGCGCCTGGCCGCCTTCGCCCTGGGTGGCGCGGCCGCCGCGGGCGCGGCCGGGCTGGCCGTGCTCTTCCTGGCTCCGGGGGTGATCGAGCGCCGCCGCCGGCTGCGGCCGCTCGTGCCGGGCCTGCGGCCGGCGGCCGACCGGGTGGCCGGCCTCGCCGCCGAGGCGGGGCTGCCGCGCGCCCCCGCCGTGGTCCTCGGGGACGCGAGGCTGCGGGACGGCTTCAGCTACGGCACGCCGGGACGCTACCGGATCGCGTTGCCGAGGGGGGTGGCGGTCCGCTGGCGGGCGGGGTCGCCGTTCGACCCGCTGGTCCGGCACGAGCTCGCCCACGTCGCCCACCGCGACGTCGCCCTGGCGTGGCTGGCCCGTTCGGTGTGGTACGCGCTGGCGCCGCTGCTGGCGGTGCCGCTGGTGGCCTCGCTGGTCTCCAGCGACCGGTCGCTGCTGCTCGACTACCTCTGGCGGGCCGTCCTGTTCGCCGTCATGGTCCAGCTGGTGTCGAGCGCGCTGCTGCGCTCGCGCGAGCACGACGCCGACCTGCGGGCGGCCGGCGCGGCCGGCGGGCCGGAGACGATCGCCGCCGCCGTGGCCCGGGCGCGCGATCCGGGCGTGGCGGCCTGGTACCGGCGGCCGCTGGCCAACCACCCGTCGCCGGCCAGGCGGGTGGCGGTGCTGGAGCGACCGGAGCTGGCCGCCGGCGTCACCTTCCTGGACGGCTTCACCGCCGCCTTCCTCGCCACCCTCGCCGTCCCGCTGCTGGTCGGGTTCCTCTCGGTGTACCTGATGGGCAGCGGCCGGACCGACCTCGCGTTCGTCCTGGGCGCCCTGATCGCCGGGCCGCTGCTCGGCGGCTCGGTCGGCCTGGGACTGTGGCGCGCCGCCCTGGTCCAGCGGGTCGTCGGCGGGTCGCTGCGGCCCACGCCGGTCGCCCTCGGCGTCGCGGCGGGCCTCGTCCTCGGCCAGGTCGCCTCGTTCGCGCAGACCGGCACGGCGTTCGGTGGCGTCGACCACCCATGGTGGCTCGCGGTGATCGCGCTCGCCGGGCTCGGGGCCACCGCCCTGGCCGCCGGCCTCGGGGAGCTCTGGGCCAACGCGGCGCCCGCCTTCCGCAGTGCCCGCGCCTCGTGGGTGGCCGCGCTGGCGGTCAACTCGGTCCTGTTCACGGCCGTCCTCTGGGCGGCCGCCTCGCTGGAGCTGGCCCTGGACCAGGGCAGCTGGGCGATCGCCCGCACGTGGCTGGTGACCGCGGTCGCCTCCTGGCCGGTCCTCACCGCCGTCGCCGTGCTGGCCGGCGCCGCCGCCTGGGCGCTTGGCAGGTCCCGGCACGCCGCGGCGACGCCGGCCTGGCTGCTGGAGCGCGGCCCGGCGCGGCCGTGGCCGGCGGCCGGCCGCGCCGGCCTGACCGAGACCGCCGCGACCGCCTTGGCCGTCGGGCTGGCCGGCGCCGCGGCCATCGTCGGTTTCCGTGCCGTCGCCGGGCCGGCCGCCTCCGACGCGGTCACCCTGCAGCGCTTCTACGCCTACGCCTGGGTGGCCGCCGCGGCCGGGGCCGCCGCGGCGCTGGCGCTGGCGCTGCTGGCGCCCCGCCGTGGCGTCGGGGCCGGGGCGCTCGCCGGGCCGCTGGCGACGCTGGTGGCCGTGGCCGGGTTCCTGGCGATGAACACCGCCATCGGTGGCGGGCTGGCGGCGGACTTCGTCACCACGACCGTGCGGACGCCCCTGGCGCTCGGGCTCGTGCTGGCCGTGCTCGCCGCCCCCGCCGGCCTGCTCACCTGGGACGCGGACTGGCGCCTCCCGCGCGTCTGGCCGACCGCGGCCGCGTTCGGCCTGGTGGCGGCCCTGGCGGTGCTCGCCGGGCGCGGTACCCTCACCAGCCTCGTGACCGAGGACACCCTGGCCCCGTCCGACCCGGGGCGCGACCCCGTCCTGGTCGCCGAGGCGATGCACTACGTCAGCGCGGTCGCCCCCGACGTCGTGCAGCGCCACCAGGCCATCGCGGCGGCGGCGAGCGCCATCAACGCCGACCAGGCACTCGACCTCCCGACCCGGGCCGGTCGCGTGCGCGCCGAGGTCCTCGGGCCCCAGCGGGCCCTGCTCGCCGAGATGGAGGCCTACCAGCCGGCCACCCCCCAGACCCGCTCGGTCCACCGCACCCTGGTCGCCGCCCTCCGCGCGGGCACCGAAGGGTACGAGACGCTCGCCGTCGCCTACGAGACGGGGGACGCCACGGCCGTCATCGACGCCACCACCAAGTGGGAGGAGGAGCTCCGCCTGCTCCAGGCCTGGGGGTCGGGCGTGGTCGAGCTGCGGAGCGTCGCCGGGTTCGGCTGACGCCTCGGCGGCCCTGTGGGCACCCTCCGAGGGCGCGGCGTCCACTACCCTGAGCGCGAGATCGCGCGGCGGCGACGGCGATGCGGAGGGCTGATGGCGGCGAGGGTGCTGGACGGCAGGGCGGTCGGCGCGGCGATCCGCGCCGAGCTGGCCGAGGAGGTCGAACGGCTGGCGGCGGCGGGGTCGCGGCCGACCCTGGCGGCGGTGCTGGTCGGCGACGACGAGGCCTCCCACATCTACGTCGGCGCCAAGCAGCGCGCGGCCGCCGGCAGCGGGATCGGGTCGCGCCGGGTGGAGCTGCCCGCCGACGCGGCCCAGAAGGACGTGCTGGCGGCGGTCGCCGAGCTCAACGCCGACCCCGCCGTCCACGGCATCCTGGTGCAGCTCCCGCTGCCGCAGGGCCTCGACCCGGTGGAGGTGCAGGACGCCATCGACCCGGCCAAGGACGTCGACGGCCTGCACCCCTGGAACGAGGGGCGCCTGCTGCGGGGGGACCCGCGGTTCGCCCCCGGCACCGCCATCGGCATCGTGGAGCTGCTGCGCCGCGAGCGGGTGCCGGTGGAGGGCAGCCACGCGGTGATCGTCGGCCGCGGCCTGCTGGTCGGCCGGCCGCTGGCGGTGCTGCTGTCGGCCAAGGCGGCCGGCGCCAACGCCACCGTGACCCTCTGCCACACCGGCACCAGGGGCCTGGCCGGCTTCACCCGCCAGGCCGACGTGCTGGTGGCCGCCGCCGGCCGGCCCGCGATGGTCACCCCCGACATGGTCAAGCCGGGCGCCGCCGTGGTCGACGTCGGCAACCACCGGGTCGGGGGCCGCATCGTCGGCGACGTCGTCCCGGAGGTCGCCGAGGTGGCCGGCGCCCTCACCCCGGTCCCGGGCGGGGTCGGCCCGATGACCGTGGCGATGCTGCTGGCCAACACCGTCACGGCCGCCCGCGAGCAGGCCGAGGGCCTGGTGCGCCGGTGAACCTCACCCGCCTGCTGGAGGACGGCCGCTTCGTGGTCACCGGCGAGCTGGTGCCGCCCCGCACGCCCGACCCGGAGGTGGTCCGCCGCGCCGCCCGCCGGCTGCGGGGGATGGTCGACGCCGTCAACGTGACCGACAACGCCACCGCCCGCGTCGGCATGGGGCCCATCGCGGCCTCGATGCTGGCCGCCGGCGAGGGCCTGGAGCCGGTGCTGCAGCTCACCTGCCGCGACCGCAACCGCCTGGCGCTCACCGCCGACCTGCTCGGCGCCCACGCCCTCGGGATCCGCGCCGTGCTGTGCCTCTCCGGCGACCCGGTCGCGGTCGGCTCCAGCGGCGCCAAGCCCGTGTTCGACCTGGACGCGGTCGGCCTGACGCGGCTGGCCACCGGCCTCGGCGACGGCGTCGGACCGGACGGCCTGCGGATCGCCCCGCCGGCGCGGTTCCTGGTCGGCGTCGCCGAGGCGCCCGGCGCCGACCCCTCGGGCGGCGCGCGGCTGGCCGCCAAGGTCGAGGCCGGCGCGCGCTTCGTCCAGACCCAGCCGGTCTACGACCCGGCCGCGTTCGCGGACTGGCTCGACCTGCTGGCCGCGCGGGGCCTGCCGGAGCGGGTCGCCATCCTGGCCGGGGTGCTGCCGCCGGCGTCAGCGGCCCAGCTGCAGCGCTTCTCGACCCTGCCCGGCTGGGCGGTGCCCGACGCCACCCTGGCGCGCATGCGGGCCGCGCGCGACCAGCGGGTCGAGGGGATCGCCCTGGCCGCCGAGGTCGTCGAGCAGGTCCGCGACCTGCCGAGCGTGCGCGGCGTCCACCTCATGGGCCTCGGCCCCGACAGCGGCATCCCCGAGGTCGTCGAGGCCGCCGGCCTGCTGCCCCGCCCGGCGCCGGCCTGACGGCCCCGGCGCGCCCGGCCTCCGCGAACCGTCGGCCCCGCGCGCTCGGTCTCGGACCGGGCGGTCCTCAGCCGCGCGCCTCCAGGGGCCGCCACGGCCTGGCGGGCGGGCCGACGTACTCGGAGTCCGGGCGGATCAGCCGGTTGTCGGCGTACTGCTCGCGGACGTGCGCGGTCCAGCCGGCCATCCGGGAGGTCGCGAACAGCGGGGTGTACAGGTCGGGCGGCAGGCCGAGCGCGGAGTAGACGCTGGCGGTGTAGAAGTCCACGTTGGGGTACAGGCCCTTCTCCTCCATCACCGTCTCCTGGATCCGGGCCGCGGTGTCGTACCAGTGGGTGTCCCCGAACTGCCTGCCGAGCCGCTCGGCGATCTCGCGCAGCACGGTCGCGCGGGGGTCCCAGGTCTTGTAGACCCGGTGGCCGAAGCCCATCACCTTCTGCCTGCGGGCCAGCTGCTGCCGGACCCAGTCGGGGGCCCGGTCGGGCGAGCCGATCTCGTCGAGCATGCGCCGCACCTGCTCGATGGCGCCGCCGTGGAGCGGGCCCTGCAGGGTCGCGGCGGCGGCGGTGGCGGCCGCGTACATGTCGGCGAGGGTGGCGGCCGCCACCCGGCCGGCGAAGGTCGAGGCGTTCATCGTGTGGTCGGCGTACAGCACCAGCACCACGTCGAAGTCACGGGCCACCTGCGGGTCGGGCAGCTTGCCGGTCAGCGCGTACAGGAAGTTGGCGGCCACGCCGAGGTCGTCGCGCGCCTCGACCGCGTCGGCGCCGGTCCGCAGCCGCTGGTAGGTGGCCACGACCTGCGGCGTCGTGGCGACCAGCCGGTAGGCCTTGCGGAGGTTGGCATCCTCGGAGTGCTCGTCGTCGGGGTCGACGGCGGCGGCGGCCGAGATGACCGTGCGCAGCGCCGTCATCGGGCCGGTCCGCCCGACCAGCGACGAGATCAGCTCGACCAGGTAGGCGTCCAGGCTGCTCTCGGCCCGCAGGGTCGCGACCGTCTCCTCGAGCTGCGCCCTGGTCGGCAGCTCGAGGTGGTGCAGCAGGTAGATCGTCTCCTCGAAGGTGGCCTGGGCGGCGAGGTCGGCGATGTCGTAACCGGCGTAGTACAGCTTGCCCTGCTGGCCGTCGATGTCGGAGATGCTGGTCCGGGCGGCGACCACGCCCTCGAGCCCCTTGCCCTTGCCGTTCGCCATCTCGGGGTGCCTCCGGTCGTCTCGAGGACGGGATCTCGCCTTATCGTAGGTGTTTCGTCCTGCACCCGCTGCGCAGAGATACGCTTGGGAACACCCGAGAGAAGGAGCTTCCAGATGGCCCACCGAGTGACCTTCATCCCCGGGGACGGCGTCGGCCCCGAGCTCTCCGAGGCGACCCGGCGCGTGCTGGAGGCCACCGGAGTCCAGTTCGACTGGGACGTCCAGGAAGCTGGGGCCGAGGTGATCGACCGGTTCGGAACGCCCCTGCCGGACCAGGTCCTCGACTCCATCCGGGCCAACGGCGTGGCGATCAAGGGCCCCCTCACCACCCCGATCGGCACCGGCTTCCGCAGCGTCAACGTCGCCCTGCGCAAGGAGCTGGACCTCTACGCCTGCCTCCGGCCCTGCAAGTGGTACCCCGGGGTCCGCTCCCGCTACGAGGACGTCGACCTGGTGATCGTCCGCGAGAACCACGAGGACCTCTACGCCGGCATCGAGTTCGAGCAGGGCACGCCCGAGGCCCGGCAGGTCATCGAGTTCCTCAACGGCATCCAGCCCAGGCGCATCCGGGACGACTCCGGCATCTCGATCAAGCCGATCTCGGTCACCGGGACCCGGCGGATCGCCCGGTTCGCCTTCGAGTACGCCCGCGGCTACGGCCGCAAGAAGGTCACCGCCGTGACCAAGGCGAACATCATGAAGCACACCGACGGCCTGTTCTACGCCGTCGCCCGCGAGGTGGCCAAGGAGTACCCGGAGATCGAGTACGACGAGTACCTGGTCGACAACATGTCCATGCAGCTGGTGCAGAAGCCCGAGAACTTCGACCTGCTGCTGCTGCCCAACCTCTACGGCGACATCATCTCCGACCTGGGCGCCGGGCTGGTCGGCGGGCTCGGGGTGGCCCCGGGCGCCAACCTCGGCGACCGCGTGGCGGTGTTCGAGGCCACCCACGGCTCGGCGCCCAAGTACAAGGGCCAGAACAAGGTCAACCCGATGGCGATGATGTTCTCCGGCATGCTGATGCTGCGGCACCTCGACGAGCGCGAGGCCGCCGACCGGCTGGAGCGCGCCCTGGCCGCGGTGATCGCCGAGGGCCGCGACGTCACCTACGACATGAAGCCCCGGCGCGACGACCCCACCGCCGTCGGCACCAGCCAGGTCGCCGACGCCGTCATCGCCAGGATGCAGGAGGGCTCCTGATGCCCCACGTCAAGGTCACGGTCGTCGGCGCCGGCAAGTACGGCTCCACCACCGTCCAGCGCATCGCCGAGAAGGGCATCTGCGACGAGGTCGTGATGACCGACATCATCGAGGACCTGCCGCAGGGCCTGGCGCTGGACATGAACCAGTCGCGACCCATCGAGGGCTTCGCCACCCGGGTGGTCGGCACCAACGGCTACGAGGAGACGGCCGGCTCCGACGTGGCCGTGGTCACCGCCGGCGTGCCCCGCAAGCCGGGCATGAGCCGCATGGACCTGCTGGAGGTCAACGCCAAGATCGTCGGCGAGGTGACCCGCAAGCTGGTCGAGCGCTCGCCGGACGCGGTCCTGATCGTGGTCTCCAACCCGCTGGACGAGATGACCGCCCTGGCCGCCGAGGTGTCCGGCTTCCCCAGCGAACGGGTCATGGGCCAGGCGGGCATGCTCGACACCGCCCGCTTCAAGTACTTCCTGGCCGAGGAGCTCGGCACCGCCCCCGACCGGGTCGAGGCGATGACGCTCGGCTCCCACGGCGACACCATGGTGCCGGTCCCCAGCATGGTCAAGGTGGACGGCAAGCCGCTGACCGAGGTCGCCGACCAGGAGACGATCGAGCGGCTGGTCCAGCGGACCAGGGACGGCGGCGCCGAGGTGGTGGCGCTGCTCAAGTCCGGCTCCGCCTACTACGCGCCCTCCAGCGCCGCCACCGCCATGGTCGCGGCGGTCCTCGGCGACACCAGGGAGGTCATGCCGGTCTGCGCCTGGGTCAGCGGCCAGTACGGCATCGACGGCGTCTACCTCGGCGTGCCGGCGCGGCTCGGCCGGCGCGGGGTCGAGGAGGTCGTCGAGCTGCCCCTGACCGACGGGGAGCTGGCCAACCTGCGCGAGGCGGCCGAGGCGGTCCGCTCCAAGCAGGCCGACGCCGCCAAGCTGGTTGGCTGAGGGCGGCCCGGGGACCGCGGGCGCCTGCCAGCTCTGCGCCGCCGAGCGCCGCACGCCCTGGTACCACGAGGACGACACCTGCTGGGTGGCGGAGTGCCTCATCTGCCGCACCCCGATGGTGGTGTGGCGCATCCACGGGCCCGACCCGCCCCCGGCCGAGCGCGCCCACATGCTCGACAGGCTGGCCGAGGTGGCGGCCGCCCGCCTGGGCACGGGCCGGTTCCGGGTCGACGCGGTGATGCGCCGCATCCCCGACCACTTCCACGCCCACGCCCGCGACCCCGCCTGGTGGGGCTTCCGCGGAAGCTGACCACGCCAGCGGCCCCGTATGGACCGCTGCGGCAACCGCGCCAAGGTGCGCGCGTTCCGAGACCGACGACACCAGCACGAGGAGGCACCATGACCGAGCGTCAGGGTCAGGGGGCTGGCGCACCCCGACTTCCTGGCGGAGCTGGAGGCCGTGGCGGTGGTGCCCCGGTGACCTCGCCGGTCGAGCGGCTCACCTGGGACCGGGTCCGCGCCTGGCGGTTGGCCCGCCACCACCTGGTCGAGCGCCTCCCGGCCAAGCGGATGCTCGACGTGGTCAGCGACGTCTGCGGGGTCCACGCCCAGGTTCCCTCCTCCGCGGAGCTCCAGGTCTGGGCGAGGACCGACGACGCGCGCCCCGAGGACGTCCGCGAGGCGCTGTGGGAGCGGCGCAGCCTGGTCCGGACCTGGACCCTGCGGGGCACCCTGCACCTGCTGACCGCCGAGGACCTGCCGCTGTACGTGGCCGCGCTGCGCACCCACGACCGCTGGTGGAAGGGCGCGTGGCTGCGGATGATCGGCTTCAGCGCCGACGAGCTGCGGGCGATCCTCGACGCCATCCGGGACTCCCTCGGCGCCGGCCCCCTGACCCGCGAGCAGCTCGCCGACAAGGTCGCCGAGCAGGCCGGCCCCAGGGCCCGGGAGCGGATGCTGTCGGGCTGGGCCGAGATGCTGAAGCCGGCGGCGTTCCAGGGGTCGCTGGTCTCCGGGCCGCCCAAGGGCCAGAGCGTGACCTTCGTGCGGCCGGACCGGTGGCTGGGGAGCTGGACCGAACCGGCCGCCGGCGCGGCGTGGCGCGAGATCGTCCGCCGCTACCTGCATGCCTACGGGCCCGCCGCCCGCGAGGAGTTCGCCCGCTGGTGGGGGATGCAGCCGGCGCCGGCCGGGCGCATCCTCCGGGCGTCCGCCGGCGAGTTGGCCGAGGTCGACGTCGACGGCCACCGCGCCTGGGCGCTCGCCGAGGACCTCGACGGGCTGCGCGCGGCCGCGCCGCCGCCGCCGGTGCGCCTGCTGGCCGGGTTCGACGTGTACGTCGCCGGGACCCGGCCGCGCGAGTCGCTGATGGACCGGCGCTTCCAGGACCGCGTGTTCCGCAAGGCCGGCTGGATCTCGCCGGTGGTGCTGGCCGACGGGGTCGTCGCCGGGGTCTGGGGTCACGAGCGGGCAGGCGGCCGCCTCCAGGTCACCGTGGAGCCGTTCCGCGCGCTGAGCGCCGCGCACGAGCGGCAGGTCGGCGAGGAGGCCGACCGGCTCGGGAGCTTCCTCGGCGCGCCCGCGCGGGTCTCCTACGCCGGCTGACGAGCCCACGCCTCGGCGCTAGTCCCGCCTTCAGCGGGTACCCTGCGAGCGTCACCCACCAGCGGACACGCGACGGAGGGCCGGGAGATGGCGGGCAACAGCTTCGGGGCCAGGGCGGGGCTCGACGTCGGGGACCGGTCGTTCGAGGTGTTCCGGCTGGACGCGCTGGCGTCCACCGGCGACGTCGCGGGGCTGCCGTTCTCGCTGAAGGTCCTGCTCGAGAACCTGCTCCGCGCCGAAGACGGCAGCGCGGTCACCGCCGAGGACGTCGAGGCCTTCGCCCGCTGGGACCCGGCCGCCGCGGCCGACCGGGAGATCGCCTTCACCCCGGCGCGGGTGCTGATGCAGGACTTCACCGGCGTGCCGGCCGTGGTCGACCTGGCCGCCATGCGCGACGCCATGGCCGGCCTCGGCGGCGACCCGGCCCGGATCAACCCGCTGGCCCCCGCCGAGCTGGTGATCGACCACTCGGTGATCGCCGACGTGGCCGGCCGGCCGGACGCGTTCGTCCGCAACGCCGAGCTCGAGTTCGAGCGCAACCGCGAGCGCTACGCCTTCCTCCGCTGGGGCCAGCAGGCGTTCGCCGACTTCAAGGTGGTGCCACCCGACACCGGCATCGTCCACCAGGTCAACCTCGAGTACCTGGCCAGGGTCGTGTTCACCAACGACCGCGGCCAGGCCTACCCGGACACCCTGGTCGGCACCGACAGCCACACCCCGATGGTCAACGGCCTCGGGGTGCTCGGCTGGGGCGTCGGCGGCATCGAGGCGGAGGCCGCCATGCTCGGCCAGCCGATCTCGATGCTGATGCCCAAGGTGGTCGGCTTCAAGCTCAGCGGCGAGCTGCCCGAGGGCTCCACCGCCACCGACCTGGTGCTCACCGTCACCGAGCTGCTCCGCCGCCACGGCGTGGTCGGCAAGTTCGTGGAGTTCTACGGCCCCGGCGTCGGCAACGTCCCGGTCGAGAACCGCGCCACCATCGGCAACATGTCGCCGGAGTACGGCTCCACCTGCGCCATCTTCCCGATCGACGCCCAGACGCTGCGCTACCTCGAGTTCACCGGCCGACCGCCCGAGCTGATCGCCCTGGTCGAGGCGTACGCCAAGGAGCAGGGTCTGTGGCACGACCCCGCCGCCGAGCCCCGCTACTCCGAGCGGGTGGAGCTGGACCTGGGCACCGTGGTGCCGAGCCTCGCCGGCCCCCGCCGGCCGCAGGACCGGGTCGCCCTGCGCGACGCCAAGCGCGGCTTCCGCGCCGCCCTTGCCGAGATGGCGCCCCAGTACGAGCCGGATCCGGACGGACCGGACGAGGCGGTGGCGGAGACGTTCCCCGCCAGCGACCCGCCGGCGTCCATGGCCGGCACCACCCCGCACCTCAACCACGACCCGGCCCCCGCCGGCTGGTTCGAGCCCGACCCCGCCGGCGCCAGCGGCCGGCCGGGCAGGAAGGAGCCGGTGCTGCTGGCCGACGGCACCGCCTTCGACCTGGACCACGGCCACGTCGTGATCGCGGCGATCACCAGCTGCACCAACACCTCCAACCCGTCGGTGATGCTGGCCGCCGGCCTGCTGGCCCGCAACGCGGTCGACCGGGGGCTGGCCGCCAAGCCGTGGGTGAAGACCTCGCTGGCGCCCGGCTCCAAGGTGGTCATGGACTACTACGAGCGCGCCGGGCTGGTCCCCTACCTCGAGAAGCTCGGCTTCCACCTGGTCGGCTACGGCTGCACCACCTGCATCGGCAACTCCGGGCCGCTCGCCCCGGAGATCTCCGAGGCGATCGAGCGCGGCGAGCTGGTGGTCGCCTCGGTGCTGTCCGGCAACCGCAACTTCGAGGGGCGCATCAACCCCGACTGCCGCATGAACTACCTGGCCTCGCCGCCGCTGGTGGTCGCCTACGCGCTGGCCGGCTCGATGGACGTCGACCTGCTGAACGACCCGCTGGGGACCGACCCGGACGGCGGCCTGGTCTGGCTGCGCGACATCTGGCCCACCGGCGCCGAGGTCAGCGAGCTGATCGGCCGCGCGGTCCGGTCGGACATGTTCCGCAAGAGCTACGCGCAGGTGTTCCGGGGCGACGAGCGGTGGAGCTCCATGGACGTGCCGACCGGGCAGAGCTTCGCCTGGGACGAGGCCTCCACCTACGTGCGCCGCCCGCCCTACTTCGACGGCATGCCGGCCACCCCCGAGCCGCTGGCCGACATCCGCGGCGCCCGCGCGCTCGCGGTGCTCGGCGACAGCGTCACCACCGACCACATCTCGCCGGCCGGGGTCATCAAGCGCGACAGCCCCGCCGGCCGCTACCTGGTCGAGCGCGGCGTCGAGCCCAGGGACTTCAACTCCTACGGCTCCCGGCGCGGCAACCACGAGGTGATGATCAGGGGCACCTTCGCCAACATCCGGCTGCGCAACCGCCTGGCGCCCGGCACCGAGGGCGGCGTGACCCTGCACCTGCCCGACGGCGAGCAGATGACGATCTACGACGCGGCCATGCGCTACCGGCAGGAGGGCGTGCCGCTGGTGGTGCTGGCCGGCAAGGAGTACGGGTCGGGGTCCTCGCGGGACTGGGCCGCCAAGGGGCCAAGGCTCCTCGGCGTCCGCGCGGTGCTGGCGGAGGGCTACGAGCGCATCCACCGCTCCAACCTGGTCGGCATGGGCGTGCTGCCGCTGGAGCTGCCGGCCGGCGAGACGGCGGAATCGCTCGGCCTCAGCGGCCACGAGACCTTCGACGTCACCGGGCTGGAGGGGGCGGGCGCCGGCGACTTCCCCCGCGAGGTGACCGTCGAGGCCGACGGCCGGGAGCTGCGCTGCCGGGTCCGCATCGACACCCCCAACGAGGTGGAGTACTACCGCCACGGCGGCATCCTCCGGTACGTCCTGCGGCAGCTCCGCGGCTAACGCGGGGGCGCCCGCCGGCCGCCGACCGCGGCCAGCGGCCCCGACGGCGGCTGCGACAGCAGGCCGAGGTCGCCGGGGACGAACCAGGCCAGGGTGCCGGCGAGGGCGACCACCTGGCCGGTGACCAGCGTGGCCGGCGGGTCCACCGCGGCCTCGGCGAGCACCGCCAGGCTGCCCACCAGCGACCGCTGGCCGCCGGTGGTCGCCGAGGCGATCACCGCGGCCGGCTCGTCGGCGGGGCGGCCCGCCGCGATCAGCCCGGCGCACACCTCGCCGAGCCGCTCGGCGACCATCAGCACCACCAGGGTGTCGACCGCGGTCGCCACCCTGGTGAGGTCCGCGGGGCCGCCGGCCAGGCTGGCGCTGACCACCGCGACGCTGGCGGCGAGGCCCCGGTGGGTGAGCGGGATCCCGGCGTAGGCCGGCGCGGCGACCGCGGCGCTGACCCCCGGCACGACCTCGAACGGCACCGCCGCCCGGGCCAGGGCGCCGGCCTCCTCGCCGCCGCGGCCGAACACGAACGGGTCGCCGCCCTTGAGGCGCACCACGGCCAGGCCGCGACCGGCCCGCTCGACCAGCAGCCGGTTGATGGCCTCCTGGGGCATGGCGGCACGCCCCCTGGCCTTGCCGGCGTCGACCCGCTCGGCGCCGCGCGGGGCGAGCTCCAGCAGCTCGGCCGGCGCCAGCCGGTCGTGGACCACCACGTCGGCGCGCTGCAGCACCTCGGCGCCGCGCAGGGTCAGCAGCCGCGGGTCGCCTGGCCCCGCGCCCACGAGGTAGACGACGCCGCTCATCCCGCCTCCCGGTCCCGGTCACGCTCACGCCCCCGCGCCAGCAGGCGGGCGCGGAGGCGGCCGGCGGCCAGCTGCCGCCGGCCGGCGCGGACCAGCCGTTCCAGCTCGGCCAGGTCGAGGGCGTCCCGCCAGCGGCGCGCCCGCTCCTGGAGGTCCGGCAGGTCGCCGAGGGTCGCCGCCCGGACCTCGCCGACCAGGTCGACCAGCTCGGCCCACTCGGGGCCGAAGCGCTCACCCAGCTCGGCGCGGAGCCGGCTCGCCAGCGCCGGCGCGCGGCCGCCGGTGCCGACGGCGACCACCAGGTCGCCCCGGCGGACCACGGCCGGGGCGGCGAAGTCGCAGTTGGGCACGTCGTCCATGACGTTGACGAGCACGCCGGCGGCGCGCGCCTCGGCCGCCACGGCCGCCCGCACCGCCGGGTCGTCGGCGCCGGCCACGCACAGGAACGCGCCGGCCAGGTCGCCGCGGCGGTAGTCGCGGCGGTGCACGGTCACCGACGGCTCGGTGGCCAGCCGCTCCAGCCCGGCCGCCGGTCCTCGCGCCACCACCGTCACGGCCGCGCCGGCGGCCAGCAGCCCCTCCACCTTGCCGGCGGCCACCGCCGCCTCGCCGACCACCACCACCCGCCGTCCGGCCAGCTCCAGCAGCACCGGGTAGCCGAACGCCACTACGACCGCCCCCCGCCGCCGGCCTGGGCGGCCCGCGGGCCTCCCCAGGCTGCCGGGACCGCGCCGCGGCGGTCGACGTCGTCCCGCAGGCGCTCCAGGGCGGCGTCGAGCCGCTCGTCCGGGCTGGCGTGGTGCAGCCCGCACTCCCGCGCCGGGTCCGCCTCCCACCACCAGCGCCCGGCGCGCTCGTCCTCGCCGGGCCGCGTCGGGCGGGTGCAGGGCGCGCAGCCGATGGAGGTGTAGCCGCGCTCGTACAGCGGGTTCACGGGCAGGTGGTTGGCGCGCACGTGCGCCCAGACCTGCTCGCGGGTCCAGTCGGCGAGCGGGTTCAGCTTGACGATGCCGCCGTGCGCGGCGTCCAGCTCCACCTTGCGGGCGGCGGCCCTGGTCGGGCCCTCCTCGCGGCGCACCCCGGTCGCCCAGGCGTCGAGCCCGGTCAGGGCGCGGGCCAGCGGCGCGACCTTGCGGACGTGGCAGCACAGCCGCCGCAGGGCGGGGTCGTGGCGGAACAGGTTGGGGCCGTTACGCGAGACCATCGCCGCCACCTCGGCCGGGTCGGGGGCGACCACCTCGACGTCGAGGCCGAGGCCGGTGCGGACCGCCTCGATCACCTCGTAGGTCTCCTCGGGGAGCCGGCCGGTGTCGAGGGTCAGCACCCGCACCCCCGGGTCGGCCCGGCGGGCGAGGTCGAGGGCGACCATGCCCTCGGCCTGGAAGCTGGTCACCACCGCGAAGCGGCGCCCGAACGAGTGGACCGCCCACGCCAGCACCTCGGCGGCCGGGCGCCGCTCCAGCCCGGCGAGGTCGGGCTCGGTCGGGGTCGGGAAGGGATGGGTGCCGTGTGGCCAGTCGGTGGCGGTTGCCGCCACGGGCGGGCTCCTCTCGACGCGCTCGGGTCGGGACCGTGAGGCCCGGGCGGTCGGGAAGCTCGGAAGCTACGTCGTCGGCTGCTGCGACCGCCGGGCCCGGCGACACGCGCACGACACGACCCACCCATGGTCGAGGGCGCGGTTGCGGGTCAAGAGGGCCGGGGTCACGCCGGTTACCGTGCCGCATGGCGCCGCCACCCGTCAAGCCATAGCATCAGTGGCACGTCACCTTGCAGGGATGGAGGACCCGACCGTGCCGCGCATCCTGTCCGGCGTCCAGCCGACCGGCAGCACCCACATCGGCAACCACGTGGGCGCCTTCCGGCAGTGGGTGGAGATGCAGCACGACTTCGACGCCTACTACTGCGTGGTCGACCTGCACGCCATCACCCTGCCCTACGACGCCGGCGAGCTGCGCGAACGCACCCTGGAGGTGGCGGCCATCCTGCTCGCCTCCGGCCTGGACCCCGAGGCCTGCACCATCTTCGTCCAGTCCCACGTGCCGGAGCACACCGAGCTGGCGTGGATGCTCAACCACGTCGCGACCATCGGCGAGCTGCGCCGCATGACCCAGTTCAAGGCCAAGGCGGCCGAGCGCGGCGAGGGCGCGCTGCCGGCCGGCTACTTCAACTACCCGGTGCTGCAGGCCGCCGACATCCTGATCTACCAGGCCGACCGCGTGCCGGTGGGGGAGGACCAGCGTCAGCACCTGGAGCTCACCCGCGACATCGCCGAGCGCTTCAACGCCCGCTTCGGCCAGACCTTCGTGGTCCCGGACGCCTACATCCCGAAGGTCGGCGGCCGGGTGATGGACCTCCAGGTCCCCGAGGCCAAGATGTCGAAGTCGAGCGCGTCTCCGAACGGCCGCATCGAGGTGCTCGACCCGCCGGAAGCGATCCGCAGGAAGATCCGCTCCGCGGTGACCGACTCCGGCAGGGAGGTGCTGAGCCGTCCGGACAAGCCGGCCATCTCCAACCTGCTCGAGCTGTTCTCGGTCATCAGCGGGCGCTCGGTGGGGGAGCTGGAGCAGGCGTACGCGGGCCGCGGCTACGGCGAGTTCAAGGCCGACCTGGCCGAGGCGGTCGTCGCCTACCTGGCGCCGATCCAGGAGCGCTACCACCAGCTGCGCGACGACCCCCGGCGGCTGGCCGGCATCCTCGAGGCCGGTGCCGCCAAGGCGCAGGCGGTGGCGCGCGCCAACCTGGCGCTCGCCAAGGAGCGCATGGGCTTCCTGCTCCGGTGAACCGGCGGCTGGGCGTGGTCGTCCGGCTGCCGGAGCCGCTGGGGATCCACGTCCAGGCATGGCGGCGCGCCTTCCACGACCCGACCGCCCAGCGGATCGTGCCCCACCTGACGGTGGTGCCGCCGCAGACGGTCGCCGAGGACGACGTCCCGGCGGCGCTGGCGCTGGTCGAGCGGGCGGCCGCCGAGGCCGTGCCGTCCACGGTCGAGCTGGACGGCGCGGCCACCTTCCTGCCGCAGAGCCCGGTCGCGTTCCTGGTCGTCAAGGAGGGCGTCCCGGCGCTGCACGGCCTGGAGGCGGCCCTGCGGGTGCCGCCGCTCCACCGCCGCACCCACCGGTTCCAGCCCCACGTGACCATCACCCAGGACCGGCCCGCCGCCGAGGTCGAGGCCGCCGCCAGGGAGCTGGCCGGCTTCCGGGCCTCCTTCCCGGTGCGGGAGGTCACCGTCATGCAGGAGCGCCGCGACCGGGTGTGGCGGCCGCTGGTCGAGGTGCCGATGGGGGGCTCCACGCTGGTCCGCGAGGTGCCGTTCGCCGAGGCGGCCGCGGCCGCGCTGTTCCTGGTCGAGCTGGACCCGCCGCGGGTGCTGCTCGGCCGGCGCACCCGCAGCCCACGGCGCCGCTACCCGGGGGCGTGGGACGCGCTCGGCGGCAAGCCGGAGCCGGGGGAGTTGCTGCTGGCGGCGCTGGCCCGCGAGTGCGACGAGGAGGCGGGGGTCGAGCCACTCGACGTGACCGCGCTCGGCTGCTTCGACGACGGCGACCGCGCCGACGCGTTCTACATGGCCACCGAATGGAAGGGCGACCCGAGCAACCGTGAGCCGACCGAGCACAGCGAGCTGGCGTGGGTGCCGCTGCACCGGGCGGCCGAGCGGCCGATGGCGCCCACCACCAGGGAGGCGCTCGCCAGGCTGGCGGCGCTGCTCGGGTCGGGCGGCGCGCTGCACCCGGGCCGCTGATATGCGATAACACATCCGGTGCTGGGGTATGCGGGGGAGGGCGACGAGGCAAGCCGCCCGACGACGACGGACGAGAGTCAAGGGGGACCGCCTTGGCCACTCAGGAGACCGAGCCGACCACCGGCGAGCTGCTCAAGGGGCTCGCCGACGACGCTACGACCCTGCTCCGGCAGGAGATCCTGCTCGCCAGGCAGGAGCTGCAGGAGGGCCTGACCGCCAGCGCCAAGGCGGGCGCCATGCTCGCGGCGGCGGGCGTGCTCGGCCTCTACGCCCTCGGCTTCCTGCTCTACACCATCGGCGTGGCGATCGGCGGCCCCGAATGGCTCGGCTTCGCCATCGTCACCGCGGTGCTGCTGATCGTCGTGGCGGTGCTCGGGCTGATCGGCAGCCGGCGGATGGCCGCCTCCAAGGTCGCCCCCGAACGGGCAAGGGCGCAGCTGCAGGCGACCGCAGCCGAGCTCAAGGAGGAGATCAGATGGGCCAGACCGCAGCCGAAACCACCCGAGAGGTCGAGCTGACCCGCAAGCAGATGGAGGCGAAGGTGGCCAAGCTGTCCGAGCGTGCCCCGGAGGAAGCCCGCAAGCTGGCCAAGCGGGTGGCGTTCGCGGTCATCACCGCGGTCGCCGTGCTGGCGGTCCGCAAGCTGATCGACGCGCTGTGGGAACGGGCGACCGGCGAGCTGCCGCCCACCAAGGTCAAGCACGACGACGACTGAGGGTCGGGCAAGTCCGGTCCGCGGTGGCCGTTGACCCAGGATTTCACTGAGCGTAGACTTCATCGCACGAAGAATTCCTCACATGGAGGTGCCTGGCCATGTGGGCCATGGCGATGAAGGAGCTCCGCCAGATGCGCCGCGACCGGCGCACGCTGGCGCTGATGATCGTGCAGCCGGTGGTGCTGCTGGTGGTCTTTGGCTACGCGGCCAGCTTCGACGTCGACCGGGTGCGGACGGTGGTGGTCGGGCCGCAGGCGCACGCGGTGGCCGGCCAGCTGCCGGAGCGGCTGGAGGTGGTCGAGACCCGCGCCGACCTCGGCCGCCAGGACGCCGTCGAGGCGCTGCGCGACGGCGAGGCCGCGGTCGGCGTCGTCACCGGCGCCGCCGGCCAGCAGGCACAGGTGCTGGTCGACGGCGCCGACCTCTTCTCGGCCCGCTCGGTGGTGAGCGAGCTGCGGGGGCGGCCGGAGCTGCCAGACCCCGAGGTGCTGTTCAACCCCGACCTGAAGACCTCCACCATCATGGTGCCCGGCCTCATGGGGGTCGTGCTGGTGTTCGTCGGCACGATCGCGACCGCGCTCGGCGTGGTGCGCGAGCGCCAGAGCGGCACGCTGGAGCAGCTGGCGGTGATGCCCTTCCGCCCGCGGGACGTCCTGCTCGGGAAGCTGCTGCCCTACCTCGGGGTGGCGGCGGTGGACCTGGCGGTGATCGTCGCCGCCGGCATGTTGCTGTTCGACGTCCCCTTCGTCGGCTCGCCGGCGGTGTTCGCGCTCGGCGCCCTGCTGTTCCTGTTCGTGACCGTCGGCGCCGGGCTGCTGATCTCCAGCGTCTCGGAGACCCAGGGCCAGGCCATCCAGCTCGCCTTCCTGACGATGCTGCCCCAGATCCTGCTGTCGGGGCTGATCTTCCCCCTCCAGGCGATGGCCGCCGGGGTGCGCTGGATCGGCTACCTGCTGCCGCTCACCTACTTCGTGCAGCTGGCGCGCGGGGTGATGGTCAAGGGCACCCCGTTCGAGGCCCTGCTGCTGCCGCTCGGCATGCTGGCCGTGCTGGGCCTGACCGTGCTCGGCCTCTCGATCGCCCGCTTCCGCCGCGACCTGGCGCCCGCGGCCCCGCGCCGCCACGGCGCGGCCGAGGGCGCCGAGGAGGCCGTCGACGCCGCCCGCACCAGGGCGGGCGCGGGGTGAGCGGCCCCTGGGGCGTGCGCGGGCTCAGCGTCCGCTACGGCGGCCGCACCGCCCTGGTCGACGTCAGCTTCGAGGTTGCCCCCCGCTCGGTCGCGGCGGTGGTCGGCGGCGACGGCGCCGGCAAGACGAGCCTGCTGCGGGCGCTCGCGGGCACGGTGCAGCCGACCGCCGGCACGGTCAGCCGGCCCGACGACCGCCCCATCGGGTACGTGTCGGCCGGCTCGGGCGTGTGGGAGGACCTGACCGCCGACGAGAACCTCGACTTCGCCGGGCGCGCCTACGGGCTGGGCGCCGGCCGGCTCCGGTCGCGGAAGGCGGCGCTGCTGGAGCGGACCGAGCTGGCCGCGGCGCACGACCGGCTCGCGGGCCAGTTGTCCGGCGGCATGCGCCAGAAGCTCGCGCTGGCGATGGCGCTGCTGCACGAGCCGGAGCTGCTGGTCCTCGACGAGCCCACCACCGGCGTCGACCCGGTCAGCCGGGTCGAGCTGTGGCGGCTGGTGGCCGGGGCCGCCGCCGGCGGCGCCGCCGTGGCGCTGGCCACCACCTACCTCGACGAGGCCGAGCGGGCGGCCACGGTGCTGGTCCTCGACCAGGGCCGCGCCCTGCTCACGGGCACCCCGGACGAGGTCCTCGCCGCCGTCCCCGGCCGGGTGCTGGAGGCGCCGGCCCGCCCCGGCGGCATCCCCGCCTGGCGCCGTGGCGCCCGCTGGCGGGCCTGGTCGCCGGACGGCTCGCCGCTCCCCGGCGCCACCGAGGTGGCGCCGGACCTCGAGGACGCGGTGGTCGTCGCGCAGCTGGCGCGGGAGCTGGGGAGGGCGGCATGAGCGGCGACGCGCTGGCGGTCGCGGCGGGGGCGACCAGGCGCTTCGGCGAGCTGCTGGCGGTCGACCACGTCGACCTCGAGGTCGACGCCGGCGAGGTGGTCGGCCTCATCGGCGCCAACGGGTCCGGCAAGACCACGCTGATCCGGCTGCTGCTCGGCCTGCTGCCGCCGACCGCCGGCCGGGTCCGCCTGTTCGGCGAGCCGCCGTCGCGCCGCACCCGGGCCCGCCTCGGCTACCTCCCCCAGTCCCTGGGCCTGTACGAGGACCTCACCGTCGCCGAGAACCTCGCCTTCTCGACCGCCGCCTTCGGCGTCCACGACGCCGCCCTGGAGGGCGACCTGGCCGCCGTCCGCGGCGTGCTGGTCCGCGACCTGCCCCTCGGGCTGCGCCGGCGGGTCGCCTTCGCGCTCGCGCTCGGCCACCACCCCGCCCTGCTGGTGCTCGACGAGCCCACCTCCGGCGTCGACCCGCTGCAGCGCGCCCGGCTGTGGGACACGATCCGCGCCAGCGCCGAGGGCGGCGCGGGCGTGCTGGTCACCACCCACCACATGAGCGAGGCCGAGCAGTGCGACCGGCTGGTGGTGCTGGCCTCCGGCCGGGTGGCCGCCGAGGGCACCATGGACCAGGTGGTCGACGGCACCAGGGCCGTGGAGGTCCGCAGCGGCCGCTGGGAGGAGGCGTTCACCGCCCTCGACGCGGCCGGGCTGCCCGTCAGCCTGGTCGGCAGGACCCTGCGCGTGCCCGGCGCCGATCCCGGGGCGGTCGGAGGGCTGCTCGCCGACGCCGGCGTGGACGCCGACCTCGACGAGGTCCCGGCCTCCTTCGAGGAGGCGTTCGTGGTCCTGGCCCGCCGCGCCGCCTGAGGGGTCACACCCTGCGGAACAGCAGGGCGCGCTTCACCTCCTGGATCGCCTGGGTCACCTTGATGCCCCTGGGGCAGGCGTCGGTGCAGTTGAAGGTGGTGCGGCAGCGCCACACCCCCTCCTTGTCGTTCAGCACCGTCAGCCGCTGGGCGGCGCCGCGGTCGCGGGAGTCGAAGATGAACCGGTGGGCGTTGACGATCGCCGCCGGGCCGAAGTACTCCTCGTCGGCCCAGAACACCGGGCAGGAGGTGGTGCAGGCGGCGCAGAGGATGCACTTGGTGGTGTCGTCGAAGCGCTCCCGCTCCGGCGGCGACTGGCGCCGTTCGGTGTCGGGCGCCGGCTCGTCGTTGATCAGGTAGGGCAGGACCTCACGGTAGGAGGCGAAGAACGGCTCCATGTCCACCAGCAGGTCCTTGGCGACCGGCAGGCCGCGCAACGGCTCCACGGTGATCTGGTCGCCGAGCTCGCGCACCAGCACCTTGCAGGCCAGCCGGTTGGACCCGTTGATGAGCATGGCGTCGGAGCCGCAGATCCCGTGGGCGCAGGAGCGCCGGAAGGTCAGCGACCCGTCGACGTTCCACTTGACCCAGTGGAGCAGGTCCAGCACCCGGTCCATCGGCTCGGCCGGGACCTCGTAGGTCTCGATGCGCGACCCGGAGTCGGTCTCGGGGTTGAACCGGCGGATACGCAGGGTCACCTGCATCAGTGGCAACCTTCCCGAACGTGCCCGGCAGGGGCCTCACCCTACCGGAATCGGCTGGCGGCCGGTGGCGCGCAAGTAGCATCCTGACGCATCGCCGCACGAGGAGCCGGGCATGCTGCGACGGGTGCGCCTGGAACCGGCGAACCGCCCCAGGGCGCTCGCCGTGCTCGCCGCCGTCGTGCTGGTCGTCGCCCTGGTCCTCACCGGCCGCTGGTTGAGCGGCCGCGAGGCGCGGCGGTCCGAGCAGCCGGCGCGGCCGGCCGCCGCCGAGGCGCCCTACCGGGTCGGCGACCGCCTCAGGTGCCCGCTCGCCCGTCCGGTGCTGGCCACCTCCACCGGCCGGAGCTATCCACCCGGCCACCCCGCGAGGCCCCCGCGGGACGCCGCCGCGGTCGCCTGCTACCACACCGCCGCGCAGGCGACCGCCGCCGGGTACCCGCCGGCGGCGCTGCCGCCCGGGGCGCTGGAGCTCGACGGCGTGTACCTGGTCCCCACCTCGGCGCAGCTCCTCCGGCAGTGCCGCCGGGCCGCCGACCGCCTCGGCTTCGCGGTGCCCTGCCCGAGGCTGCGCCCCGTCGCCCTGGCCGGCGCGCCGGGACCGACCGTCTGCGTCGGGCGGCGCCCCTGCGACGACCCCGAGCCCGGCCCCCCGGACCCCGAGCCCGGCTTCCTCTACCTGGCGAGCGGGTTCGTGGTGCCCTCGGGCTACGTCGGGGGCTTCGGGGGCAGCGGTGCGCGCCTCGCCGTCGCCGCGGCCGGGCGGCCGACGGGGTTCGCCGTGGCCTGCGCGGGGGCGCGGCCGGTGGCCCCGGCGGGGGTGCGCGGGCACCGGGGTCGCCTGCTCGAGTGCCCGCCCGAGTCCGGCACGCACCGCGGCGGCACCCTGCTGCGCTGGCGGGAGCGGGGCACGACCATGGCGGTCAGCGTGACCGGCCACACCGACCTGCAGCGGCGGCTGGTGCTGGCGCTGGCGGCGCGCCTGGAGCTGGTGCGGCCCGGCTAGTCGCCCGCCCCGGCGCGACCCCGGTACTGACCGCCGCGAGCGGGCTGCGGCCTAGTACTTGCGCTCCATGGGCTCGTAGCGGGTCATCGTCACCGGCTTGTAGTCGAGCTTGACGCCGGCGTCGGTGCGCCGGGCCAGCGTGTGCCGCAGCCAGTTCTTGTCGTCGCGGACGGGGAAGTCCTCGCGGAAGTGGCCGCCGCGGCTCTCCTGGCGGGCCCTGGCCGACACCACCAGCGTCTCCGCCAGGTCGAGCAGGAAGCCCAGCTCCACGGTCTCCAGCAGGTCGGTGTTGTAGCGCTTGGAGGTGTCCTGCACCCAGACCCTGGCGTAGCGCTCCCGCAGCGAGGTCAGCTCGCCCTCCATCTCCTTGAGGAGCGTCTCGGTGCGGTACACCCCGGCCTTCTCGTCCATGCTGGTCTGCAGGTCGCCGCGGATCGCGGCCGCCCGCTCACCCTGCGGGTGACCGGCCAGGTCCTCGAGCGTGCGCCGCACCGCCTCGGCGGGATCCTCGGGCAGCTCGGCGTGCGCCACCGCCGCTGCGTGCTCGGCGGCGTTGATCCCCGACCGCTTGCCGAACACGACGATGTCGAGCAGCGAGTTGGTGCCCAGCCGGTTGGCGCCGTGCACCGAGACGCAGGCGCACTCGCCGGCCGCGTACAGGCCGGGCAGGACGGTGTTGGCCGCGTCCACCACCACCTCGGCGCGGACGTTGGTGGGGATGCCGCCCATGGCGTAGTGCGCGGTCGGCTGGATCGGCACGCCCTCCTTCTTGGGCTCCACGCCCAGGTAGGTGCGGGCGAACTCGGTGATGTCGGGGAGCTTCGCGTCGATCACCCCGGCCTCGAGGTGGCTGACGTCGAGGTAGACGTAGTCGCTCTCCGGCCCGGCGCCGCGGCCCTCGCGGATCTCGGTGTAGATGGCGCGGCTGACCATGTCGCGGGGGGCCAGGTCCTTGATGGTCGGCGCGTAGCGCTCCATGAACGCCTCGCCGTCGGCGTTGCGCAGGATGCCGCCCTCGCCGCGCGCCGCCTCCGACAGCAGCACCCCGAGCTTGTACAGCCCGGTGGGGTGGAACTGGAAGAACTCCATGTCCTCCATGGCCACGCCGCGCCGGTAGCAGACGCCCGGCCCGTCGCCGGTGAGGGCGTGGGCGTTGGAGGTGATCCTGAACATCTTGCCGAAGCCGCCGGTGCAGAACACCACCGACTTGGCGCGGAACACGTGCAGCTCGCCGGTGGCCAGCTCGTAGGCGACCACCCCGGCGGCGCGGTCGTCGGCCAGCAGCAGGTCCAGCACGTAGAACTCGTCGAAGAAGGTCGTGCCCTGCTTGACGTTCTGCTGGTAGAGGGTCTGCAGGATCATATGGCCGGTGCGGTCGGCGGCG
>Ga0081538_10000431_pt1 | contig 47122 bp, 46 predicted proteins | sample TabmetS5T2R1_FD_71022 | JGI IMG/M metagenome (GOLD analysis project Ga0081538, IMG submission 71022) | Tabebuia heterophylla rhizosphere microbial communities from the University of Puerto Rico - S5T2R1 | ecosystem: Host-associated > Plants > Roots > Rhizosphere ... | reverse complement strand
GGGGGCGCGCGGGCCAGCCGCCGATGCAGCCGCTCGACCCAGGCCCGCAGCTCGGCCTCGTCGAAGGCGTTGTCGAGGCTCATCATCGGCACGCCGTGCACCACCGGGGCGAACAGCGTCGTGACGGCCTGCCCGCTCACGCGCTGCGTGGGCGAGTCGGGGGTGATCAGCTCGGGGAACTCCTCCTCGAGGCCCTGCAGCCGGCGGACCAGCTCGTCGTACTCGGCGTCGCTCACCGTGGGTTCGTCGAGCTCGTAGTAGCGCCGGTTGTGCTCCCGGATCTCCGTGCGCAGCGCCTCGGCTCGCTCCTCGATCTCCCGGTCGGCCATGACGGGCAGAGTACCGACGGAGCCCCCGATGCTCGCGGCCGAGCCCGGCGGGGGGCATGGGGGGCAGGGCCTCCGGCGGAGCCCCCCACCGTCGCTCGATCCGGCTCCGCCGGTCGAGCGACCGAAGGTCGACGCCGCCGGAAGGCGGTGGCCGAACTCTCGTTTCGCAACCTCTGGTTGCGAAACGAAACCTCAGGCGCCGACGTTGAGGCCGGCGTCGAGCGCCTCGGCCTCGATGCGATGCGCCAGGTGCCCGGCCAGCTCGAGCACGCGATCGGCCTGGAGCGGATCGAGCCCGGCGAGGCCGCAGGCGGGCGTCAGCATCCCCTGCTGGAGCAGGAGGAGCGGATCGCAGCCGCCATCGATGAGCAGATCCCACTCGCCCATGAGCCGGCGCCAGAGGATCTCGGCGCTGTCGCCGAGGGGGCGGTGCGTGGGCACGGCGCCCCACGCGATCCATCCGCCCCGCTCCAGGAAGCCGGCGAACGGCCCCGCGTGGTCGCGGGCCCCGGCGTCGACCGGTAGCGACAGGATCTGCGGTCCCGCCTGGAGGATGGCCTGCCAGTCGGCCCGCCCGCAGCAGTGGAGGCCGGCGATGGCGTGTCCCTCGATCGACGCCAGTGCCGAGGACACGAGGTCGAGGGTGTCGTCGACGGGCCAGGGGAACCCGGGCTCGAGCGCCGCCGTCAGCCCTGGCTCGTCGAGGAACAGCACCATCGTGGCGCCCGGGGCGGCGCGGCGGGCCGCGGCCACCACCTCACGGGTGCGCGCCTCGACCGCCTTGGCGGCCACGGCGAAGGCGCGCGCGGGGGACGCGCCGACGGCGTGCAGGGCCAGGCCCAGCGTCACCGGCCCGGTCAGCTGGACCTTGAACGGCGCCACCCGACCGGCGGCGGCATCGAGGAAGGCACGGAGCCCCACGAACGGCTCGGCGTCCAACGCCGAGTCGGTGAGTGGCAGATCGCGGTCGATCACCGACGCGTCGACCATCAGCGAGCCGTCGGGCAGGACCACCACCCCGGGGATGCCCCAGGCCGCCTGCGGGATCATGCCCTCGACCGGCGAGCGCCGCGGCAGGGATGGCGCCGCCGGCAGGCGCGGCTGGCGGTCGAGTGCGAACTCGGCCGCCTCGTCGGGGTCCTCGTGCGGAAGGCTGCCGATGCCGGTCGCCAGGCCGATCGGGAGCAGGACCTCCCTCATGCCATTCCTCGCTGAGAGCTCCTCCACCGCGGTGGCACGCTGTTGGTCACCTCACCCCCCACTCGGCTTCACCCGCCGCTTGGAATAGCCAGCCGACGCCGCCATGGGCAAATCTCCCGGCCCGTGGGATCCCTCGGCGCCTGGCCGGCGCGTGTCACCTGGCTCGTCCTGCCGGTGCTGATGGGCCCCGCGCTGGGCGATGCGCTGGACGACGCCAGCAGGCCGGTCCAGGTGGTCGCCAGCACGGGGCTGTGGCTCGGCTGGGCTGCGGTGCTGGTGGCGACGCTGGTGCCGACGACCGTGAGCCTGACCGGCCTGCGGGTCGCAGCGCCGGCCGCCGTCGTGGCCGCGCTGGCCGCCGTCGTGGTGGACGGGGGGTCGGCCGCCACGGTGGTCGGCCTGGCGGGCGCACTGGTGGCCGCGCTCGCCGCCTTCTGGCCGGGCACGGGCGAGGCCTTCGTTGCCGGTTCTTCGTACGGCGACGAGCGGCGGATGCCGCTGCGGGTCCCCGGTCCCCTGCTCGCAGGGCCACTGGCCCTGGTCTGGGTGGCGGCGGCCGCCGGCGTCGCGACGGGCCCGCTGCTGCTGGCCGCCCGGCACTGGGTGGTGGGCGCGGCGGCCCTGGTGGTGGGGCTGCCGGTGGCGTTCGTCGCGATCCGGTCGCTGCACACGCTGGCGCGGCGCTGGTTGGTGTTCGTGCCCAACGGCGTGGTGGTCCACGACCCCGTGGCGCTGGCGGAGCCGGTGCTGCTGCGGCGGACCGAGGTGCGCTCGTTCGGGCCGGCGCCGGCGGACACCGCCGCGCTCGACCTGACCCGGGACGCGCTGGGCCTGGCGCTGGAGGTCAGGCTTGCGTCCCCGGTGTCGGTGGTGCTGGCGGGCACCGGGCGCCGGGGCGTGAGCGAGGCGACGACCGCGGCGGCACTGCTGGTGGCACCCACCCGGCCCGGGGCCGTGCTCGCCGAGGCCCGCCGCCGCCGGCTGGCCTGACGGCGATGCCGCGGCTGCGGTCGCGCCCTACCGAACGGCGGCCGAGCTGGTGCCGGCGAGGACCGTGTCGACCACCGTCGCGACCACCGCATGGTCGGGCGCGTTGTCGGCGATCAGGACGCGGAAGTACACGAGCCCGCACAGCAGATCGAGGACCAGCTCGACGTCGGTTCCCTCGGGCAGCTCGCCCCGGGCCACACCCCGGCGGATGACGGCGAACGCAGGTTTCCGCCGGTCGTGGAGGAACGCGACCAGGACCTCGCGCATCTCGGGGTTGACGGCGGCCTCGGCCATGACCGCGGGCATGACCTTGCCGGCCCGCGTGTCACGCATCTTCCTGGTCAGCTCGTCCAGCATCTTGACGAGGTCGTCGCGCACCGAGCCCGTGTCGGGGTCCGTGACGCGCAGGCCAAGCCGATGGTGCCCGGTGTCGAGCAACAGGGCCCCCCGGGACCGCCAGCGCCGGTAGATGGTCGCCTTCCCGCAGCCCGCCCGTGCGGCCACCTCGTCGACCGTGAAGCCGGCCGGGCCCACCTCGGCCAGGACCTCGAGGGCGGCGTCGAGGATGGCCTCGTCGGCCCGGGCGTCGCGGGGGCGCCCGGGCCGACGGAGAATGGGCTCGTCGCGGCCGGCCAGGAGATCGCCGGCCTGCGGCGCCTCGGCGACCGGCTCGACGTCGGTCACCGCGAGTCCGGATCAGGGGACGGCGTCGGGACCCGCGGTGACTCGGTCACCGGGTCGGCCGGGTCCCCACGTGCGGCGGCGGGAGCGACGGGACCCGCGGGGCGGTCGAGCCTCTCGCCGTCGCCGGGTGCCGCCGACGCCGCGCGATGGCCGTCGCCGGGCACTGGGGACACCGCGGCGGGTGCGTGGTCGCGCGCCCGGGCGGGCAGGAACAGCGTCACGATCACCGCGCCGAGCACCAGGGCGGTGGCCCCGATGATGAACGCCGTGCTCATGCCGTCCGCGAACGCGCGGGAGGCGACGTCCGCGAGCATGCGTCCCGGCTCCCCGCCGATCTCACTCGCGGCCTGCATGGCGGCACCGATCTGGTCGTGGATGGCCGTGGCCTGTTCCGACGACACCGGAAACCCGCTGATTGCGTCGGTCACCCGGGGTCCGTACGTGGAGCTCATGACCGAGCCCAGCACCGCCACGCCCAGGGCGCCGCCCACCTGACGCGTCGTGTCGTTGACCGCGGACCCCACGCCCGCCTTGGCGAGGGGCAGCGACCCCATGATCGACTCGGTGGCCGACGGCATCACGAGCGCCAGGCCCGCCGCCAGGACCACCAGCGCCGCCAACACCTCCGGATAGCTGGCCCCCACCGTCAGCCGGCTGGCGAGGATCAGCCCGACGGCCCCAACGGTGAGGCCGGTGGCCACCACGATCTTCGAGCCGATCCGCTCGACCACCTTGGCGCTTAGCGGGGCGACGACCAGCATCACGCCCGCCATGGGCAGCAACCGGATGCCCGCCTCGAGCGGCGTGTAGCCGAGGATCGACTGCAGGAACTGGGTCAGCAGGAACAGCGAGCCGAACATGGCGAAGAACGTGAGCATGATGGCGGCGGACGCAGCGGTGAACCTGGGGTTGCGGAAGAAGCTCATGTTCAGCATCGGGAAGCGGGTCCGCCGCTCCCACAGCACGAAGATGCCGAGGAGCACCGCCGCCACCGCAAACCCGCCGATGATCTCTGGATCGGTCCAGCCGCCCGGTCCCTCGATGATCGCCCACACCAGCGCCACCAGACCGGCGATCGACAGCAGGGCGCCGGGCACGTCGACGGGCGGCGCCGCCGGGTCCCGCGACGTCGGCACGAACAGGTGACCGAGCACCAGTGCCACCACCACGACCGGCACGTTCACGAGGAAGACCGAGCCCCACCAGAAGTGCTCGAGCAGCCAACCCCCGGTGACGGGGCCGATGGCCACGGCGGCGCCGGCGGTCGCCGACCAGATGGCGATGGCCTGGGCGCGTTCCCTCCGGTCGGTGAACACGTTGGTGATGATCGAAAGGGTGGCAGGCATGATCAGCGCCCCACCAACGCCCATCAGCGCCCGGGTCGCGATGAGCTGGTCGGCGGTGTTGGCGAACGACGACAGGATCGACGCCGTGCCCATGACCGACAGCCCGATCGCAAGGGCACCGCGCCGGCCGAAGCGGTCGCCGAGCGATCCCATGGTCAGGAGCAGGCCCGCGAAGACGAGGATGTAGGCGTCGACGATCCACTGCAGCTGGGTGGTGCTCGCGTCGAGCTCGCGCTGCAGCGTCGGCAGCGCGACGTTGACGATCGTGTTGTCCATCACGATCAGCAGCAGGCTCAGGCACATCGTCCCGAGGACGATCCAGCGGTGGGTGTCGGCTTGGCGCTGCTCGGCGGAGCCGGTTCGTGTGAGCATCACACCTCCGGGGGCGATGTCGGGACTGGCTGGTCCGCCGCCTCCCCAGACTGCGCTCGCCGATTGCGAGACGCAACGGTTTCGGAACGATGAGCGTCGGTGAACTTGGTCACGGGCCGCAAAGCCCCCAGGCCGCGATGCGGCCCGGCGGCGATGCGGTCAGGCGGCGATGCCGCCCCCGATCACCTCGTCGCCCTCGTACAGCACGACCGACTGGCCGCGGGCCACGCGGCGCTCCCGGCGCTCGAACCGCACCAGCACCCGGTCGTCGCCAACCGGCTCGATGCGGGCGGGGCGGGGCGAACCGTGGGCGCTGCACTGGGCGGTGACCGTCGAGCGCGGCGCCGCAGCGGGCGGACCGGCGGACCACACCACCCGCTCGAGGGACAGGTGCTCGCACAGCAGGTCACGTTCCGGGCCGACCCGCACGGTCGCCGCGGGCACGTCGACGTCGACGACGTACCGTGGCGCTCCCCCGCCGGGCAGGCCGAGGCCGCGCCGCTGGCCCATGGTCACCAGCTCGACGGCGTCGACGGAGCCGACGACGCGCCCGGCCTCGTCCACCACGCGGCCGGGACTCAGGTCGATCCGCCCGCCGAGGAAGCCGCGCCGGCCGCGGCCGGACGTGATGAAGCAGACGTCCTGGCTGTCGGGCTTGCCGGCCGTCCGCAGCCCGAGCGCCTCGGCCTCGGCGCGAACCTCGGCCTTGGTCAGCTCCCCCACGGGCAGCAGGGTGCGGGACAGCTCGGCCTGGCGGAGCACGTAGAGGACGTAGCTCTGGTCCTTGGCGGCGTCGGCGCCCCGCGCCAGGCGCCTCGTCCCGTCGGCGCGGGTCACGATCCGGGCGTGGTGGCCGGTGGCAACCGCCTGCATCCCGACGGCCTCGGCGCGGCGCAGCAGCCGGTCGAACTTGAGGCGCCGGTTGCACTCGATGCAGGGGTTGGGTGTGACGCCGCGCCGGTGGGCGTCGACGTACGGGTCGACGACGTGGCGGTCGAAGTCGCCCGAGAACGTCCACGTGTGGTGGGCGATGCCGAGCTGCTGGGCGACGCGCCGGGCGTCGTCGACATCGCTCACGGAGCAGCACCCCGTGTCGGACTCGCCGCCCCACAGCTTCATGGTCACGCCGACGACCTCGTGGCCGGCGGCGATGAGCCGGGCGGCGGCCACCGACGAGTCGACTCCCCCCGACATGGCGACGAGCACCCTCATGGACGGCCCGCCGGTGCCGGGCGGCGATCGTGCACGCCGTGCAGCCGGGCGACCGCGGCGGGGATCACCCGCAGCGCCCGGTCGACGTCGGCGTCGGTCGACGTCCACCCCAGCGAGAGGCGCAGCGCCCCGGCGCCCAGCTCGGGCCCGATGCCCATGGCCGCGAGGACGTGCGACGCCTGGTGCGCACCGCTGGCGCAGGCCGACGCCGCCGACGCGCACACGCCGGCTTCGTCGAGCAGGAACAGGAGGGCCTCGCTCTCGATGCCAGGGATGCACAGGTGGAGCGTGCCCGGGAGCCGGGGGGTGCCCCTACCACCCCCGGTCCGGACCGCACCGGGGATCGCCGACAGCAGGCCCTCGGCCAGGCGATCCCGGAGGCCGCCGACGCGCGCGGCGGTCGCTTCACGCTCGGCCGCCGCTGCCTGGAGCGCCGCCGCCATGCCGACGATCCCCGCGACGTTGTGGGTCCCGCTGCGCAGCTCGCGCTCCTGTCCACCGCCCAGCAGCAGCGGCCGGAGCGGCGTGCCGGGCCTGGCAATCAGGGCCCCGACGCCCTGGGGCCCACCCACCTTGTGCGAGCTGACGGCGACGAGGCCGGCACCGGCGACGGTGGCCCGGAGGTCCAGCCAACTGGCGGCCTGGACGGCATCGGTGTGGACGACCGCTCCGGGGGCGCGGCGGCGCACGAGCTCGGCGACCTCCTCCACCGGCTGGACCACGCCGATCTCGTTGTTGGCGGCCATCAGGGCCAACAGCGTCACGTCGGGCGTGAGCGCATCATCGAGCGCATCGAGATCGAGGACGCCGCGGGTGTCGACCGCCACCGTCTTCCCGTCGACGAGGCCGACGGGGTTGCGCACCGCGTCGTGCTCGATGGCACTGCACAGCACCGGTCCCGGGCGGGCGGCGTGGACGCCACGCACGGCCATGTTGTCGGCCTCGGTGCCCCCGCTGGTGAACACGACGTCGCCCGGGCGGCAGCCGACGGCGTCGGCGACGACGTCGCGGGCCTCGTCCACCGCCTGTCGCGCCGCCCGGGCCACGCGGTGATCGCCCGAGGGGTTGCCGAACCGCTCACCGAGCCAGGGCAGCATGGCGTCTCGCGCCGCCGGACGCAGCGGCGTCGTGGCGGCGTGATCGAGATAGGTGAGGCGTTCGGGCCGGTCGCGCCGGTCGGGGTGCTCGAGCACCGGACCAGTCTCGCAGCCGCCGCCACGACCCCCACCCCGGCCCGCGCGGTACGCCATCATTCCCGACGGAAGGCACCCATGGACGGCTACGGACCCCAAACGTACGGCGACCGCTTCGCCGACGTGTACGACGACTGGTACGGGGATGCGGCCGATACCGACGCCACCGTCGAACGGGTGGCGGCACTCGCCGCCGCGGCTACCACCCACCGCGTCCTCGAGCTCGGTGGGGGGAGTGGGCGCCTGGCGGTGCCGCTGGCGGCGCGGGGGATCGCCACGTGGACCGTCGATGCCTCGCTCGCCATGCTGCGGCGGCTTCGCAGCAAGCCGGGGGGCGAGGCCGTCCACGCCGTCGTGGGGGACATGGCCGCGCTGCCACTGTCCGCCCGGGCCCGATTCGGCGTCGTGCTGTGCGCGTTCAACACGCTGTTCAACCTGACGACGATCGAGGCGCAGCGGCGCTGCCTCGCCGATGCGGCCGCACGGCTCGATCCGGGGGGCGGGCGCCTGGTGATCGAGTCGTTCGTCGCGCCGGCCAACGAGGAGGGCGACGCCGCGGTCGGCGCCGTCGAGCCGCGGCACATCGGACTCGACGAGGTGGTGTTGACCATCAGCCGGCTGGACCCGGCCAGCCACACCATCACGGGCCAGCACGTGCAGATCACGGAGGCCGGCATCCGCCTGCGCCCATGGGTGCTCCGCTACCTGTCGCCCGAGGAGATGGACGCGATGGCGGCCGAGGCGGGCCTGCGGCTGGTCGAACGCCACGCCGGGTGGCGCGGCGAACCGTTCACCGGAGACTCCCCCGTGCACGTCTCGATGTACGCGCTGACCGCTCGCGGATAGCGGTACGTTGACGCGGTGCACCACGCCGAGCGCACCACGACAGACCGCATCGCTCCCCCCCGCCGTCGACAGTGAGCGAGCAGAGCGAGCGAACCAGCAACAGCGCATCCTGCGCGCCGCAACCGGGCGACCGACCCACCGGCAAGGCCCGAAAGGCGCGTGAATGAGTCAGCTCCGCCTCAATCCCCTTACCGGCCGCTGGGTCGTGATCGCCGTCGATCGCGCCGCCCGGCCCGGCGACCTGATCTCGCCCCACCTCCCGGTGGAGGCCGATCCCGACCGGCCCTGCCCCTTCTGCCCCGGCAACGAGGAAGCCACGCCCCCGGCGCTGGAGACCTACGGCAAGCAGGGCCAGTGGGTGGTCAGGATCGTCCCCAACCGCTATCCGGCCTTCGATGGCGACGAGCCGCTCCAGGTCCACAACCTCGGCCCCGTGTTCACACAGGCGGACGGCAGTGGCATCCACGAGATCCTCGTGTTCTCGCCCGAGCACGGCGCCGGCTGGGCCGATCTCGACGACGCCCAGGCGGCGGTGACCATGGCCGCCATCCGGGACCGTCTGGAGGACCACGCGCGGCGCTCCTCGATCCGCTACACGCAGGTGATCGTGAACCACGGCCGCGAGGCGGGGGCCAGCCTCGTGCATCCCCACGGCCAGCTGCTCGGCATCCCCTTCGTACCCGGGGAGATCGCCGAGGAGGAGGCCGGGTTCCGGCGGTTCGAGGGGTCGTGCCTGCTGTGCACCACGCTCGAGGCCGAGGAGGCCGCCGACCACCGGATCGTCCACGCCGACGAGCGCGTGATCGTGGTGTGCCCGTTCTGGTCGGGCACGCCCTACGAGACGCTGGTGCTGCCCCGGAACCACGACGTCCACCTCACCGACGCGGCGCCGGCCGACGTCGCCGCCACGGGCCGGGCCCTGCGGACGGCCCTGGCGCGCCTGCGGGGATGCCTCGGCGACGTGGCCTACAACGTCGTGTTCCACACGGCCCCGCACCGCCACTCCGGGCCGTTCCACTGGCATGTCCACGTGGTGCCGCGGGTGACCAGCCTGGCCGGCTTCGAGCAGGGCACGGGCGTGATGATCGACATCGTCGCCCCCGAGCTCGCCGCCAGGCACCTGCGCGTCGTCGGGTAGGGGTGCCGCCGGGAGGCTGCGGCCCCTGCGCTCCCTACGTTCCCGCCGCCGCCAGCCGCGTCGCCAGGTCGTATACCCGGCGGCGGGGCACGCCGAGGCGAGCCGCCACGGCGCGGGCGGCGTCCCGAGCCGTCGCCCCGGCCGCCAGCTCTTCTCTGAGGGCGTCGACCACTGCGCCGTCGTCCGGCGGTCCCGGGGCCGGCGCACCCTCCAGCACCAGCACGATCTCGCCCTTGGGCGCGGCCGCACGCGCCCACGCCAGTGCGTCGCCCAGTGGGCCCCGCCAGACCTCCTCGTGCAGCTTGGTGAGCTCCCGTGCCACCGCAACCCGGCGGTCCGGGCCGCACGCCTCGACCAGGTCGGCGACCGTGCGGGCCAGCCGGTGCGGCGCCTCGTACAGCACGACGGTGCGCGGCTCGGACGCGACGGCCCCCAACCGCTCCGTCCGCCCCGAGCCCTTGCGGGGCAGGAACCCCTCGAACACGAAGCGGCCCGCAGGCAGGCCGCTCGTCACCAGCGCGGCCAACGCGGCCGACGGGCCGGGGACCACCTCGACGGCGTGGCCCGCGGCGACGGCCGCGCGCACCAGCCGCTCGCCGGGGTCGGAGATGCCGGGCATGCCGGCGTCCGACACGACCGCCACCCGCTCGCCTCGGCGCAGGCGCGCGACGACCCCCGGAACCTCCCGGGCCTCGGTGTGGTCGTTGACCACGACCAGACGCGGGCGCTCCACGCCGGCATGCAGGAGGAGCCGTCCCGTCCGGCGGGTGTCCTCACAACAGATGGCATCGGCCGAGCGCAGGGCCTCGGCCGCCCGCGGCGTGAGGTCGCCCAGGTTCCCGATGGGCGTGCCCACGAGCACGAGGACGCCGTCGTTCCGATCCCCGTTCCTCACCCCTTGACCTCGAGCTCGTCGCCCGGACGCAGGTTCCAGCGGTCGAACGAGCCGGCCTCGGCCTCGATGACGGCGCGCGAGCGCCAGACCACCCGCGAGACGCGGTGGCGGGGCATCCGCACGACCCGGATGACGCGCAGGTCGGAGTCGCAGAACGCCACGTCTATGGGGAAGCGCATGCCCAGGGTGTGGACCGAGCGGGCGGGACGCACCAGCAGGGCGCCGTCGACGCCGTCCCGCCCGAGGAGGCCTCGCCGACGTTCCCCGCGCGACTCGGCCAGCTCGAGGCTGGCCAGAACCTCGCCATCCCGAAGCAACCATGCCACGCAATCATCATGCCGCTCCGCGGCGCCGGTGCCCCACCCGGTGGCCGCGGCGGTGCGACGTGGCGCCGTCGTGAGCCCGCGTCGTGAGCCCGTCGTGAGCCCGCCTGCTGGGCCCACCTCCTGATCACTACCCCGACGAGTCACGCGGGCGGAGGTGCGCTCAGGTCGCCGACGATGCGATCCACCTGCACCAGCAGTGCTGCATAGCTGAGCCACTCGCCCTCCATCTCGTCGGCGGCGGACTCCTGGTCGTGCTCGATCGCCGACCGCGCCCGGCGGGACGCGCTTCCTGGTCCTCGCTACACGTTGAAGCGGATCTCGAGCACGTCGCCGTCGGCGACCTCGTAGTCCTTGCCCTCGATCCGGAGCTTGCCGACCTCGCGCGCCTTAGACCACGACCCGATGTCCACCAGCTCGTCCCAGTGGATCACCTCGGCCCGGATGAATCCCTTCTCGAAGTCGGTGTGGATGACACCGGCGCACTGCCGTGCCGTCCAGCCGGCCCGGAACGTCCAGGCCCGGCTCTCCTTGTCGCCGGTGGTGAAGAAGGTGCGCAGGCCGAGCAGGTGGTAGGCGGCGTGCACGAACCGGGGCAGCGCGCCCTCGCCGAGCCCCAGCGCCTCCAGCATCTCCCCCCGCTCGTCGATGTCGAGTTGCGCCGCCTCGGCCTCGAGCTGCACGCACATGCCGAGGACCTCCGCCCTGCCGGCCAGCTCGGCCTCGACCGGCGCGAGCACGGCGGCGACGTCGCCGAGTTGGTCCTCGCCCAGGTTCACCACCGCCAGCACCGGACGGTTGGTGAGCAGGAAGTACGGCCGCAGGAGCGTCCGCTCCGCCGCGTCGAGGCCGCTGCGGTAGAGGGGCGTGCCCGCAGCCAGCGACGCCTCGGCGGCATCGAGGGCGGCGACCTCGTCGGCCAGCGCCCTGTCGGCCCTGGCTGCCTTGCGGCGCTTGGCGATCTGGTTCTCCACCGACTCGAGGTCGGCCAGGGTGAGCTCCAGCTCGAGGACCCGAAGGTGCTCGAGCGGGTCGTCCGGGCCCGGTATCTCCGCGTCGGTGAAGGCCCGCAGGACGTAGACGACTGCGTCCACCTCGCGGATGCTGGCCAGGAAGCGGTTGCCGAGCCCCTCGCCCTTGCTGGCGCCTTCGACCAGCCCGCCGATGTCGACGAACTGGACCTGGGCAGCAACCACGTTGCGGCTGGCCGACATCGTGGCGAGGGCGTCCAGGCGCCGGTCGAGCACCTTGGCCACGCCCACGTTGGGATCGCGGGTCGCGAACGCATAGGACGCGGCCAGCGCACGGCCCCCGGCGAGCGCGTTGTAGAGCGACGACTTGCCCGCGTTGGGGAGACCGACGAACCCGAACCGTTCCACGTTTCCGAGGGTACCGAGGCGGCGCCGTCAGTCGAGGCCCGGGCCCGAGCGGCCCGGTGCGAAGCACAGGAGCGGGAATCGTGCGCCGACCCCGTGCGGCCCGGTGCGAAGCATGAGAGCGGATCTACGCGGCAAGGCCGGCGGTAGCTTGCACCCATGGAGCGGGAGATCGTCGACCGGGCCACGGGTGAGGCCCGCGCGCCACGGGAGCAGCCAAGCCTGCGGGTCGAGGTCACTGCCGCTCCGGTCCATCCCGCCGAGGCGCTCGACCGCATCGTCTACCTGCTCGACAGGGTGCTGGCCGAGCCCACCAAGGTGCGGGCGTTCGCCCGGGCGCGCGACGTCGTGCTCGACCGCGGCGACGACGAGATCGCCCGCCTCCATGCCGCCGGCAAGCTGACCGAGCTCCCGGGCATCGGGCCGACCACGGCCAAGGTGATCACCGAGTCGCTCGACGGGGAGGTGCCCGGGTACCTGGCCCACCTGGAGGAGGCGACGGTCCTCCCGGTGGGCGAGGGCGCCGAGGTCCGGGCCGCCCTACGCGGTGACTGCCACACGCACTCGACGTGGTCGGATGGCGGGGCACCCATCGAGAAGATGGCGCGCACGGCCATCGCGCTGGGCCACGAGTACATGGTGCTCACCGACCATTCGCCCCGGCTGACCGTCGCCCACGGGCTCACGGCCGAGCGGCTGCTGGCCCAGCTCGAGGAGGTGGCCGAGCTCAACGACCGCCTGGCGCCGTTCCGCATCCTGACCGGCATCGAGGTCGACATCCTCGAGGACGGGGCCCTCGACCAGCGCGAAGACCTCCTGGCCCGACTGGACGTGGTGGTGGCGAGCGTCCACTCCAAGCTGCGGATGGAGGCGTCGGAGATGACCCGCCGCATGGTGCAGGCGATCGCCAGCCCCCACGTCGACATCCTCGGCCACTGCACCGGGCGCAAGCTGGTGGGCCGGGGGCGCCCGCCGTCGCAGTTCGATGCCGAGGTGGTCTTCGCCGCGTGCCAGCGGTTCGACACCGCACTCGAGATCAACTGCCGCCCCGAGCGCCAGGACCCGCCCGACGAGCTGCTCGACCAGGCCATCGACTGGGGGCTGCGCTTCGCGGTCGACACCGACGCCCATGCACCCGGACAGATGGAGTGGCAGGCGTACGGCTGCGACAGGGCGGCCCGGGCGGGAATCGAGCCCGAGCGGATCGTCAACACCCTGCCCGCCGACGACCTGGTGGCGTGGGCGGCCGGCCACGCCGGCTGAGCTCTTCGTGTCGGGCGCTCGTGGCCCGACGGACGATCGTGGCCGTCGGTTCGTTCCTGGCGCCAGAGTGGTTGCTGCGTAGCCGATCCTGCGCCGGGAAGCCGGCTCGGTGACCCCTACGGGCCGGTCAGGTCGCCACGGCGGACCAGCGGGGCGCGAGGCCAGACCTACGCGACTGCGTACCTACCTTGACAGCCTTGCCTTGACGCCCTTGCACCCCTATCCTGGTGCCCATGAAGGGGCGCACCACGGCCGCCACCAAGACCGACGCCGCCTATGTGAACCGGGTCTCCTCACGGGTGACCGAGGAGCTCGCCCGCCGCGTCGACACGCTCCGCCGCAACGGCCACAAGGCCGCTGACCTGGGCGATCCCGACGAGCTCGCCGACCGCATGCTGGCGGCGGTCCCGGCGCCGTCGCCCTGGCGCGACCTGGGGCCGTTCTACAGCACGTCCGGCCTCGCCCGGGTCCTGGGCGGCGTGAGCCGGCAGGCCATCGAGGAACGGCGGCGGCGCCGGACGATCCTGGCGCTGCGTACCGCCGACGACGTGTGGGTCTACCCCGCCTTCCAGCTCGACGAGCGCAACCGGGTGGTGCGGGGCCTGACCGAGGTGCTGGACCGGTTCCAGCCCGAGACGCCCGACGACGAGTGGATGGTGGCCGCGTTCGTCGCCGCGCCCCAGCCCGGGCTCGACGACCGTTCGATCGTGGAGCACCTGCGGGCGGGGGGTGACCTCGCCCCGGTCCTGGCCCTGGCGGACGAGCGCGCCCGGCGCTGGGCCATCGGCGCCTGACGGCGTCGTAGTCTCCTCGCCAGCCCGTGATCCGGTCAGCACCCATCGTGACTTCCGACGCGCCCGCAGACGCCAAGCATCCCGTCAGCATCCGCCAGGCCCTCGCCCTACGGCTGCCACCGGCCGCCGCCGACCTGGCGGGCTTTCCGGTGTGGCATGTGCACGGCGGCACCACGCTCTTCCGCGTCACCACGTCGGGCTACGGGCCGTGGTGGTTCTCCAGCGACGGCGCCGGGCGCTTCGACCTCGCCCCGCCGCGGGGCACGTGCTACCTGGCGGACGACGAGACGGGCGCGCTCCTCGAGGTGTTCGGGCCGGTGGCGGTCATAAGCGCGGACTGGGCCAAGCGGTTCAGCATCTGGCAACTCGCCCTGCCCGACCAGTGCAGCGCCGCCGACACCACGGTCCGTGCCGCGCGGGGCTTCGGGGTGACCGCCGAGCTGGCCACGGTGACCCCCTACGACCTGCCGCAGCGCTGGGCGGCCGCGTTCGCCGCCGCCGGATACGGGGGCGTGCGCTACCGGGTGCGGCACGACCCCGGCGGGAGCCGGGCGCTGGCACTGTTCGGCCTCGCCGGCGAGCGCAGGCGCTGGCCCCGGGGCCGGCGCCAGGACGTCGACGACGCCGTCCTCGACCGGCTGGCGGACGAGACCGGGCTGCACGTCGCAGTGATCCCCCACTCCGCCGACCTGGGCGACCTCCTCGACTAGGCGGCGGCGCACGGGTTGATCGCCCCCGCCGGCGCGCCGGTAACCTGCCCGGCCATGTCGAAGCGCACCGTCAAGCGCAAGATCCGGGCTCGCCGCAAGAAGGCCAACCACGGCCGCAAGCCCAACACCGGCCGCGGCTGAGCCCCCCGCCCTGCGGCCCCATGGCGGCGCCGGAACCCGGGCCGGCCGGGCAACCGGCCGCGGCAGCACCGCCGGGCGCGCGGCGCGACGACGTGGTCGACGTCGTCCACGGCGTCGAAGTCGCCGACCCCTACCGCTGGCTGGAGGACGGCGACGCCGCCGACACGCAGGCCTGGGTGGCGGCGCAGAACCGCTACACCCGGGCCGTCCTCGACGCCCTTCCGGCGCGCACCGGCCTGGCGGACCGGTTCGCCGACCTCTTCGGTGCCGGTACCGCCGGCGCGCCGTCGATCCGCGGACACCGCCTGTTCTCGCTGGACCGCTGGGGTGAACAAGAGCAGGCAGTGCTTGTCGTCCGCAGCCTCGACGACACCACCGAACCGCGGACCCTGCTCGATCCCCACCGCCTGACGGGGGACGCCACCGCCTCGCTCGATTGGTACGCGCCGTCCCTCGACGGCCGCCTGGTGGCGTTCGGTACCTCGGCCGGCGGCGACGAGCGCAGCACGCTGGGCGTGCTGGACGTGGCGACCGGTGAACGGCTGGCCGACACGATCCCCTTCACCCGCGCCGCCTCGGTGGCGTGGACACCCGACGGCCGTGCCTTCGCCTACACGCGCTATCCCGACCCGGCGGCCGTCGGCGCCGACGAGTCCAACTACCACCGCACCGTCTGGTGGCACGCGCTGGGCGACGACCCGGGACACGACGAGCTGGTCTGGGCGGACCTGCCCGACAAGACCGCCTGGCCGTCGGTCGAGCTGTCCCGCGACGGCCGGTGGCTGGTGATCGAGGTGGCCCTGGGCTGGACCCGGGTGGACGTGCACCTCATCGACCGGACGACCGGCCGCCGCACGACCGTGATCGAGGACGTCGAGGCGCTGTCGTCCTTCACGGTGGTGCGCGACCGTCTCGTCGGCCATACCACGCTCGAGGCCCCCCGGGGCCGCGTGGTCACGGCGCGGCTGCGCTCCCCCACGCCCGAGCACTGGCACACCGTCGTGCCCGAGTCCGACGACGTCATCCAGGGCGTCGCCGTGACCGGGCGCTCGCTCCTGGTGGCGTCGACCCGGGCTGCGGTGTCCCGGCTCCATCACCTGCCGCTCCCGCTCCAACCGGCCAGCGGATCGGCGGCGGCCGGGGACCCACCGGTCGAGATCGCCCTGCCCGAGCCGGGATCGGTGGCCGGCATCGCCGGCGACCGCGACGGCGACAGCGCCGTCGTCGCGTTCACGTCCTGGACGCGTCCGTCGGCGCTGTGGCGGTGGCGGCCCGGCGAGGAGCTGCGGGAGTGGAGCCATCTGCCGTCGCCCGTCGACCCGAGCCGGTACCGGGCCGAGGTCGAGACGTATCCCTCGACCGACGGCACGGCGATCACCCTGTTCACGGTCCGCCGCGCCGACGTCGAGCCGGCGCCGGACACGGCGACCGTGCTGACGGGCTACGGCGGGTTCGCGGTCACGATGAGCCCGGGCTACAGCCCGGCCGCGGTGGCCGTTGCCGACGACGGCGGTGTCTTCGCGGTGGCCGGCATCCGGGGCGGCGCCGAGGACGGCGAGGACTGGCACCGCGCCGGCATGCGCGAGCGCAAGCAGCAGGTGTTCGACGACTTCGCGGCGGCGGCCGACTTCCTGGTCGGGGCGGGCCGGACCTCCGGCGACCGGCTCGCGATCCGGGGCGGCAGCAACGGAGGCCTGCTGGTGGCGGCCTGCGAGACCCAGCGCCCGGACCTGTGCCGGGCGGTCGTCTGCGCGGTGCCGCTGACCGACATGGTCCGCTTTCCCCGGTTCCTCATCGCCCGCCTGTGGACCCCCGAGTACGGCGATCCGGACGTCGGCGACGAGTTCGCCTGGCTGTGGGCCTACTCCCCGTACCACCGCGTGGTCGAGGGAACCTGCTACCCGGCGACGCTGGTGCTGACCGGGGAGGAGGACAGCCGCGTCGATCCCGCCCACGCCCGCAAGTTCGCGGCCGCGCTCCAGTGGGCGACCGGCTGCGGCGACCGGCACCCGGTCCTGGTGCGGGTGGAGGCCCGGGCCGGCCACGGCCAGGGCAAGCCGACCTCGAAGCAGGCCGACGAGGCGGCCGACGTCCACGCCTTCCTGCGCTGGCAGCTCGGGGTGGGGCCCGCGAGCATCGGAGTCGAGACGTAGGGGTCCGCCGTGCCACCGGCGGAATCAGCCGTGGATAGCCTGCCGTCGCCATGCTCGACCACGTCTTCACCGATGCCATCGGCGCCCTGCGTGACTCGCTGGAGCGCGCCCTGCTCGAGCGCCAGGCGTTCGAGGAGCGCTTCCAGGTCGACGTGCTCCTCGGCGACGTGACCTGGGAGACGTCGTACGGGCTGCCGGGCGAGGGGCTGCCGCCGAGGGTCCAGGCCGACCTGACACTCGACTGGCCGACATGGGCGCAGACCGCCTACCGGTCGTGGTACATCGGTGAGCCGTTCGCCGACCCACCCCGCATAGAGATCGAACTGGTCCTGCGCCTGCAGCGCCTGGCCGAGTCGCCGGACCCCAGCATCGTGCTGGCGGCCTTGCCGGAGATGAGCGCGTCGATCGGCGCTGAGCACCTCGAGCGGTCGGGCCCGACGATCGAGACCGTGTGCTCACCCGACCTCAACGATCGCGAGTACGCGATCGAGGTGTCGTACGAGGGCAGCTACGAGCTCGACGAGGCGACGCTGGAGGACGGAACCATCCTCGACGACCACCTGAGCGCCATGGGCGGTTGGATCGCCTCGACCCTCGTCAAGCTCGGTGACCTCAAGCTTCCGTTCCTGCCCCCGGTCGAGGAGGAGTCGTGATCGCAGGCGGCGCAGCGGCCCTCGCGATCGCCGGGGCGGCCGAGGCATCCAGGCTCGCAGAATTGACCCCTTGACCCCTTCGGAGGGCTGCGGAAAGCTTCGCGGCCACCGGGTCGACATCCCCCATAACCGCCCGACGATCCCCCGACGCCCGGTGCCGAGGATTTGCACAATATGCGACGCCCGGCTCTCTGGATCCTGATGGTGGCGCTCATCGCTTTGCTGCCGATGGCGACGAGCGAGCCGGCGGCCGCCGACCACGTGCCCGCGAGCCGGATCACGCGCAGCTACTACGTCGGTAGCTCGTCGAGCGACAAGGCGGTCCTCCTGGGCTGCCGACAGGGCGACAAGAACGGCCGGATGACGCTCTTCTTCGGGGCCCCAACCGCGGTGGGCTCCTCGTATGGCGCCACGCTATGGGGCGCACCCAACCTGACGACGGGCCAGATCAGGAACCTGGCCATGGACTTCATCCGTGGCTACGCATACTGCCGCCAGTCATCGTCATACCGCCTCTTGATCGGCCTGGGCACCAGCAACAGCACGATCGACGGCCGGTCGGCTGACTGGCTCCGGGGTCACGGCAGGGCCTGGGCGAGCATGGTCGACCAGGTCGCGACCTGGTCCAACCGCTACTACCCGATGGCGCAGGCATATGCGGCGTGGGACGGCGAGCCGTCGTGGTCGACCTACGGCAAGGCGCACGAATGGATGTACGGCTACGACGTCCTGTATCCGGCGCGCCGCGCCCTGTACGCCAACTTCTCGGCGGACGGCTGCCCCACCACGACCGCCACCAATGGCCCGTGCAACAACGGCTGGAGCCAATCCGCCGTCTGGCACCTCGCGTGGGAGCACGATCCGTCGTTGACGATCCCCCAGATCTACGCCACCAGTGGCGTGAACGCCAGGCAATGGCAGCTGATCGACGAGTGGGCCACCCACAATCGAGGTGATGGAATCTTCTTCTATGGCGTGTTGAGCCAATCGGGCGCCTGTGCACAGGTCGGGGGATGTTCGGGCACCAACAACACCCCTCATCGTGCCTGGGACTTCATGATGTGGTGGCTCAACTCGCACGTGCACACGAGGCAATCGTCGATCTACACGATCACCGACGTCCGTTGGCACTCCTAGGACCACCGATGCAATGACACGCAGACGCACCCGACCGCACCGCCCGTCCCCTCCCCGGCGTGGCCTCGGCGGCCACAGGCGGCTGGCCCTCGGCGCCGCCGTCGTGGCGTCGATCGGCCTGACCGCCGTGGGCGTGGCCGGTGCCAGCCGGCGGCAGCCGGCGCCCACCGAGGCCGAGCGCCAGGTGCAGCGTGAGATCGACGCCATGATCGACAGTGGCGTGTCCGCGGACGACCCCAAGGTCGAGATGCTCGAGGCGCAGGTCGACGAGCTCCGCCGCAGCACGCAGGCCGACCCGCCCTCGGAGCCCCGCGTCGACCTGGGTCAGCGGGTAGCCGAGGCCAAGGCGGCCGAGCAGGCCGCCGACCGGGCCCGCGACCTGGCCGTGCGGTCACGCGCCCGATCCGCGGCGGCGGCCGGCGTGGCGGGCCAGGCCACGACGGCGGGCGCACCGACGGGGCCGGCATGGCAGAGCGGGACCGTCGAGTGCGAGCCGATCCCCCAGATCCTTACGGCAGAGGAGGTCGCGGGCGCGACGTGCGTCGGCGTTCCGCAGCCGGACGGCTCCACCCGCTACGTCGCCGTCGGCCGCGACGGCGTCGTCCGCACCGTCGCCTTCGGACCCGACGGCAACGTCCGTCGCGGTCCCGATCGCCTGGTGCCGGGCGGTGCGGCGGCGGGTGCGTCGGTCGCGCCCACCACCGCCGGCGACGTCCGGGTGACGGTCGGGGGCAGGGCAGTCACCATCGACCTCCGCTAGCGCCGACCGCCGGGGCGGCCGGCGCCGCCCTGCCTGCAGAATGGCGCGATGCCGCTCGACCCCCGGCTGGCCGTGTTGCTGGCTGCGACGCTGTGGGGAACGACCGGGACGGCGCGGGCCCTGGGACCCGACGACGCGTCCCCCACCGCGGTCGGTGCGGCCCGGCTGGTGGTGGGGGGTGCGTGCCTGGTCCTCGTCGCGTGGCGCCTCGGCTGGCTGTCGGCACCACGACGGGCCGATGCCCGGCGCGGCCCGCCGCCGGACGGCGGCGGCGCGCCGGCCTTCGTCATCGCCGTAGCGGCCATGGCCGCGTACCAGCCGCTGTTCTTCGGCGGCGTGGCCCGGACCGGCGTGGCGATCGGCACGATGGTCGGCATCGGCAGCTCGCCCGTGTTCGCGGGCGGGCTCGGGATCGTGGTCCGCGGTGAACGCCCCGGGCGCCGCTGGCTGGGGGCCACGGCGCTGGCGGTGGCCGGGACCCTCTTGCTGGCCGGCGCCGGTGATCGCGACGACGTCGATCCCACCGGACTGGCGCTCGCCCTCGGCGCGGGCCTGGCCTATGCGATCTACGTGCTGGCGACGAAGCTGCTCCTCGACGGCGGCGCCGCCCCCGAGGCGCTCACCGCCCGCGTCTTCGGTTGCGCCGGACTGGTGCTGCTGCCGGTGGCAGTGGCCGCCGGGATCGGGCCGCTGCTTTCGCCCGGAGGCCTGCTCATGGTCGCCCACCTCGGCGTGGTGACGGTCGCCGTCGGGTACGTGCTGTTCACGCGGGGGCTCACCGGCGTCGGCGTCGCCGCCGCCGGCACGCTGACTCTGGCCGAGCCCGCCACCGCCACGCTGTGCGGCATCGTCGTCCTCGGCGAGCGTCCCGGGGGCGCCGCGCTCGTCGGTCTCTCGCTGGTCGCGGCCGGCATCGTCCTGTTGGTTACCAACCGCAGGCGGGGACGCGTCGCGGTCGACTCGCCGGGTCCCTGGACGCCGAGCGGATAGGCCCGCACGTGGGCACCGAACAGGACGGATCTGCAGCGTGAGCCCCGGCCCACAGAGCTGGGCCTCGGGGAGAGCTGACCACGGTGAGCCCCGGCGATGCTCCCAGCCGCTCACGTCCGTAGTGTGGTCGGCATGCTCGACGAAGCGATCAAGAAGCTCGCCACCGGAAAGAACTTCGCCGCCGTCACCACCCTGCTCCCCGACGGCACGCCCATGACCCAGCCGCTCTGGGTCGACGCCGACGACGACCATCTGCTGCTCAACACCGAGGTCCACCGGCAGAAGTTCCGCAACCTCCAGCGCGATCCCCGCATCACGGTCGCGATCTGGGACAGCGCCGACCCCTACGTGTACGTCGAGGTCAGGGGAGAGGTGGCGGAGACGGTGCGGGGCCCCGAGGCCCGCGCCCACATCGACGAGCTCGCCCGGAAGTACACGGGAGGCGACTACCCCGGCGTCGTCCAGTCCGAGCGCGTGATCCTCAAGGTGGCCCCCACCAGGCGCCAGTTCATCCGGGGCGAGTAGCCGCCGGTCGGCGGATCAGGCCAGGTCCGCCAGCCGGACCTCGGGGCGCGCGCCGATGTGGCTGATCACCTCCGACGCCGCCAGCGATGCCAGCCGGCCACACTCGGGCAGTGGCATGCCGGCCGTGTAGCCGTAGAGGAAGCCGGCGGCGTAGAGGTCGCCGGCGCCGGTGGTGTCGACGACCTCGACCGGGTGCGCCGGCACGTCGTGGGTCTCGCCCCCGGCCACGATCACCGAGCCGCGGGGGCCCAGGGTCAGGCAGGTGATGCCGACCTCGCCCCGCGCCCGCTCGATCGCCGCCTCGGCACCGTCGCAGCCCCACAGGATGCAGGCCTCGGACTCGTTGGCGAAGAGGATGTCGACCCGCTCGCGCACCAGCGGCAGGAAGTGCTGGTGGTGGCGCTGGACACAGAACGAGTCGGACAGCGTCAGCGCGACCTTGCGCCCCGCCTCCGTGGCGATGTCGGAGGCCTTCCAGTACGCGTCCATCGACTCGGGCCGATCGAACAGGTAGCCCTCCAGCAACGTGACCTGGGCGCTGCGCACCAGATCGGCGTCGACATCGTTCGGGCAGAAGAACTCGGAGGCTCCCAGGTACGTGTTCATGGTGCGCTGGGCATCGGGCGTCACGATGATGAGGCTGCGGCCGGTGGGTGGGCCCTCCGTCGCCGGCGGGCACTCGAACACGACGCCCTGCGCCCGCAGATCGTGGGCGAACACGGCGCCCAGCTGGTCGTCGCACACCCGGCCCAGGTAACCGGCCCTGCCCCCAAAGCTGGCCACGCCCGCGACGCTGTTCCCCACCGAGCCGCCCGACATCTCGATGGCCGCGCCCATGGCCCCGTAGAGCTCCTCGGCGCGGTCGGTGTCGATGAGCGTCATGGCGCCCTTCACCAGCCCGTGGGCCTCGAGAAAGGCATCGTCTTCGTGGGTCAGGACGTCGACGAGCGCGTTGCCGATGCCGACGACGTCGAGTGAATCCTCCACAGTCACGGCGCAAGAGGCTAGCGGACCCCCACCGAGCGCCGACCTGGCGCGGGCGTCGGGTCGTCGCAGCCGGTGGGTAGCGTGGCATGCCGTGTCAGAGCAGACCCCGCCGCCGGAGATCGACCCGGCCGACGCTTCGGCCAACCCCCACCGGCTCCCCCGGACCGTGCTCCCCCGCCGGTACGACCTGACCCTCGAGCCCGATCTCGAGGCCGCCACGTTCGCCGGCCGCGAGACCATCGCCGTCGAGGTGCTGGCCGAGACGAGCGAGGTGGTGCTCAACGCCGTCGAGATCGACATCGACGAGGCGACGGCGGAACTGGGCGACAAGGCGGGTACCGGCGGCGTGCCGCTGGTGGCGAAGGTCGCGGTCGACGACGAGGCCGAGCGCGCCACGCTCACGTTCGACCGCCCGCTCCCGGCCGGGGAGGCGACGCTCCACCTGCGGTTCCAGGGCGTCCTCAACGACAAGCTGCGCGGCTTCTACCGGTCCACGTTCGTCGACGACGACGGCGTGGAACGGGTGCTGGCCGCCACCCAGATGGAGGCCACGGACGCTCGGCGCGCCTTCCCGTGTTGGGACGAGCCCGACGCCAAGGCCGTCTTCGGTGTGACCCTCGTCGTGCCCGACGACCAGTTGGCGATCTCCAACGCCGCCGAGCTGGAGCGCACGCCGGTGGGCCGGACCGGAGGCGGCGCCGGCGGGAAGGTGGCCGTCCGGTTCGCGGACACCATGCCGATGTCCACCTACCTGGTTGCGTTCGTGGTGGGGCCGCTGGTCGCGACCGACCCCGTCGACGTCGACGGCAAGCCGCTGCGGGTCGTCTGCCCGATCGGCAAGCAGCACCTGGCCGCCTACGCGCTCGACGTGGGCGCCTTCGCCCTCCGCTACTTCAGCGACTGGTTCGGCATCGTGTACCCGGGCGACAAGCTCGACCTCGTCGCCATCCCCGACTTCGCGTTCGGGGCCATGGAGAACCTCGGTTGCGTCACCTTCCGGGAGCGCTACGTGCTGGTCGACCCGGCCACGTCGACGCAAGCGGAGCTGCAGGCGGTGGTCGACGTCATCGCCCACGAGATCGCCCACATGTGGTTCGGCGACCTCGTGACCATGAAGTGGTGGAACGGCATCTGGCTCAACGAGGCCTTCGCCACCTTCATGGAGATGACCTGCACCGACGCCTACCGCCCCGACTGGCAGCGTTGGGTGGACTTCGGGCTGTCCCGCTCTGCGGCGTTCGACACCGACGCGCTGGTGGCCACCCGGCCGATCGAGTACCCGGTCGTCTCGCCGGCCGACGCCGACGGCATGTTCGACGTGCTCACGTACGAGAAGGGCGCGTCGGTCGTCCGCATGCTCGAGCAGCACCTGGGGGCCGATCGCTTCCGCGACGGCATCCGGCGCTACATGGCGCGCCACCAGTACGGCAACACCGAGACGTCCGACCTGTGGGACGCGCTGGAGGCCGAGACCGGCGAGCCCGTCCGGCGCATCGCCGAGAGTTGGATCTTCCAGGGCGGCTTCCCGGAGGTCAGCGTCGAGGCGGGCTCCGGCGACGCGCCCACGATTCGCCTGACGCAGCATCGCTTCCGCTATGCGGGCGACGGCGGGCGGGAAGGCGCTGCGGATGGCGCCGAGCGCGTCGCAGCCGGTCGCTTGTGGTCCGTCCCGGTTGCGGTGGAGAGCGGCGGCGACGCCGTGGCCACCGTCGACCGCCTGCTGCTCGACGGCGCGCCCCTGGAGATCGAGCGCCCGACGGGCGCGGCGTGGGTCAACGCCAACGCCGGCGCACACGGCTTCTACCGCGTGCGCTACGCCGAGCCGCTACTCGTCGCGCTCGTCGGTCACCTCGCCGAGCTGACGCCGCTCGAGCGCTACACGCTGGTCGACGACGCCTGGGCGTCGGTGCTGGCGGCGGCCACGCCGGCCGCCACGTTCGTCGAGACGATCGAGCGCTTCGTCGACGAGACCGACCTCTCGGTCTGGCAGCGCATCGTCGGGGGGCTGGACCAGCTCGAGCGCCTGGTGGAGGGCGACGCCGCCCAGCGCCTGCACACCCGGATCGCCGCGCTGGTGGGCCCCGCCCGGGCCCGGCTCGGTCCCGACGTCGGTCCGGACGGCGACGACGACCGCACGCGGTCGCTGCGGGGCCTGCTCCTGCAGACGGCGGCGCTGCTCGGTGACGACGGCGCGGCTCGGGACCGGTCGGCAGAGCTGCTGGACGTGTACCTGGCCGACCCCGGCGGCGTCGACCCCAGCCTGGCGGCGGCCGCCCTCGTGGTCTCGGCCACCCTCGGCGACGAGGACCTGCACGAGCGCCTGGTCGAGCGGTTCCGGGCATCGGACAATCCTCAGGACCGCGAGCGCCTGCTCCTGGCGTTGTCGCGCTTCCGGGAGCCGGCCTGCCTCCAGCGCACGCTGGACATGGCGCTGTCGGGCGCCGTCCGCACCCAGGATGCGCCGTACCTGCTGCGGGAAACGGTGACCAATCGCGACAACGCGGCTGCAGCGTTCGGGTTCATCACCGAGCGCTGGCCGGAGATCACCGAGCGGTTCCCGGCCAACAGCATCCCCCGGCTCGTGTCCGGCATCCGCACAGTGGGGGACCGCACGCTGGCCGAGCGGGCGGCGGCGTTCCTGGCGGAGCACCCGGTCCCCCAGGGCGCCCAGCAGATCCGCCAGCACATCGAACGCATGTGGGTAACGGTGGCGTTGGCGGAGCGGGAAGCGGGCCGGTTCACCGGGTACCTGAGCGGGTAGCGACCACCCAGTCGAGGGACCAGCCCCGCCGCGGGGCACCGGGGTGGAGCTCGGACCCCAGGGACCCGGGCACCCGCCTTGCTTCGAATGGGTCGTGTGCGCCACCATCGGGCACCTGATCCCGGCCGGAGTGACCGTGGTGGCCACTAGCTGTGGACCGGCCGTGAACGCGAATCAACGATCACCACATGCACCATCCGCCGCTTGAGATTCCGCGCCTCCGCGCGCTTGCACGACACGCCCTCCCCAACCTGGTGGAGGCGACGGTGGTGCCGGTGCTGGTGTTCTATGCGGCGCTGTGGCTCGTGGGCGTGTGGGGTGGGCTGGTCGGCGCCCTCGTCTGGTCGTACACCGCCATCGTCCGCCGCCTGGTCACGGGCCGGCCGGTCCCGGGGCTGCTGGTGCTCGGCGTCGTCGGCCTCACCGCCCGCACGGTGGTGGCGGCGCTGTCGGGCAGCGTCTTCGTCTACTTCCTGCAGCCGACCCTCACCACCGTGCTCATCGCCGGGGTGTTCCTCGCCTCGGTGCCTGCGGGCCGCCCGATCGCCGAGCGCCTCGCCGGCGACTTCTGCCCGCTGCCGGCCAACTTCATCGGGTCGCCACCGGTGCGCCGCTTCTTCGCCCGCATCACCGTGCTGTGGGCCTTCGTACAGCTGGCCAACGCCGCCCTCAGCATCTGGCTGCTCATCACCCAGCCCGTCGGGACGTACGTGCTCGCCAAGAGCGTCACCTCGTGGGCCCTGACGCTCGCCGCGGTCGGCCTGTCGACCCTGTACTTCAAGCTGTCGATGCGCAACCACGGGATCGCGATCCACTGGCGCTCCAAGTGAGCGCCGGCGTCGGCTAGTGCCGCGGGACGTCCGGCCGCTGGTGCTCCGCACCGCCGACGGGCTGGCCCTGGTCGCCGACGCCTGGCTCACCCGGGAACCGGCCACCGCCGCCGTCGTGGTCGTCCACGGGTTCGCCGGCCACCGTCATGACGCCACCGTCGTCGCCATGGCGCACGAGCTGCGCGCCGAGGGCCTTTGCGTGCTCGCCTACGACATGCGGGGCCACGGTGAGTCCGAAGGCCTGTGCACCCTCGGCGACCTCGAACGGCTCGACGTGGCCGCCGCCGTCGCCGCCGCCCGGGACCTGGCACCACGGGTGGTCCTCGTGGGTGCGTCGCTGGGTGCGATCGCGGTGCTGCGCTACGCCGTCGGGGTCCCGGAGGGCCCCGAGCGCGACCTGGCGGGCGTCGTGACGGTCAGCGCCCCCGCCCAATGGCACCTGACCACGCCCCGCACGGCGCTGGCGGCGGCACTGACCCGCACCCGGATCGGGCGATCGTTGGCGCGCCGCCGCGGCGTCCGGCTCGATCGCCGCTGGAGCCGCCCCGAACCGCCCGACGCGCTGGCCGCCCGGTTGACCGTTCCGCTGGCGGTGGTCCACGGCCGCGACGACCGGTTCATGCCCACGAGCGAGGCGCAGGTGCTGCACGACGCCGCGCCCGGACACCGCCGCCTCGACCTGGTGACCGGCATGGGTCACGCCTACGGGACGCGGGGACTGGAGCCCATCCGCGAGGCCGTGGCCTGGTGCCTCGCGGTCCCGGTCCCGGTCTGGATCCCCGACGCGAGCGCGACGCAATAGGTTCCGACCGAGCGAGGCGGAGGTCATGGGTTCCGCATGGGAACCTATGACCTCGCGCTGGGGTCTGCGGAACCGATCGCCTCGGCCCAGCTGGCGCCCCGGTCGATGAGCCGCTGGAACGCGAGCAGCTGGCGGGGGCGGTTCATCGCCAGCGCCCCGACCAGGCGGTCGCCCCGCCGGTAGAGGGCGACGAAGCGGCGCTCGCCGGTGGACCCGTCGACGACCCGCACCTCGTCGGCGCCGGCCGATCGTCCGGCCAGCTGGATCTTGCGGTCGTACTGGTCCGACCAGAACCAGGGGACCGGGTCGTAGGGCTCCGGCTCGCGGCTGGCCCGGCCCCCGTTGGCCTGCTCCGCGTCGAGCCAGGCCAGCAGCCGTCGGGCGGCGTGGGCGCCCATGGCGATGGCGTTGTCCCAGTGCTCGACCCGCAGCAGCTCGCCGAACCGCCGGCTGGGCCAGCGGGCCACGTCGCCGGCCCCCACCACGCCCGGCGCCGCCAGCGTGGTGGCGTCGCAGACCACGCCGTCATCCAGCGTCAGCCCCGACCCCTCGAGCCAGCCGGTGTTGGGGACGACGCCGATGCCCACGACCACCAGGTCGGCCTCGATCGCCGCACCATCGGCCAGCCGCACCCGCTCGACCCGCCCGTCGCCGCCGCCGTCGAGGCCGGCCACGGCGGTGCCGAGCCGCACGTCGACGCCGTGGTCGCGGTGCAGGTCGGCCAGGACGGAGCCCATCTCCTCCCCCAGTGCCTGGCCCAGCGGGACCGGAAGCGCCTCGAGGATCGTGACGTCGAGCCCCCGGGTGCGGCAGGTCGCGGCCACCTCGGCACCGATGAAGCCCGCGCCCACGACCACGAGGCGCCGGGCGCCGGCGTCGACCTCGGCCCGCACGGCCAGGCAGTCGTCGAGCGTGCGGAGCGTGTGGACCCCGGACAGGCCCTCGCTGCCCGGCAGCCGGCGGGGTGTCGCCCCGGTGGCGATGACCAGGCCGTCGAAGCCGAGCCGCTCGGCGTCGGCCAGGATCACCTGGCGGGCGTCGAGGTCCAGGCCCGTGGCCAACGTGCCCAGCCGCCACTCGAGGTCCAGCGCGTCGATGCCGCCGTCGACGCCGGCGGTCAGCGGCAGGCGATCGATGTCCCAGTGGCCGGCGAGCACCTGCTTGGAGAGGGGTGGGCGGTCGTACGGCGCATGCACCTCGTCGCCGACGACCGTGATGCTGCCGTCGAAGCCCTCGCCGCGCAGCTCCTCGGCCGCCCGCACCCCGGCCAGGGAGGCGCCGACCACGACGATGGCCTGCGACCGGGCGCTCATCCCCGGCGGTCAGGTGTCGACGATGGAGATCGCAGCCTTGGGGCAGCGGCGGACGGCCTCCTCGACCTTGGGACGGAGCTGGTCGGGCGGCGTCTCGTCGAGCACGTAGAGGAAGTCGTCGTCGCGGACCTCGAAGACCTCGGGCGCCGCTTCCATGCAGCGCGCGTTGCTCTCACACAGATCGAAGTCGACCACCACGCGGTACCCCATCGGCACCCCTCCTGACCTCTGACTCGTTCTGGCTGTGGCGGCACGGATGTGCCGCAGCCACACCCGGATTCCATTCGGGACCCGAACAAACGTAGCCCTAACGCCGGCGGCCCCCGGATAGCGTGCTCGCCCGTGACCGCAGCCATCGACATGAGCCGGCGCGACGCCCGGCGCGTGGCGCTGGCTGCCCAGGGCTTCACCGACCCGCGTCCCCGGGGCCGGGTGGACCGGCGTCATTTCCGGCGAGTGCTGGACCGGCTGGCCACCGTGCAGCTCGATTCGGTGAACGTGGTCACCCGTAGCCACGAGCTGGTGTTCTTCGCCCGGCTGGGCCCGTACGACCGAGAGGCCCTGAGCCGATGGCTGTGGGGCAGCCGCGAGGTGTTCGAGTACTGGGGGCACGAGGCATCCCTCCACCCGGTCGAGCGCCATCCGCTGCTGCGCTGGCGCATGGCGGGCGAGCACGCCTGGGGCGGTGTGCGCCGGGTGGCCCGCGACAATCCCGAGCTGGTGGCGGCGGCGCTGGCCGAGGTCACCCGGCGGGGCCCGGTCGTCATCGGCGACCTCGACATCCACCGCTCGTCCCGACGCACCGAGAGCTGGTGGGGCTGGGGGGAGGGCAAGCGGGTGGTCGAGCACCTGTTCCACACCGGCGAGATCACGGCCGTCCGCCGCAACGGCTTCTCCCGGGCATACCTCCTCGCGGAGCGCTGGATCCCGGATGACGTGCTGGCCGCGCCCACGCCCGACGAGGCGGACGCCCACCGCCAGCTGCTGTTGCTCGCGGCCCGGGCCCACGGGATCGGCACCGCCCGCGACCTGGCGGACTACTACCGGCTGAACGTCCCGGCGGCAGCGCCGCTGCTCGCCGAGTTGGCCGCCGACGGCGCGCTGGTGCCGGTCCGCGTCGAGGGCTGGCGCCAGCCGGCCTACCTGCATCCCGACGCGCATCTGCCCCGGCGCCGGCTGCGGACCCGGGCGCTCCTGTCACCGTTCGACTCGCTGATCTGGGAGCGCCAGCGCACGGAGCGCCTCTGGGACTTCGCCTACCGCATCGAGATCTACACGCCCGCCCCCAAGCGCGTGCACGGGTACTACGTCCTGCCGTTCCTGCTGGACGAGGCGCTGGTGGCCCGCGTGGATCTCAAGGCCGACCGCCGGGCCGGGGTGCTCCGGGTGCGGGCGGCCTGGGCGGAGGACGGGATGCCCGACCGGGATCGGGTCGGCTCCGAGCTCGCAGCCGAGCTGGTGGAGATGGCCGCGTGGCTGGGCCTCGCCGAGGGCATCGCCGTCGAGGGCAGGGGTGACCTGGCGCCCGAGTTGCGTCGGCAGGTGCCGTGACCCGTTCCTGGCGCAGGATTGGTTGCTCGGCAACCAGATCTGCGCCAGGAAGCGTCGGCGTCAGCTCCGGTAGCGATCCACGAACGTACGGTCAACGGCGGGCAGGCGCCGGGGTGGGCCGAGCGGCCGGGACGGGCGGCCGATGGGCACGACGGCCATTGGCTCGAGCCCCTCGGGCAGCTCGACAATGCCGCGCAGCTCGGCGGACGCCACGGTGGCGAGCGTCATAAGCGCAGAGCCGTACCCCAGAGCGTTGGCCGCGAGAAGCAGGTTCTGCACCGCAGGGTACACCGATGCCCCCAGCATGGCCCGTGTCGTCGGGTCGCGACCGTCGCCCGCGACCACCACTAGGATCGGGGCCCCGCCGAAACCCGAGCGGATGGCGCCGTCGACCTCGATGAACAGGCCGGCAGCGAGGCGTGGGCGTGAGTGCTCACCTGCGCCCCCGTCCCACAGCCGGCGGGTCAGGTCGGCGATGCGCTGTCGCCGGTCGGCGTCCCGCACGACGACGAACACCCAGGGCTGGGCGTTCTCCGCACTGGGTGCGTGCACAGCGGCCTCGATCATCTGGGCGACGTGATCATCCGAGACCGGATCGGAAGCGAACTCGCGGCACGCCCGCTGGCGCAGCACCACGTCGAAGAATGCGGGACCGTCGCCCAAGGCCGGAGGCTAGCCGGGCAGGGTCAGGATCTCGGCACCGTCGTCGGTGACGAGGAGCGTGTGCTCGAACTGTGCCGTCCGCCGCCGGTCCACGGTGACCGCCGTCCAGCCGTCGCTCCAGAGCTGGTGTTGCCACGCACCCATGGTGATCATCGGCTCGACGGTGAAGGTCATCCCCGGCTCGATGATGGTCGTCGCCCGCGGATCGTCGTAGTGCGGGATCTGCAGGTCGCTGTGGAACTGCTCGCCGATCCCGTGACCGACGAACGCTCGCACCACCCCGTAGCCGTGGGCCTCGGCGTGCGCCTGGATGGCGCGGCCGATGTCGCGGATCGGGCGGCCCGGGGAGACAGCGGCGATGCCCCGGTCCAGGCACTCACGGGTCACGCGGATCAGGTCCGCCGACCCCTGGTCGATGGTGCCGACCGGGAAGGTGGCGTTGGTGTCGCCGTGCACCCCGTCGAGGAAGATGGTGACGTCGAGGTTCACGATGTCGCCGTCGATCAGCGCGCGGTCGTCGGGGATGCCGTGGCAGATGACCTCGTTGACCGACGTGCAGAGCGACTTGGGAAAGGCCCCGTAGTTGAGGGGGCTGGGATAGCCGCCCCGCCTGATGCACTCGTCGTGGCACAGCGCGTCGAGCTCGTCGGTGGTGACGCCCGGCGCCACCGCCGCGCCCACGGTCTGGAGCACGTCGGCGGCGGCGCGGCCCGCCCGGCGCATCCGCTCGATCACCTCGGGCGGCCGCACGTGCGCCTCGGCGCGGCGCACCGGCACCCCGGTCTCCGCGTAGTGCGGGCGGGGGATGTCCGCCGGCACCGTGCGGGGTGGGCCGACGCGCCCGGGTCGGATGTGGTCGGTGCTGGCCTTGTGGCAGCGCTTGAACTTGCGGCCGCTGCCGCACCAGCAGGGGTCGTTGGCCTTCAGGACCGGTGCGGTCATCGAGCTGGTCGCCATGGCCCGTCCAGGCTACCGAGCGCGCCCGGCGGTGCCGTCGGCTTCGCCCACCCCATCCGGGGCGCCGGCCCACGGCGGAGGCGCCGGACATGGCCGCGCCGCCGCAGGGGTGGCGACCGGACCACCCCGCACGGCGGGCGGCGCGGAATGATGGGGTCCGGCAACCCGTGCCCGGACGCCGCCGGGGCGGACACCGCCGGGAGGTGACGATGCAGGTCGTGCTCGAGGGCGTCGAGCTGCGCGTCGTGCGGATGCCACTCGCCGAGCCGTTCGTCACCGCCCACGGCACCCGCCGCCACCGGGAGCTCGTGGTGGTCCGCGCCGTGGCCGCCGAGGGCCCGGCGGGCTGGGGCGAGTGCGTGGCCGAGCCGGAGCCCACCTACTGGCCGGAGTATGCGGCCGGGGCGCTGCACGTGCTGGAGCACCACCTCGTGCCCCGCCTGCTCGAGGGCCGGTCGCTGCGCGAGGTCCGGGGCCACCACATGGCGAAGGCCGCCCTCGAGTGCGCGGCCCTCGACGCCGGGCTGCGGGCCGAGGGCCGGTCGGTGGCCGCCTTCCTCGGCGCCACCCGGCCGGTCGTGCCCACCGGCATCGCCGTGGGCATCGCCAGGACCGTCGACGGCCTGATCGAGTCCGTCGTCCGCTGGCGCGACCAGGGCCATCGGGCCTTCAAGATCAAGGTCCGCCCCGGCTGGGACGTCGAGCCGGTGGGGGCCGTGCGTGACGACGTCGGTGACGAGGTGGCCCTACTGGTGGACGCCAATGGCAGCTTCCGCAGCGACAACCCCGAGGACATGGCGACCCTCGGGCGCCTGGCGGGCCCCGACCTGGGGCTGGTGGCCATCGAGCAACCGTTCGCGCCCGACGACCTCGTGGGCCACGCCCGCCTGGCCCGCCAGATCGACGTGCCCGTGTGCCTCGACGAGTCGATCGGCTCGCTGGCCGATCTCGACACGGCCCTGGCGCTCGGGGCCTGCGGGGCCGTCAGCCTCAAGGCGGGCCGGGTCGGCGGGCTCGTCGAGGCCCGCCGAGTGCACCAGCGCTGCCGCGACGCCGGCGTGTCGCTGCGCTGCGGCGGCATGCTCGAGACGGGCATCGGCCGTGCCGTCAACCTGGCCATCGCCGCCCTCCCGGGCTGCAACCTGCCCCCCGACCTGGGTCCGTCGTCCCGCTACTTCTCGACCGACCTCACGCCGCCGTTCGACTCGCGGGGTGGCACGATGATCGTGCCCAGCGGGCCCGGCCTCGGGGTCGAGCCGCTGCCGGAGGTGCTCGACGACATGACGGTGAGCAAGCGCATGCTGCGGGCGGCGACCTAATGGCCCCGGGGCCGGCCGGGACCGGCCGCCCGGGCGCCCCCGGGCTGCCGGTGACCGCCGACGACGTCGTCGCCGCCGCCGAGCGCCTGGCCGGATCGGTCGCGCGCACCCCCAGCGCGCACTCCCGGACCCTGTCCCAGGTGCTGGGGTGCCGCGTGGTCGTGAAGTTCGAGAACCTCCAGTTCATCGCCTCGTTCAAGGAACGGGGCGCGCTGAACAAGCTGCTCCAGCTCGACGACGGCGAGCGGGCCAAGGGTGTCGTGGCCATGTCGGCCGGCAACCACGCCCAGGCCGTCGCCTATCACGCCGGTCGGCTCGGGATCGACGCCACCATCGTCATGCCCACGAACACCCCGTTCGTGAAGGTGCAGCGCACCCGCGAGTTGGGGGCGACGGTCGTGCTCCGCGGCGACGGCCTCGCCGAGGCCGAGGCCGAGGCCCTGCGCCTGGCCGGGGACGAGGGCCGGACCTACGTGCACCCCTTCGACGACCCGGCGGTCATCGCCGGGCAGGGGACCTGCGCCCTGGAGATGCTGGCCGACGACCCCGACCTCGACGCCTTGGTGGTGCCCGTCGGCGGCGGCGGCCTGCTCGCGGGCATGGCGGTGGCCGCCCGGAGCCTGTCGCCGTCGATCGAGCTCGTCGGCGTCCAGACCGAGCGCTACCCCTCCATGGCGGCCCACGTCCGCCAGGCGGACTGGCCGTGCGGCGGGTCGACGATCGCCGAAGGCATTGCGGTCCCCCGCGCCGGCGACCTGACGAGCCGCATCATCGCCGCACTCGCCGACGACGTGATCACGGTGAGCGAGGAGAGCATCGAGCACGGCATGAACCTGCTGCTGGAGATCGAGAAGGTCGTGGCCGAGGGCGCCGGCGCCGCCGGCGTCGCCGCCCTGATCGAGCAGCGCGAGCGCTTCGCCGGCAAGAAGGTGGGCGTGGTGATCACCGGTGGCAACGTCGACCCGCGGCTGCTGGCGTCGGTCATCATGCGGGGGTTGATCCGGAGCGGCCGGCTCACCCGGCTGCACGTCGAGGTGCCCGACGTCCCCGGCAGCATGGGCGACGTCGCCACGATCCTCGGGCGGGTCGGGGCCAACATCGTGGAGATCCTGCACCAGCGCATGTTCGTCGACATGTCCGCCAAGTCGGCCGAGATCGAGGTCACGATCGAGACGCTCGACGAGCACCACGTCCACCGAGTGGTCGCCGCCCTGGGGGATTCCGGCTACGCCGCCACGCTCGGCCGCTTCACCCACCGCGAGGCCCCGCCCGCCTGACGGGAACCGGATTCGACCGCAGGCCGTGGGGGTACGCGTGGGGCATGGATCCCGACCAGAGCGGCGAGGACTTCGACGACGAGCTCCTCGCCGACGAGTTCCCGCCCGACGAACCGCTGGCCGTCGACGACGAGGGCGTCACGGGCCTGGAGGAGCTCGGCGGGGAGTCGTTCGCCGAGCGCGACGAGCGCACCGAGCCGGAGGTGTGGGAGCGGCCGGGCGACGACCAGCAGCCGGACACCGGAGTGGAGCTGGTGGGCGACGATGCCGGCGTGCCCGACGACGAAAAGGACCTGGTCGCCGAGCGGGTCGGGACGGAACAGGACGACGAGCGGGGTCCCCTGGCCCCGGACGACGAGTTCAGCGGCGACGAGACCACCCGCGACGTCGCCACCGAGCGGGTGACACCGCCGGCGGAGGATGCCGCCGTGCACGTCGACGACGAGGCTCCGGGCGCCACACCCTGACCCGCCGGCACCGCCCGATCGGCAAGACTGAGACGTGCTCGACGTCGCAGTCGTGGGATCGGGGCCCAACGGGCTGACCGCCGCGGTGACGCTGGCGCAGGCCGGGTTGCAGGTCCGCGTGTTCGAGGCCGCCGACAAACCGGGGGGTGGCGCCCGCACGGAGGAGCTCACCCTGCGCGGGTTCCGCCACGACGTCTGCTCGGCCGTCCATCCGTTCGGCGTGGGGTCGCCGGCGCTGGCGGCGCTGCCGCTGGCCGACCACGGGCTCGAGTGGCTGCACCCCGACCTGGAGCTCGCCCATCCGCTCCTCGACGGGTCGGCCGCGGTGCTGGCCCGGTCGGTCGACGAGACCGTGGCCTCGCTCGGCCGCGACGCCCGGGCCTGGCGGCGGCTCGTCGGGCCCTTCCTCGGGCGGTGGGCGGAGCTGGCGGCCGACGTCCTCGGACCGATCGCCATGCGCCTTCCCCGCCATCCGGTCCTGCTGGCGCGGTTCGGCGTGCGTGCCGTGTGGCCGGTCGAGCTCGCGGCCAGGGCTTTCCGGGAGGAGCGCACCCGCATGCTGCTGGCGGGCATCGCCGGCCACGCCATCGTCCCGCCGACCTCGCCCCTCACGACCTCCGTCGGCCTGATGCTGGCGCTGGCGGGGCACGAGGTGGGATGGCCCGTGGCGCGCGGCGGCTCGCAGGCGATCGCCGACGCGCTGATCTCGTGTCTCGAGTCCCTGGGGGGCCGGGTCGATACCGGGACACCCGTGACCGCGCTGGACCAGCTGCCCACCGCCCGCGCCTACCTGTTCGACGTCATGCCACGCGACCTCGCCGAGATCGCCGGCGACCGGCTGCCGGGCCGGTACCGGGCCAGGCTCGGCCGCTACCGGCACGGGCCCGCCGTCTTCAAGGTGGACTATGCCCTCGCCGAGGCCGTCCCCTGGAAGGCCGACGCGTGCCGCCGGGCGGCGACCGTCCACCTCGGCGCGTCGCTGGGCGAGATCGGCGGTGCGTTGGCCGCCGTCACCTCGGGCCGGCCCCCCGACCCCCCGTTCCTCATCGTGGCGCAGCCCACGATCCTCGACCCGTCACGCGCGCCCGAGGGCCGGCACACCCTGTGGGCGTACGGCCACGTGCCCCGCGGCTGGCGCGGCGACCTGACCGGTGCCATCGACGACCAGATCGAGCGGTTCGCCCCCGGGTTCCGGGACCTGGTGCTCGCCCGGTCGGCATGGGGCCCGCCGCAGCTGCAGGCCCACAACCGCAGCATGATCGGCGGCGACGTCGCCGGCGGCGCCTTCCAGGGCCGTCAGGTGTTGTTCCGACCGGTGGTGGCCCGAGTCCCGTACGCCACGCCCGATCCCGCGATCTTCCTGTGCTCGGCGGCCACGCCCCCCGGGCCCGGCGTTCACGGCATGGCCGGGTACCTCGCCGCCCAGGTGGCGCTGCGCCGGGTTTTCGGACTGACCGCCTGACCGTACGTCCGGCGCGAAGCTGGTGGGCACACGCCTGGGGGGAGCGACCGATGGACTGGCTCGCGGCACCCGACTATTACCTGGCCCGACTGGTGATCCAGCGGGGGCTCGGCGTCATCTACCTGGTTGCGTTCGCCGTCGCCGTCAACCAGTTCCGGCCGCTGCTGGGCGAGCGGGGGCTGCTGCCCGTGCCGCGCTACGTCCGCTTGGCGGGTTGGCCCCGGGCACCCAGCCTGTTCACGCTCCGCTACAGCGACCGTCTCCTCGGGCTCGTGGCGTGGACGGGCGCAGGCCTCGCCGCCCTGGTCGTGCTGGGCCTGCCGGAGCAGGGCCCGATCGGAGTGTCGATGCTGGTCTGGTTCGTCCTGTGGGTGCTGTACCTGTCGATCGTCAACGTCGGCCAGACGTTCTACGGCTTCGGCTGGGAGTCGCTGCTGCTGGAGGCTGGATTCCTGGCGATCTTCCTGGGGCCCACCGACGTCGCCCCGCCGCTGCCGGTGATCATCCTCCTGCGCTGGCTGGTGTTCCGCGTCGAGTTCGGGGCGGGCCTCATCAAGCTGCGGGGCGACCACTGCTGGCGGCGGTTGACCTGCCTCGACTACCACCACGAGACCCAGCCGATGCCCAACCCGCTCAGCTGGTGGTTCCACCACCTGCCCGTGCCCCTCCACCGGGTGGAAGTGGCCGCCAACCACGTCACCCAGCTCGTCGTGCCGTTCCTGCTGTTCACGCCCCAGCCCTACGCCTCCGTGGCCGGGGTGGCGATGATCGTCACGCAGGGCTGGCTGGTGCTGAGCGGCAACTTCTCGTGGCTAAACGTGGTGACGATGACCCTGGCGTTCAGCGCCCTCGACAACCGGATCCTCGAGACGGTTCTGCCGGCCTCGCACCCGACTCAGCTGGCCGACCCACCCGCCTGGTTCGGCTCCCTGGTTCTCGCGCTGGCGGCGACGTTCGTGGTCCTCAGCTGGTGGCCCGTGCGCAACATGGCATCGTCGCGCCAGGCCATGAACCTCAGCTTCAACCGGCTGCACCTCGTCAACACCTACGGCGCCTTCGGCACCATCAGCCGGGAGCGATACGAGGTCGTGATCGAGGGCACCGACGACGACGCCGTCACGCCCACCACCGCCTGGCGGCCCTACGAGTTCAAGGGGAAGCCGGGCGATCCGAACCGCCGGCCGCCGCAGGTGGCGCCCTACCACCTGCGGTTGGACTGGCTGATGTGGTTCGCGGCCTTGTCGCCCGCCTACGCCGAGCCGTGGCTGCCCCGCCTGGCGGCGAAGCTGCTGGACGGCGACGAGGCCACGCTCCGCCTGCTCCACCGCAGGGGCAACCCGTTCCCCGACCGTCCCCCGGCCTTCGTGCGCGCCCGCCTGTTCCGCTACCGCTACACCACGCGGGCCGAGCGCCGGGCGGACGGGGCGTGGTGGGTGCGGACCGAGGTGGGCATCTACCTGCCGCCCGTGCGCCGGGCACCGGAGGCCACCGCGGGTCGGCCCTGAGGCGGGGCTTGTGCAGGACGCGGGTCGTCTCGTCGTCCGTGGACGACGCGGAATAAGGTGCGCCCGACGCGCGCGGCCGACTGCGGTGGATGCGGGACCGCTGCGCAAGCAGCATGGCGCAAGCCGAGTAGGGATGGGGAGGAAGCCATGGCGACGCGGAGTCGGCCGACCGCCCAGGCGCCCGCGGGACGCAAGTCGCGGGCGGCCGAGGACGCAGCGGAGGCGACGCCGGAGGGCAGCGAGGTGCTCCTCCCCGAGCTGGTTGCACACCTGCGCAAGAGCCGAGCCCAGCTGCGCGAGGAGTGGGCGCGGCGCATCGCCGGCGCCGGGCTGCTCACGGCGATGACCCCGGAAGAGATCTTCTCCGAGGCGACCTCGGTCTACGACAACTACGTCGAGGCACTGGAGACCGGCAGCGTCGAGGCGCTCGAGAACTACGCCCGCAGCCTGTCGGAGCGCATCATTCCCCGGGGCGTCGAGACCGACGAGGTGCTGGGCATCGTGCTGCTCCTGCGCGACGTGCTGGCCCGGTCGCTGGTCGAGAAGTACCAGACCGACTTCGATCTGTTCAACCGCGTGCTCGACGCCTATGAACCGGCGGCCAACCGCATCGCCAACACCGTGGGCGTCAGCTTCGTGCAGGAGCGTGAGCGCATCATCCGCCAGCAGCAGGAGGCGATCCGCGAGCTGTCCACGCCGGTGCTCCAGGTGCGGCCGCGCCTGGTGATCCTGCCGATCATCGGCGCCCTCGACAGCCAGCGGGCCCGCCAGCTCACCGAACAGCTCCTGCGGGCGATCCGCACCAACCGGGCCAAGGTGGTCGTCATCGACATCACCGGTGTTCCCGAGATCGACTCCACCGTGGCCAACCACATCGTCCAGACCGTCGATGCGTCCCGCCTGATGGGGGCGAGCGTGATCATCAGTGGCCTGTCGGCCGAGATCGCCTTGACGCTCGTGACCATCGGTGTCGAGCTGTCCAAGGTCAACGCCGTGGGCGACCTGCAGGGCGGCATCGAGGCGGCCGAGCGCCTGCTCGGCTACGAGGTCTCGCACACGGAGCCTCTCGAGCCGGTCGTCGAACTCCGTTGAGCGAGCGGCCGCAATGCAGCGAGCCTGGGCCCGAGCGGCCCGTCGCCGCAGGCGACATGAGCGGGAAACGCCGCGTCGGAGCCCGAGCGCCCGTCGCCGCAGGCGACATGAGCGGGAAACGCCGCGTCGGAGCCCGAACGGCCCGTCGCCAGGCGACATGAGCGGGAAACACTGACAGCCCGATGGCCGTCCCCATCCTGCGGCAGGGCGAGTACCTGATCGCCACGGTCCAGTCGGCCATGACCGACACCGAGGCGTTGCGCCTGCGCGACGACCTGGTCCGCCAGGTGGGGCAGTACCGGGCGCGGGGCATCATCGTCGACCTCACGGCCCTGGACCTCATGGACTCGTTCGCGGCCCGGTCGCTCCGCACCATCGCGCACATGACCCGCCTCCGGGGCGCGGACACGGTGGTCGTCGGCGTCCAGCCCGAGGTGGCGTTCGCCATGGTCCAGCTCGGCCTGACATTCGAGGACGTCCACACGGCCCTCGACCTCGAGGAAGGGCTGCGCTTCCTCGATGCCCGGACCGGGAAGGACTGAGAATGGCCCTGGAGGGCCCGCTGCGGGTCCCCATCGCCGCCGACGTCGACATCGTGACGGCGCGCCAGGAGGGACGCGACCTGGCCGAGCGCATGGGCTGCTCCAGCATCGAGTCGACGATGATCGCCACCGCCATCTCCGAGATCGCTCGCAACATCATGAGCCACGCCGGCGGGGGCGAGATCGCCATCAGCGCGGTGGCCATCGACGGGCGCAACGCCGTCGAAGTGGTCGCCAGCGACGAGGGCCCGGGCATCGCCGACATCGAGCGGGCCATGCAGGACGGCTACTCCACGGGCCCGGGGCTCGGCCTGGGCCTCCCGGGCGCCGGGCGGTTGATGGATCACTTCGAGGTTCGGTCCGAGCCAGGAGTGGGGACCACGGTGATCATGCGAAAGTGGTGCCCGTAGTGGACGAGCCGCGGCTCCAGCCCGACGCCGGGGGTGCCGCCGAGGCGCGGGCGACCACCGTCGCCTGCCTCGACTGGGCGGTGGCGGGCCGGCCGCTACCGGGCGAAGACGTGTCCGGCGACCTCGCCGCATGCATGCCGGTGGGGGACGGCGCGCTGCTGGCCACCATCGACGGGCTCGGACACGGCGCCGAGGCGGCCAAGGCAGCCGAGATCGCCCGCGACACCATCGCCGCGCACAGCAGCGAGCCGCTCGCCAGCGTGCTTCGCCACTGCCACGTGGGGCTGGTGCGGACGCGCGGCGCGGCGATCACCCTGGCCCGCGTCCAGTGCGGGGCGAGCATGGTGCAATGGGTCGGTGTGGGCAACGTCGAGGCCTACCTGGTGCGGCGCAGCGACGGCGGCCACGGCTCGATGGTCGCCAGCGCCGTGCTGTTCGGGGGGACGGCCGGCTACCGGCTGCCGCGGCTGCGCGATGCGGTCGCCGATCTCCGGCCCGGCGACCTGCTGATCATGGCCACCGACGGCCTCGACCGGAACTTCGTGCCCGAGGTCGCCACGGGGCGGCCCGTCGACCGCATCGCCGCCACGATCCTCGAGCGGCACGCCCGGGCGACTGACGACGCCCTCGTGGCCGTGGCCCGTGTGCGCGGGTAACCCATGGCCGCCACGCACGCCGATGGGCGGCCCACGATGACGACCGACCAGGAGACGCTGGCCGACGGGTATCGGGCGGCCCTGCGCCACTACATCGACGCCCGCGACGAGTCCGGTCGCAGCCGGGCGTACGAGCTCGGCCACTGGGCCGTGGAGGCGGAGATCGGCCTGCTCGAGCTTGCGACCATCCATAGCGAGGCGGTCGGCGAGCTGCTGGCCGGCAGGCCCGACGGCGAGACCGTGGCGGCATGCATGGAGTTCTTCGTCGAGAGCCTGTCGACCTTCGACATGGCGCAGCGGGGCTTCTGGGAGGCGCAGGCGCGAGCCGCCCGGGAGCACGCCATCTCGGTCGGCCTGCAGCGGAGCCTGCTGCCGGCCGCGGTGCCCTCGTTCGAGCGCCTCGACGTGGCCGTGCGCTACGTCCCGGCGGAGGTCGGCAGCGAGGTGGGCGGCGACTGGTACGACGTCATCGAGCTGGCCCACCACCGGGTCGGCCTGGTGATCGGCGACGTGATGGGCCACGGTGTGCGTCAGGCGGCGGTGATGGGCCAGCTCCGGCTGGGCACCCGGGCCTACGCCCAGGACGACGGCCCCCTCGACGACGTGGTACGGCGTGTCGACGTGCTGCTGCAGAACCTCGGCGACGTCAACACGGCAACGCTGGTCCTGGCCGTCGTCGACCTCGAGGCGTCCACGCTCGAGCTGGTCAACGCCGGTCACCCGCCGCCGATCGTGATCGACCCCGCGGGCGTGACGCACCTCCTGACCGAGGGACACAGCCGGCTGCTGGGTGTGGCCCCGCCCGAGGACGAGCGCGAGCTGCTGGGGCCGGAGCCCTTGGCGGCGGGCACCAGCCTCCTGCTCTATACCGACGGCCTGCTCGAGGCCCACGAACGCGAGGGTCACGACGGGCTGGCCCTGTTGCGCAAGGCGGTCGAGGGCTTCACGGGCGGACCGGACGAGTTGTGCGAGCGGGTGACCGATGCCCTGGTGATCGGCCCGGCCCGCGACGACATCTGCCTCCTGGCGACGCGGCTGGGGCCTGACGGCGTCAGCGACGTCGGCGCGGCCGCGCCCGACGCCGGGGTGAGCCCTCGATGAGGTCGACGACCGCGGCGTCGATCTCCGTGAGGAGCTTGCGCGGCACGCCGTCCAGCGCGCTCACCCCGTCGTGGCCCCCGTCGTCGCCCGGTTCGCCCGGCCCGGCCGGGCCGTCGCCGTTGCCGAGCACGGTCTCCGCCACCGCATCGATCCGGCCCTCGGCCAGCGCGTCGCCGACGGTCTCGCCACCCTCGTAGCGTTCGATCACCCGCGGGTCGACGTACGAGCCACGGGCCACCGCCGGGGTGTTGCCGAGCACCAGCGCCACTCGCCGGACGACCCGGACCACGGCCTTCTGCCGCTGTCGCTCGGTCTCTGCGTCCTCCTCGGCCGCCAGCGCCACCGCGGCCAGCACGGTGGCCGTCCAGGTGCGGAAGTCCTTGGCCGAGAACGCCGGTCCCAACGCCCGCTGGACGTAGTCGTTGATGTCCGACGACCGCACGTCGACCCAGCGCCCCCGGTCGTCCTTGTAGGCCAACAGCTCCGGTCCGCCGCCGCGGCGGCGCTTGAGCGCCCGGACGACGTCGGCAACCCGGGCGTCCCCGATCGTGACGACACGCCGCTGGTTGCCCTTGCCCGGGTAGTCGAAGCGGAGCTCGTCGCCGACGGCTCGGACGTGTCGCTTGCGCAGGGTGGCGAGACCGTAGCTGCCGTTCTCCACGACGTAGGGTTCGCCGCCCACCCGGAACAGCCCCAGCTCGAGCAGCCGCACCGCGCACGCCAGCACACGGTCCCGGCCCAGGCCGTCGGCGGCGAGGTCGCGCCGCAACCGGCGCCGCAGCCGTGGCAGCGCCCGTGCCAGCTCGAGCATCCTGTCGTGCTTGTCCCGGTCCCGGCGGGCCCGCCATTCGTCGTGGTAGCGGTACTGGCGCCGGCCGCGCGCATCCAGCCCGCAGGCCTGGATGTGGCCCCGTGGTTCCGGGCAGATCCACACGTCCGTCCACGCCGGGGGTATGGCGAGGGCCTTGATGCGGTCGATGACCGCCGGATCGGTGATGCGCCGGCCCCGCTCGTCGAAGTAGCTGAACCCGCGGCCGGCCCGGCGCCGCCGGAGGCCCGGCCCCGCAGGGTCGACGTCGCGCACGCTCACGCCGGCCTCCTCGGCTTGGCTTCGTTGCGCCGCTCGGCTTCCCCGCCACCCCGCGAGCAAACGCCGCCGGCCCCGCGGCTCAGGTCCCTAGTCGCCGGCGTGGTCCACCAGCAGGTCCGACAACCCCGTGATCTCGATGAGGCGCTCCACGCTGGCCGAGACGACCGTCACGCCGAACGTGGCGCCGGCCTCCTCGGCCGCGGCACGCGCCATGAGCACCGCCCGAAGCCCCGCGGAGTCGGCGAAGCTCAGCCCGCCTGCGTCCACCTCGACGCGGCTCACGTTCTGCCGCAGCAGCCCGGAAACGGCCGTCGTCAGCTCGCCGGCGGTGTGCAGATCGAGCTCGCCGACCAACGCCACGACACCTCGGGAGCCGTCCCGACGGGTGGAAACGGAAAAGCCCCCGGACTCCGGATCATCCTCTGTCGTCATGTCCACCTCCGGGAGCCACGCACGAACCATTCCCACTGTCGGTCCGGCGAAACCGGTGCATCGCTCCCGCCCTGCCGGGGAATGAGTTGTGCGGGGGCCGATGTGGCCGTATTGGTGCTGGTGGTGGTGATTCGTCGCACCGACGGTCAACAATCGACTGACCGCCGGACCAGCAGCCCGGGAGGTGGCCGTGTCCGAACAGACTCCGATGCCCGACGACGAGCGGCCGGTGGTGGAGATCGAGCCCGTCGCACCTGGCCACGAGCTCGTCCCCGACGACGAGCGGCCGGTGCCCGACAGCGGTGCCGACCCGGCGCCGGGCGCCACCCCGCTGCCGGACGACGAGCGTCCGGTCCCCGACGACGAGCCCGAGGGCCCGTGACGCTCGGTACCGGCCGGCCGCCGCGAGGCCGATTTTTCCTGTTAGTCGGGACGTGGGGCGGATAGGGAGGCGTCAGTGCAGGCCTACGCCCGCTTCGGTCGTTCCAGCGATCAGATACCCGAGGCTCGGTCGTTCGTGCGGGACACGCTGGCGCGGTGGGGCCAGACCTCCGTGGTCGACGACGCCCTCCTGGTCACCAGCGAGCTGTTCACCAACGCCGTGCTGCACGGGTCGGGGCGCATCGACGTCTATATCACCCTGGACCCGGAGGCCCTGCGGGTCGCGGTCGTGGACGACGGGGGCCGGACCCCGGACCGCTGGCCGAGGCGGGGCGCGACCCCCACCCTGGGCGGACGCGGCCTGCGGATCGTCGATGCCGTCGCGTCCACCTGGGGGAACAACTTCGACCCGGCCGGCCGGACCCGCGTGTGGGCGGAGATGCCGCGCGAGTAGGTGACCACGGTCCGCCCGCGGCGGCGTGCGGACCAGTCCCGGCAATCGTCAGGTCACGTGGCGGACCAGGGCCGTGGCGGCAGCGGCGCTGACGACCACGACCACGAACGGAGCGCGCCGCCACGTGGCGACGAGGGCCACCGCCAGTCCCACGGCCCGGGCGTCGAGCACCAGCCGCCGGTCCCCCGCGAACGTGTTGACGGCCACGAGGGCCGGCAGGAGTGCGGCCGGCAGCAGGCCGGCCATCTGCAGGAGCCGCCCTCCGGCCGATCGGGGACCGAGCACCAGGAGCCCGAACGCCTTGAGGGCGTAGGCCGCCGCGCCGAGCGCCAGCAGGGCCGACCAGCTCATGGCTCGGCACCGTCGCCGGGGCCGTGGACGAAGAACAGCGCCGGCACCACCCCGGCGGCGGCCGCGACGATCGGCACGCCGGCCGGTGTGAGCGGCACCAGCAATAGCGCGATGGCGACGCCCGTGGCCGCCGCCACCCGCCCCGCCCTGGTCGCCAGGTGAGGCACTGCCAGCGCGACGTACCCCGCCGGGAAGGCGGCGTCGAGCCCGAAGGCCTCGGGGTTGCCGATCGCGTCGCCGGCGACCGCCCCCACGGCGGTACTGACGTTCCAGCACAGGAAGACGGCAATGCCCGTGATCCAAAAAGCCTGCTCGCGCGCCGCGGGGGTCGTCTGGGCGGTGGCCATCGCCGTCGTCTCGTCGATGACGAGCTGCGCCGCGACGAGGCCGCGTCCCGGCCGGCGCCGGCCACGGCCGGCGTGTCCGGAACCGCGGCGGATCAGCGTCGGCGCCAAGGCCACGCCGTAGGCGGCGTTGCGGGCCGCCAGCAGCAGCGCCGAGCTGAAGGCCGACGCCAACGAACCGCCGGAGGCCAGGATCCCCACCACGGCGAATTGGCTGGCCCCGGTGAACACCACCAGTGACATCAGACAGGTCTGAGCCACTGACAGCCCGGCCGTGGTGGATAGCACGCCGAACGACGTCCCGAACACGCCGACCGCAACCCCCAGCACCCAGGCGTCGCGGCGCACACTGGGTTCGAGCGCCCCGGTCGGGTGCGCGGGACGGTCGGCCATGCGCCGACTAGTCGAGCGGGGGAACTCGGTAGCCGGCGCCGCAGGCTTCGGCCAGCAGGCCGGCGGCGACGATTGCCTCCCGGTCGTGGTACCAGGGAGCTACCACCTGGAGCCCCACGGGCATGCCGGTGGCGGCGGTGAACCCGATCGGGGGCACGGCGGACGGCAGGCCCATGATGCCGATGAGCCCGGTCCAGCTGATGAGGGACGGGTAGGGACGGTCGACGCCATCGAGGTCGAAGGTCCGGTCGATGAAGTCGCCCTCCTGGTTGTGCGGGAAGGCCTCGACGGGGATGACCGGGCACAGCAGCAGGTCGTAGGCGTCGAACCAGTCGGCCCAGGCGCGGCGCAAGACGGCGCGCCGGTCGAGCGCGTGGAGCCAGTTCAGGTGGCCACCGGCCACCACCTCGCCCAGTGCCGGATCCATGCTGGGGCTGACGGCGGCACCGACCGCCTCCATGAACAGCGTCACCTGCTCGTCGAAGGCGACGCCGGGGTGTGCCTCCTCCACCCGGGCGCCGGCGTCGGCCAGGGCGTCCACGGCGTCGCTCGCCACGGCGCGCAACTCGCCACCGAGCGGGACGCTGGGCTCGTCCAGCCAGACGCCCACCCGATAGTCGGCCAGGCCCGTGCCTCGGGGCGCGGGCAGCTCGAGCCGCCATCCGACCGCATCCTCGTCCAGCGGTCCGGCGACGACGTCCAGCACCAGCCCGAGGTCGTCGGCGCTGCGGGCAAGCGGGCCCAACACGTTGATGTCGGGGTCGGACACTCCCCCGCCGACGCGATCGAGGTAGCCCCGCTGCGGCACGACGCCGTAGGTGGTCTTGAGCCCGAACACGCCGCAGCAATGCGCCGGGGTCCGCACCGAGCCGCCGATGTCGGTGCCCAGCTCGAAGCTGGTGAGGCCCGACGCGACGGCAGCGGCGGCGCCGCCCGAGGAGCCGCCGGGCACCCGGCCCGGATCCCAGGGATTGTTGGTGGTGCCGAAGATCTCGTTGTAGGTCTGCAGGTCACCCGACCACCGCGGGACGTTGGTCTTGCCGAACACGACCGCACCCGCTGCCCGAAGCCGGGCCACGGCGGGCGCATCGGTCGCCGGCACGTGGTCGGTCAGCTCGATGGCACCGCCGGTCGAGCGCACGCCGCCGACCTCGAGTGCGTCCTTGATGGTGATGGGCAGGCCGTGGAGCGGTCCGGTGGTCTCGCCGTGGGCCGTCGCCTCGTCGGCCGCCGCCGCCCACTCCGCCGCCCGTTCGGCGTCGAGGGTGACGACGGCGTTGAGCTTTGGGTCGATGCGGTCGATGCGGTCGAGCGCAATGGACAGCAGCTCCCGGCTCGCGATCTCCCGGCGGCGGACCGCGTCCGCCAGCCGGCCCGCCGTCCAGGTGAGCACGTCGTCGCTGGGCATGCGCCTTGATAGCACCGGCCGGCGCCGGGGCCGTCCGAGATGGCGGATGGGCGGGTGGGCCTGTCCGCTCGGCCCCTCAGTTGTCGGGCGGGCCCGGCCGGGGCTTGGTCTCGTCGAGCCCGCGCTGGACGCCGGCCGTGAAGCTGGTCAGGAAGCTGTAGACGTCGTCCGGCGACCGCCGGCCGTCGGCGGCCGGTGGCGACTGGGGCCGCGGAGCCGAACGTGCCGGCTGCGGGCCGTCGTCAGCGAACTGCGCCCGACGGACGAACATGGGATCGGCCGTGGGCATCTGGGCGCCCCGGACCCGGCGGGTCAGCGGCGGGCCCGGTGGCACGGGTGCGGACGGCGGTCCGGGTGGCGGTCGCGGGGCGGCCGGCGGAGGCCCGAGTGGCCGGGGCGAGCGGATGTCGACGCGATGGTCTACCGGCCGGGATCCGGGCGCGTCCGCCCACCGGGGTGGGGAGGTGTTGCGTCCCGGCGTCCCGGGAGGACCGAGCCCGGTCGCTGGCGCACCGGTCTGCTCCGGGCTGCGGCTCGTGCCGGCGACGCGGCGGAGCGACGCCAACAGGTCCTCGTCGGGCCCCGGCTGCGGGGCCGCCGCCGGCCTCGCGCCGTCGCCAGGCCGTGAGGGTCGCTTCACCAACCCGCTGGCGGTCCGGGTGGGCTGGTTGGGGGGCGGCGGCCATGGGGGCGCGACCGGCTCCTCCGGGGCGGGCGGCTCGACCACCGATCGGGACGCGGCAGCCGGCTCGTGGCCGTACGACAACGTCGCCGGCTCCACGGGACCCCACCCCGGGGAGGGCGGTGAGAGCGGATCCGGCGGCCAGGCCTCCGGTTGCGGCGGCGGCGCCGGCGACCGAGGCAGGGCCGGTCCGCCTCCCGGCAGCGCGACTCCCGAGGGCCGCATCCCGTGGGGCGGCGTCACCGGGGCGGTGGTCACGGCGTCGGTGGTCAGCAGCGTGGGCGGGATGTGGACGGTGGCGGTGATGCCGCTGCCGGGCGAGTGGTCCAGGCGGACCGTGATCCCGTGGCGGGCCGCCAGGTTGCCGGCCACGTAATGCCCCAGGTACTTCGAGGGGGCGATCGTGAACGACTCGGCGCCGGCGAGGCGGCGGTTGGCGGCCTCGATGTCGGCCGCGGTCATGCCGAGCCCGGAGTCGATGATCGCCAGCGTGTACACGCCCTGGCTCTCCGGCTCCCGATCGCCCCGGCGGGCATGGGCGGGCACCGCGTCGCGGCCCTTGGTCGGCGGGAGGGCGTGCTGCCCGTTGGGCCGCGGCGACGTGCCTTCCGCTCCCACGGCCGCTCGGGCCGGCCGGAACCGGCCGCGGATGTCGACGATCTGGTCGGGGGGCGAGAACACGAGGGCGTTCTCGATCAGTTCGGCGAGGAGGTGGGCGAGGTCGGCGGCGGCGGCGCCGACGATGGTGGCGGGCTCGACGCCCCGCACGGTGACCCGCTGGTAGTCCTCGACCTCGCCCAGGGCGGCGCGGATCACGTCGGTCAACCGCACCGGCGCCGCCCACTTGCGGGGCGGTTCCACG
>Ga0081538_10000430_pt1 | contig 47154 bp, 51 predicted proteins | sample TabmetS5T2R1_FD_71022 | JGI IMG/M metagenome (GOLD analysis project Ga0081538, IMG submission 71022) | Tabebuia heterophylla rhizosphere microbial communities from the University of Puerto Rico - S5T2R1 | ecosystem: Host-associated > Plants > Roots > Rhizosphere ... | reverse complement strand
GCCGGGCTCCGGCCCGGTGGTGGCGCTGCTGTCGGGCGGCAACATCGACCCGCTGCTGCTCACCAAGGTGATCGACCACGGCCTGTCGTCGGCCGGCCGCTACGTCGCCCTGCGGGTGGTGGTGGACGACCGGCCCGGCACGCTGGCGACCCTCACCGCCGAGGTGGCCAGGCTGGGCCTGAACGTCCTGGAGGTGGAGCACCACCGCTCCGGGCTCGACCTGGACCTCGACAAGGTCGAGATCCGCCTGACCCTGGAGACGCGCAACTCCATCCACCACGGCGAGATCGTCGCCGACCTGGAGGGGCTCGGGTACGAGGTCCAGCCCATCCGGTGAGCAGCCCCTAGCCGGGACCAAGCCCCCGCAGCAGGAACAGGTTCTCGCGGGGCTCGTCGTGGTCGACCGCGACCAGCAGGTCCCAGTCGCGGGTGATGACCAGGCCCTCCGGCTGCACGAGCCGGTCGGGGAGCGGCCAGACGCGGTCGACCTCGACCAGCCGGTCGTCCGGGGCCAGGGCCGGCTGCAGCCTGGCGATGCAGCGCGACTCGTCGCTGAGCAGGTAGATGCGGCCGTCCGGGCCGACGGTGACGTCGCTCAGGTCCCCGATCCGCTCCATCGCCTCGCCGCCGAGGTCCCAGGCGCTCAGCAGCCGGAAGGTGACGCGGCGCTCCCTCGGCGTCGGGAACTCGCCGGCGTGCGCGATCGGGAGGTCGTCGCGGAGGCCCTCGGCCCGCGCGCCCGGCGGGCCGAACTCCAGGAGCTGGCGGGGCTTGTCCTCCTTGACGACGAACAGGTTGCCGTTGCGCAGCAGCAACAGCCCCTCCCCGAGGGCGTTCTCGTCGGCCTCCCACGCCTCCTCCTCGGCGGGGTCGTCCTCGACCGTCAGCGGGAACACGTGCAGCAGCCGCTCCAGGGCCTCGTCGAACACCAGCACCGTGCCAGGGACCTCCCGCAGCACGAACACCCGGCCGCTGGCGTCGGTGTCGATGCCCTCCCACTGGGAGCTGCGCGGGGTGCGCAGGCCCGCGTCGGCCAGCAGCGGCGCGAGGTCGCGCCGCTGGAAGCCGCCGGGGCCACCCTCCCGCAGGTCGCCGACGAGGATGTGGTGGCTCTGGTCGCCGACGGCCAGCAGCTGGCGGGCCCGGCCCGCCCCCTCCGGCCGCTCGCAGATCCCCGAGACCTCGCGCAGGTCGAGGTCCCACCGCTTCACGATGTCGAGCGCATCTTTCATGGCAACCGGCATGCCCAGGGGAGCGCGCGCGCAACCACCGTCGACTGCGCCTAGACTCCGCGAAGGCCGCTTGTCGCCCGCGCCGGCTTCGGCGCGGCATCGCGGAGGGAGGAGCTCATGACCGACACCCCGGCGGACCGCCCGCCCGACCCGACCCAGCCGGGGCCACCTGCCGGAGGAGGGTCCGGGGGCTACCCGACGGCGCGGGCCCGCAACGGCATGGGGACCGCCGCGATGGTCCTCGGCATCCTGGGGCTGGTCCTGGTGGTGCTGATCTTCTTCTCGCCGCTCGGCGCCGTCCTCGGGCTGCTGGCGGTGCCCTTCGGCATCGTCGGCCTCCTGCGGGCCAACCGCGGGGAGGCCGACAACCGTGGGCAGGCCCTGACGGGGCTGATCACCGGTGCGGTGGCGCTGGTCGTCGGGCTGCTGCTGACGATCGGCATCGGGACCTTCTTCGCCGCCAACGTCAACGACTTCCGCCAGTTCGGACGCTGCATGGACCAGGCCACCGGCCAGGCGGCGCGCGAGGCCTGCGCCCGGGAGCTCTCCAGGGACCTGGAGCGCTAGTCAGCGCGCGGCGTCCGGGAAGGCGAGCTCGCCGGCGCGGACGGCGGCCCGCAGGTGGTTCTCGGGCGGCGCCAGCGGGCACGCCCAGCGGGCGTTGTAGGCGCAGGAGGGGTTGTAGGCGTAGTTGAAGTCCAGCACCACCCGGTCGCCGTCCACCGCCACGCCACGCCGGTGGGTGCCCTTGATCGTGTCGGTCAGGTAGCGCCCGCCCCCGTAGGTCTCGCGGCCGGCGGTGGCGTCCCGGAACGGCAGGAACAGGCCGCCGCCGTACCCCAGCGTCCAGAACAGGGTGAGGTCGCCGTAGGGGGTGGCCAGGCGCGCGACCCGCCGGTAGCGGACGGTGCCGTCCTCGCCGCCGGTGTCGACGGCCAGCTCCTCGTCGCCGCCCGGCGGCCGCGGCTCGGCGACCACGCGCGCGGCCGGGTCGTAGGGGAACCACGCCAGCCCGGCGAAGCGGGCCCGCTGCCCGTCGTCAAGGGCCGACTGCGGGTGGTCGCGGAACAGCAGATCGCGGCCGCGCCGGAAGGCCGCCGCGCCGGCCTCGCCCTCGCTCGGCTCGGCCAGGTACAGGGCGGCCACCCGCAGCCGCCAGTCGGCCAGCGCCACCGCGTCGTCCATGCCGCCTCCCCGCTCGCAGGCCCTCCACTGTACGGCCGCGGCCGTCGGCTCAGGCGCCACGGTCGAACAGGACCTCGGCGCCGAGCGGCCGGAAGCCGGCCGCCTCCAGCGCCCGCAGGGAGGCGGCGTTGCCGGCGGCGACCTGCGCGAACAGCGGCTCGCCCGGTGGCACGAGGTGCCGGGCTGCGGCCACCAGCCGCCGCCCGAGGCCGCGGTTGCGCCGTCCCGGCTCGACCTCGAACGCCAGCTCCCACCGGCCGGCCAGGCCGCGCCCCAGCAGCAGCATCCCGGCCCGCTCCGGGTCGCTCCAGACCTCCAGGCCGCTGCGGTGCCGCAGCGCCTCCACCACCCGCTGGTGGCTCCCGCGGTCGGCGACGCGGCGCAGCTCCAGCGGCGGCTCGCCCCCCAGGCCCTCGGCGGCCAGCACCACGTCCACGCTGCCCGGCCGGCTGCCGAGCCGCCCGGCCAGCCAGGCCAGGAAGGCCGGGCTCATCGGGGCGGCCAGGTCGCCGTCGGGCAGCCGCGCGGCGACCAGCTCCGGGTCGACGTCGGCGACCACCAGGTGGTGCGCGGTGAAGGCCAGCACCGCGTCCACCGGGCCGGGCAGCGCCGGCAGGACCTCCACGGCGCCGTCGGGAGCGGGCGGCCGCCCCCTGGCCGCGTCCAGCAGCACGCCGAGCAGCGGGTGGGTCATCCCCGCCAGCCTAGCGCCGCTCGTGTTCTGGTCGTGTTCATGGAAGGCTGTTGGGGTACTCGGCGAGCGTCCCCGTCCAGGAGCCACCCATGCAGCAGCCGTCCCAAAGGTCCGAGCCGCGCCAGGAGGTCGTCGAGCTGGCGTCCAGGCTGGCCCCGGCGCTGGCCGCGCGGGCGGCCGGCTACGACGAGGCCGACGCTTTCGCCCACGAGGACTTCGACGAGCTGGTGGCCAGCGGCTACACCGCCATCACCGTCCCCGCCGACCTCGGCGGCATGGGGGCGGGCGCGCTGGACCTGGTCGCCGCCCAGAGCCGGCTGGCCGAGGGCTCCCCGGCCACGGCGCTGGCCGTCAACATGCACCTGCACGGGGTGGGCCTGCTGGCCGAGGGGTTCAGGGACCGGATCGAGCCGTTCCTGAAGCAGGTCGCCGGCGAGGGCGCCATCCTGGCGGGCGGCTTCTCCGAGCCGCAGTCGGGCGGCAACTGGTGGTACCAGGCGACCACCGCCACCCCGCTGCCCGGCGGCGGCTTCCGGCTGCAGGGGACCAAGACGTTCTTCACCGGCTGGCCGCGCGCGACCCACCTGTTCCTGTCGGCCGCGGTGGAGACCCCAGCGGGCCGCGAGCCGGTCGGCTTCCTGGTGCCCAAGCCCGAGCGGGGCCTGCGGGTGCTCGGCGACTGGAAGGCGATGGGGATGCGGGCCACCGGCAGCCACGCGATCGCCGTGGACGACCTGGAGGTCCCGCCGGAGTGCGTGGTCGCCCAGGGCTTCCCGGTGGCGATCTCGTTCCTGGTCGGCTCCCACTGGTCGTGGCCGTCGTTCGCCAGCGTCTTCCTGGGCGCCGCCGAGGCCGCCTGCCGCCACGTGGTCGCCGGCCTGCCCAAGCGGCGCAACGAGGGCCTCGGCCAGGTCCTGAGCGAGCTGCCGGGCGTGCAGCAGGCGGTCGGGGAGATGCGCATGCGCCTGGACGCCGCCAGGGCGGCGCTGCTGGCGGCGGTGGCCCGGCCCCCGGACCCCGACCCGGTGGCCCACTACGGCCGCATGGCCGCCACCAAGCTGTTCGTCTGCCAGAGCGCGCTGGAGGTCTGCACGCTGGCGCTGCGCACCGCCGGCGGCAGCGGCTACCTGCGCACCGGGCCGCTGGAGCGGCTGCTGCGGGACGCCCACGCCGGCCTGCTGCTGCCTCCCTCCCACGACGCCACCCTCCAGTGGCTGGGCCGGGTCGAGCTGGGCGTGGCCACCGGTCCCGGGACGTCCGGGTGAGGGTCCCCGTGCTGGCCGTCGACCGGACCCGGCCGGTCCCGCCGGCGCGCTACTCGATCGACAACGAGTACTACGAGGCCATGGACGAGCTGTGGTGGGACCCTGCCGGCCCGGCCGCGATCCTGCACGCCATCAACCGGCCACGGGTCGAGTTCTACCTGCGGCAGCTCGGCGACCTGCGCGGGCGGCTGGTGCTGGACGCCGGCTGCGGCGGCGGCCTGGTCGCGCGCGAGCTGGCCGCCGCCGGCGCCACCGTGGTCGGGCTGGACCGCTCGCTGGGCAGCCTCGGCGTGGCCCGCCGCGCCGTGGGTGGCCGCCTGTGGCCCACGCAGGGGCGGCTGGAGCGGCTGCCGTTCGCCGACGGCGCCTTCGACGCGGTGGTGGCCGCCGACGTCCTGGAGCACGTGCCCGACCTGCCGGCGGCCGTCGCCGAGCTGGCCCGCGTGCTCGCCCCCGGGGGCCGGCTGGTGTTCGACACCATCAACCGCACCCCCTGGGCCTGGTTCACCGCCGTGTTCGGGCTGGAACGGTGGCTGCGCGTGGTGCCCAGGGGCACCCACGACTGGCGGCTGTTCATCCGGCCCGCCGAGCTGGACCGCCTGCTGCGTGCCGCCGGGCTGGAGGTGGTCGCCGTGGAGGGGCTCGCCTCCCGGGTCGGCCCCGCCGACGTCGCCCGTGGCCTGCTCACGCGCCGCCTGCCCACCCCGACGTTCGCCACCAGCACCGACCGCCGCGCCAGCTATCTGGGGTACTACCGAAAGGCTCCCGTATGACCGCACGCATCCAGGCGCTCGGCACGGCCATGCCGGGCTACGTGTTCAAGCAGGCCGACATCGTCGAGGCCTTCTTCGCCAAGCAGCCCGGCTGGGACCCGGCGTGGGCGGAGGTCTTCGAGCTGGCCGGCGTGGAGCGCCGCGCCTCCGTGGTCGATCCGCCCTTCTACGCGCACGCGCGGACCACGGCCGACCGGATGCGGACCTATGCCCCGGCCGCCCGCAAGCTGGGGGCGGAGGCGGCCAGGCGGGCGCTTGACCGCGCCGGTCCCGGCGCCGCCGGCGAGGTCGGCGACCTGCTGGCGGTCTCCTGCACCGGCTACACCGGCCCCGGCCTCGACGTCCACCTGGCCGAGGACCTGGACCTGGGCGAGCGCGTCCAGCGGCTGTCCATCGGCCACATGGGCTGCTACGCGGCCCTGCCGGCGCTGCGCACGGCGGCGGCGCTCACCGCCACCTCCGGGCGCCGCGCCCTGGTCGCCTGCGTGGAGCTGTGCACCCTGCACGTGCAGCCCGCGACCCGCCGCGAGGAGGCCGTGTACCAGGCCCTGTTCGGCGACGGCGCCGCCGCGGCGGTGGTCGGCCACGGCGGCGCCGGCCCGGCGATCGTCGGGGCCGCCAGCGTGACCGTGCCGCGCAGCGAGGAGCGGATGCAGTGGCTGATCGAGGACGACGGCTTCCACATGTGGCTGTCGCCCCGGGTCCCCGCCCTGGTCGAGCGCGGCGTCGGCAGCCTGGTGAGCGACCTGCTCGACCCCCACGGGCTGACCGTGGACGACGTGGCGCACTGGGCGGTCCACCCCGGCGGCCCCGAGATCGTCGACCGGGTGCAGCGGCGCCTGGGCCTGAGCGACGAGCAGCTCGCCCACTCCCGCGAGACGCTGGCCGACGGCGGCAACCGCTCGTCGGCGACCGTGCTGTTCATCCTCGAGGCGCTGCTCGGCTCCGGCGAGGTGGAGCCGGGCCGCTGGCTGGTCGCGCTCGCCTTCGGCACCGGCCTGACCCTCGAGGCGCTGCTGCTCCGCACCTGACGCACCCGAGGAGCGTGCCGCCATGCGCATCGTCCGCTTCGCCCGCCAGGGGGAGGTCGGCTTCGGGGTCCTGGAGGACGAGTACATCGCCGCCATCTCCCCGCACCCCTTCGCCGCCTTCGAGTACACCGGCGAGCGCTTCCCGACCGAGGAGGCGCGCCTGCTGGCGCCCGTGCTGCCGACCAAGGTGGTCGCGGTCGGGCGCAACTACGCCGACCACGCCCGCGAGATGGGCGGCGAGGTCCCCGGCGACCCGATCATCTTCCTCAAGCCGTCGACCGCGGTCATCGGGCCCGGCGACGCGATCGTCCACCCGGGCTGGGTCGGCCGGGTCGACTACGAGGGCGAGCTGGCCGTGATCGTCGGCAAGCTGGCCCGCCGCCTGGACCAGGCCGACGCCATCCAGGCGGTGCTGGGCTTCACCTGCGCCAACGACGTCACCGCCCGCGACCTCCAGAAGGCCGACGGGCAGTGGTCGCGGGCCAAGGGCTTCGACAGCTTCTGCCCGCTGGGACCGTGGATCGAGACCGACCTGGACTCCAGCGACCTGGCCCTGCGCACGCTGGTCAACGGCGAGCCGCGCCAGCAGGCCCGCACCTCCCAGCTGGAGCGGGGGGTGGCCAGCCTGCTGTCGTTCGTCTCCCAGGTGATGACCCTGCTGCCAGGGGACGTGCTGCTGACCGGCACCCCGGCCGGGGTCGGCCCGCTGGCCGCCGGCGACCGCGTCGAGGTCGAGGTCGAGGGCATCGGCGTCCTCGCCAACCCGGTGGTCGGCGAGGACGCGCGGCCCCGTCCCCGCTAGGCGGCCGCCGCCGCGATGGCGCGGCGGTACACGGTCTCGTACCCCTGGACCATGTCCGGGACGTCGAAGCAGTCGACCACGCGCTGGCGGCACGCCGCCGGGTCGAGCGCGTCGGTCCGCTGGATGGCGGCGGGCAGCTCGCTGGGCCGGTCGCAGATGTAGCCGGTGAGGCCGTCGGCGACCACCTCGGGCACCGAGCCGGCGCGCAGCGCCACCACCGGGGTGCCGCAGGCCATCGCCTCCACCATCACGATCCCGAACGGCTCCTCCCACTGGATCGGGAACACCAGGCAGCTCGCCCTGGACAGCAGCTTCTTCTTCTCCTCGGTGCTGGCGTGCCCGAACCACTCGGCGTCGGGGCCGAGCAGCGGCGCCACCCGCTCCCGGAAGTAGCGGTGCTCGGGCGGCTCGTTGCACTTGGCGGCCAGCACGATCCGCCGCCCCGCCGCCCGGGCCGCCTGGATGGCGAGGTCGGGGGCCTTCTCGGGGCTCATCCGCCCGAGGAACAGCACGAAGTCGTCCTTCTCGTCCTCGAACGGGTAGGCGTCGACCGGGATGGCGTTGTAGACCGTGGCCGCCCAGGGCAGGTGCGGGCCCTTGGCGCGCTGCGACTCCGAGATCGCCACCATCGGGTGGTGGCGGCTCAGCAGCCGGTAGCACTCGCCGAGCTCGCCGGTGACGGGCCCGTGCGCGGTCAGCACGGTCGGTGCGCGGCGCGCCCGCGCCGTCAGCGGGCCGCCCATCGAGTGGTCGTGGACCACGTCGACGTCGAGCTCCTCGAGGAGCTCGTCCGCCTGGAGGGCGTGGACGATCTCGGGGAACGGCGTCCCCATCCGCGCCACCGGCGGCTCCTCGTAGGTCTGGAGGAACTGGGCGCTGGTCTGGGGGACACCGGCGCCGATCAGGGTGACCTGGTGGCCTTGGGCGACCAGGCCTTCAACCAGCCAGTGGACCATCGCCTCGATGCCGCCGTAGCCGTTCGGCGGAATCGGGAACCAGGGTGGTGCCACCATGGCGACGCGCAGAGATGAAGCATCCTCGGATGCTTGCACGCAGGCCTCCTCACCGTTGGGGGATACGGCGGTGCCAAGGGTGGAGCGGGGGGCCCATACAATACAGCCCGGCACCGCGTCCAAACGAACTCGCGTAGCATTCGCGCCATGAGCGAGACCGTTCGGACCCGGTTTGCGCCTTCGCCAACCGGCTACCTGCATGTCGGCAACGCCAGGACCGCCCTTTACTCCTACCTGTTCGCCCGCGGCCACGACGGCCGCTTCGTGGTCCGCATCGAGGACACCGACGCCGAGCGCAACGTCGACCAGGGCGCCGAGGCGATCGTGGCGGCGCTGCGCTGGCTCGGCCTGGACTGGGACGAGGGCTACGGCAAGGACGGTCCCCACGGCCCGTACGTGCAGAGCGAGCGGCTGGACCGCTACCGCACCGCCACCAACGTCCTGGTCGCCCAGGGCGACGCCTACCCGTGCTACTGCACCACCGAGGAGCTGGAGCAGCGCCGCCGCGCCGCCGAGGCCCACGGCCTGCCGCCCGGCTACGACGGCCACTGCCGCCGGCTGTCGGCCGAGCAGGTGCGGGCCTACGTGGCCGAGGGCCGCCGCCCGGCGGTCCGCTTCCGCCTGCCCGACGAGGGCGAGACGGTGGTGGAGGACCTGGTCAAGGGCACCATCCGCTACGACAACGCCGCCCTCACCGACTTCATCATCATGCGGGCCAGCGGCATCCCCACCTACATGCTGTCGGCCGCCTTCGACGACCTCGACATGGCCATCACCCACGTGGTCAGGGGCGAGGACCTGCTGGACGCCACCCCCAAGCAGGTGCACGTCTTCCGCGCCCTCGGCCAGCCGGTCCCGCCCCGCTTCGCCCACCTGCCGCTGATCGTCGGCCCCGACCGCCGCAAGCTCTCCAAGCGCCGCGACCGCGTGGCCGTGCAGGCCTTCCAGGACGAGGGCTACCTGCCGGAGGCGATGGTCAACTACCTGGCGCTGCTCGGCTGGTCGCTGGACGACCACACCGAGCTGTTCACCCTGGAGGAGCTGGAGCGGGTGTTCTCGATCCAGCGGGTCTCCCGCAACCCGGCCGCCTTCGACACCAAGAAGCTGGACGCCATCAACGGCCACCACCTGCGGCGGCTGGCGCCGGACGACTTCGCCCGCCGCGCCCTGCCGTTCGTCCACGCCGCCGGGTTCGGCGACGCCGACGAGGAGCTGCTCGGACGGGCCGCCCCGCTGGTGGTGGAGCGGGTCACCCGGCTGGACGAGGTCCCCGGCATGGTCGGCTTCCTGCTGACCGAGGAGCTCGACTACGACCCGGGCGAGGTGGCGAGGGTGCTGACGGCGGAGGGCCGCGCGTTCCTCGGCGACGCGGCCAAGCGGCTGGAGCAGGTCGAGCCGTGGACGGCCGCGGCCGTCGAGGAGACCCTCCGCGGCCTCCAGCAGGAGCGGGAGCTCAAGGCCAAGACGGCCTTCCAGCCGGTGCGGCTGGCGGTCACCGGCCGCCTGGTCAGCCCGCCCCTGTTCGAGTCGATGGAGCTGCTCGGCAAGGCCCGGTCGCTGGCGCGCATGGAGCGGGCGGCCGGCCTGTCCGGTTGAGGGAAGCGGCCGCGCACCGCTATCATGCCCGAGCCTGTGGGCCGTCGGTCCACGAACGGCCCTGGGGTGTGGGGTAATTGGCAGCCCGGCGGGTTCTGGCCCCGCTAGTCTAGGTTCGAGTCCTGGCACCCCAGCGTCACGGCCCCGTCGTCTAGCGGCCTAGGACGCCGCCCTCTCAAGGCGGTAGCGCCGGTTCGAATCCGGTCGGGGCTACCCGACTTACCCCTGGGCGAACCGCGCCATCAGGCTGGTGGCGGCCGTTCGGCAGCCGGAACACCGGTACGATGTGGTCGCGGCTGCGTACGCGGATCTCCTCCACCAGCGCGTCGACCAGGGTCTTGCGCACCGGCAGCGGCCCATGCCGGACCGCCGTGCGGACCCGCTCCAGCAGCTCGGCCAGCTCCTGCGGGTCCGGCGTCGGATCGTGCGCGGCGTCCAGCAGGTCGCGCAGCTCGTCCTGGCGGGTGTTGAGCTCGACCAGCTTGGCGGTGAGCGTCTCGATGCGCCGGCCGCACTGCTCCTCCCGCAGGGTGCCGGCCTCGAAGGCGTCCAAGTAGCGGTCGATCGCGGCTTCGGCCTTGGCGATCTCGCCGCCGACCGCGCGCAGCTCTTCCTCGTGCTGCTGGCGCAGGGTCGCGGCCTGGTGGCGGGCGGCGCCGATGGCGCGTTCGAACAGGTCGGTTTCCTGGTAGGTGGCCAGCAGCGCCTGGAGCACGGCCTGGTCCAGCTGGTCGGCGGCCAGCCGGTCGGCGGCGCACGCCGGCGTGCCGTAGCGGTGGCGGGTGTAGCAGGTGTAGTAGCGGTAGGGCTGGCTGCGGCCGTGGGCGACCACGCCCAGGTAGCGCTTGCCGCAGCGGTCGCAGACCACCCGCCCGGTGAGCAGGTAGGCCGTGGCCGAGGCGGCCCGCTGGGCGGGGGTGTCGCCCCGCTCGGCCAGCAGCGCCTGGGCGGCGTCGAACAGCGGCTGGGCCACCAGGGGAGGGTGGGGGGCGGGATGGTAGCTGCCCCGGAAGTAGATCTCCCCGAGGTAGACGCGGTTGCGCAGCACCGTCAGGACGGCCAGGTGGTTCCATCGCCGGCCGGTGCGGGTGCGGTGGCCGCGGTCATTGAGCCGGCCGGCGACGGCCTTCGCGCCGAGCCGCTGGTTGGCGTACAGGTCGAAGATGACCGGGACCAGCGGCGCCTCCTCCGGATGCGGCACCAGATGGTGGGTGGTGGGGTCGACCTGGTAGCCGAAGGGCCGGTAGCCGCCGCACCAGGCGCCGCGGGCGGCCTTGCGCTCCATCCCGGCCACGATCCGGTCGATGATGGTGGCCCGCTCGAACTCGGCGAAGGCCCCGAGGATCTGGATGAGCATGCGGCCCACGGGGGTCGCGGTGTCGAAGTGCTCGCTGACCGAGCGGAACGCCACCCCGGCCTGGTCCAGCTCGTCCAGGATCTCCAGCAGGCCCCGCAGGGAGCGGGCGATGCGGTCGACGCGGTAGACCAGCAGCACGTCGTAGCGCCCGGCGCGGGCGTCCCGCAGGCTGGCCTGGAGCCCGGGCCGGTCCAGGGTGGCGCCGCTCATGTCGTCGGAGTAGGTCCGCACCAGCTGCCAGTCGTCCTGGCTGTGGATGTAGGCCTGGAGCTTGGTGTCTTGGGCTTCGATGGAGAACGGCTGGTGGGCCTGGTCGAGCGAGCGGCGGGTAAGGGTGGCCACCCGAGCGGGCATCCGAATCCCTCCTTCCGGTGGGGGAGTTGGCCGATTGGGGCCGGATGGTTGGGCCAGGAGGGCTCCGGTCGGCCTGGTTGTCAAGCGCGCAACGGCGGTCCCCGACGTGAGTCCAGGCCTGGTGGTGATTTGCGTTCCATCGCCCATGGCACTACTGCAGGTGGCACAGGCCGGCCCGGCCTCAGGACGCAGACCCTTGCGGCTTCTCCGAGGCGGTGAGTGCCAGCAGGCGTGCCAGGGCGACAAGCGCTCGGCGCTCGTTCTTGGGGTCGAGTGGCACGTAGCGGGCAGGCCGTAACACGACTTGTCCCGGGTCGATGCCGGCGTCCGGAGCGGTGGCGGACGATTCCGACGGCGCGGGAACGCGGTCGCTCATCGGCGCTTCCGTTCTGGGTCGGCGGGGGAGGGGCCCAACCGCCGGAACACCAGCACGTCCTCGTGGGCGATGATCCGCAGTGGCAGTCCCCGCGCGCGGGTCTTGCGGACCCGGTCCAGCTGGAAGAACGACGGTCGCCCGACCAGGAGGTCGCCGCGCAGGCCGACCAGCAGCGCCACGTTGCGTTCGAACGACACCAGGCCGGCGGCTTCGGCGATCCGGGCCAGCTGGCCGGGGAGGTCCACCAGCTGCTCCCTGCGGCGCCATGGCCGGGCGGTCAGCACCAGTAGCCCGCCCGGGCGCAGCAGCGCCCGGCAGTCGACCAGGATCTCCGCCAGTGCGGCCAGCAGGGTCGTCGGCCCGACGCGCCCGAGGTTGGCCCTGTCGGCGGAGTAGGCGTGGTCGTACTTGACCACGCCCTGCCCGGGACGGGCGTCGACCTGGCCGTGGACGCTGGACCCGTACGGTGGCGAGGTCACAACCAGCGCGACCCGGCCGGTCAGCTCGGCGCCGACCAGGTCAGGCAGGTGGCGGGCGTCGCCGGTGACCACCCTGCCGGCGCCGCTGGCGCCAAGGGTGCGGGCGTGCGCGATGTTGGCGCGGGCCAGGTCAGCCCAGCGCGGCTCCAGTTCTACTCCGACCGCGTCGCGGCCCAGCCGGGTCGCCTCTACCAGGGTGGTGCCGATGCCGCACATCGGGTCCAGCACCAGCTCGCCGGGCTGGCTGTAGGCGTTGATCGCCTGGCGGGCGATGGCGGGCAGCATCTTGGCCGGGTGGGCGGTGGAGCCGGGCAGGTACCAGCCGGTTCGCTGGGCGCTGGCGGGCTGCTGGGCGGTGGGCCACACCGACAGGGGCAGGAGTTCGTCAGCCACGGGCGCGTCCGGGGTAGCGGGCCGCTCATTCGATCGCATTGGGAACGACTAGGGGAGCGCCGAGCTGGCTGACCACGGTGGCGGTGCTGGCGTCGCCGACCAACCGGTCGCGGGCGATGTCGAACCGCGTCGGCGGTGGGTTCCCGTGGACCGCTCGGTCATGGCTGCTCAAGGTCGAGCCGCTGGGGGTTGCCGTGGTCGCTGATGAACCAGACTTCCGGCCAGATCTGCTCGGTGTCCATCGCCGCCCGCAGCATTCCCAGCGCCTGCTCCAGATCGCGGGCCTCGCCGAGGAACCGCCCGCCCAGCCCGACCGCATACCAGGCGCCCAGCGGCCCGGTCGGCATGATGGTGGCGTCGTCCTCGCCCGGACCGGTGCTGGCCGCCAGCGCGGTGAACGCCCGACGCGCATGGAACGACGTGGGGTACTGGTCGACGGTGACCACGCCCTGCCGGTCTTGGTGGACGACGAAGTTGCCGACGGGGACCGGCTGGTCGAACGCGTCGGTCAGTTCCTGCCGCTCGGCGGGCTCGATGAGCAGGAGGCTGGCGGAGAAGCCGTCCTCCTCCAGGTCGCCGACGCTGTCGTTGCCCCAGCCCTCCTCGCAGATGGTGTGCAACAGCTCGGCCAGCGTCGGGTCGGGGTTGTGCTGGTAGTAGCCGGGCATCCGCCTCACGCCCGTCCGTGCCGGTCGCTGCCGCGCCACGGCGGCCGCTGCTGCTTCGCTGGGGTGTCCGAGCTCCAGGCCGAGGGCGGCTCCTCATCCAGTGGCTGGGGTTGGCCCGCTTGAAGCGGCGGGGTGGGTGCCGCCGGGCGGAGGAACACCGACACGTCCTCGTGGACGACCAGGTGGGCGGGCTGGCCGCGGGCGCGGGCCTTGCGGGTCTGGGTGAGCTGCCAAAACGACGGGCGGGCGTGCAGCTGACCGTCGCGGACGGCGGCCAGCAGCGCCACCACATGCTGCAGGTAAGCGAAGCCGGCTCGGCTGGCCAACTCTACCGTCGTGGTGGCCAGATCGAACACCCGGCCCTGGCGGCGGAGGTTCTTGGTAATGACCACCAGCAGCCCTCCAGGGCGCAGCACCGCAAAGCAGCCGGCATAGACGCCGGCCAGCTCGGCCAGGTAGCGGTCGCCGCGGGCATGACCGAGGTTGGCGTGGTCGGTGGAGTAGTTGAGGGTGTCGCGGCGGCACAGGCTGCCGCCGGCCAGCCAGGCCGGCTTGTCGATCATGCCGACGTCGCCGCCGTAGGGCGGCGAGGTGGCGACCAGATCCACCGTCCCGGCCAGGTCGCCGAGCACCTGGGGAAGCAGGCGGGCGTCGCCGAGGCGAACCTCGCCGTGCCGGGCCTGCTCGTCCGGCAGCGCGAAGCCGAGGTTGGCGCGGGCCAGCTCCGCCCAGCGGGCCTCCAGCTCCACCCCGACGGCGCGGCGGCCGAGGGCGGCGGCCTCCACCAGGGTGGTGCCGATGCCGCACAGCGGGTCGACCACCAGCCCGCCGGGTGGCGAGTACTCGGCGATGATGCGGCGGGCCAGCTCGGGCAGCATCTTGGCGGGGTGGGCGGTGGAGGCGGGCAGGTAGCGGCCGGCCCGCTGGTACTGGGGGCTGGTCTGGGCGCAGGGCCAGACCGCCAGGGGCAGCTCGCCGGCGGGCGTGTCGAGCGTGGAGGGGGGTGGGGAGACAGCCGGGGTGCCCATGGGGGTGGCCGAGCCATCGGTTGCGCCGGGGAGACGGGGTTCTACTCAAGAAACCCGGATCCCGAGGGCTCCTGGGCGGATCCTCGCGAGACGGTCAAGCAGCTCGAAGGTTCCTCACGATCATCGGGTGGGTCCGTTGGCCAGGACGGCGAGGACTCCGAGCGGCCACACCGGGCAAGCTGGATCACCGGGTTGCGCGGGCGGCTGTGGGAACGCGCTCACCAGCTCATGGGACGCCGCGCGTCTCCTCGTGGTCTGCCCCTCGATCCCGGCGCCTATGTACCGGGCCGCGGAGCCGTCCCGCGCCGCCCTCGCGGGCGGCGGGCCGAGACGGACCCTACGGCCGCCCAGACCAGTCTTCGGCCAAGGGCCGCGCCCGCGTCAGCGATCCGCGATGTGGCCGGGCTGCCTGTTGGGGAAGTAGGCGGCCTGGATGCGCATGCACTCCACCCATAGCCCCAGATGTGACGAGGCTCAACATGCGTCAAGCAGTGGGCAGCCGTACGACCGGTGATGACCGATGGCCGCCACTGAGCCACCCGATTTGGATAGCGGCGTTCAGGGCGATGGCGGAGATGACGGCCGGATGCGTTGCTCCAGCACCTGGCCGTGCCAGTCGTCGACTGTGAACCGGACGGTCGGGTGAAGCCGGCGGTCTGGTAGTAGCGCACCAACCCACCGTCGCCGCCTGCCCAACAGTCCGCCCGCAGCAGCGCTGCGCCCCTCGCGGCCGCTTCCGCCTGTGCGTGCCCAAGCAGTACCGTGCCGATGCCACGGCCGGCATGGGATCGCGCGGTGACCAGCAAGTGCACGTAGACCTCCGGTTCGCTGACGGCAGGGACATACGACGGTGCCGCGCCAAGCACGAGCGCCCCGGCTGGGGCGCCGTCCAGCTCGGCGATCCACAGCCCGCCCCCGGCGGCCCACTGCTGCACCAAGGCAACCCGATCGGGCTTGGCCGAGAACGGCTCGGCGCCCCACTGACCCTGGCGGCCGCGGGCCACCAGCCACCGCACCGCACCATCCAGCATGGCAAGGACCGCCGCGGCGTCATGCGGTCGACCGGCCCGGACGCGCGCCTGCGGCGATGCACCGGCTTCGGCAAGCTTGGGATCGGACACGGGCAACGGTGAGGTCATCAAGCGAGGATCATCTGGCGCCGGCTCCTGGAAGATTGGGCGGTGAGTCTCTTCGCGATTGTGCATGGCAGCATGGCCGGCCCTGCCGCCCACACGCGCCTGGCCAGGGAGCTGAAGCGGCGTGGCCACCGGGCGCTGCTGGTAGAGCTGCCGGTCGACCGGCCGGAGTTGACGGGGACCGACTATGCCCGCATGGTCGCCGAGCAGCTGGACGCCGCCCTGGCCGAGGACGGCACCGGAGAGGAGCCGCTGGTGGTCGTCGCCCACTCCGCCAGCGGCCTGTTCCTGCCGCTGGTGCCGTGCTTTCGTCCCGCCGCGCACCTGGTGTACCTGGCCGCGGGGGTCCCCCAGCTCAGGATGACGCTGGACGAGCAGTTGGAGGCCGAGCCGGACATGCTCAACCCGGCGTGGGTCGGCGTGGACCCGTTCCAGGACCACCAGGCCGCGCGACGGTTCCTGTTCCACGACTGCGACGAGGCGACCGCCCGTTGGGCGATCGCCACCCAGACCTCGTGGTATCCCGAGGGCCTGTACCAGGAGCGCTGCCCGCTGGAGGCGTTCCCGGCGGTCCCTTCCACCTACGTCCTCTGTGCCGAGGACCGGGTCATCCAGCCGGCCTGGTCCCGGCGGGCTGCCACCGACCGGCTGCACGCCCATGTGATCGAGCTGCCTGGTGGCCACTGCCCGCACGTGTCCCGCCCGGCGGTGCTGGCCGAGGCCTTGACCGCGACCACCGGGCGGTAACGAAGCGGCAGCTCCAGCTCCGGTAGTTCGCGCTGGGGAGCGGGGCAGAGTCCTGGGGCGGATTCGGGGAAGGGAAGCTGGTCGAGCCAGCCGAGCGGGGCGAGCACAACCAGGAGGCCGCCGCATGACTGGTCCAGCGAGCCGAGCGAGCAGCCCGCTTCGGCAGTTGGCGACGCTTGCCGCGCTGCTGGAGCACGTCAACGCCAGCGGCTGGCTGGACGGCGCCATCCTGATCGGCTCGTTCGCCCGAGCAACCCTGGACGCCGCCAGCCACTCGACCTGATCGTGTGTGTGCGCGACGGGCGCTTCGCCGAGGCCTGGCAGCGGCGCACCGTGCTGCAGGTGACCGGCGCCATGGTGTGGTGGGATGGGCAGCTCGTGCCCCACCAGGCGGGCGCGCACAAGTGGGTGACCGAGGATCTGGTCCTGGTGGAGCGCCTGCTGGCGGCCCCCGGCAGCGGCGTGCGGCTGGCATCGCCGTCGCGGGTGGTCGCCGGCGAACCAGGGCTTGCCGACCGGCTCACTGCCGCCCACCTATCCAGCGTGGCGAGCTGGGCGCCGGCGTCCACCCCGTTGAACGCGCCTACGACCAGCTCGAGGAGGTGATCCGTGCGCGCACCGTCGGCGACTTTCTTCGGGCTCCCAACCAGTAACCGCTACGAGGAGCATCGCACCTCAAAGCGGGAGGGGTGATCCACACCTGTTGACGACTACTGCCTCGTCCATGCGCCGCTCTTATGGTTGTCCACGCGGCGCTTGGAGCACCAGCAGGTCAAGCCGCCGGATGACCGGGGTGGGGGTCGTCTCGGCCGCCGCGGCCCGCTCCAGGGCCTGCAGACCCTTGACGAACTCGGCGTCGGGGAGCAGCCGCAGCAGGCTGTCGGCCCGGACGCGGGCGCGGCGGAAGGCCTCCTTGAGGCTGGCGGCCGACTGGTCGGAGATCTGCTCCAGCCGGTGGCGGGTGAAGCCCGCGGCCGTGAAGGTGGCGACGGTGGCCTGGACGGTGGGAGCGCGCGCCAGGATCGTTCGGGCTGCCGGCCAGAAGCTGAACAGCCGGGTACCCGGCTCGGGACGGTCGGGGAAGGCCTGACGGATCAGCACCCACCCGCCAGGGCGGACCACCCGGCGCAGCTCGCCGGCGCAGGCGGCTAGGTCGCTGAGGTGGTGGATGACGGTCGACAGCCAGGCGCTGTCACAGCAGCCATCGCGCAGCGGCAGCTGCTCACCCAGCCCACCGACGTAGGCGACCCGGGGATGTGCACGCGTGGTGCGTGCTTGGCGGCGCATGCCCTGGGAGGGCTCCACGGCCACCACGTCGGTGCCGAACCAGCGGGCGATCGCGGCCGCGAACAGCCCGGTGCCGGCCCCCAGGTCCAGCACCGGCAGCCCCGAGGCCGGTGGCAGGTAGGCGGCCAGCGCCGCCCGCCAGGGCGCCAGAGCCGCCAGCGGCACGGCCCGGTCGCGGTCGTAGACGGCGGCCAGCTGGTCATAGTCCACCCAGGCCATGGCCGGGTTCTACCCGATCAGCAGGAGACCGACGCTTCGAGTGGGCGCGTTGGGGCCGGCTGCTGGGACTCACGGCCGCCGGCTACCTGGATAGGAGTGTTAGGTTAGGCGACCGCGGCGCGGTGGTTGGTGGGCGCTGCGATGGTCAGGACCTGGTAGAACTCGCCAACCTCACCGGCCCAACGCTTGCTGAGGTGATCGCCCAGGCGCACCGCGGCACCGAGCGCGTCCGCCGGACGCCGCACCAGGCCTACTCGGTTCTTCGTTGAACCGGCCTATCGGTGTCGTGACACCCAGCAGGCAGGAGCTCCACGTTCGGCGGTCGCCTTCCGGCATACCATGCTCACGTGGGAGCCGCGGCGACAAGGAGCGGGGCGATGACCAGAAGTCTTCGGCGCATCGACTGGGCGGCCCTCGGCGCAAATGTGGGCTCCACCGTGCTGTTTACCCTGCTGCTGCTCAGCCCCTTCCTCTGGGGCGCGCACTACAGCCACTGGCTGCTCGGGTTGGCCATCGGGATCGTCCTGGGCCTGTACTTCTACCTGCGCCGGGACCGCTACAGCGAGCCGGGCCCCGACGCCGACGAGACCCGCTTTCCACGCTGACGAGACCCGGTTTCCACGCTGACGCGCCATCGCCCTAGCCGGCGCCGCTGGACAACGCCTTGAGCAGCCGCAGGCCCAGCCGGTCCACCGATCGGGCGGTGTTGCTGAGCACCACCACGGCGGTGCCGGTCTGCCGGGCGACGGCGGCGAAGCCGCGAAACCCGCCGGTCCCACCGTTGTGCCACAACACGGGGCCGGCAGCCCCGGGCGGGCGCGCGATCAGCCAGCCCAGCCCCACCTCGGCGCGCCCGGCCATCCGCAGGCGGGGAAGCTGGGTGCGCTCCAGCTGGGCCGCCAGGGGGGTGGCGGCCGGGTTCAGGTTGGCCCGCAGCAGCTGTAGCAGGTCGGTGGCCGTGGAGCGCAACGCCCCGGCACCGGCAAGCGCGGGCAGCTGCAACGGCGGCGCCGGCCTTCCCCTGCGGGTGTGGCCGGTGGCCAGCCGGGCGGTCTGCTCGCTGGTGGGGGTGATCACGGTGTCGGGCATGCCCAGCGGCAGGCAGATCCGCTCCCGCACCAGCTCCTGGTAGGGCCGCCCGGCCGCGCGGGCCAGCGCCTCGCCCAGCAGGCCGGCGCCCAGGTTGGAGTACCTGCCGCGCTCGCCCGGCCGGCGCCGCAGCCGGGTCCGCGCAAGGCCGGCGTACAGCTCCTGGACCGAGAGCGCCGCGTAGGGGTTGCGTCGGTCACCCAGCCAGCGCCGCAGCGTGCCCTTGGGGTCGCGCGGCAGCCCGCCGGCGTGGCTGGCCAGGTCGCCCAGGGTGATCTGGCGGCCCCCACGGGTCGGCACCCGCACCCAGGCCGGCAGGTAGCCGGCCAGCGGCTCGTCCAGCCCGACGATGCCCTGCTCGGCGAGGTCGGCCAGCAGCAGCCCGGTGACCACCTTGGTGATGGAGCCGATCTCGAAGATCGTGCCGCCATCGGGGGTGGTTTGGGTGCCGGCGCGCAGGCGACCATATCCGGCGACGCGTTGCTCGCCGCCGGCCAGGCACCCGATCACCAGGCCGAAACGGCGGCCGGACCGCATGGCCCGCGCGGCTAGGAGGTCCACCGCGCCCAGCCCGTCCGCAGCCGGTGTTCGTCTGCCTGCTCGCATGCCCTGCTCACACCGTTCGGCGTCCGCCTCGAACCGACCGCTGCCTGTCACCCAGACCGTAGCGCCTGCAGCGTGGCCGATCATCCTCCTCGGGAAGCGTCTTCGGATCCTGCTCCGGGATGAGCAGATTCCTGCTGGACCCGGCGAAACCGAATCGAGAGCCTTGATGCCGGCTGCGGGACGTCAGGTCCCACCAGGCACCGTCAGGCCAACACTCAAGACCGTTCAATTGGCACCATCCGAGGGCCTATGTGAGCTGGCCTGGACCAGGTCAAGTGACTGGCCACGCGTCCATAGGCCAGGTCACCAAGCTCCGGGTTCCGCATGTCGTGAGCATGCGCCCGTGCAAGAGCGGTAGTTGAGCAGGTGGAGCAAGGATCGGGCACTGACCGTGCCGTGCGCCCACACGCTCCTGCGTCGTTCGCTACGGCCAAAGCCGGTCCCAAAGCTGTAACCGGCGGTCAGCTGGCCGATGATCAACACGATCTGGTGTGAAGCCACGACCACCAGGAGCCACCATGCGCGTCGCGGTGCTGGCCAACCTCCACGGCAACCTGCCGGCCCTGAAGGCGGTGCTGGCCGAGATCGACCGGCTCGCCCTCGACCGGATCGTACTCAACGGCGACATCGCCGCCTGGCCACTGCCCGGCGAGACGCTGGACCGCCTCGCCGAACTGGGCGAGCACGCCATGTGGGTCCACGGCAACGGCGAACGCGGCCTGGTCGCCGGCTTCGACCACACCGCCGACCCGACCGTCCACGAGCATGACCTGGAGGTAGGGGGGCTGCTCACCCGCGACCAGCGCGACGGGCTGGCCGGCCTGTCCCTGACGGTCACGCTGGAGGTCGACGGGCTCGGCACGGCGCTGTATGGACGTCACCATGGTCGAGGGCTCGGCGGCACATCGTGCCTACGGGGCGACCAGCGCGACCGAGCGGTACTACTGCCGCTTCGGCCTGGCCCCGCCGCCGTCGGTTAGCCCCTCATCCGCGGCGGGTTGGTCCTCAGCGGCACCGACCAGGATGGTGAGGCCCGCATCGTGGAGCTCCCCGGCCTTCGCTTCTCGTGGCGACCCTGTTCGTGCCGCAATCCTCCAGCGCACCCGGTGCACCCAACCCGCTGATCAGCGCCTACCTCCAAGCCGCCCACCAGCGAGCCGCAACCTCAGCGTGACACCCCGCCAGCGCGTCGTGAATGAGGTTTCGGGCACGGCCCTGGCTGGAGCAGCTTTCCTGCCGGGCGGTGGTTGGTCGGTGACTCGGCTACGATCCCGTGGTGGGCACGTCCTCCTTCCGACCACAGGAGATCAAGAGCCCGGCGTGGGCTCGGTACTACCGCAGGCACGGGACCTCCTTTGCCCAGTCGGTGGCGCCCCAGATCCGCGCCTTCTACGAGGCCACCTACGGCGACCGTGCCGACCGGTCGCTGCTGGACGTGTGCTGCGGGCAAGGCACCCTGGCCAGGCACTTCCTCCAGCACGGCTACCGGGTGACCGGCATCGACCTGTCCGAACCGATGCTGAGGTTCGCCAAGGAGGACCTACGCGAGGACCTGCAGGCGGGACGAGCGAGGCTGGTGCGGGCGGATGCGGCCAGCTTCTCGGTGGACGGCCGGTTCGGCCTTGCCACCTCGACGTTCGACTCCCTGAACATGCTGCAGAGCCTTGCCGCGCTCAGGAGCTGCTTTGGCTGCGTGCGGCGCGCGGTGTCGGACGAGGGCATGTTCGTGTTCGACCTGATGACCCGCCGGGGCTTCTGGCAGGACTACAACAGCGTCTGGGTGGCCGACACCCCAGACGAGCTCTACGTCTTCAAGAGCGTGTACGACGGCGGCGACAAGGCGGCCACCCGGATGACCGGCTTCGTGCGAGAGGACGGGCGCTGGGAGCGGTTCGAGGAGCTCCGCACGCCAACGCTGTTCTCCCCGCCCGTCGTGCTGGAGGCGTTACAGGCGGCCGGGTGGGCCCGCGGATGGGTGGCCAGGCTCGACGATCTCGGCAGCCCGCTCGCCGACCCCGAGGCGTTCGATCGGGTCTGGTTCGTGACCACCAACCCATGACCCCTGCCGACCCGCCCCAGCTGAACGCCTGGATGCCGCTGGCCTGGTGGTCCAAGACTGGCCGCAGGATCGCAGCCAGGCGAGCTGCCGGCAGCTCCAGTGCCGTAGCCAGGCGCGCAAACTCCTCCTTGGTCGGCAGCCGTGTACCGGACTCGATCGCCCGGACGCTCCCCAGCGGCAGCCTCGCGCGCTGCGCCAGCTCCTCGGGGTGAGTCCTTGCTCCCGACGCAGGAGCTCGAACTCGGTCCCGATGTCTACCAGCGTCCGCCCGCCCGAACTAATGACCCAAGGCCTGGTCGGCTTACCGGGAAGCGGCCTCATCCATGGCGCGCCCTCCCACATCCCTGTCGCCGCAGCTGACATGGCCAAGTCTCCCACGTCACCTCCAAACGAAGGACTCGTCACCGGAGCTGCTTCTGGAAGATGACCGCTCGCTTCTGATAGGCCATCCGACGCTCGTAGAACGGCATCGACAGCGGGCTGGCGAGGTCGGTCTCCAGCAAGACGAGGGTGGCGCCCTGCTCCCGCGCCCACCCCTCCACCGCCTGCATCAGCCGGGTGGCCACGCCGCGGCGACGGTAGGGCTCCTCGACCCCGAGCGCGTCGACCACGACCCGCCGCTGGCCCAGGTGCCGCAGCAGCTGCCGTGGCGCGCTGTCGACCGGCCGCTCCAGCCGGGCCTCCACGTTGCCGACCACCCGGCCGTCCACCTCGGCCACCAGCCAGATCCTCTCCTCCGATCTTGGCTTGCGAAGCAGCGTCTCGAACCACGCCGCCAGCCCATCGGGTTCGGGCACCTGATAGGCCTGGGGATCCAGCGCAGCGTAGTACCTCCCGGTCTCGATCCAGCCCCGGGCTAGGTCGTCCCCGTCACCTGGCTGGGCAGGCCGAAGAACGATCTCGTCCATTGGTCGTCAGGGGCACAGTGCCTGCAGGGGTGGGCATGGTTCCCCGTCCCCCTTCAATACGAGGTTGCATCTGGCGCAATCATGCCCGGTCCGAGCGCGACGAGGGCGTCGCCGGTGCGGACTGCGGCCAGGGCCTGATCGAGGCCGAACTGGTCGCGGTCGCCGGCCGCCTCGGCCAGCGCTCACCCGGGCGACCGCGGCGGCTGCTCGGAGCTGTCGAGGGTGGCAGCACGTGGCGCTCGCTGCGCCCGGTCCAGCCACAGGTAGCGGACCGAGTCGGCGCTAAAGTGCACCGCCTGCCCGTGGGGGTCGCCACGCCGGGCGGCCAGCCCGGCAACCGACGGCAGCGGGGCCAGATCGAACCACAGCGCGTCGGCGGATCGCCCGCCCTGGGCGAGCGCGCGGCCGAGCACCGCCTGCGGACCGTCGGTTCGCAGGTTGCCGTGCCGGTGGCGGTACCAGCCGGCCACGCCGGTGTGCAGGTCCAGGTTGGGGCGGCACACCAGCTCCAGCACCTGGCCATCGTGACGCCTCCAGGTCGGCCAGTCGCCGGCCAGCGCGCGCCGCGCCCAGGCCGCCTCGGTGTGGCCCTCGAGGTTGGCCCAGATGTCGTGGTCGAACAGGCTGACCTGTGGGATCTGGGTGGCGAGCGGGCGCAGGTCCGACGGCGCCGGGCGCAGGTGCTCGTTGCGGCGGGCCCGCGGCGTGGGGTAGTAGGTCGCCGGCCCCCACCACATCCCGTCGACCTCCAGCCGTTGCAAGGCGTCCAGCAGCCGCTCGGCCTGCGGCGCGTTCGTCTTGGTCAGGAACACGTTGGCGCCGGCCCGCAGCCCCGCCGCATGCACCCGCTGGACGGCCAGGCAGGTCTCGGCCCAGGCGCCGGGCCGGTTGACCTGCCGGTCGTGCTCGATGCCGATGCCGTGGAAGGTGACCCACACCGTGGTCGTTCCCAGCCTCGCGGCGGCCGCGAGCACCGCTTGCCAGTCCTCCCGGGTGGCCAGCGGTACCCCGGTGGTCGAGAGCGGCTCGAACTCGGCGGCGCCGACGTGGTCGGCGACCAGCCGCAGGATCTCGGCTGCCTGGGGGTGGGCAGCCAGCTCGTGCATCGGGTAGGCGCCAAAGACCAGCCCGTGCTCGTCGCAGAAGGCGTGCGTCTGCTTGAGGACCCACGCGAGGTCGTCGACCGGCATCGCCTGGTAGGGGACGCCTTGCGCCCAGCAGTGCCGGCAGACCGTGGGGCAGCCCACCACCTCGACCTGCAGATAGAGCGTGGCGACCATCGTGCCCGCCAGTATCTGCCCGAGCTGGTGGGGTGTCAGGCGAGTTTGCGCTGGCCGACCGGCCGGTGCCCCGCGGGCCTACCAGCACCTCTTGGCCCCGGGCTCGTCCGACCGGGCACGGGTGCCCGTCAGCGCTCCTGGCGGCGTCGCTGCCGCCGTGCCAGCAGCAGGCGGGTCTGCTCGATGCGTGCCTCCAGCGCGTCCCAGCGCGACAGGCACCACCGCACCCCGTCCAGGTCCGCGCGTCGCTGCTGGTCAGGCCGATCCTCGGCAAGCACGGCACCCAGCCAGTCGACCAGGTCCTCGAGGTTGCGGCGCAGCAGGAAGAAGGCGACCAGGTCCAGGTCCACGCCCTGCGTCCCGGCGTCGGCTTCGTAGGCATCAAGGAAGCGCTCCATCCCCTGGCCGGCGAACAGGGCCAGATCGCGTTCCCGGGGCGCCAACGTGGCCCCGTCCCAGTCAACCGCCCACAGCCGGCCGCCGCGATCGCCCAGCAGGTTGTCGCCGATCAGGTCGCCGTGGCACAACACCTGCTCGGTTGGCCGCGAGCGGGCGGCCTCCCCCAGCGCCTGCACCCGCTCCAGCATGCCGAGCAGCGCCCCGCGCTGCGGCCACACCAACGCCCGCGCCTGCGCACGCAGCCCCTCGGCGCCGCCGGCGCCTGGCTTGAGTCCGGCCAGGCGGCGGTGCAGCCCGTCGGTCCAGACCTCGAAGGTCTCGACGAAAGGGGCCGGCACGACCAGTGCCGGGGTGGCCGTGTGGACAGCAGCGACCAGGCGGGCCGCCAGCCCGACCATCCCGGGAACGCGCAGGTCCTGCTCACTGCGCGGCTGGCCGTCGATGAACTCGAACACGGCCACCCGCAGCCCACCCAGCCAGCACCACAGCTCCCCGGCCTGGGTCGGCTGGGGCCGCGGCACCGGCAGCCCCAGGCCGGCGAGGGCGACCCCCAGTTGCAGGGCGAACTCGGCCCGCGCCGGCGGGATGGCGCCTGGCCGGCCCAGCTTGAGGAACCACCGCCGGCCGCGCGTGTCGGTCAGCTGGTAGCACCAGGCCGTCTCCCCTGCCGGGATGAAGCGCACGGCGCTCACGGTCAGCCCGTACTCGCGTTCCAGGGCGGTGGCCAGCACCGCGCGATCCAGGTCCGGCTCGGCGAGCATGCCCCATCTTCCCGGCACGGCCGAGCACGCGAAAGGCCACCACCCACACCGCGAGCAGGTCAGGGACCCCGGGCGATGCCGCCACAGCAGTCTGCCAGCGAAAGGCATGCGCGCATCCCACGCCGACCGTTCCGCAACTGTGAGTGTGGTGGAGGCGGTCCGGGAGGATCGCTGTCAGGCTGTGATGCCGGCACCGCGGTATGACTTGTTGTGCAACCCACGGCCGCCCCACACCAGGAGGACCACCGCATGGCCATGCTGGCAGAGCTCGTCGACGGCGTCATCGGCGTCGACACCCACCGCGACACCCTGACCGCCGCCGCCGTCACCAACCTCGGCGGCGTGCTCGCGCCCCTCTCTAGGGGCATCTGGCCGACCGCGAGGCGCTACCCATGACCTTCGTGGCTGTCGATGCAGTCGCCTAGTATTGGGTGTACGGGCCAGCGACCCTGTCGCCATGATGGCGAGCATGAGCCCTACCATCCGTCCCTTGCGAGCTGCTGACATCGCCGCCGTCGTGGAGTTCTCCCTTCGCGCCTGGGCGCCAGTGTTCGAGTCGTTCCGCACGGCCCTGGGCGAACGGGTCTACCAGGCGCTCTATCCGGACTGGGCAACCAGCCAGGCACGTGCCGTGGAGGCCGTCTGCCAGGACGAGGACGCCGCCGTGTGGGTCGCCGAGCGGCACGGGCGGCCGGTCGGGTACGTCGCCGTGCGCATCCACCCCGACGACAGCACCGGCGAGATCGACATGCTGGCGGTCGACCCGCTGGTGCAGCGCCAAGGGATCGGCACGGCGTTGACGCGGTTCGCGCTGCAGCAGCTCCGCGATGCCGGGGTGAGGCTCGCCGTCGTGGGAACCGGCGGTGACCCCGGGCATGCGCCGGCGCGACGGGTGTACGAGAAGGCAGGCTTTATCGGTCTGCCGCTGGTCAGGTACTACGCGAGGCTGGACACAGACGCAGGCCACCGCCGGCTTGACAGCACGTAGCAGCCCGTGAGGTCTCCGGGCGCGTGTTGGAGAATCGCTGCCAGGTTTCGACGTCCGACACCCCGGGCCCTTGGTTGGCTAGTCGCCTGCGTCGGCGTCCAGGGCGGCGGTCAGGTGGCTGGCAATCTCGCGCAACGCCTGGGCCGGGCGGCTGGTGGGATGGGTCAGCAGCAGCGGCCGGCCGCTATCGCCAGCGCCGGCGACCATGGCGTCCATCGGCACCCGGCCCAGACAGGCCACCCCGGCAGCCCAGATCGAGCGCTGGTGGGCGACGCGCGGGAACACCTCGACCGGCTCACCGCAATGGGGACAGGCCAGCTCGGCGAAGTTCTCCACCCCACCCAGGACCGGCACCTTGGCCTCACCGAGCAGGTCCAGGACCTTGCGGGCGTCCAGGTGGGCGACGTCCTGGGGGCCGACCACGACGACCGCACCGGCCGGCCGGACCAGCCCAAGCAGCTGCTGTTGCAGGTCGGCGGTGCCGGGCGGCAGGTCCACCAGCAGCTCGTCCAGCTCGCCCCAGGCGACCCCGGTCAGCAGCTGGTGCAACACCACCAGGACCAGCGCCGCGTCGAAGGCCAGCGCCTCGTCCTCGCCGAGCAGGAACCCGGCCGACATGACCCGGATGCCGAAGCGCTCGACCGGTTCCAGCCGCACCGGCCCCGACGACCGCCACAGGTCCCAGGACCGCAGCCGCTCCTGGCGGGTCAGGCCGATCATCAGCGGGATGTCGGGGCCGTACAGGTCGGCGTCCAGCAACCCGACCCGGTGGCCTCGCTCGGCCAGGGCCAGCGCCAGGTTCAGGCTGACCGTGGACTTGCCGACGCCGCCCTTGCCGCTGGCGACGGTGACCACGCGCATCACCGACACCCCCGGATGTTTGGGCAACCTCCCGTCCGAGCTGGACGCTACAGGCCGGCGGCCTCCAGGGCGAGAATGCCTGACGGCCACTTGACAGACATAGCAGCCTCACGCTCTCCAGGGTCAGCGGCCCCAGTCAGCGGCCCCAGGTTGGGTCGCCGTCCGCGATCAAGTAGTCGCGCGGGGACCCCTAACCTCCCGCAGTCCCACGGCAGGTCGGCAAGCCGTAAGTCGCACTGGACGCGCTGTTGGCCGGTGCCCGTTTGACAGCACATAGCAGCCTACGCTGTTGACTTGTGTTGGCCCCGGGCGATATGGCCGCGTTCCCGGGGTGGTGAAGGCCCGGGTGTGTGCAAGCTCAGCGCTCGGCCACGACCGCATGGAACGACTGGAGCGGGATGAGCTGCACCCATCGCGTGGTGGTGAAGCCGGCGTCGTGGAGTTGGCGGTCGAGTTGCTGGCGGCGCGGCAGCGGGCCACAGCCGGTGGTGGCGCGGAACAGCAGGTCGTAGTGGGCGGCGGCCAGTGAGCGGCCCGCGGTCAGGGAGGCCAACACTAGCGCGCCGCCGGGGGCCAGCAGCCCGTGCAGGCGGCGCAGCAGGTCGGGGCGTTCGTCCTCGGCGAAGTAGTAGAAGTTCTGGAACAGCAGCACCAGGTCGAACCAGGCGGCGGGCAGCTCGGCAGTGCGGATGTCAGCGTGGCGCACCGGGAACCGCCCGGCCAGCCGGGCATCGGCCAGCCGCCGGCGGGCCAGCTCGACGACGCCGACATCCAGGTCGACGCCGAGGCCGGTGAGTTCCGGCCCGCCGGCGGCGGCCGCGTGGGCCAGGTAGATGCCGGTGCCGCAGCCCACGTCCAGGACCCGCCGCGGGTGCCGCTCGGCCACCAGCAATCGCAGCAGTGGCGCCAGGACGGGCTCGACCAGGCGCGACGCCTGGGCGATCACCGCGCCGGTGGTGTGCAGGTAGTCGCCTGGCGGCGCGCCCCGCAGGTGCGCGCCCAGCCCGGCGTACACCGCGGCGTCGTAGCGGAGCGCCTCCTGCACCATCGCCCGCATGGTCTCAGCCTGGGTCGCGGCCAGGGCGGTGCTGCGCCGGCCCCGCAGCGACCAGCGCCCGGCTTGGCAGCGCAGCTCCCCCAGCGCCGCGCCCAAGCGGAGGAAGGCCTCCAGCAACGCCGGGTCGCCGATGGCCAGGCGGGCGCCGAGCTGGTCGGTGGCCGCCGGCCGGTGGCGCAGCTCTTCCAGCAGGCCGAGGTCGGTGGCGACCGCGAGGAAGTGGAGGCGCACAAATGGGGCGGCATCTCGCCAGGCCAGCAGGGTGCCGGGCAGGCGGCGCCAGGTCCCACCGCCCAGGGCGGGCGCCTGCCGCAGGACCCGCAGCCAGTGCGCCAGCGACTGGGTCATCGCCACGACCCGCCCTCCTCGGTGGAAGAAGCCGATCCGGTTGGCTATCGGGGGCTTGTCTGGTGCCGATGAAACCAGGCGGCTGCCCTGGCGAGCATGTCCGCCTTGTTCTCCGGTCGGCTGAACAGGTGGCCTTCGCCGTCGTAGAGCACCAGCTCGCAGGGCACGCCGTGATCGCGGAGCGCGGTGAACCACGCGACCCCGTGAGTAGGGCCCATGCCTTCCTGGCCGTAGACCAGCAGCAGCGGCGTGCGTACCCGGTCGGCGCGGGTGACCGGGGAGGCCGCCGCCCACCGCTCGGGCACCTCCAAAGGGCTGCCGCCGCGCCAGGCGCGCTGCGCCGCCGAGCCGCCTTGGAGCGCATCGAGCAGGTGCAGGTCGGCGAGACCCTCCCAGCAGACCGCCGCGCGGAAGCGGTGGTCGACGGTGAGGATGCGGTTGAGGAGGTAGGCCCCGTAGCTGTGGCCGAACAGGAACAGGCGCCTGGGGTCGGCCAGGCCGCCGGCCACCAGCGACTCCACGCCGCCGAGGACGTCCTGGGCCTCGCGGTCATGGTCGGGCAGCCCGTCGCCGCGGAGGGCCGCCAGCATGGCGTCGCGGCCGAGGATGCCGCTGGCGCGGAAGTCGGGGGCGAAGGCGGCGAACCCGTGCTCGCACCAGGCGCCCAGGTGGTTGCGGTGGTCGGGGTCGCCGGCCACCAGCCCACCCTGCGGGCCACCGTGCAGGTCGACCACCAGCGGCCACGGGGCGCCGCCGGTCGTCGGCGTGACCAGGACACCCTCCAGGGCGCCGTCAGGGCCCTGCCAGCCGTGGACCCGCCACCGGTGGCGGGCGGCCTCCGGCGCGTCCAGGGGCTGCAGCACCCGCCGATGGCGGCCCCGTACCGCCACGATGGCGGGTTGGCCGTCCAGCGGCTGGCGGACCGCCACTACCTCACCGCCTGCGGCCGCCATGGCCGGCGACCAGTAGGAGGCGGCGGCCTCCAGCGCGCACCACTCCCAGCGGCCGCTGGCCGGGTCCACGGCGACGATCCCCAGGCGGATGCCCTGGCGGGCGGTGAGGAGCAGGCAACCACCATCGGCCGCCCAGCTCGGCCGTCCCCACCGCAGCTCGGCCGGCAGCAGCCTCCGCCAGTGGCCCTGGGTGCCTTCCACCAGATCGAACCAGGTGGGAAACATCAGCTCGCTGCGGGGGAAGTCGCCATAAAGGAACGCGACCCGCCCGTCCGGCCCCACGGTGGCGTCGCAGCAGGCGCCGGGCAGCTCCGGCGCCAGGTCATGGGTGTAGCCGTCGCCGGCGACCACCACGAGCCGCGGGGGCGTGGGTGGCCGCTGCGGCTTCCCATGGGGATAGTGCTCGACGAGGACCTCGCCGGCCAGATCGTGCAGGGCCCAGATGCGGCTGCCCGGTGGGGCGTCGTACAGCCAGGTCGGCGGGGTTCCATCCAGCGGCAGCCGCCACAGGCTACTGCGCTCGGCCGGCGCCGCGTCGAATGGTCGCGCCGACGCCCCAGCCGGATCGGAGCGGCCCGACCCAGAAGCCCGGGCGGCGGCCACAAGGCCGCCGCCGCTCCAGGCGAGGTCGGTCGGCGTGCCGGCGGCCAGCGACAGCGTGAGCGCGGCCGGCCCGTCCACGCTGATCGTGCCGTCCGGCGCGGCGACCGCGACCCGGTCGCCACCCGGTTCCGCGACTGCGGTCCCGCTGCCTGCCGCCAAGAGCTGCCAGTCGGGCCAACCGCGCACCTCCCATCGCCCGGGCTGCTGCAGCACCAATCGGTCGGCATCCCAGAACCGAAGCAAGAGGTCACCTGCCATGTGGGCTCCCAAGATGCTCATCAGCCTGGTGGGGACCAGCTAGGGGCCATCGTGAAGCCGTCATGGGCGCAGGCGCAGTTGCACCTTCGCCCGACGGTGCGATTGTGATGGCGAGGTCGGCGCAGGATCTGCGCGGTCACCGCGTCTTGAGGACGGCGATCAGGTTCAGCCAGGCGCTGAGCGTGCGCGGGAACCGAGGGATCTGCAACGGTCGCGGACCACGCCGGACCTCCTCGGGGGGCCGCGCTAAACAGCCACGAGTCGACGTGGGGTTGCTGGTCGAAGTAGCCGCCGATGGTGCGGGCCACCCGCCTTCCGTGCTCATCCCTGACCCAGCCGCTCTGGGGCGGCACCGCGCACGGATGCTCGATGGAGCACTGCAGGAACCCGCCAGGCCGCAGCACCCGGTGGACCTCGGCCACCACGACGTCGAGGTCGGCCATGTCCATCAGGCTCATCACGGCGACGACAAAGTCAAACGCCTCGCTACGGAACAGGAGGCCCACCGCGCTTGCGCCCAGATACTGGATCCCCAGCGGCTCGCGCCGCTCCTCCGCCCCGGCCGCCTGCAGGAAGCGCCACGCGAGGTCGATCGCCGTCATGCGTGCGCCGCGGCGGGCGAGCAGGCACGTGTTGTGCCCCTCCCCACAGCCCAGGTCAAGTCCGGTTCTGCCGGTCACGTCGGGGAGCATCGCCAGGAACGCCGGCGTGTTGACCAGGTCCCGGCAGACGTCGTAGCCGGCCCGGGACAGCTCGATCCAGGTGTCGGCGTTCCGGTCCCAGTAGTGACCCACCTCGCCGTGATCCATAAGCTTCATTGTCCCCACGACCGGCCCCGGTCGGGTTCTGGTGCGCCGGCTGTGCCTTCCAGCCGACCGACCGCAAGCAGCTCCCTCGTGGTGGTGGTCGGCGGGCTTGTGGGCCACGACCCACCCCCACGCCTGATGACGAGCCGGATCGGCGTCATCGGTCGTGGCGACAGCCGGGCTATGGTGTCGGGATGGGCACGGCGATGCGGCCTCCCGACGAGGTCTTCTGCCTGCAGTGCGGGCCGGGCACGCTGCTGCAGCTCGATCGGCAAGGACGGCTGCGGTGTCCGCGCTGCGGCGGCGAGCGGCGGCTTCCCCGGCAGCCGCTGTTCGTGGTGACTGGGGCCAGCGGCACCGGCAAGAGCACCATCGTGGAGCCGCTGCGCCGCCGGCTGCCCGACTGCGAGGTCTTCGAAACCGACGTCATCCTGCACGTCGCCGCGCTCGGCTGGGACACCTGGCGCAACACCTGGCTGCAGCTCGCCCACGCCATCGCCCTCAATGGCCGCGCCACCGTGCTGTGCGGCTCCCTGCTGCCCGAACAGCTGCAAGCCCTGCCCGCCCGGCGCCTGGTCGGCCCGATCCACTTCTGCAACCTCGACTGCCCCAATGCCGTCCTGGCCGAACGGCTGGTCGCCCGCGCAGCCTGGCGTGGCTCGTCGGCCGCGGCGACGATCGCCGAGCACCAGCGCTTCGCCGCCTGGCTGCGGACCAGGATCCAGCCGACCTTCGACACCAGCTTGCTGAGCGTCGATGAGGTGGCCGACCGCCTCGCCGGGTGGGTGCAGGGGCTGCTGGTTGGCGTGGCCCCCGGCGACACCGCCATCGCCACACCTCCAGCGGACTGACCGCAGCGCTGCAGCGCACGATCAGGTGGGCTCGCGCCAGCGCGAGGCGACACGCGGCCAGGGCGGGCGCAGCCGGGCTTGGAGAACAACGTGCCGCCCGCCACGGTGCACGCGGTCACGTGAGGTGTGCCGGGCATCGCTCACCGCTCGCCTTGCTGCTTGGTCATGCTCGTCGGTTGCGGGCCCCATGCACTTCGGCGACAGTCAGGCCGGCATGGCATGGGGCAAGGAGGCCGCCGATGGTCACCGACCAGCAGGTCGACCACTACCGCACCTTCGGGTTCGTCGTCCTGCGCAGCTACCTCGAGCAGGGCGAGACCGCTGCGCTGAGTCGGGAGCTGGACGGTGCGCTGCGCGACGCCTTCGGCGCGCACTTCCACCGGCGCCCCTCCTTGGGTGGGATCGAGGGGCACTACCTGCCGATGATGAGCCGCCAGCGGACCCCGACCAGCCTGGCCTTGGTCGAAGACGCCCGCTTCCTGGGCGCCGCCCGCCGGCTGCTGGACGCGCGGGTGCTGCCAACCTACGCCGAGGGCATCCTGCTGTTCGACCAGGCCGGCTTCCACTACGACGACGGCACCGGGTCCACAGGGGTCAAGTTCGTTGCCTACCTGGCGCCGCTCACCGCCGCCACCGGCGCGCTGCGCCTGATGCCCGGCTCCCACCACCCCGACTTCGCCGCCAGCCTCCAGGGCTGGGATCGGCGCAACCCGCCCTGGACGCCGACGGGCTGCGGCGCCAGCTCGGCGGGAGCCCCTGCCACGTGGCCGAGACCCGGCCGGGCGATGTGATCGCCTTCGACTAGCACACCTGGCACGCCAGCATCAACGGCACCGACCGCCGCCAGTGGACCATCAGCTACGCCAAGGACCCGCGCACCACCGAGGAGACTAGGCGGCTGCAGGAGTTCTTCCAGAGCGCCGTTCCCGAGGGCGACGCGCCCTACGACCACGCCGCCTACCCCTGCTACGACGAGCACTGGCTAATCGCCGATCCCGCGCATCCCGAGCGGGCCAACCTCACCGACGCCGCAGCAGCTGGTGGAGGAAGGCCTCCGCCGCAGCCGGGTCGTGATGCTCAACGAGGCCCACGACGGGCTCACCCGCTGCGTCCGCACCAGGCAGCTCGGCCGCCAGATCCTGCCCTGTGCCCACGCGATGGGCGTCCGGCACCTGGCCATGGAGGCGCTGCAGCCCGGCGACGCCGAGGCCGCCAACACCACCCGCCGGCCGCCCGACGCCGCCGGCGGGTACCTGGCCCAGCCCGACATGGGCCTGCTAGTCCAGGCGGCCTTGGCGCTGGGCTGGACGCTGTGGCCGTATGAGGCCGACATCGACCACGCCCCGGCCGCCGTGGTCGAGCAGGGCTTCATGAGCCAGGCGTTCACCAACTGGCGGGAGGTCGAGCAGGCCCGCAACCTGGCCGCGGTGCTCGGCGGTCTCGCCGCCGGCGATCGGCTGCTGGTCTGGTGCGGCAACGGCCACGCCTGCCGGGTCGCCGGCGACGGCTGGAGTTCGATGGGCTACGAATTCGCCGCCCTGGTGGCGGAGGGGGCCTTCGTCATCGACCAGACGGTGACGGTGGCCTTTGCCGGTCTTGAGCAGCGGCAGGCGGCCCGGGTGGCCGAGCTGGCGCCGGTCCTGGACCGCTACGGTGGCACCGCTGGGCTGCTGGTCGAGGCGGCGGGGCCGCTGGCGTGCTGGCCGGGGGTGGACGCCCTGGTCGTGTCCACCGACAACGCGATGACCTGAACGGCTCCGCCGGCGGGATCCCGTGGCCACCGTCAAGATTAAGGATCGGCCACGGCCGGTGTGGTGTGGCGAGCCGGTGCGCAGACCCCGTACGAGGGAGCAGACCCGGGCCGTGAGGACACGCCGATGGCCTTGGCAAGCCGGGTTAGCAATCCCGGCGGCTAGGGTCGGCGCGCCCAGGACGGGGCTAGGCGTGACCCGCAGATGCGGTGTAGTGCCCACACCACCCCGAGGGCGAGCAGCACGTCCCCGACACTGAAGACGTTGCTGAGCGGCCAGGAGGCGGGGATGAAGAAGACGTCACCCAGGAACGCCAGCTGCGGATCTGGCAGGACGGCCGTGTTCTGGAACCCGGGCTCGTCCACCCGCAGGCCGGCCCCGGCCAGGGCCGACGGCGAGGCCGGCATGACCCCGCCGTTGACGGTGATCGCCACCAGGTTCATCGCCGCTCCAAGGGCAACCAGCGGCATCCCGGGAATCCGCCAGTTGGCGGCCAGGAACACCGCCGCGGCCGGGTAGGCGGCCACCAGTAAGCCCGCCCGCACCCCGTCGGGCAGCCCGGGCAGCTCGGTGGCGGCGATCCCCAGGCCCAACGCCACAAAGATCACCCAGACGTGGCGGAGGCGGACCTCGACCAGGGCGGAGAGGCGGCCGCCAACCAGCGGCACGGCCACCGCGGCCAGCACGACGACCGCGACGAGGAACAACACCCACGACTCCTCACAGGCCGACCCGACCGGGCAGGATTGACCGGTGCGGCAGAGTCCGACGATACTACCCGACCAGGTGGAAGCTTTCGCTCGTCCCACGCGAGCAGCCCGAGCGGTGCAGCGCCAACGCGCCATTGGAGGTCGCCATGAAGAGCCGCCTGACCCGCCTGGCCTACAGCCTGGCCGCCCTGGCCGCCCTGGCCGCCGCGCTCGGCGCCGGGCTGCGGATCAACTGACACCGCGCCCCTCTGGTCCGACGGAGAGGAGCCTGTGATAAAGGCTCGCCTGGTCCGCCTGGCCTACAGCCTGGCCGCCCTGGCGGCCCTCGCGGCCGCGCTCGGCGCCGGCACCAGGTGGCACTGACCGCCCGGCCACGCCACAGAAAGCCTCGACAGGCAGCGCCGGTGCCTGCAGGCGCGGCGAAGCATGCAGGTCATTCTGGCGTTCGAGACTTCCACGAGCAGTACGTGATGGCGCGCCGCTCAACGTGACCTCTTCCGTGTCAGAGACCCTGGGAGGGTCGCGGTGATCTGCGGTCGGTGGGGGAGTGTGTCGCCTGAGCTGGGCAGATGGCGGGCCGCCGGTGACCGTGGTTGTCCTCTGTGGTCCGGTCGTTCGTGGCCCAGATGTGGCCCTGATGTGGCCCCGGTGATTACCCGGGGTTGCGAACAATCCGCTCGTTCGCTTCGACGGCGCGGCCGGCGACTTGATGGCGTCGCCGGAGCGTGAAGGGTACGACGCCGATTAGCGCAAGCAGGACGGCGGCCCAGAACCAACCGAAAGCAGCAGGGAGCCGCCCGACCACGAAAAGGCCCATCCACATGACGGCGATCAAGAGCTGAACCGGAAGTAGAACCAATCTGAGGAACTGGATTCGACGCTGTTCCCGGCGGGCCAACCCAACGGCGATGGCGGCCTGGTCGGGACTGTCGACGCTCTGGCCGTTCTTGACCGCGCGGCGGAGTTGCGCCCGTGCGGCGTCGTCGAGGTGATCCTCGAAGGCGAGCCGCCACTCGGGGTCGCGTCCCTGCTGAATCATGTCGTCCATCGGGCGTGGCGCCGATCGTACTCCTGGCTTGGAGGGTGAGGCCGGTCCCCGGTGACCGTCGTGGCGCTGCCGGGCCGGAGGGCGCCCGGAGGCCGCCCGCAGGGCCGGCCTTGAGGGTGTAGAGAACTTCCTCACAGCATGCAATCCTCAGGCATGCAGGTCCTCGCTGACGTGACCCGGGCAGCCCGTCAACCGGCAATAGGGGCTTGGCCTGGTACCTGCGCTGGGGCGGGGTGTCGGGCATTGCCGGTTGACTGGCGGGTCGGCGTGCGCCGGCGGGGGCCTCGATGGTCGGGGCGAGCTGCTGGCGGGCCAGCGAGGGGGAGGCTCGCCGCCTCCCCCCTCGACCCCCCTCCGCGCGACGGCGAGGACTAAGACGGCTAGTCCCGCGGCCGGTCGGTCTGGCGGGCGAGCGGGTCGGCGAGGTCACGCCGCTTCCTGGCCGCCATGGTGGCCACGCGGGCCAGCCCGCACCATCCGGCCTGACCGGGCGGCTTACCCGGCCCGGGGTCGGCAGAGCGTACCTGGGTACGGTTGCTCCAGGCTGCCGACGACCGTCCCGGCGGCGTCGAGCGCCACCACCCGGTCCACCGTCGAGCCCGCCGGCAGCGGTGGCGACACGAAGGCGACCCACGGGACGGGCTTGTCGCGGGCGAAGGTCGGCACCACCAGCGGCGGTCGGCCCGCCAGCTCGATCCCCACGGTGGCCACCTCCTCGGGGGCCAGCCCGGACAGCAGCAGGCCGGAACCGGGCACCCACGACAGGCAGTCCATCAGCGGATAGAGGCCGTCGCGCTGGATGCGCTCGGGCTCCAGCGACTCCCAGAGCCACCCCTTGGTCGGCTGGCGCTGCTCCTGCCAGGGGAAGTGGATGCCGAAGCCGGCGCTGCCGCGCACGGGCTCGATCCAGGCCTCCCACGCCGCCCTGCCGCTGCCGCCCTTGCCGAGCAGCACCTTGGTACCAGGTGGGACGGTCGGGGGCCGCGGCGGGCGGCGCGAGTCGGTGATGGGCGCGAGGGCGGCGACGACGCGCAGCATCGCCCGCAGCACCTGCTCCCTGCCGGCGGCGTCGCCGGGGGCGGCGGTCCCGGTCACCAGCAGCACGCGCGGCCACACGGAACGGCGGCAGCTCTGCGGGCCCGATGGGCAGAAGTCCCGCCACTCGATGAGGTACTGGCCGACCTCCCGCGGGCCGGTGCCGGCGCGCAGCTGGTAGCGCCGGCCGTCGGCGCGCCGCTTGGATCCCGCCGACTCGGTCGCCTCCCACAGCACCCAGCTGTCAGCGCTGGCGGTGACTGTGATGGTCGCCTCGCGCGGCCGCTGCGACTTGGGCACGAGCACCACCCCCACCACTCCCCGCGGCCGATCGGGGAACGGCCCGCTCACCGTGCCGGTCAGCTCCCGGTCGACCCGCCAGCCGCCGGGGGCAGGCAGCTCGAAGCCCTCGTTGGGGACCCGCGCGAGCGTCCGCGCCGGCGCGACCGGCGCCCGCTGCTCCGGCAGCCCGCGGGCCAGCAGCACGGCGGTGCCGAGGATGGCGGCCAGCGCCAGGCCGGTGGCGGCGGCGACCGCGCGGCCGCGGCGGGCCCGGCGGCGCAGGAACCGGTCGTAGGCGCCCCGGTCGGCCGGCCACGACGAGCCCTCCGGGCGCCGCACGAGCCGGCGAAGCTCCTCCTCGAGGCTCATCGCGTGCCCTTCCTGGTGGTGCTGGTGGCGTCCAGGGCAGGCGAGCCAAGCTGCCGGCGCAGCCGTGCCAGGGCCCGGTGGCTGCGTGACTTCACCGTGCCCAGCGGCAGCCCCAGCAGCCGCGCCACCTCCTGCTCGGTCAGGTCCTCCTGGTAGCGCAGCATCAGCACCGCCCGCTGCTGGGCGGGCAGCGCCTGGACCGCCTGCCACAGCACCATGTCGCGCTCGTCCCCGGTCGGCGGCAGCTGGTCCTCCGGCCGGCTCCACGCCAGCGCCCTGGTCTCCCGCAGCGCGCGGCGCAGCAACGAGCGCTGCCGGTTGACCAGCACCTTGCGGACGTAGCGCTCGGGGTCGTCGGGCCGCCGCACCAGCTGCCAGCGCCACCAGGTGCGCACCAGCGCCTCCTGGGCGAGGTCCTCGGCCTCGGCGCGGCTGCCGGTGAGCAGCAGCCCCAGCCAGCACAGCCGGTCGTACTGGCTGGCGAAGAAGTCGCGGAACTCGGCGTCGTCGATGGCCACGGTGTCCCCTGGAGCGTCGCGGATGCCCCCTTCACTCCCCGTGCGGAACCAAAGGTTCCCTTCGCGTGCACCAAGCGTGCTCGGGGCCCGCGCGAAGGAGCCCAAGGTTGTTTATCGAGCCGGTCGGTCCCGTGACAAGGCGAGGTCAGCCCGGCCTGGGTATCGCCGTGGAGAGAGGACGAGCCGATCAGCTCAGACCGGACGGCGAGGAGCAGGCCGAGTGGACGAACCAGACCGGCCGCAGATCCGCACCCACCTGGACGCCGCCGTTCGATCCAAGCACCAGCGGTAGCGGCCGCCCGGCCAGGACACCATAACGCGGAGCAGGCTTCGGGTTTCCCGGACGCTCACCCCGCCGGTGGCTCCACCGGGGCCATGTGCGACCGGCCGAGGGCCGGTCGGGCCGCCCGACCTTGTCCGCGGCCGCCCCCCGGGCGCAGACTCGTTGGCCACGACGGATCGTCGAGGACGTCGACATGCGAAGGCTGGACCGTCGATTGACCGCCTTGGCGGATGAGCGCCCATGGGCCCGCCGTCGCCCTCACCGGACTGGCGGCCGGCCTGCTGACGGCGCCGCTGGCCTTGCTGGTCAGCTGGCTGGTGTCCGGGGAGTGGATCTCGGGCCCGTTCATCAACGCCCCCGTGATCGCCGCGTTCGCCGCCGGCTTCTCGACCTACACTCGGGCTGTCTGGCGCCGGCAGGACCGGGAGCTTCTCGAGCGTCGCCGGCGGCGGTAGGACGCGGCGTACTACCCGCCGGCGATCAGGATCGGGTTCGTCTCCTCAACCCGGGTGGGGAGCGGCGCAGAACCGGAAGCGTTCCGCCGGTTCTTGCGGCCGGCTCGGCCGCGCCGGGAGCTGCGCGCCGGCGGGGCCGGCCGGGCCGCCACCAGCGTGGGGAACGCCGGCCAGGGCGCCGGCGAGGACCAGGCCGTCGACGTCAGTGGTGGCCTCGGCCGCAAGCAGCGCACCGGCACCGGGCACCAGCAGGCGGGGGAGGCCCATCCCGCCAGGGCCGCCGACCAGCTCGCCGTCCTATCAGTGGCGGCCACCGCCTGCACCTGGGCGGCCGGCTTCCGGCCCGTCCTGGACCTGGGTGCCGGCTGAGCTGGCCCGTTGGCGGTCGCGGCGCCGGCGCCGGTAGAGGACGCCCGCGACCACGGCGTTGAGGAGCCCGCCGATCAGCCAGATCAGGCCGGACCATCGCAAGCGCCCGAACGGGCCCCCGGGGAGGAGGTGGAGGGTGCCGGTGAGGAGGTTCATGGCGGACAGGCCGGCCCATAGCCCCCACTGCTCGTTGGGGTCGCCGCTCGGCTCGGGGCCGATGGCGCGCTCCAGCCGCGCCCAGCGGCGGCTGTCGGTGCTCAGCCATGCTAGCCACAGCGGCATCAGCAGGAAGAAGCCGACCACCGCCAGCACGACCAAGAGCCCGGCGTCCATGCCGGCGGGCTTCCTCGCGGAGTGTCGGGCTACGCCGGCCGGGCTGCCTCGGCGGGCCGGGTCTCTGGGGGCTGCGTGCCGGCCGGGGATGGGCCGTGCTGGCCGCTGGCGGGCCGCTGCGGCCCGTTTCCCGGCGCCCAGGTGTCCTCTCTCCTCCTGCCTGTGCTAGCCCGGCCCGGCTCAGGCCGGCTCAGGGGCCCCAGGCGGCGCCGGCGCGGGGGCGTTGTACCCGATGCGTGCCCGCAGCCTTGCGGGCGGTCACGGGCTGGCGGCGAAGCAGCAGGTCAGCGGGCCAGGGTGTGGGGGAGCGGCGGGTCCCTCTCAAGGCGGTAGCGCCGGTTCGAATCCGGTCGGGGCTACCATCCAGCACCAGCACCACACGGCCGCTGACCTGTACGAATGAAGGTCAGCGGCCGTGTTGCGTGTCCGACCGGGTCCGGTCAGGTCCGGCTGTGGGCGGGTATCTGTGCCCTCTTTGTGCCTGTCCCGAGGAAGAACGCCTCCGTGCGAGTAATCGGGCGGCTCACCGCCATGCCGGCCAGCGTTTCCCAGGTCGCTCCCGACCGTCAGAGGCGAGGTTGGATGGCGTGAGCCGTGGTCACATCCTTAGGCGATCTTGCGGTGGTAGGTGGCCATGGCGAGGGCGTAGGCGACGATGAGGATGCCCACACACCAGGCCAGGGCGACCCAGAGGTCGCTGCTGACCGGCTGCTGGGTGAACAGGTCGCGGATCGCGTTGACGATGGAGGTCACCGGCTGGTTCTCGGCGAAGGCACGCACCGGTCCGGGCATGGTGGCGGTGGCGACGAAGGCCGAGCTGATGAACGGCAGGAAGATCAGCGGGTAGGAGAACGCGCTGGCGCCGTCCGCGGACTTGGCGGACAGGCCGGGGATGACGGCGATCCAGGTCAACGCCAGGGTGAACAGGAAAAGGATGCCGGCGACCGCGAGCCAGGCCAGCACGCCTGCCCCCGAGCGGAAGCCCATGATCAGGGCGACCCCGACCACGACCACGACCGAGGTCAGGCTGGCGGCCAGCGAGGTCAGCACGTGGGCCCACAGCACCGACGAGCGGTCGATCGGCATGGACAGGAAGCGCTCGAAGATGCCGTTCTTCATGTCCAGGAACAGCCGGAAGGCGGCGTAGGAGATGCTCGAGGCGATGGTGATGAGCAGGATGCCGGGCAGCAGGTAGGTCACGTACCTAGCCGACCCCGACCCTTGGCTGATCGCGCCGCCGAACACGTAGACGAACAGCAGCATGAAGGCGATCGGCATGATCGTGGTCGTGATGATGGTGTCGGGGCTGCGGGTGATGTGGCGCAGGGACCGTCCGGTCAGGATGGCGGTGTCACCGAGGAAGCGCGTGGTCATGGCTGTTCCTTCCTGGTCGGTGCCGAGGCTGGGGTCAGTGCCGGGTCGCCGTCGTTGGTGTCGTCGCCGACGATGGCGAGGAAGACCTCTTCGAGGGTCGGCTGCTTCTCGACGTACTCGACCGTGGCGGGCGGGAGCAGCCGCTTGAGCTCGGTGAGGGTGCCGTTGGCGATGATCCGTCCCTGGTGGAGGATGGCGATCCGGTCGGCGAGGTGTTCGGCCTCGTCCAGGTACTGGGTGGTGAGCAGCACCGTGGTGCCGCTCTGGGCAAGCTCCTTGACGGCCTGCCACACCTCGAGGCGACCTTGGGGGTCGAGCCCGGTGGTCGGCTCGTCCAGGAAGATCACCGGGGGGTTCCCGATGAGGCTCATGGCGATGTCGAGGCGGCGGCGCTCGCCGCCGGAGTAGGTCGCCACCCGTCGCGTGGCCGCGTCGGTGAGCTGGAAGCGGGCCAGCAGGTCATCGGCGACCTGGCCGGCGTCGGGCACGCGCCGCAGCCGGGCCATCAGGATCAGGTTCTCGCGCCCGGTGAGGATCTCGTCGACGGCCGCGAACTGCCCGGTGAGGCTGAAGGACTCCCGCACGTTCGCCGGGTGCGTGGCGACGTCGAAGCCGGCGACGGTGGCCGTCCCCGCGTCGGCCTTGAGCAGCGTGGACAGGATCCTTATGACCGTGGTCTTGCCGGCGCCGTTGGCGCCGAGCAGGGCGAAGATGCTGCCCCGGGCCACGTCGAAGTCCACCCCGCGCAGCACGCGCAGCTGCTGGTACGACTTCTCCAGGCCCTGCACGTGCAGCGCCTGGACCGTCTGTTTCATCGTCGCGCTGGATTGGGTCATCGTGCCTCCTCGCTGTCAGGAATGCGTCGTGTCGCCGGGGGGTTCGTCCGCCGCGCGCAGCGCCTCCCGGTGGGCCTGCCAGTCCTTCTCCCACTCGGGCAGCCGTGCCACCAGCCAGTCGGCCATCGCGACCCACTCCAGCAGCACGGCCCGCCGCTCGGACGGGGCGTCGGCCAGGATCGCCAGGCCTTCGCGTGCCAGTGCGGCCTGCTCCTGGTACTCGGTGGGGTCGAACCCCAGCGCCCGCCGCGAGGTCAGGTCGATGCCGACCCGGTCCATCCGCTCACCCGCGGCCCTGGAGCGGCGGACCAGGCCCAGCTGCTCCAAGGTCTTCACCGCGCCGGCGATCGCGCTGCGGCTGGCCAGTAGCGCTTCGGCCAGTTCCGCGATGCTCTGCTCGCGCGGGTCACAGATGGCCAGATAGCCCAGCAGCCGCCCCACCACCGGGGCCATCCCGTAACGGCGGGCGTAGAGCCGGCCGGCGTGGTCGGCGAAGGTGATCTCGGCATCGGTTGGCATGTGCAGCATACTACACGCGTATCTGAGATAACACAAGTTTGTGTTATCTCAGATGTCTCGGTTCCGGCTTGGAGGTTAGGTCCGGCCCGTGCCGGAACCGCGCTCACTCCGGCGTCATCCACGCCGCGCCCGGGAGGCAGGCGGCGAATCCCGCCTCCAGAGCGCGGCGGTCACCAGGGCCTGGGCAGGCCGGGTTACCGGCTGCGACGGCAAGCATCCCGCTGGCTGCCAGCACGTCGCGGCTGTACCCATCGTGTGTCCGACGGCGCCCGGTCAGGTCCGGCTGTGGGCGAGTACCTTGCCTAGCGGGTCGCCCTGGATAGGGCGCTTGCGCCGCTCGGCTTGACGTCGTAGCAGTACGGCGAGCTGGCTTCCCTCCACCGGTGCTCCCGACCGGCAGCGGTCGGCAGCTACGGGGCTACGAGCAGAGGAAGAAAGGAACAGGAGAAGCGGGCTCACCGCTGTGCTCCGCTCAGGACGCGTCGCTGTCGACGGCCTCCGCGCCGCCGCCGGCATCGGCGCGCCCGCCCACGAACCGGGCAACCACTCGGGCCAGGCCCTGGGTCGGCCACCAGGTCTTCATGAACAGGCGGCCGCTGGCCCATCGGCCCTCGACCCACCAGCCGATGTGACGGCCCCGACGGAGGACCACCTGACGACCACGCATGCCTGCCCCTTCCAACGTCGTGAGGAGCCTCGCGCCGAGCGCGCCCGCACGCTCGGGTTGTTGTCGACTGGCGCGACGCTGCTCGGAGAGCAACTGATCGGTTCGGAGCGGCCCGCGTGGCAGTCGGTCGCTGGACACGGGTCGTCGGATTCACGCGCTGGGTGACCGGCTTGGCGACGTCATCAACGAGCATGCTCATCGCTCTGGTCGGGGTGAGCGCCCGTGCTGAAGGCGCCGGCCTTGGGCCGCGGGGTCGGTCGAAGCGGCCGGAGCGAGCGGACCGGGCGGGGCGCCGGGACAGGACGCCTGCGGAGCACCTCCTGGCCGAGGGTCTGGTCGGCGGTGGCGCGGGTCAGCGCCGGGTCGGCCATGCCGTCCAGCGCGGTCAGCAGGGTGGCCAGGTCGCGGTCCAGCAGCGCCTGGCTGGCGGCAGCCTCGGCCCGGTCGAAGTCGACCAGCCACACCTGGCCTTGCTCGTCCACTATGATGCTGTCGGGTCCCAGGTCACGGTGGGCGATCCGGGCTGTCCGCAGGCCGGCGACCTGCCGCCAGAGGTCGATGAGCCGGGCCTGGTCGAGCTGCTCGCCGTCGAGTTCGGTCAGGTCGCGGCCGTGGACCCGCTGCTGGACGAGCAGGCCGGCGCCGTTGCCGAAGGACCGCACCGCCAGCACCGGTGGGGTCCGTACCCCGGCTGCGGCGGCCAACAACCCCATCGACGCCTCATGCTCCACCTGGGCGACCGCATCGCCCAGCCGACTTGGGGGTCGGCCCTGGTGCTTCACCCAGTACCAGGCCCGGTACAACAGGTCGCTGTCGCGGCGCTCCCGCGAGACGACCTTGACGAACAGGTTGGGCCGGGAATGGCTGGAGACCAGGTAGCGGGCCGAGCGGCGGCCCTGGCCGGGCAGGGGCTCCAGGTCGGACGGGTCGAACCCGTAGTGCTGGAGCGCCGTGCGGACCCGCTCCGGCGGCGGCTGGCCGCTGGGGGCGCCGAACACCAGCAGGACCAGGGCGCCCGCGGCCCAGCCGAGCGCGGCCCCCCCGAGCACGTCCAAGGGCAGGTGCGCGCCGACATAGATGCGGGCCACGCAGACGCAGCCGGCCAGGACCCAGGCGACCCGGCGGGCCCGTCGGCCAAGAAAGGGGCTGGCCACGGTGGCCAGGGCCACCGCCACCGCCGAGTGCCCGGACACATAGCCGAGGCCGCGTGCCGGCTCGCCGAGGATGTGGACGTTGTCCAGCAGGGTCTGGGGGCGTCCCCGCTGCACGAACTCCTTGACCAGCTTGGCGACCAGGTAGATCGTCCCGCCGGCCAGGGCCGCATACGCCGCCAGCCGCAGCCGCCGAGTCGCGACGGCCAGCAGCGCCACCAGCGGCACCGCGCCGATCACCCCCAGCTGCATCACCAGCCAGATCGGCGGGTAGGTCCAGCCGGGCAGAGCGAGGTCGTTGACCAGTCGGAACACGTCGGTCTCGCGGACCCCGACGCGATCCTGGTGGATCGCGGTCATCGTCGCGAACAGGACCAGCGCGCCAAGCGCCACCCGCAGCGCATCCCCCGGATGGCGGACGTAGGCTCGGGGCCGGCGGTCGCGTGCCCGGGCGCCGGGCCGGTCCGCGGTCGTCGCTGCGGCCCGCTCGGGGTCGCGCGTGGGCATCCGCGGGTCACTTGCGGTGACGGGCTGGGATCGCAGCCGGCTCCGCCGCCACCACAGGTAGCAGCCGATCCCCACCAGGATCGGCAGCGCCCAGGTGAGCGCCCGGAACACCAGCACCGCGGCGGTCACCTGCTCGCGGTCCCCTCCCGCGGCGGTGAGCCCCGTGATCAGCACCAGCTCGACCACCCCGGCGCCGCCGGGGGTGAACGGGATCGCGGTGGCCAGCCGGGCGAAGGCGAACACCGCCAAGACCTGCGCCCAGGAGACCTCGTCGTCGCTGACCCCGACCTGGCGCAGGGTGACCAGCAGCACCGCATACAGCGACAGGTGGCTGACCAGGGTGGCCGCGGTGATCGGCACCCAACCATGCTCCAGCAGCTCCATGGTGCGGTTGCGGAACTTGACCGTGGCCAGCTCCCAGCCGGCCACCGGCGGCCGTCCGACCAGCCCCAGCAGCCGCGAGGCAACCCGCCCGGCCCGCAGCCCGACCCGCTCGGCCACCCGCTCGCTGCGCAACAGCAGCGCGAAGGTCACGATGGCGGCGACCAGCCCGGCGATCCCCAACAGCGCGGCCACCACCCGACCACCCGAGGTGTCACCCTGCAGGGCGACCAGGGCCAGCGCCAGGACCGGCAGCCCAAGCTTGGCGAAGGCGTTCCACACCCCAGAAACCAGCACGGCCACCGTGGTCCGCGACCCCGAGTAACCCCACGACCCAAGCATGCCGTAGGTCATGCCGACCCCGATGGCCGACCCGGCGGGCACGGTGTTGGTCACCGCGGTGGTCGCCTGGGTCATCACCATGGCCCGCCAGAACCCCAACCCGGGCGTGACGGCCATCCACACCAGCGCGTAGGTCGCCAGGTTCCAGAGGGCGACCACCGCCAGGATGGCGCCCTCCACCCAGGTCATGGCCCGGATCTCGGCCCACACCTGGGCCAGGTCGATGCCTTGCACCAGGTAGTAGAAGATGGCCACGACCAGCACCAGCGACACCACGGCCTGGACGATCAGGCGGGTGCGGGAGCGGGGCTCGGCGGCCGCCGGCTCCTTGCCGACCATCACCTCAGCCTCGTCCGACCGGCCTGATGACCGCTGCTCGCCTGTCCTGCTCATCGTGCCTCCCCTGGGTCGAGCTGCAGTCGCCCGCCGGAGCGACGGCTGAGCGCCTCGCGCAGCGCCTCGCGGGTGGTGAACCCGATTGCGGACGAGGTCTCCGTGATCAGTTGCTGTCCGCTCGCGGCGGATGCGCTGAACCGCTGGGTGATGCAGCCACCCGGGAAGACGTAGGAGCGGGTGGCCGAGAACCCCGCGGTGTTGCGGTCGATCCGCAGGTAGCGCCGCGCCCCCGGCTGCTCGGAGGTCACCTCCTCGGCCCCGGCCAGGTCGCAGGACGCGGTCAGCCGCACGACCACCGCGCGGTCGCCGGCGCGGTCGTGGTCCACGATGACCACCGACCGGCCGTTGTTGACGGCCACCTTCGCGACGCTCCAGCCGACCGGCATCAGCTCCATGCAGGGCACCAGCGACGCCGACTGGACCGACTGGGCCATCAGCCACAGCGGCCCCAGATCGTCGCAGCCCACGTCGGCGACCAGCAGCGGGGTCTCGACAACGTCCTCGTTGCTGAAGACGTAGTTCGGGTTCAGGGCGGCCAGGACCACCACGGCCAGGATGGCCGCCCACAGCCCCACCCGGCGGCCGGTCCAGCGCTGCATCCGGATCCGCCGGGGCGGGCTGGGCAGCAGCCGCACGAACTCGGCGTGCAGGTCACGACCCTCGGTGCGGAGCATGCTGCGCAGCTGGGACGGCAACGCCAGCCCGCGGGCGGCCGCGAACGCCTCGCTGACCTCCTCGACCGTGAAGAACCGCAGCGCTCGCCGGTAGACCCGCTCGGGAGCGCAGCGCAACGCCAGGCACAGCATCATGTTGGCCAGATCCACCGCCTGCCGCCACGGGCTGGGCCGCGCCTCCACGAAGGCCACGTCGATCAGCAGCAGCCGGCCGTCGCGGACCAGCAGGTTGGCCGGCTTGACGTCGCGGTGGGCCAGCCCCGCATCCCACAGCCGCCGGATGATGCGCAGGCCGTCGTCGATGAGCTGGTCGTCGACCGTGGCCTCGCCGAGCTCGACCGCGCCGTCGAAGAACTCGGTGACCAGCAGGTACTCCCGCTCGGGGGTGAGCTCCACGAACCCGAACGGCACCGGAGTGGGGAGGCCGTAGTCGCGCATCAACCGCAGCGCGTAGTCCTCCTGCTGGACCAGCCGCCGCACGGTGTTGAACGGCTTCTCGTCCTCCAGCCGGCCATAGAGCAGCTCCCGACCCAGCTTGTACCAGCGGTCCGAGCGCAGGTGGCTCTGGGCGTACAGCTTGCCGAACAGGAGCCGGGGCGGATCGCCCTCGACCGTGATCCGTAGCGGGGTGGACCCGGCCGACCCGGCCAGCCCGAACGGCTTGACCTCGGTGACGACCAGGCCGAGCTGGTCGGACAGGGCACGCCGGATGGCCTCGCCGCGGGCCCCGCCAATGTCCAGGTGGGCGCTGCGGCCGCGCCGGTAGGCGACCGGGATCACCTCGCCGGGAGCAAACCGGCGAAACAGCAGCAGCGGGACCGCGACCCCGATACCCACGCCGACCAGCACGTCGCTTGGGGCGTCGACCCCGAGCGCTACCCGGGCCACGGCGACCGCCGTGACCAGCCCGGCCGCCACCCACTTGCCGGTGTTGCGCCAGCGACCCTCGGGCACCAGCGTGTACAGCACCCCCATGCAGATCGCCGTCATGGCAGTGACCTGCACCGACGGCAGCGCCCAGCCGCCCCAGCTCCCTTGGAGCTCCACCCCGAAGGGCCGTGGCCGCTGGGCGATGGTGGCCAGGCCGGTCATGATGATGCCCCCGAGCTGCCAGGCGACCAGCCACACGATCAGGTGCCGCCAGCGCCGCAGCACCAGCAGCGCCAGCAGCAGCCCGTAATGCCCCACCAGCAGCACCCACCAGGAACCGATGCGGGCCAGGCCCCGCAGGGCTCCCACCAGCCCCGGCCCGGTCAGGCCGGCCAGCCAGGCCACCACCGCGTCGTCGATGACCGTGACGGCCACCGCGGGGCCGCGCAGTCCGCGGGCGAACACCGCCAGCGTCAACCCGACCAGCACCACCGCGGCCACCAGCCAGCCGATGCCGCTGGTCCGCAGCCGGTACGGCAACGGCGGGGCCGCCCCGGTCGGCCGCCGCCGACGCGGCGACCGGACAGCCTCTCGGAGGCTCGGATGGATCGGCGGAGCGCTGGTCGGTGCCGTCTGACCTACAGGCAGGTCCATAGCCCCCTCCCAACCCGGGCAGCTCTCACCCGACGTCACCGACCTACTGTGCAGACGTCAGCCCTGTCAAGACCCCGAACACGCTCGGGTCGTCCGTTGCAGGCCGCGGGTCCGGCTCGCCGCCCAGCTCGGCGGTCATCATCCGCGCGACCCCCGCCGGACCGAGGC